>ERZ1026888.442-NODE-442-length-23317-cov-27.315063_pt1 | contig 23317 bp, 19 predicted proteins | sample MGYA00380174_ERZ1026888 | MGnify/ENA primary metagenome ERZ1026888 (study PRJEB33269, sample SAMEA4719810) | human gut metagenome | biome: human-associated habitat; feature: organic feature; material: feces | place: Cameroon | collected 2013-10 ...
AGTATGTGATATTCCATCCGCTTGAGCACGAAGATGGCTCCGATGGAGATGATGACGAAGGTGAACAGAATAGGCAGCAGCCGCCTCCAAGTGATGTACTTGTATTTCTGAATGACGATGATCAGCGAGGTGGTCATCGCTAGAATGCCCGAAAGGGTTGTTGCCTCACCGAAGGAAGGCATGATAGAGGGGAGCATCGTCATGATGAAGATGCCAAAACCGAAGCCAGTGGTGCGTTGTACAAAACTGGCTCCGATGCTCAACAGAAAAAGTTCGATGACAATATTGTCCATTCTGCTGTAGGCTTATTGATGGATGTAATCCAGAATCTGCTCTGCATGAATCTTGGTCTTGATCTCCTTAGGAGTGAAGATTTTTTCGATGATGCCTTCTTCGTTGACGAGATAGGTGGTGCGGAGGATTCCGATGGTCTTTCTGCCGCAGGTAACCTTTTCACCCCAGCAGCCGAGTTCCTGCAACAGGGTGGTCTCGGTATCAGCAATAAGAGGGAACTGCAGACCCTTGGTTTCCGCAAACTTCTTCTGTAGTGCCTGCTTGTCCTTGCTCACGCCGATAATCTCGTAACCGGCAGCTGCTAACTCTTCCTTATGAGCCTGCAGGGAGCAGGCTTCGGCAGTGCATCCGCTGGTGTTAGCCTTCGGATAACTGTAGAGTACTATCTTGCGACCACGAAAGTCGCTTGCCTTGATTTCACGTCCGTCCTGGTCAATGCCAAGAATCTCAGGTATTTTATCTCCTACATTCATAATCGTAATTTTTAAATTTGTTTTCTGTTCTTTTTATCACTAACTATTGATGATAATTCAAATGCAAAAATACAATATTTATTCTAATGGAGGAATGAATTAGCCTTTTTTAATTTAATATGCCAACAGGATTTAACGATACCCATACGTTTTTGCCATTTTTCCTTTGTCATTTCGAATAAAATGGGCAATACAAGATTTAAAGCTCTTGAAGCCTTGAGGGAATTTTATGACGTCGATTATATATTATCATCCTGACTGAGCATGAGCGTCCATATTAAACTTATACATGAAACAATGTCTCTCTCCTCTGTCTCTGACAGTTTGTTTGCTTTGGGAATCTGTTACAAATACCCCATTATAACTCTATCTTTTGTCATAAAACGCCCCTTCATAACTCTATCTTTTGTCATAAAAATGTACTTCCCTGTATTGGTTCGTCCAAGTTACGTTCTTTCTGGTGCAGCGATGAATGTATGCTCAAACGAAGATGAGTTGAAGCGATTCCTCCAGTTGGCGGCTAACGTGAGCGAGGACCACCCAGTGGTAGTGAGCAAGTTTATCGAGCATGCCAAGGAGATTGAGATGGATGCCGTAGCCAAGAATGGTGAGGTCATCGCCTATGCTATCTCAGAGCACATCGAGTTTGCTGGTGTTCACTCAGGTGATGCTACTATCCAGTTCCCTCCTCAGAAGTTGTATGTAGAGACCGTACGTCGTGTGAAACGAGTAGGTCGTCAGATTGCCAAGGAGCTTCATATCAACGGTCCATTTAACATCCAGTTCATGGCTCGTGACAATGATATTCTGGTTATCGAGTGTAACCTCCGTGCCAGCCGTTCATTCCCATTCGTGAGCAAGGTGTTGAAGATCAACCTCATCGAGTTGGCTACCCGTGTGATGCTCGGCTTGCCAGTGGAGAAGCCAAGCAAGAATCTCTTCGACCTCGACTACGTAGGTATCAAGGCATCTCAGTTCAGCTTCAACCGTTTGCAGAAGGCTGACCCAGTCTTGGGCGTGGATATGAGTTCTACCGGTGAGGTAGGTTGCTTGGGCGACGATACATCACAGGCACTTTTGAAGAGTATGCTTTCTGTAGGTCAGCGCATTCCTGCCAAGAACATCTTGCTTTCTACCGGTTCAGCTAAGCAGAAGGTGGATATGCTTGATGCAGCCCACATGTTGGTGGAGCAATGGTTACAAGATTCGTCGTGCTGCCATCGACCTCAACGTGCCATTGATTACCAATAGCCGCTTGGCAAGTGCGTTTATCTACGCATTCTGCACCACCAAGTTGGAAGACATTGACATCAAGGCTTGGGGCGAGTACTAAGAAAGTGAAAATCCCAAATCCCTGCTGTAGGATGAGTCCTATGGCAGGGATTTTGCGTTAAATGTTATTTTTGCGTTATATTCTTACGTTTATGCTCAAAAAAGTGAAAAATAGTTTGGTAGTTATCCGAAAAAGCGTTAATTTTGCAGTTAACTAGAAATCAACCAAAACGAGTATAAAAAATAAAGAAAAGATGAAAAGTTTAAAGAACCTTGCCCTTGTGGCAATGACATCCTTGGTGCTCGCTTCTTGTGGCACCACACAGAAAGTACCTCTCACAGGTCGTTCTCATCGTATTTCTGTTTCTGATGAACAAGTATTGAGCCTGGCCAATCAGGAGTATACGAAGTACATGCAGACTGCCAAGAAATCTACCAATGCTGCTAATACTGCTATGGTGCAGAGGGTAGGACTGAAGTTGGCTACCGCTGTTGAGACTTATCTTACGAATAATGGTTATGCCAATGATGTGAAGAACTACGCTTGGGAGTTTAACTTGGTTCAAGACAACAGTGCCAATGCCTTCTGTATGCCAGGCGGTAAAATCGTGGTTTATGAGGGCTTGCTTCCTTATACACAGAATGAGACTTGTCTCGCTATCGTTCTAGGTCATGAGATTGCTCATGCTGTAGCTAAGCATAGTGCAGAGCAATTGACCAAGCAGCAGAACCAGCAGATAGGTACCAATATTTTGGGTAATGTGCTCAATCAGGCAGTTGGTAATGGTGTTGGTAATGTTGCAAGTGCAGTAGCTGGTCAGTATTTTTCTTTCCGCAACTTGAAGTATTCTCGTGATAATGAGACAGAGGCAGACTATATGGGCTTGATTTTTGCAGCCATGGCAGGCTATGACCCTCAGCAGGCGATTCCTTTTTGGCAGCGTATGGCAAGTGGTGGCAGTTCCAACAATAGTGACATCTTCAGCGACCACCCATCTGATGCCAAGCGTATCGCAGCCTTGCAACAGGAGATGCCTACAGCGTTGAAGTACTATCAGGCAGCTAAACCTGCTACTACAACCAAGAAGACTACCACTTCCACGGCAAAAAAGACAACTACCAAGAAGACAACGACTGCCAAGAAGACAACTACTAGGAAGAAGACAACTCGTAAGTAATTTCTCTGGCATGTATTCTATAGAGTCTAACGCCATCATCAACTAAATGGTGTTAGACCTAATCCTTAATTATTAATTCTTAATTACTAATTGCTTATGCTGGACTACATTTCTCAAAACCTTTGGCTTTTTTGGACCATTATCACGATCGTGTGTCTCATCATGGAGCTTTCTTCTGGTGACTTTTATGTCACATGTTTTGCCATCGGTGCGCTTGTGAGCATAGTAACGGCAGTAATCGGCATGCCATTTTGGATGCAAGTGTTTGTATGGGCAGTGTGTTCAGTACTAAGCATCTGGCTGATACGTCCTCATCTTGTGCAAGCTATCCATCGGGGAGCAGATGACCGCAAGAGTAATGCCGATGCGCTCATCGGACAGATAGGTGAGGTCAGTCAGACCATCATCGCCGGTGACTATGGCAGAGTGAAACTTGATGGAGATGACTGGAAGGCTGAGGCTCCAACTTCTACTGAGAATATAGAGGTGGGCACCAAGGTGAAGGTTGTCGGCAGAGAGTCGATTATCCTCAAGGTGGAAAGGGCATAATGTGATAAGACATGGATGACACGGATTTCACGGAGTCGTCTAAATTATTAATTATAAATTCTAAATTATTATGAGCATTGGAGTTTATGTACTGATTGTACTCGTCGTCCTCGCGCTGATTATCGTGAAGAAGACCATCGTGATTATCCCACAGAGTGAGACAAAGATTATCGAGCGTCTCGGTCGCTATTATGCCACCTTGAAGCCTGGTATCAACATCATCATTCCGTTTATTGACCATGCCAAGGACATCGTGTCACAGCGTAACGGCAGATACACCTATACCAATAGCATTGACCTTCGTGAACAGGTGTATGATTTTGCTCGCCAGAACGTGATTACCAAGGATAATATCCAAATGCAGATCAATGCACTCTTGTATTTCCAGATTGTGGATCCTTTCAAGAGCGTGTATGAAATCAACAATCTTCCTAACGCTATCGAGAAGTTGACCCAGACCACCTTGCGTAATATCATCGGTGAGATGGAACTCGACCAGACTTTGACCTCTCGTGATACCATCAATACCAAGTTGCGTGCCGTCCTTGACGATGCCACCAACAAGTGGGGTATCAAGGTAAACCGTGTGGAGTTGCAAGACATCACACCTCCGGAGAGTGTGCTTGTTGCCATGGAGAAGCAGATGCAGGCAGAGCGAAACAAGCGTGCCACCATCTTGACTTCCGAGGGTGAGAAGGAGAAGCAGCGTCTGTTGTCTGAAGGTGAAAAGGCTGCTATCGTCAATAAGGCTGAGGCTGCCAAGCAACAGGCTATCCTCAATGCCGAGGGTGAGGCTACGGCTCGCATCCGCAAGGCTGAGGCAGAGGCAATTGCCATCCAAAAGATTACTGAGGCTGTGGGACAGTGTACCAATCCAGCCAACTATCTCTTGGCGCAGAAGTATATCCAGATGATGCAAGAGGTTGCCGAGGGCAAGCAGAGCAAGGTAGTTTATCTCCCTTACGAGGCTACCAACCTCTTGGGAAGCATTGGCGGAATCAAAGATTTGTTCAAAGCCAACTAAAGAGTAAAAAATATATAAAAAAGAGCTGCGGTATTCCGTGGCTCTTTTTTTATTATTACTTTTGCAAATGATTTGGTATATGTTATGGCTGATGGCATAACATGGTGTATAACATTCAACAAGATTGTGTATATGAAAAAGATTTGTATTGTAGCTGGTGCACGTCCTAATTTCATCAAGGTAGCCCCAGTGATCAGAGCGATAGTAGCGGCTCGTAAGAGTGGGCGAGAGGTGGATTACCAACTGGTCTATACAGGCAAGGAGGATGACCCTACTTTGGAAGGAAACTTGTTTGATGACTTGGAAATCGCCAAGCCAAATGTATATCTCGGCGTGGATTGTGAGAACCTCAATGAGCTGACGGGGCATGTGATGGCGAAGTTTGAACGCTATCTCCAGCAGAATCCTACTGACGTTGTGGTTGTGGTAGATGACTTGGCTTCTACCATGGCTGTTGCTATCGTCGCCAAGAAGCAGGGTGTCCTCTTGGCTCATATTGCCGCTGGCACTCGTAGCTTCGACATCAATATGCCAAAGGAAATCAATCGTCTAGTCATCGATGGTTTGTCGGATATTCTCTTCACGGCAGGTATCTCCAATAATAGTATCGCCAACAAGGAGGGTGCTGAACTCTCCAAGGTGTATATGGTGGGCAACGTGCTCATCGACAACATTCGTTTCCTCAATGAGAAAATCGTGCGTCCTGCCATCATGGATGAACTTCATCTGGAGGAAGGAAAATATTTGGTGCTGACCCTCAATCGTAAGATGCTGCTTGCTGACAAGGAGAAAATCAATGTTCTTTTGGCAGTCATCGATGCTGAGGCTCGTAAGGCTGGTATCAAGGTAGTCGCTCCTTTGCGAGGCAAAGCTTTGGAGGCAGTTCTTGCTTTCCAGACCCATCAAGGCATTGCAGACCACCATACCGGCATCACGTTGGTGGCTCCTCAGGCTTATCTCGACTTCTGCTATCTCACCTCTCATACCCAAGGCATCATCACTGATTCTGGCAATGTGGCTGAGGAAGCGACTTTCAATGGCATTCCTTGCATCACGCTCAATAATTATACCGAACATATCGAGACGGTGAAAGTGGGTAGCAATGAATTGGTGGGTGAGGACCCAGTTCTTCTTCAGGAACGTATGAATGCCTTGCTGAAGGGTGAGTGGAAGAAGTGTGGCATCCCTGACCGTTGGGATGGTCGCTCTGCCGAGCGCATCCTCCAGATTTTAGTAGAGGAATAGGGACTTTTTCTGCTCTAAAAACGATGTACTTTGAAAAAGCGCATTTATAATTTGCATAAAAGCGCTTTTATAGACGTTAAGGATGCGCTTTTATGTGAACCAAGAAAGCGCATCCATAGAAAACAACAATGCGCTTCCTTAAAAATTGGGAAGCGCATTGTTGTTTTACAAGTAATTTTTATCTTATTTCAGGCTTTGGATAATTATATCTGTCGAAGTAGTCAAGACCCTTGTTGTCATACCATACTCCCTCGATATTGATACCGATGGAGAAGTTCTTGTTGACATTATACTTGACACCTGCGCCCAATACGTTGGCACCTGGTACCCCCATGCCATATCCCATCGGCATGGTACTGCCGAAAGGTCCCCATAGTCCAGGATAGAAGCCCATTCCATAGCGACCATAGCCATAACCGGCATAGCGATTGTAGAGACTGCTATAGTTGTTGCTGATGCTCAACTGTCCATACACGTATGCCTCCCAATGCTCATTAAATTTATAGCCCATGATGGCATAGAGTCCTACGTCACGATAGCTGTCACTTCCCCAGAAGGTATTGTTGAAGTAACCGCCGCCCGCTATCCACAACTTGCCGTCCTTGGTGAGAGGAGCAAGGTAGGTGGCGTTGATGTTCTGCGAGAAACCTCCCTTATGGGGAAGGTTTTTGCCGAAGGTAGCGAAGGCTGATGCACCGATGGAGAGATTCAAACCTTTGTGCAAGCCGTAGCCGTAGGTAGGAGCGATACTGTAGGTCAAGTCGTTGATGGGATTGTTGTAGTAGCTCTCATCCAAGGCGTTCTTGTCTGTGATGTTCCCTTGATAGGAAGTCCCTTCCTGGTTGAGCGGAGATTGTACGCTTGTCAAGGAAGAAGAAGTGACGGAGTACTTGACATTCTTCATCGGTTTACCTTGGTAGATCAACTTCTGTCCGGCTTGCAAGATGGTGTCGCCAGGCAATAGCCAATCCTCTCTCGGACTATCGGCGCTGTGGAGCGGACCGAAAGTCAAAGTCTGTGCTTGCAGGTGGGATGTCAACCCGATAAGCATCAGAAAACATACTATATATTTCTTCATCATTGTTCAAATTTTCTGCAAACTTACAACTTTTTCTTGAATAAGCGTCATCCCTTTAATAATAAACAACAAAAAAAGGCTTGCTTCGATTGGGAGCAAGCCTTTTTTATATTATTATCACACAAATTAATATGCGAAATCTGACGTGTGAGTCGGATTAATAGGCGAACAAAGGATAGTCCTTCATCGTTGCATTTACTTTCTCACGTACACGTGCGATGACCTTCTCATCCTCAGGTGCATTCAATACCTCCTCGATGAGTTCGGCTATCAAGTGCATCATGTCTTCCTTGGCACCACGAGTAGTCATGGCTGCTGTACCGAGACGAATACCGGAGGTTTGGAAGGCTGTGCGAGAGTCGAATGGAACCATGTTCTTGTTGACAGTGATGTCGGCGGCAACGAGTGCGTTCTCGGCTACCTTACCTGTCAAGTCTGGATACTTAGAACGGAGGTCAACCAACATGGAGTGGTTGTCGGTACCACCGCTGACGATGCCGAAGCCACGACCGATAAGGTCTTCTGCCAAAACGGCTGCGTTCTTCTTCACCTGGAGTGCATACTCTTTCCAAGAAGGTTGGAGATTCTCATTGAAGGCTACAGCCTTAGCAGCGATAACGTGCTCCAACGGACCACCTTGTGTGCCTGGGAATACGGCAGAGTTGAGCAACATGCTCATCTTCTTTGCCTCGCCCTTCTTGGTGGTCAAGCCCCAAGGATTGTCGAAGTCCTTGCCCATGAGGATGATACCGCCACGAGGACCACGGAGGGTCTTATGAGTAGTAGAAGTTACGATATGAGCATATTTCAATGGGTTGTCGAGCAAACCGGCAGCAATCAAACCAGCAGGGTGTGCCATATCAATCATCAATAAGGCACCTACCTCATCGGCAATCTTGCGCATACGAGCATAATCCCACTCACGGCTATAGGCGCTACCGCCACCGATAATCAACTTAGGTTTGTGCTCAAGAGCCAACTTCTCCATCTCATCGTAATCCACACGCCCCGTCTCCTTGTTGAGGTTGTAGCCGATAGGGTTGTAGAGGATACCAGAGGTGTTGACACGGCTACCATGAGAGAGGTGACCACCGTGGTCGAGGTTCAATCCCATGAAGGTGTCGCCTGGTTTCAAAACTGCGAGGAGGACGGCAGCGTTGGCCTGTGCACCAGAGTGAGGCTGCACGTTGGCATACTCAGCATTGAAGAGTTTCTTGACACGCTCGATGGCAAGGTTCTCTACGATATCCACCACTTGGCAACCGCCATAGTAACGCTTGCCTGGGAGTCCCTCTGCGTACTTGTTGGTCAGGTATGAACCCATCGCGTTCATCACCTCGTCACTCACAAAGTTTTCTGAAGCAATCAGCTCCATACCTTTCAGCTGACGCTGATGTTCTCTTTCGATCAGGTCGAAAATCTCTTGATCTTTTTCCATTGGCTCTTATATTTATGATGTTAATATGATGTTACTTGCAAAGCTCCACCTTGCCCAACTGCTGCTCTTTGTCGCAATAGTGGCAGCGAACGATGCCGAGTGCCTTATCTACTGTGTGGAAGATGGTAGCCATAGGCTCATTGTTGGTGATGCACTTAGGGTTGTTGCACTTCACGATGCCCTTCAGTGTGTCTGGAGTCTTGACCGTCTTCTTCTCCACGATCTCGTAGTCCTTGATGATACTCAGACCGATGTTAGGGGCTACAACGGAGAGGCGATTGATTTCCTCGTCTGTGAAATACTTGTTGGCAACCTTGATGATGCCCTTCTTGCCAATCTTCTTGGAAGGCAAGTTGTAGCCGATGGTGACTGGGGTGTCCATTTTCTCCAGTTGCAGGAGGTTGACTACCTGGTAAGTCTTTTCGGCAGGTATATGGTCGATTACCGTACCATTCTCAATGGCGGCAACCACTAATTCGCTTTTATTATTTCCCATGAATTATTAATTCTTAAATTATAAATTATTAATTCTTAATTACTCAATGATGGTCTTGTCATTCTTGACATCATCGAGTGTGATGCCGAGGCAGTGGCAGAAGATGGCTTCACGAGCATAGAGACCATTCTGTGCCTGCTGGATGTAGTAAGCATGTGGGTCATCATCGACATCGTATGCAATCTCGTTGACACGAGGCAGTGGGTGCATGATTTTCATGTTGTCCTTCGCCTTGGCGAGCATCTCACGCTTCAGGATATATACGTTCTTCACACGCTCGTATTCCATCAAGTCACTGAAACGCTCCTTCTGTACACGTGTCATGTAGAGAATGTCGGCACCAGCGATGACATCCTCGTTGAAGTCCTCGTGCTCAACGTACTTGATGCCATGGTGTTGACAATAGAGTTTGTACTCTTGTGGCATGGCGAGTTCCTTAGGAGCGATAAAGTGGAATGTTGGGTTGAAGTGGCGCATGGCCGTGATGAGGGAGTGGACGGTACGTCCGTACTTTAGGTCGCCTACGAGATAAATGTTTAGGTTCTCCAAAGTACCTTGGGTCTTGTAGATGGAGTAGAGGTCGAGCAAACACTGGGAAGGGTGCATGTGGGCACCGTCGCCGGCATTGACGATAGGTACCGGAGCTACCTCGCTGGCATACTGGGCGGCACCCTCGATGAAGTGGCGCATGGCAATGACATCAGCATAGTTGCTCACCATAAGGATGGTGTCCTTGAGTGTCTCGCCCTTGGTGGTGCTGGAAGTCTTGGCGTCAGAGAAGCCGATGACACGAGCGCCAAGGCGGTTGGCTGCTGTTTGAAAACTAAGTTGAGTGCGAGTAGAAGGCTCGAAGAAAAGGGTTGCGACAACCTTTCCCTTCAGCAACTCCCTGTTAGGATGCTTTTCAAACTCTTGCGCCATTTCCAAGAGATACATCAACTTCTCCTTGGAAAGGTCGGCAATCGTCACAAAATTATGTTTTTCCATTTGATTTTTGATTGAATGTTTTAAATCGCCCCCAAAGTTACATATAATTTTTCATAATATGTGCGATTATTCGAAAGTTTTATGTAATTTTGCACAAATTATTAATGAAACATAAGTGAAATTAAGTTGAAATCGAAATGAGAAAACGTTTCGTACATATATTGTGGGCACTCTTGCTCGCTGGTATTTTGAGTGTGGTAGCTGGCTTCTTCGCCATCTGGTTTGGCTTGATTGGCTACATGCCCGACATCGAGGATTTGCAGAATCCTATCAACCGCTTTGCCACCCAGGTGTATTCATCGGATGGCAAAGTTTTGGGTACGTGGAACCTGAACAAGGAGAATCGTATCGTTATACCTTATAATAAGATGTCGCCTTATCTTGTCCAGGCACTTGTTGCTACCGAGGACGAGCGTTTCTATGAACATTCAGGCATCGACTATCGTGCCTTGGGGCGTGCCATCGTCAAGCGTGGACTCTTGGGGCAAGCCAATGCTGGTGGAGGTTCTACCATCACCCAACAATTGGCGAAGCAGTTGTATAGCAGCAATGCCCAGAGCACGACGCAGCGCATTTTCCAAAAACCGATAGAGTGGGTGATTGCCATCAAGTTGGAGAGATATTACACCAAGCAGGAAATCATCGCCCTCTATCTCAACTATTTTGACTTCCTACACAATGCGGTCGGTATCAAAACGGCTGCCAATACCTATTTTAATAAGGAGCCTAAGGACTTGACAGTTTGTGAAGCTGCCATGCTCATCGGTCTTTGCAAGAATCCATCGCTTTTCAATCCGGTGCGCTATCCCGAACGTGCCAAGGCGCGTCGCAATGTGGTGTTGTCGCAGATGGTGAAGGCGGGGTATCTTGACCGCAGTGAGTATGAACAGTATAGTAACGAGCCACTTACGCTCAACTTCCATCGTACCGACCATAAGGATGGCTCTGCCACTTATCTTCGTGAGTTCCTCCGCCAATATATGATGGCGAAGCGCCCAGCCCGTACCGACTATCCTTCGTGGAACTACGTGCAGTTTGTGGCCGACTCTATTGCCTGGGACTCAGACCCACTGTATGGCTGGTGCAACAAGAACTTTAAAAAAGACGGAAGTCCTTACAATGTATATTCCGATGGCTTGAAGGTGTTCACGACCATCGACAGTCGTATGCAGCGATATGCTGAGGAGGCTGTCTATCAACATGTGGCTCGATACTTGCAGCCTGCTTTCGACAAGGAGAACAAACCGAAGCCTAGCTCTCCATTCTCGGATAAGTTGACACCGAAGCAGATACGTGCCATCTTGAATCGCTCCATCACCCAGAGTGAGCGATGGCGCACAATGAAGGCGGCAGGCTATACGCCAGGTGAAATCAACCAAGCGTTCAGGCAGAAGATAGATATGACCGTGTTTACTTATCACGGTGACATCGACACGCTGATGAGTCCGCTCGATTCTATCCGTTATTACAAGGAATTCTTGCGGAGTGGTTTTATGAGCATGGATCCAAAGACGGGTGCCGTCAAGGCTTATGTGGGAGGCTTGGACTATCCTCATTTCATGTACGACATGGTGAGCTTGGGTCGCCGACAGGTGGGTTCTACCATCAAACCGTTCCTCTACAGTTTGGCGATGGAGAATGGATTCACGCCTTGTGACTATGCGCCTAACCGCCAGCAAACCTACATTGTGGCAGGCAAGCCTTGGACGCCTCGCAATGCCAATCATGCCCGCTATGGACAGATGGTGCCGCTGAAGTGGGGATTGGCACAGAGTAACAACTGGATCAGTGCTTATCTGATGAGCAAGTTGAATCCTTCACAGTTTGTACAGTTGCTCCACGACTACGGCATCCATAATCCAGACATCCATGCTTCCATGAGTCTCTGCCTCGGACCATGCGAGGTGAGCGTGAGCGAGATGGTGAGTGCCTACACCGTATTTGCCAACCATGGCATCCGCACGGCACCGATGTTTGTGAGCCGCATCGAGGACAATGAGGGCAATACCATCGCCACCTTCCAACCTCGTATGAATGAGGTGATTAGCGCCGATAATGCGATGAAGATGCTGACAATGCTGATGGGCGTGGTCGATAATGGTACGGCTGGTCGCTTGCGTTATCGCTACAACCTGGAGGGACAGATCGGTGCCAAGACGGGTACTACCAACAATAATAGCGATGGTTGGTTTATCGGCTTCACGCCACAGTTGGTAACCGGCTGTTGGGTAGGAGGCGAGGACCGCGACATCCATTTCGACTCCATGAACATGGGACAGGGGGCCACGATGGCACTTCCTATCTGGGCTATCTTCATGAAGAAAGTATATGCCGATACGTCGCTCGGCTATGATCCGACCGTTCCGTTCGATATTCCAGAGGATTACAACCCTTGCGACAAGAATGCCAACGATGATGATTTCGGCGGAAATGGAATTGACGAGGTCTTTGAATAAAAGAGCAACTTCATTTTTAATCGCAAGTACTAGCATTAACTGACGATGCTGGCACTTGCGATTTTTTTCTAGGCAAAGAGCCGAAAAATAGAGCTAAACTTTTAATAAGTGCAAATATACGCCCGAATTTTCGTCTAAATGTAGTTTTTTTTGTAATTTTGCAAAGTTTTAGAGAATACAATAAAAATCATTATAATGAACGTTTCTTACAAATGGCTTAAAGAATACGTCGATTTCGACTTGACACCCCAGGAGACAGCGGACGCGCTGACCTCTTGCGGTCTCGAAGTTGACGCTTTGGAAGAAGTTCAGTCCATCAAGGGTGGATTGAAAGGTCTTTACGTGGGTAAAGTATTGACATGCGAGATGCATCCTAACAGCGACCACCTCCATGTGACAACCGTTGACTTGGGCAAGGGCGAGCCACAGCAGATTGTCTGCGGTGCTCCTAACGTGGCAGCAGGTCAGAAGGTAATCGTAGCCGACTTGGGCTGCGTGCTTTACGACGGCGACCAGAGTTTTACAATCAAGAAAAGCAAGCTTCGTGGCGTAGAGAGCTTCGGTATGATTTGTGCCGAGGATGAGATTGGTGTGGGAACCGACCACGCTGGTATCATCGTGCTCCCTGAGGATGCTCCTGTAGGTCAGCCTGCTGCTGAGTACTACCACTTGGAGAGCGACTGGCTCATCGAGATTGACATCACTGCCAACCGTGCCGATGCGCTCGGTCACTATGGTGTGGCTCGTGACCTCTATGCTTGGTTGAAGCAGAATGGTTATCAGACTTCTTTGCATCGCCCTTCTTGCGATGAGTTTGTCGTAGATAACGAGGACCTTCCTATCGAGGTGGAGATTCATAATACCGATGCTTGCAAGCGTTATGCTTGCGTCAGCATCACCGACTGCGAGGTAAAGGAAAGCCCTAAGTGGTTGCAGGACAAGTTGAACATCATCGGCTTGCGTCCTATCAACAATATCGTGGATATCACCAACTATATCATGATGGCATACGGTCAGCCTTTGCACTGCTTCGATGCCGACATGGTTACAGGTCATAAGATTGTCGTTCGCACCCAACCAGAGGGAACCAAGTTTGTCACCCTCGATGGCGAGGAGCACACCCTTGGTGAGCACGACTTGAGCATCTGCAATGCCGAGGAACCTATGTGTATCGCCGGTATCTTCGGTGGCAAGGGTTCTGGTACTTACGAGACAACCAAGAGCGTGGTTTTGGAGAGTGCTTACTTCCACCCAACTTGGATTCGCAAGAGCGCACGCCGTCATGGTTTGAGTACTGATGCTAGCTATCGTTTCGAGCGTGGCGTTGATCCAAACGGACAGATTTATGCTCTCAAACAAGCTGCCATCCTCTGCAAGCAGTTGGCTGGCGGTAAGATTTCTATGCAAATCAAGGATGTATATCCAGAGCCTATCCAGGAATTCCCTGTTCGCTTGAACTATGAGTACGCTCATCGTCTCATCGGTAAGGAGATTGGTGCCGAGACCATCAAGAGCATCGCTACTTCTTTGGAGATGAAGATCGTGAAGGAAGATGCAGAGGGACTTGACCTCCTCGTTCCTCCATACCGTGTGGATGTTCAGCGTCCTTGCGACGTGGTAGAGGATATCCTCCGTATCTATGGCTACAACAATGTCGAGATTCCTACCCAGTTGAAGAGCTCTTTGACCGTTCAAGGTGAGGAAGACAAGCACTATCATACCCAGAACATCGTGGCAGAGCAGTTGGTAGGCGAGGGCTTCATGGAGATCTTGAACAACTCCTTGACCAAGGCTAGCTACTATACAGACTTCGACCTCAATAAGTATCCTGATGAGCATACCGTGAAGGTGATGAATCCATTGAGCGCCGACCTCGGTGTGATGCGTCAGACCATGTTGTTTGGTGGTTTGGAGAGTGTATCTCGCAACATCAACCACAAGAGTGCCAACTTGAAGTTCTTCGAGGTAGGTAACACCTATATATATAATAAGGAGAAGTGGGATGCCGAGAATCCTATCAAGGGTTACAACCAGGAAGGTCACATCTCTCTCTTCATCACCGGTAAGCGAGTAGAGGGCAACTGGGCTCACGCTGATGAGCAGAGCAGCATCTACGAGTTGAAGGCGGTGGTAGAGAACATCCTCCGTCGTGTGGGTATGCCATTCAACAACGTGGTAGTGAAGCACAGCGACAACAATATCTTCTCCAAGGGCGTGCAGTATGAGACACGTGCAGGCAAGGTATTGGTAGAGTTGGGTATCTTGAGCCACAAGTTGAAGAAGGCTTTCGACATCGAGCAGGATGTATTCTATGCCGATGTACACTGGGACAACTTGATGAAGGCTATCAAGAAGGTGAACCTCACTTACACAGACATCAGCAAGTATCCATCTGTAAGCCGCGACTTGGCTCTCTTGGTTGACAAGAACGTAGAGTTTGAGCAGATAGAGCAGATTGCCCGTCAGACCGAGAAGAAACTCCTCAAGAGTGTTGTTCTCTTTGATGTCTATGAGGGTAAGAACTTGCCAGCAGGCAAGAAGAGCTATGCAGTCAACTTCATCCTCCAGGATGAGGAGAAGACTCTGAATGACAAGCAGATTGAGGCTATCATGAAGAAGCTCATCGCCAACTTGACTGGTAAGTTGAATGCAGAATTGAGATAATTATTAGAAACAAAACGATAAACATTTAAAAATTTATTCCAATGGGAAGAGCATTTGAATATCGTAAAGCTACAAAGCTGAAAAGATGGGGCCACATGGCCAAGACATTTACTAAGTTGGGTAAGCAGATTGCCATCGCTGTAAAGGCAGGCGGTCCAGAGCCAGAGAACAACCCAACATTGCGTGCTATCATCGCTAACTGTAAGCGTGAGAACATGCCTAAGGATAACATCGCCCGTGCCATCAAGAATGCGATGGGTAAGGACACTAGCGATTACAAGGAGGTAACATACGAGGGATATGGTCCTCACGGAGTAGCTGTCTTCGTTGACACTTTGACCGACAACACCACTCGTACCGTAGCCGACGTTCGTTCTGTATTCAACAAGTTCAGCGGTAACCTCGGTACTACAGGTTCCCTCTCATTCCTTTTCGACCACAAAGCTGTCTTCACATTCAAGAAGAAGGAAGGCTTGGATATGGACGAGATGATTCTCGACTTGATCGACTACGGAGTAGAGGATGAGTTCGATGAGGATGAGGAGAACGACGAAATCACTATCTACGGTGCTCCAACAAGCTTCGGCGAAATCCAGAAGCACTTGGAGGCTGAGGGCTTCGAGGTAACAGGTGCTGAGTTCACCTACATTCCTAACGACTTGAAGGATGTAACTCCTGAGGAGCGTGAGACTATCGACAAGATGGTGGAGAAGTTGGAGGAGTTTGACGATGTTCAGACTGTCTATACCAACATGAAGCCAGAGATTCCTGCAGACGCAGAATAATCATCAGAACAATATATTGATATATCAATAGAAGAGGGATTTCTTGGAAGAGACATCCCTCTTTTTAAATTTTGGAGGGAACGTTATGCTAAAGAATGACAACAAGAAGCACCTGACAAAGGTGACTTATCAGACGCAAGGTACTTGCTCCAAGTTTATCAACATCTCAGTGGATGATGAGGGCAATGTGGAGGAAGTGCAGTTTATCGGTGGTTGTGATGGCAATACCAAGGGCATTTGCTCTTTGGTGCAAGGTATGAAGGCAGCAGAGGTGAAGAAACGTTTGAAAGGCATCCGCTGTGGAAATAAATTGACAAGTTGTCCCGATCAACTCGCCACTGCCTTGGAGCAGATGGGATGGTAGCCTAGTACCACTTTTATTTTTTCCTAGTTAGGGAAAAATTCATACCTAACTAGGCGTGAAATTTTACCTAGGCAGAGAGCTGAAAATCTCAGGTGAACTCAAGCACTGAAACATATCATAAGGGGAAATCCTCAGTATGTATTTATTTTTACATACTGGGGGCTTCCCCTTTTATTTGTGAAATGAAAAATACGAGCCTATGCAGATCTCTAATTCTTTTTGTATAGTTGATTCTGCTTATGTTAGTATTTGAAAGTTTCATCTAGCAATACCACCTTAGGGTCTTTTGCCGAGCGATAGATGACACGGAAGGCGAAGTGAGCCTCCTTGTACTTCAGTAGTCCAGGATTGTTGTCTAGTGATTGTTTCTGCGCATCGTGCAGTTTCTTTTGGTTGGCTTTGATGAGGAGTGGATTGTCAATCTTGCCACGGAGTGTGACATAATAAGTATAGGTACGGCTAGTCTTTTCGAAAGTAGCGCTATCCGTTCTGGCATCGTTGACGTATGGAGTCGGGCAAACTTTCTCCGTATATTCCTTTGCCTCACGAGCCGCTTTGTCTTCTATTGACTCGGTGCAGGCTACCAATGAAAATGCTGCAAGTATTAAAAATATCTTTTTCATCTTTTCAATCTTAGGTGTTGTATTTCTATTTTTTTTGCAAAGGTATATTTTTCTTTTGAATCTAGCAAAGAAAAAGTTGATAATCAGCTTGCTTTTTTTATTAATAAAAGTTAACTGCTGTTGAATATATAAGGTAAAATTTGGCAGATTTCCGTAAAAAAGGTACATTTGCATATTCGTATGGCTTTTTAGCATATCTTGGGAGGCAGAGCTATATCATTCCATTAAGCGTGAATTATGAAAACAGCAAAAGAAATATTTGAAGAATTGAATAGCTTTGATGAGAATCGTCGCATTGAAGCAAAGTCGGCGTCAGCTGTTGGCAAGAGTATGATGGAGACTGTATGTGCCTTTGCCAATGAGCCTGGATTGCAAGGTGGATATCTTTTGCTGGGTGCCAAGCGTGTGGGGATGACAGGAGATGGAAAACCTATCTATGAGCCAGAGAATATAGAGAACAGCGATAAGATACAGTCTGATTTTGTCGCTATGTGCAACTCAGTGTTTAACATCCATATTCGTCCGATCATTCAGGTAGAAGAGTATCAGGGCAAGACTGTCGTTGTTGTAAAAATTGAGGAACTTCCTGTCAGTCAAAAGCCTGTCTATTTCGCCAAACGTGGTCTTCCTGACGGTGCTTTTCGTCGCATCGGTCCTTCGGATGAGAAATGTTCTGAGGAAGACATGTACTTATTCTATCAGTCGGCAGACACATACGACAGTTGTGTGGTGGATGATACCGACCTTGATGATATTGATGAGAATGCCTTGGGGTTCTATCGGCGACTTCGTAAGGAGGTGAACCCAGAGGCAGAGGAATTGTCACTCAATGATATGGATTTACTGAGGGCTCTAGGTGCCATCAAGAAAACTAAGGATGGTGGTTATCATCTTACCTATACAGGACTTCTTGTTTTCGGCAAACAGATGTCTTTGCGTCGTCTCGTACCTTCTTTCCGCGTGGATTATATCCGTATCTCTGGCAATCAATGGATGGCAGACGGCAACAACCGTTTTGAGCAAACTATTGATATGCGTGGCCCTTTGATGCTGATGGTCAACAAGGCTTGTAGTGCCGTAATGGATGACCTTCCAAAGGGATTTGAGCTCAAAGACTCGCTCCAGGCTTCCACACCTTCTATCTTGCCAAATAAAGTTTTGCGTGAGGCAATTGTAAACGCTTTCATTCATCGTTCCAATCGAGTGAATCAGCCTATACAGATTATTCGCTATTCCAATCGCATTGAGATTCACAATCCTGGTTATTCACTTAAGTCACCTGAGCTTTGGGGTGAGCCGGGTTCTGAGCTTCGCAATCCTCGTATCAGTGAGATTTTCCATGACACCAATCTTGCCGAGACCAAAGGTACAGGTATGGGTGCGATGCGCCGTCTGATGAAAGAGGCTGGTTTGATGCCCCCGACCTTTGAGTCAAATCATGAGGCGAATAAGTTTACGGCAAGGCTTCTTCTCCATCATTTTCTCAGCAAGGAGAATATGGTATGGTTGTCACAATATTCAGAATATAATTTGATAAATGAGCAGAAACTTGCACTTGTCTTTGTGAGAGAAGTGGGGGCGATAGACAATTTGACTTATCGCCAGCTCGACACTACCATAACCCATGCTCGTGCCCGCTTGGAAATTCATAGACTTTGTGAACTAGGCTTCTTGGTCAAAAAAGGACAAGGTCGTAACACTTATTATGTAAAGACCGAAAAGGTGGTATCTTTAGGCGAAATGTTACCACATCAAGGCGAAATGTTCCATGGTGAGGAAAAAATAAACCATGGTAAAGAGGAAAAAAAGGGGGGAATATACCATGGTGAGGAAGAAATATACCATGGTAAAGAGGAAAAAAATGGAGAAATGTTCCATGCTTTGAATAGAGATGCTCTTTTAGCAGAATTACCTGAAGAACTCAAAAAACAAATTCTTGTTATGAAAAAGTGGACACCTAAAAATGAAATGGAGCAGATTATCATTTCTCTGTGTTCTCTTCGTCCCTATAGTATAGTTGAATTAGAACTGTTATTGCAGAGAAGTCAAAAAGCTCTTAAGAGTTTTTTGATAAAAGCTTTGTTAGAGTCTAACAAACTGTTTTATTGGATTCCTGAAATGATTAGGCATCCGCAACAGAAATACATAGCCGACCCTTCTATGTCAAGAAGCAAAACGAAGCTGGGAAAAAATAAATAACTAAAGTTTCCCACACCGATAAATCAGCCGTTTTGGAAGCATAGAAATAATGTAAATATCACAGTTTCATCAACTTTGCCAGATTGACAAAAATATGTAAACAAGTTTTTATCTTGTTGCTATGCTGCATCTTGCATTTCTAAATCTCGGATTACGGCGCAGATTCTGCTTTCTTGCTCTGGGCTTTCAGCAATGCTCTCCATCGTTTCAAGATAGTCCACGCCAAGTACCTCGCAAAGCGTCATGAGAAGTTTCTTGACTAATGGCAGTATCCTCTGCCAAAGAGTCAATTCAGTAATCTCGTCTCCCATTTCACGGAAAAGAGCGCCATAGCTCTCATAGTCGTTCAATCTCTTCCTCAATGTCATCATCGTATAAGTGATGAAGACTAATGTGCAGTCTGCAATCTGTGCATCGAAGTCGTTGCTTTGGCACTTGCCCAGACCGAGATGTTGCTTGCACTCGCGATACATGACTTCCGTTGTCCAGCGAACCTGATAGTATTCGAAGACCTTGGTGAACTTGAGCGTGGTGTCTGTGCTGAGCAAAATGTTCCACTTCCCCTTATGCCAATACTTGACAAAGAATAATCGCATCTCCAAACCATCCACCTCTACCAATCGGTCAAAATACAGGCACTTGTATTTCCTGCATGGTCTCGCAGTTCTCTCGTAGAGGGCAATCATCTCGTCTGCTGCACGCATACGACCATCACATGAATATTTACGGTTTCCATTCTTGGCCATGCAAATGACGTGCATAGCCCCATTTGCCATCTCACGTATCTGCTTGATGAAGCCTATGCCGTCAAACCAGCTGTCTGCAAGGAAATAGTCGGCGTGGTAGCCATGTTTGCAAACTCGTCTCAAGATTGACAGGGCAAGGTCGATCTTGGTCATTCGGCTTTCTTTGTCTCTCTTGCTGCCTTGGCTGCGTGGGTCTCTCTGTTTACGGAACCTCCCCTTGATTTCCTTTGCGGTAAGACCATACTTGCCTTTCTTTCCCTTCTCGCTAAGCAAGGCGAAGTCAACAGGGATGAGAGACTTGCCGTCAAAGAATCCCAGTGTGAGGCACTTGAATCCCAATATGCATTTGTGAACGGTATGGTCAAACACTCGGCTTATGTTCTCCATGGCGATGCCAGTCTTTGAGAGTGTGGTGTCATCCATGACAAAGAACGTTGGTGCTTTTTTGCCTTCGCTGGTCACACCTGACTTTTCGAGAGACTTGTTGAGGTTCTTGAAGAAAGACTTGACCACGGCATAGAGCAAGGAACAAGACACGCCTGTAAATTTGGTTATCTTGCTGCTCACCATGGCCTGTGAGAGGTTAAAATGACGGTACAAGTCCATTAAATTGCCTGCCAATTCATTTTTGTTGTCCAAAAGTTTGGATAATTCGTCTATTTTATGTAATTTTGCGCTCATTAACAGTTACTCATTAAATTGTTGAATCTATGTTGTTTAGCGATTACAAAGATACAACTTTTTTAGAGAAACTGTTATTTTTACCCCATTGTTTCGGGGTGGGAAACTTTAGTAATTAAATGGAGATATTGATATGAGGAAGATTTTAATGCTTTTATTTACCTTAATGTTTGTATGCACTGTGCAAGCACAAAAGGATGTCACAACATTTTTGGGCATTCCAGTAGATGGTTACAAAACAGAAATGAGGAAAAAACTCATTGCAAAAGGTTTTACACCAGTACAGGGACAAGAATTCCTTAAAGGGGAATTTAATGGAACTGATGTCAATGTTTATATTGTTACAAACAACAATAAGGTTTACCGAATAATGCTTTGTGATGTAAACTCACAGGATGAGGGAAACATTAAAATTCGTTTTAACAATCTTGTTAGACAGTTTAAAAATAACAAGCGTTATACAGCATTGGATGATTACACTTTGAGTGATAGCGAGAATATTTCTTATGAAATGACTGTAAACAATAAGAAATATGATGCTGTATTTTATCAAAATCCAAATACGGAGAAAATGGATACTATCGCTATTCAAAATGAACTTAAAGAAAAGGTTCAAGCTAAATATACAAAAGAGCAACTTGAAAGCCCCACAGAAGAAATCAAATCAGATATTCAGTCAATGTCATTAGAATTGCTTACTGAATATTTTACAAAGAAGCCAGTATGGTTTAGAATCATAAAAGAATATGGCTCTTATAGTATTGCCATGTATTATGACAACGAGTATAACCATGCAAATGGTGAAGATTTGTAATTTAATAAAGACTCTATTTTAGAACGATATTTGTATGTATACAATTACACGAGAACAGGCAGGTAATTTTTGGAACTATTATGTTTTAGGAAGTCCTTTAGAAATGAGTTGCTATATGGCTCTTCCTAAAATATTTGAAAATGTAGATAGTCTCTATGATGATGAGAAAGCAAAAAAACATGCTGCTTCCTTGGCAATTGTTATAAACAACAACCATCCTTCTAATGATGGAGAGTACAACAAAGCAATTTGGATAATGGCTATGGCAAGAGCATATGCTAACTTCCTAAACGATTGTCACAATAATGGTCGTTTCTTAAATCCTGGAAGTTTCTATCTTCTATGTATTATAATTGCTAAAGGAGTAAATTGAATATAACTAAATTGAAGCGGAATCCCTCCTAATCCGCCTTTCCATATAAAGCCTTTGTCTTGCGCCCAACCAACGTAGGACAAGGGCTTTTCCTTTGTAGACAGTAGCCATCGGCTTCACCTCCTGTTACGCTTCGCTTCATCTGCACCTTTTTTAGGCACGTTCAATCTCTTACCTCAGTTCGGGATAAAGAAACGAGGTTAAAAATTTGATAGTCTCCAATATTTTTTTTCGTATCTTTGTAGGTGAAAATCAAATAATTACGAATAACATTAAAAGACTACCATATGATTTGAAAGGACAAAGTTACAGAAATATTTTGTATTATCGATGAGTTTTGTAAACATTTTGATGGTAACAACTCAGTCTTTTTATAAGATGCAAAACGTCCTTACAATGGGCATAGCGCATAGAGACTGTTAAGATTCAATAAAAGTTTATTGTGTCAAAAAGCCACGTTTCCAACATTTCGCTTTCCAGACTTTCTTGGCTATACGTAGTGTTACAAATGGCTTCAAGATTCAAACAGACGGCAATGCACTTTTCTAATTGAACCTCGGTGACAATTTATTGCATGTCACAAAACTTGCTCTTGTCTTTGAGGGAGGAGTGGGGGCGATAAACATTCTGCAATTATATAAAGATCGAAAAGATACCACCTCAGAGTGAAAAGATACCACCTCAAAATGGAACTTTGTATGAAGTTTGCCTTGTTTTTTTTGAAAAATAAAGACAGAAACTAATAATTTTTAATTTTTTATTTGGTAGTTTAATAATTTAATGTTATCTTTGCCATCAGATTTAAGTGATACCTTTTGATTAAATTGAGGTATTCTATTACCTAATAACTTATATAAATATACAGCTTATGAAGAAAGTATTATTTGTTGCATTGTTGGCAAGTATAGCCTTGTCAACTTCAGCAAGAAGAAGTTGGCCATTACCATGACTGGTGAAAACCTCGCAACCTTGACACAAGTCACAGACAATCAAGAGCCATGTCTTGATCCCTTTGGCGGCGACAATGGCTCAGCGCTGTTCTTTAGTGTAAGAGAGAATGGCAAGTATTACAACATTTACAAGAAGGACAACCCTTTCTCTGCTGCTATGTCACAAAAGACCAGTGGTAAAAACAACAACCGCACTCCTTGTTACAACCCAGCTACAGGTAAGATTGCTTTTAGTTGTAGACAAGATGGTGCTTCTTCAGCTGATATATATACCATGTTTGATAGCAAGGGCAAGGCTTTGTCGCAAATCACTGAAAGTACTGATGCATTTGAGGAGTACCCAAGTTTTAATAAAGAAGGCAATTTGCTTGTTTATGACAAAATTCAGCGTTCTTATTATTCAAAAGCAAACTTTGCTTCATTCTTTGGCTTCGGCTATAGCACTATTGTGGTAGAAAACAGTGAAATTTGGTTGAGAAACTTGAAGACAGGTGAAAACGTACTCTTAGGCAATGGGTATCAACCTTGCTTCTCCCCAGATGGTAAACGCATCGCATACGTTAAGTATTCTAACGATGCAAAGAGCACTAGTATTTGGATTATGAACATTGATGGAAGTGAGCAGGTA
>ERZ1026888.446-NODE-446-length-23143-cov-8.618546_pt1 | contig 23143 bp, 16 predicted proteins | sample MGYA00380174_ERZ1026888 | MGnify/ENA primary metagenome ERZ1026888 (study PRJEB33269, sample SAMEA4719810) | human gut metagenome | biome: human-associated habitat; feature: organic feature; material: feces | place: Cameroon | collected 2013-10 ...
AACTACCTGGTCTGTTGCGTCGATTACAACCCACTCTTTCTTAGCTGTCTCCTTGTTTACGGAGATAGTCTTGAAACTTAATGTGTCCATTTTAAATTTTAAATTACTACTAAAAAACGTTTTTAAATCTTTTTACTCACTTTTAGACAGGCGATTCACTAACCGCAATTCCCGGCCACAGGAGATTGCTATTAACACACACTGCCCAGGGGACTCTAAGCGTATCCCCGTAAATAATCGGACTGCAAAAGTACACATTTTTATTTAATTATGTGTAAGTTACAAACTCAAGCGTTTTACTTTTATAGATATTTAACTCAATTTTGAATTTTAAACAGTACTTTTTTACCAAAAAGTAGGAAGCAAGTTTTCTTGCGCGCACGTACATTAATATATAATACACTCAACTTTTGCAAATCGGGAAGTTTTAAAAGTTCAGCATGATTAGAAATTGCCCAAGCCTATAGGCAAGTCACATAGTCGTACGTGACAATAAGGCTATGCGTATGAGCGAAAGGGGGCGTACTCGGATTATTCGTGTTCTATCCTCATGGCTGCGTGTATAAGAAAGAACTTTCCAACAAGTATGTGCAGCAGAAGAACAAGGTGCGCCTTGCAGACCAGAGCAACATGCTCGTCTTTACCGCCAGCTTCAACCATGGCCGCAGATATCATGCAGGCAACCGTAAGCTGAACAATAGCGATAGAGATAATGGTATCAGATAGAATAGTTTACTCATCCACGACCTCGACTCCACTCATGATATAGAAATGGCGCTTCAGCTTTCTGACCACCTCAAACTGATGCAGTCAGGACGTTTCGAGACCGACTTTAGATAAATATTTGCAAAATCAGTGCAAATTATATTAAATAAATCAATTTTTAGTTCTGATTTTATATTTTCTTATTAATAATTCTTATTTTTGAGACGAGATTTTAACTCCGCAGAAAACATTGTAAATCAACATAAAACATAATAACAAATGAAAAAACCTTTTACCAGCCTATTCATGGCTATTGCCCTATTAGTTAGTGCCGGTTGTACAACCGAAAACGGTGATGGTAATGGATCATCCCATGTAGCAAACCAGCAAGTTAGCTTGTCCTTTTACCAAGTGACCATGCAGTCATTGGAGAATTCTCAGGCAAAGACTCGAGCAGACGAAAGCAGTACAAGTACTGCTTTGAAGAACAGCCCGTTTACTTACTTGGATATTTCTCTGATCCCTACCAATGGCACGGGTAAAACTATCGTTTTCAGACAGGTGAAGGCTGAAATGGCAGACAACTTCGGTCATGTCAGTATGCGGGTTCCTGTGGGTGAATATGATATGGTGGCTGTAGCCAGCAAGAATGCCGATGTGAAGATTAATTCTGTGACGGAGGTTGTCTTCCCCAACAAGGTGACAGACATGGCGGCTGTTTGCCAGAAGATAATGGTAAAGGAAGGAAACAATACTTTTAATTGTAATATGAAACGTTCTGTGGCTAAGTTTACCATTGAAAATACTGGTGCCAAGACGGATGTGGTGAAGAATATGAAGTTCCGCATTTCGGGTAACTGCAGCAACAAATGGAATCCTACGACAGGTCTGGCGGCTGACGTGAGCGTGGTGACTCCGACAATCGAGATGAACAATACCATATCCCGGTTGCACACCTATGTCTTCCTGAGTTCGGCGGAGGAGGAGAATATCAAGGTGGATGTGGAGATGCTGGACTCGGAGGGCTCGCTGCTGAAGAGTCTGTCCTTTGAGAACGTTCATCTGAAAACCAACTATGTGACGAAATACACCACCGGCGATCTCTTCGGTGTGTCGAGCTCGGCTGACTTCACTTTCTCTAATGCAGAGTTTGCGGACTCAGGCACTGGTAAGAACTTTTAGAATGGCGGTGGCTTCCCTGTAAGAAAGGACTTGGATTCTTACGTCCGTTGATGTGAGGACTTAATTGATGACTGATGTTTCGTCAATTAAGTCCTTTTTTGTATTAGTGAAACTCGAACTGTTTAGGAGACGTTTCTGTATTTCCCCGACAAATGTGGGTAAAGCCATTCTTCATAGAATAATAGGGATGGTTTGGGATAAATATAGTGATGAATACGAATGTATATTTATACCGCAAATTTATGCAATAATGGTCAAAAATACATTGTCTAACTGGGAAAAATAATCTGCCCAACTGGGAAATTATTTTTTCCTAACTGGGAAATTATTTTTTCGCAGTTAACTATAGCATATTTCTGTATTTTTATGCACAGGCATTTCTGCTGCCTTTTTTTGTTTTTATAGCTGTTAAGCCTCCGGTGTCATTTGTCATTAGTGTCATTTGTCATTAAGGACTTTTGACCCCTCAGAGGTTAAGAGAAGTTAAAGGTGTTGATAAAATTCCGATTTCTTCGTTTATACATCAGAACAAGCAAACAAGGCACACATGACAGAGAAAGAATTCACCTCACTGGTTCCCGAGCTGCGGCAAACAGCCCTGCACGTCTGCAGGGGCTGTGGCACCGACGGCATGACTGCCGAAGACGTGGCGCAAGACACCATGCTCAGGCTGTGGGCCATCAGAAAGGACATCACCTCTGCGCAACATGCTAAAGGTCTGACGGGATGCGTCGCCAAACACTTCTGTATCGACAGACACCGCAAAAAGCGGGAAGTCTCCTTGCTGCTGCATCCGCATCTTCAGGCTGAAAGCCACGAGCCGCCTCCCGACATGATGATGGAAACGCAGGAGAACGATATGTGGCTGCAACAGAAACTGCTCGAACTGCCATCCACGCAATACCAGGTGCTGCACCTGAGACAGGTGGAGAAGAAAAGCATGGAAGAGATTGCCGGTATCATCGGTATCACTCCTGCTTCGGCTGCTACGATCCTGTCGAGAGCCCGACAAAGGATGCTGACGGAAATCAGAAGAAGAATGGAGATTTCGAGGAAATGAGGGAAGTTAAACACTGAACTTTAAATATTAAAATAAAAATGAATGGAGAAAAGAATATAAGACTGCTCATCGGGAAATTCATGCAAGGACTCACCTCGATTGAGGAAGAAGAACAAATAAGCCAATGGTTTGCCGTACACACCGATGTGAGCGACGACCTGAAGCCTTATCAGCAAATGTTTGCCTACTTCGACAAGGGAATGCCAATAGATGAACAAATGCCTATCGACAAGCAAATGTCTGTCGAGGAAGAAATCCGCAAGCCGCTTCGCGATTGTTTGCGTCTGCGCCCGCTGTGGTGCTTCCTTGCTGCTGCCGCTGCCGTGGCTTTGCTCGTTGTTATGACTTGGCCTGCGCAGAATGGCGACAGCACCGCCACACCTTCTGCGACGCTGGCACAGGCTGACAAAGACTCTGCTGAGACCCTTGTGCCTGCTGCTGAAACTGAGGTGAGGAATCAGATGAAACAGGCGGTCAGGCCGAAGATGCGACCTCGCAAACGTGGTGTCTACCGCAAGCATCTACACAGTCCGGCGCCTCCTGTGACATGGATTGCTCAGACCGTCATCGACTCTATGCAGCAGTCGCCTGAAGCCTTGGCTGAGGCGCATCTGCAAGCCCTCGAGGAGCAGCAGAACGAAATGCTCTTCCGCCTGTATCTGGTCAGCGCTCTGCAGACTGAAGACCTGGCGTCGTATAACGATGAGGATGATTATGGACAAGAACAAGAGAACGTAAAATAAAGAAAGGAAAACATGATGAAAAAGAATCTCAGAATCGTCATGATGGCTTGCCTGATGATACTCTCGGGTACTGCCGTCGCACAGAAAACTATCCTGATGCCTCAGCAGGCTTTCGAGAACCTTGCTGCCTGGCTCACTGCCAACGACTATGTCGCTACTTCGTCGAAGAAACAATACAGCAAGGGGTATGTCGTATCCTACGATTATGCCGTACCCGCCAGAAAAGCCAAGCCGATAGAGACTTACAACCAGGCTTTGCTCGCCAGCAACAAGATTGCTTACTCTTCTATGATCAAGAAGAAGGGCTTCTACGCTGACAAACAGGAAAGAATAGCATACGGCGAGAAGAATTCGCAGAACATCATCTTCGGTGCGCACAAGGAACGCAACTATAATTTGCAGTATTTCCGCGACCCCAAGGACAGCACCATGCGATATGTGTACACTCTGGTGTGGTACAGCAGCAATGACGAGAGCAACAGCTGGCGGGACAGGAAGGACGGCGACGAGGAGCTGATCAAAGGTTCCATCTATCTGTTCTATGGCAGGGACCCGGCATGGGAAAGGGCTCATCGTGTCACGGGACGTGCCACTATCATCAATCCTGATGGAACCGTCACTGAGGTCGACGACCTGAAGGGATTGGAGGCCGACCTGAACAGTCTGGCTGACGGACTCAGCAGCATGGTGGTAAGCAGCAGCGACGGCGTGGACTCGGTGGTGGTCAACGGACAGACCGTGAAGTACTGGAAAAACCTTGCCAAGAAGTATTCTGCCAACGAGCCGGAGCCCAAAAACAGCGCTGAGTTCCTTACTCTGCTCAACAACCTGCGTGCTGCCTTCAAGAATGCAAAGGATCAGTATCGATGGGGATTCCAGTCGCAGTTGCGCCGCAACCTGCAGACGGGCATTGCCAACAAGATCATCAGGCTATGCAAGGGTCACGGCTCTCTTCTCAACGCTGAGGAGAGGAAGTTTTGCGCCAACGCCCTCTCCAAGATGAAGAAGGATACTGACGACGACTATCTGCAAAGTCTGCTCGACCTCACCGCACGGTCGATGAGCAGATAGGCTCGGCTAAGCTTCTCCCATTATCTGCAGGATGTCTTTCTGCGTGCGGTTGAAGGGGCCATTGTGCTCCAGCTTGATGGTGCACATGGCTGCGGCAAACTTGCCTGCTTCTAAGGGTGATGCGCCCTGCAGCCTCCTGTACAGATAACCTGCTGAGTAAGTGTCGCCACAGCCTGTGGCGTCGACGACCTCGTGAGGCTTATAGGCTGGGACCTCGTAGAAGGTTTGGTCTACATAGATGAGCGAGCCCTCGCTGCCCAGGGTGATGATGACTTCGGTAACGCCCCAGGAATGTAGCAGCAGGGCTGCCTCGCGCGGATCTTTCTTGCCGGTGATGGTTTCCATCTCTGTCTCGTTCACTTTCAGATAATAGGTGTTCTTGAGAACTTTCAGTTTGTCCTGCCAGTCGACGGGATAAACTTTCTCGTCTCTCACTTCGCGCAGATAGCCCTGCACGTCGATAGACACTCTGCCCTTGGTGGCGAGATATTCTACTACCTCGGGCGAGAAGTCGTCGCTCAGCAGGCTGCCCAGATGATACACCTTGGCCTCTACGTTCTTGAGCTGCGGGATGGTGAAGGGGTCGGCCTTGGCGAGTACCCGCTGTTTGCGCTCGTTCTGGTTCTCGCCGAAGTAACGGTTTTCGAAGAACACCGTGTTGCGCGATGCGTTGAGCATCACGTTGATGCCTGCCTTGCGCATTCGGTCCACCGGCTCGGTTTCGGTGGGGTCCATCGCCGTCACCAACGAGAAGGTGACGTCTTTGGGCAGTTGGTTGATGGCGTAGGCGAAGTAAAATGAGGTTCCGCCTGCCATATATACGGTTCGGTTGGGAGTTACTATCTTGTCTTTAGTAATGTGTCCTATACAACAAATATCTGTCATTGTCTTTTTTTCTATTATGTCTGTGTTGTGGTTTCACGATGCTGCACCCTGTCGCTTCTGATGCATTGAAACTGTGTGCAAAGTTACCACAATTCTCCGAAACGGCAAACGATTTTGGACAATAAGTGACTCATGTTGAGCAAAATGCGAAAGTTGAGCCAATACCTTTCGGACGATTTATGTATATTTTCCGAAAATTAATACCCAATCTTTTGCTCTGTCGAAAAAATGCTGTACCTTTGCAGCTGAATAAAGCAAATAACAAAAAAACTCAGAAATAAAAGGCTGAAATAGATTGTCATGTGGTTTAATGGATTAATCTACGATCATTCGGCGGTGCAGGGCATCGTCATTCTCTCCTTGATATGCACACTGGGTCTTGCCCTTGGCAAGATTCGGGTGCGCGGCATTTCTCTCGGCATAGCCTTCGTGTTCTTTGTGGGCATCATTGCCGGTCATTTCGGACTTTCGATCGACAAGGATATGCTCGAGTTTGCCGAGAGCTTCGGACTCACCATGTTTGTTTACGTACTGGGACTTTATGTTGGCCCCAACTTCTTCGGCTCCATGCGACATGAGGGCATTGCGCTCAACCTGTGGTCGATGGCTGTCATCGTGGTGGGAACGCTCTTCTCCCTGGCTTTGTGCTGGCTGCTGCCCGTGAGTCTGCCCGACATGGTGGGCATTCTCTGCGGCGCTACTACCAATACGCCTGCCCTGGGTGCTGCCCAGCAGGCTTTGCAGCAGTTGGGACTTCCCAGCGGCGGTGCTGCCTTGGGCTGTGCCGTGACTTATCCTTTGGGCGTGGTGGGCGTCATCCTGGCGATGATGACGATGCGCAAGCTCTTTGTAAAGCCTGCCGACCTGGAGATCAGGCGAAGCGACGAGGACGACCATACCGCCATCGGACAGTACATCATCGTGAATCCTGCCCTGAATGGCAACACCATAGCCGAGATTTCGATGCTCACACACCGCAAGTTCATCATCTCGCGTGTGTGGCGTGGCGACCAGGTCATCGTGCCTCAGGCCGACACCGTGCTGCACACCAACGACAGCGTACTGGTAGTGACAAATAAGGATGAGGTCTCTGCCATGTCGATACTCTTCGGCAAGAAGGTAGACAAGGACTGGAACCGCGAGAAGGTGGACTGGAATGCCATCGACGCCAAGGTGGAGAGCCGCATCATCGTGGTGACCCGTCCGGGGCTGAACGGCAAGCTGCTGGGCCATCTCTCCATGCGCAACACCTATGGCGTGAATGTGAGCCGTGTGCTCCGTGGCGATATTCGCCTTCTTGCCACCGACGACCTGCGACTGCAGTATGGCGACCGCCTCACCGTGGTGGGCGATCCTACCAGCATCGATCATGTGGAGCAGTTTCTGGGCAATGCCGTCAAGACGCTCAACGAGCCTAATCTTGGCGCCATCTTCCTGGGCATCATCCTGGGTCTTGCCATCGGAACGATACCTTTCAACATTCCCGGTATGACGGCTCCTGTGCGTCTCGGTATTGCGGGCGGCCCTATCGTGATGGGAATCCTCATCGGTGCCCTGGGTCCACGTGTGCACTTCATCTCCTATATGACGCGAAGTGCCGGACTGATGCTTCGCGAGTTGGGCCTGGCACTCTATCTGGGCTGCTTGGGCTTGGAGGCTGGCGGACAGTTCTTCGAGACGGTGATTCGTCCAGAGGGACTGATGTGGGTCGGCATCGGCTTTGCCATCACCGTGGTGCCTGTGCTGATAGTGGGACTCATCATTCTGAAGACCAAGAAGTACGACTTTGGCAGCATCTGCGGCATTCTGTGTGGCAGCATGGCGAACCCCATGGCGCTGACCTATGCCAACGACACCATCGACGGCGACACGCCGAGCATCAGTTATGCCACGGTTTATCCCCTCGGCATGTTTGTCAGGGTGATTATCGCCCAAGTGCTGATCATGTTTTTCGTATAGTTTTTTTAACTCCCTTAACTCCCGAATTAAATACTAATCATTTCTTCCAAGCAAATCCTCTTTCCTGTCAGCGGATGCTCAAAACTGATGGATTCGGCGTGCAGCATGAGTCGCTGTGCCGGTTCATTGCCGTAAAGCGGATCGCCTACGATGGGGGCATGAAGCCCCTCGCTGTGGGCACAGTGCACGCGCAGCTGATGTGTACGGCCGGTCTTGGGCCAGAGGGCGAGGCGCAGGTGTGTGTCGTCGATGCGGGCGAGCACCCGATATTCAGTGACAGCCTCCTTGCCATGCTCATGACTCACTATCTGGCGAGGACGGTCCATGTAGTCGGGCATCAGAGGCAGACTGATGGTTCCTTCCTGCGCGATGCTGTCGGCAGCAGCCTTGTCCTGGCAACCCACGACGGCGACATAGCGCTTCTCCACCTGTCGGGCAGCAAACTGCTGCTGCAGACGATGATAGGCAAACTCGGTCTTGGCAATCACCATCAGTCCGCTGGTCGACATGTCGAGCCGATGAACGATGAGCGGTCCTGTGGCCTCGGGCATTCTGCTCCGCATGATGGAATACACCGACTCAGCTCCGTTCTTTCCTGGAACCGACAGCATTCCAGCGGGCTTGCATATTACGGCTATCTGCTCATCTTCGTAGATAGTCTTCAGTTCCGCCCTGTATTCTTCCGTCCGCGAGCAGGAGGCCTCGGGCAACATCCATTGCAGGATGGGCTTGCACTTGCCGTTGCAGGCAGGATAGAAGCTCAGATGATGGCGAATTTCCTCCTTCGGACTCTCTCCCCACCAAAACATGGCCATTTGCAGCGGCCGATAACCATGGCTGTAAGCATACTGCAGCAGCTTGGGCTCACAGCATTCACCGCTTCCAGCCGGTGGAATCTTGGCAGCCGTGTCCTTGAAAATCTCCAAGAGATTCTTGCGCTCGCCCTGTGGGTTGAGCATACAGAACTTGCCAAACAGCCATCGCTGCAGCGAGTCGGAGAGCTCCTTGCGCAGCTGTTTCAGAAACCTGATGTCTTTCTGGTTTCTGTCGTATTCCTCTTCGATGTCGGTCTTCCTGTCCCGTTCTTTCTTGAGTCTTCTCAGCTGGGCCTTCATAAACTGGCTTTCCCTCACCATCTCCGCCTTTTCCTCCTCGCTCAGGTTGCCCGCCTTGCGTCGTGCGTCGCGCAGAGCCTTGGCAGCCTTCATCTGTAGCTGATAGTCGTCGATGTCGCGCTGCCAGCGGGCTTTCATGGAGTCGATTTCCGTCTTTATCAGCTTCATCCGCTCGTCGTTCTGCAGATCGTGTATGGCGACGTTGATGTTCGAGATGTCACTTTCGTGCTTTTTGAAATATCCGTCGGGGTTCAGATAGTCGAATACGGCAGGCACAAAGCCACTCCAGTCGCTCCGTCCACCTATCTGTCCGCTGTAAGCAGCGATATAGCCTGTCTGCGGCTCCGTCTCTTCGCCGTCCTGCCGAGGTTTCTCCACGATCAGCACACCGAACATCTTGCCATGGTCTATCTCCTCGCGCCAGTCATCTCGCTGGGCGATTTTCTCCTGCAGTTCCTTGCAGACCATGATGCAGAGAGGGTGCGGCTCGTAACAGAACGGATTGTTCATTCTCTCGGGCAACCGTATGCCCGAGGCTGGGTCTATATGTATAGGATGAAATTTCATGCTGCAAAGATACGATATTTTTTTATATTCTTTTCGCTCATTCAGAATTTTGCACTATCTTTGCAAAAGATAAACTGCACTCGGCAATCAGAAAACAAATTTTTATTAAATCACGATGACACAACATAACAGTACATTTTTCTATCATCTTGTCGCCTTCATCACCGTAGCGATATGGGGCACCACCTTTGTCTCCACCAAGGTGCTGATGCTTCATGGCCTTTCTCCAGCCCAGATATTCACCCTTCGTTTCTTCATGGCTTATGTGCTGATGCTGTGCTTCAACCACCGTCGGCTCTTCGCCTCGTCGTGGCGCGATGAGGCCAGGATGATGCTGTTGGGCGTTACGGGCGGCTCACTCTACTTTCTGAGCGAGAACGAGGCGATGAACTTCACCACCGCTACCAACACCTCTCTCATCGTCTGCTCGTGTCCACTTTTCGCCACCTTGTTGGTGAGGCTCGTCTATCGCTCCTCGCGCATTCATGTGGTTCAGCTGATGGGTTCGCTGTTAGCATTTGTGGGCATGGTCATCGTGGTGCTCAACGGCCGTTTTGTGCTCCATCTCTCTCCTGTGGGCGATGCGTTGGCTTTCACAGCCTGTATGTGCTGGGCAGTCTATTCGCTGCTCATGAAGTCGATGTCCGACAAGTACAGTGCGGCATTCATCACGCGCAAGGTGTTCTTCTATGGCGTACTCACCATTCTGCCCTATTATGCCGTAGTGCCGGGTCTCCCCTCCCCCGAGGTGCTCACGCAGCCCGTGGTACTTGCCAACCTGCTCTTCCTGGGCTGCCTGGCTTCCATGGTGTGTTTCCTCACGTGGAACTGGTGCATCTCCAAGTTGGGAGCCGTGAAAGCCACCAACTGGGTTTATTTCAACCCCATCTCCACCATGATCTTTGCCTCCTGGGTGCTGGGCGAGAAGATCACTCCCTACTTCCTCGCAGGTGCCGCCTGCATCCTCATAGGCATGTATGCAGCCGACAGGAAGACAGCGTAAAAACAAACTTATTTAGCATTTACACCTCTTAATTTTAAAACTTAAAAACTTAATCTCTATGTTAATCAAGAACAAACTATTGTTGGCTTTGGCTGTGGTATCGCTGCAGTCGATGGCCCGAGAGATGGTCGACCTTTCTTCGTTAGGGTGGAACATTACGCTCGACACCCAGGCTCAATGGAACAGCGACGAGTTGTATGTTTCGCCCGTCAATGTTGCTGCGCTCCCCGTGCATCAGCCCACAGGAGGATGGCAGTTGCTCGACACTCCCCAGAAGCGCAACGTTCAGCTGCCTGCCACTGTCGAGGGAGAGCTGTGGGGATGGAACGGACAGACCTACGGTGTGACAGGTAATTATGTGGGCGTATCGTGGTTCAACACCTCGGTGGACGTTCCAGCCAACTGGGCAGGCAAGCGCATCACCTTGCAGTTTGATGCCGTACGTTTTCGCGCCGAGGTGTTCGTCAACCACCAGCTCGCAGGTTACGACCTCGTCAACAGTACCCCTTTCTCCATCGACATCACCCCATACGTCAAGTTAGGGCAGAAGAACGATGTAGCCATTCGCATCACCGATCCTAACGGCAACTTCAACTGGAAAGACTCGCAGTGCTATGCGTGGGGCAACTATCTCACCAATCCATCTCATGGTTTTGGCGGCATCACGGGTCGTGTGCATCTGTGTGCCACCGACAGGACGTACATCGACGACGTGTTTGTAGAGAACACCCCTGTCCCCTCTGTCGTGAAGGTTCATGTCGAGGCAGGAGGTCTCACTGCCGGCACTCCGTTGGTGATGGAGTTGAGGGAGCGTGGCAGCCAGAAGGTGGTATGGCGTCATAACGACCAGATGACCACAGCCGAGAAAACCATCGAGGTGTCATTGCCACAGGCCAGGCTGTGGAGCGTCGACACCCCCAACCTGTACGAGTTGACCTTGAGGTTGGGCAACGACGAGGTGAAGAAGCGTTTTGGCTTCCGTTGGTTCGAGGTGCGTACGGTGAAGGGCGACAAGCAGTTCTACCTCAACGGCAAGCGCATCACCCTCGTGACCGCCATATCGTGGAGCTTCTGGCCCGACAACGGCATCACACCGTCTAAGGAACTGGCCTACAAGCAGGTGCGCGACGCCAAACAACTGGGCATGACGATGCTCAACTTTCACCGCACCATCGGCAACACCGATGTACTCGATGCCGCCGACGAACTGGGACTGCTCTATTTCGAGGAGCCTGGCGGCAACCAGTATCCCGCAGGCAAGTTCGACGACGGCACCCCCTATACCAAGTTCTACTTCGACTATCGCAACGAGAAGCTGGCACGCATGATTCGCCGCGACCGTTCGCACCCATCGCTCGTCATCTACAACCTGCACAACGAGCGCGGAGCATCTCCACAGGCCGAAGACCGACGCGAGATGCAGATGGGACACCGACTGGACCCATCGCGCATTCTGACCTACAACTCGTGCAACGGTAAGAACCCCGAAGGAGAGCCCGACGATCACTTCAAGCTGCACCTGATGCCCAACGACACCACTTTCTACAACGTAGGGTGGTGGGACAACCATCATGCCGGAGGCCCCGGTGTCTATCACGACTATATATATAAAGGTAAGGACAACTACCTGCGCTACTCCGCCAACAAGGGCGAGATCGTATATTGGGGCGAGGAGGGAGCCATCGGCACACCACCACGCCTGCAGCTGATACGCGATGAGATTTTGCGCACCGGGCGCACCACAGGATGGGAAGCCAAGGACTATCTCGCTTGGTACGATGCCTACGATCAGTTCCTGCGCCAGCGTGGCTTCAGCAAAGCCTTCCCCTGTGTCGACAGTCTGACCAGACAGATGGGCAACGTGGCTTACTACTATCAGGGACGAGTGATAGAGAACATCCACATCAGCAACACCGTCGATGCCTACGCCGTCAACGGATGGGAATCAATGAAGTTGGAGAACCACTCGGGCATCGTCGACAACTACCGCAACCTGAAGGGCGACGCCGACCTCATTGCCCGTTACAACCGTCCTCTCTACCTGGCTGTAAAGCTGACCAACAAGGTGCTGGCTGTAGGCGACACCACCACCACCGATGTGTACATCGTCAATCGAAAGAACGTACACGGCACGGCACAGTTGGTGTTGACCGCCCGTGATGCCCAAGGGCGCCTCTTGGCTCAGACCAAGCGCAAGGTGAAGGTGAGTGGCGGTGTAGTGTATGGCGAGAACCTGATGACCGGATGGCAGTGGAAGGTAACAGGCTCTGGCTATGTCAGCGTCGACGCCAAGTTGGTGCAGCAGGGACGCACCGTGGCAGCGGGCAGCGACCGCATCTATGCGGTGGCCATGAACGCCAAGAGTATAGAAGGCACGTGCGTGGTGGCTGATACCACAGGAGTGCTCGCCGCCTATCTCAAGAGTCAGGGCATACAGACTACAGACTATAAGGCTGGGCGTCCGCAGGGCGATTTCATGATTGTGGGAGCCTTCGAGCCAACTCAGTTCGGCAGTGGCTACAGCGACATCCTCGAATGGGCAAGCACAGGCCACACGGTAGTCATCGTCGACAATCCCCTGCGCTGGGCCGACCTGCTCAGCGATAAGGAGATCATGGATTACCGGGGCTTCAAGCAGTTGGGGCGCTCTTGGTACGGAGGCAACTTCTTCTGCCGTTCACACCCCATCTTCGAGGGCTTGCCCACCGACTGTGTGTTTAACTGGGAGTATCAGTGCTTTGCCGCCTACAACCGCCGCCGCGTCGGTCTGCGCGACATGAATGGCGACGTACTCGTAGGCTGTGTGTCCGACCATCGCAAGGAGGTGTATTCAGCCCTCTCCGAGATAGCCGTAGGCAGAGGACGCGTGCTCATCACCACGCTCGACATTCCTGCCTGTCTGCGTGGCACAGCCGCCTATAACAAGAAGGTGGACCTCGACGGCATGAACGAATCGATGAATACTTTCAACACGCAAGGCATGAACAAAGCCGACGCCGTAGGCCGCCAGCTCTTGCTCAACATGCTGCGTTACGCCTCAGGAAAGAGTAGCCAGCAGGCCCAGTAGCATGGTGCTTTTTTATACGCCCTAAGTGTTAGTGTGAATCATACCATCTCGTGCAGATGGTATGATTTTTTTATGATGATAAAAAAAATCGTAACGGAAGAAGATAAATTAACTTCCGTTACGATGATAAGGTCTGCTTACTTCGCTGCCAATACCTCTACCTCTACCAAGGCTCCCTTGGGCAACTTCTCTACAGCTACGGCAGAGCGGGCAGGGAAAGGCTGGCTGAAGAACTCGGCGTACACCTCGTTCATGGCTGCAAAATCGTCCATGCTGTCCAAATAGACTGTAGTCTTCACCACGTGGGCGAGGTCAGTGCCAGCAGCCTTCAGGATGTTCTGCGCGTTGGTAAGCGCCTGACGGGTCTGCTCCTTGATGCCACCCTCTACGAAATTACCCGTTGCAGGGTCGATAGGAATCTGACCCGATGCAAATACGAAACCGTTTACTTCAATAGCCTGGCTATAAGGACCTATAGCAGCAGGCGCGTTGTCTGTGTGAATTGCGTTCATAATTTTTACCTTTTAATTTTTTATTTTTTTACTTTTTTACCTTTAAACAATATACAGGTGGAAGCCCTTTTCTTCGAGTGCCCCCTTGATTTCCTTCACGTGATCAGCATCACGGGTCTCCATGGTGAGACGCAGCACACACGAGTTCACCTTCTGGCGGTTGGCAGAACGGTCGTGGTGCACACCCGTGATGTTTCCACCCAAGCTTGCTATCACCGAGCACACTTCCACCAGTTCGCCCGGTTTGTCGTCGAGTTCCATCTCGATGGTGCATAGGCGTCCGCTCTTGGCAAGACCACGCGTAATCACACGGTTCAGAATCGTCACGTCGATGTTACCGCCGCTCACGATACATATCGTCTTCTTGCCCTTCACCGGCACCTTGTTGTACATCACGGCAGCCACGCTGGCAGCACCGGCGCCCTCAGCCACCATCTTCTCGCTTTCTATCAGCTTCAGGATGGCAGCACAGATCTCGTCCTCGCTCACCGTCACAATCTCGTCCACATATTTCGAGCAAGTCTCAAAAGTCAGCTTACCAGGTTCCTTCACAGCAATGCCGTCGGCCACAGTAGCCACCGAGGGCAGTTTCTCCTGCTTGTGGTCGTGCAGACTCTGCACCATGCTGGCAGCACCCTCAGCCTGCACACCATACACCTTCACATTTGGGTTGAGCGACTTGATGGCAAACGCCACACCCGAAATCAGACCGCCGCCGCCCACAGGCACCACGACCGCCTCCACCTCGGGCAGCTGGTCCAGAATCTCCAGGCCAATCGTCCCCTGACCGGCAATCACGTTCTCGTCGTCGAAAGGATGCACAAAGGTGTAGCCGTGCTCGTCGCGCAGCTCCAGCGCCCTTTGATAAGCATCATCGTAGACACCCGGCACTAAGCACACCTCAGCGCCCAAACGTTTGGTAGCCTCCACCTTCGAAATCGGAGCACCCTCGGGCAGGCAAATCAGGCTCTTCACCCCCATGGCAGTAGCACCAAGCGCCACACCCTGGGCATGGTTGCCCGCCGAACAGGCTATCACACCCTTCGCCTTCTCCTCGGGCGTGAGCTGCGAAATCTTGTAGTAAGCACCCCGAATCTTAAACGATCCTGTCTTCTGCAGACATTCAGGCTTCAGAAACACATCACTCTCTGGGTTGATTCGCGGAGTGTGAACCAGCTCAGTCTTTCTAATCACTTTGCTCAGCACGAAGCGAGCCTTATAGAAATTGTCCAGCTGTAACATATTATTATTTTATAGAACATTCAAAAACTTCTCCAACGCCGCAGCCACACCGTCCTCCTCGTTCGACAGCGTCACATAGTCGGCGTCGGCTCTCACCTCAGGCGCAGCATTCGCCATAGCCACGCCCATTCCCGCCAATCGCAGCATACTCAGATCGTTGTATCCGTCGCCGAATGCAATCATATCCGCAGGCGTGAGGTTCACCCTGTCCAACAGTCTCAACAGCGACTGCGCCTTGTCGATGCCCTTCGGCACCAGTTCCAGGAAGAAAGGCGCCGATCTGAACACATCCATCCTGTCGCCCAGCCGTTCAGCCAGTTCCTCCTCAGCCACGATCATCTTAGCCGGTTCTCCCGTCATGAGCAGTTTGGTGGGGTTAGGCTCCAAGTGCATCAGCAGGTTGTCCACACGTCTGATGTTCATCTTGTTGATGCGCGACTCCTCCTTCACGTAAGTGTCATCGGGCATCTCCGTCACAATCTCGTTTCCGGCGTAGCCCAACAGAGCATGTCCCTTCCGCTTGGCGTATTCGTAGATGACGGGGATGGCAGATGGCGGCAGGTGCTGTGCGAAGCATTCCTGCTGAGTGCCCCAGTCCACGATTTTTCCACCGTTGTAAGCCAGGATGAATCCCCCATGAGCGTCAAGCTTCAGCTCGTTGGCAAGCGGCACGATGCCGTAGGTCGGTCTTCCCGAAGCCAGTACCACGATGGCACCTTCGTCCTGTGCCTTGAGCAGCACCTCCCGTGTTTTGGGAGTTATCACCTTGTCGTGGTTGGTGAGTGTTCCGTCTAAGTCGAGTGCGATGATGCGGTAGGGCAAGTGTGCCTGATTTCTGTTTTGCTGTTTGTCCATATCTTGTCTTTTTGCTTGCAAAGGTAGTGCAAAACGAAGACAATACAAAATAAATTCATTTATTTTTATTGTTGAGTGCAGCCTACTTTATTAAAAGTTAGTGCAAAAATCTGAGTAAGCGAAGAGAATAAAAAAGTTTTTTCATTCTTGAGCGTGAAGATTTTATCCAAAACGAAGACAATACAAAATAAATTCGTTTATTTTTATTGAAGTTTCGCAAATGAGGGAACTTCTGTCAAACATACAAAAAAAACGCTCCCTCGACATAAGAATGCGAGAGGAGCGCCAACCTTTGTCAGAAAAGGGTTTTAACAGACATAATTTTCCTGATGATGTTATGACACCGTCGTGTCATTGGGCAAAATATCTTGTTCGGCAAAGTTAAGCATTTCTTATGAAAGCGCCAACCCATAAAAGCGTACTTTGTGCCTGAATAGGCTCGGAGAGTGCTTATGTTGTCGGAAAACGTGCCTGTGTGGTAAAAAATAATCGTAAGTTAAAAGAAAAAGGTAAAGAAAGTTTGTAGTTAAGGCTTTGTCGTTTCAAAAAAAATGATTAATTTCGCAGCAGATTATTTGGAATAAAGTAGTGAAAACATATCTGAAGTACATGATCTTGGCGGCAGTGAGCCTGTGCTTGCTGTTTGTGGCGGCTTGTTGTCGGCAGGAAGGAAAGGCTGTGCCCGATGCCGAGCAGCAGCTGTTGCAGCAGTTGGAGGACTCAATAGGTGCCAAGTCGCCGCAAGCCCGACAGATGATTCTCAAGGCTATGGCTGAGGCGCCCGACAGCATCGCTTACTATGAATGCTATGTCAGGATGGGCAAGATGTACTGTCTTTCTGCCACTCCCGACTCCATGGCACCTTATCTGAAGGCGACAATCGACTTTGCCAAGAGGCAGCCCTCATCGTCGAGGTGCAACGCTTTGTTGGCTTATGCTTATAATTGCCAGGCTGTCAACCTGCACAACTTCCACAAAGACCCCGACGAGGTGATCAGGCTCTATCATCGTGCCGACTCGCTGTTGGGGGAGAGCAATCTGCAGAGTCAGCGCCCACTGGTGTGTGCCAATCTGGCTGATGCCTATCTCTTCAAGAACCGCCTCGTAGAGGCTGCCGCATGGTACAGAAGAGCACTCTTCCTGGTGGATTCGCTCGAGTTGCCCAAGCAAGACAACGTGACGCTCTACATGGGTCTTGCCACCATCTATCAGCAACTCAACGACTGGAATACATCGCTGCGCTACTATCAGCAGACGGAGGCTTGCATGAAATCCATGTCGGTGGGAATGCAGGCTTATTTCCTGAACAACTATGGCAACTACTATTATTACGCCAAGGACTACGAGGCATCGCTCCGGAAGTTTGTCGCCCTGAAAAGCCTGTTGGAGAAACATCACATGCAGGACAATTTCGATATGTTCATCTGCAAGGTAAACCTGGCGGATGTGTATCTGAACCTCAATCGCCTCGACTCCACAGCTCATTATCTTGACGAAGTGGAGCCCTTTGCCAGCCGCACCAACGATGCGCTGATCACCTACTACTGCAACACCATACGTATAGGCCTGGCGGTGAAGCGTGGCAACATGGCAGAAGTGAAGTCGGTCCTCGACACGGAGAAGGGAATTGACACAGCCAACATCGCCTTTACGATGAGACAGGTGCGCAACAATTACCTGCGGCGCTACTATGAGTCGACGGGCAACTACCGCATGGCTTACGACAACCTGAGAGAGGACATGAGGAAGAACGACTCCTTGGAGCACAACCGCATCAATATGCGGGCCTCGGAAATCATGGAGCGATTCACGCAGGACACACTGAAGCTGCATCATTCCCTGGAACTCGAACGAAAGAATGCAGACATACAGCAGGCGCATGCCACAACCTTTGCCGTCGTGTCGGCTGCATTGGTGCTGGCACTGATATTCGCACTGTGGATATTGCGTACGCGAAAGCGCGACCTGCAGACGAAGATGAACATCATGAAACTGAGGCTGGGAAGCGCACGCAACCGCATCTCGCCCCACTTTGTGTTCAATGTGCTCAACAATAAGATTGTGCACTCCGAACAGCAGGAAGCACACGAACTGCAGGAGCTTACCCGACTCATCAGAGCCAACCTCGACATCTCGTGCCAGCTGGCTGTAACCCTGGGCGATGAACTCGACTTCGTGAACCAGTATGTGAAGGTAGAACAGCAGTTGCTGAGCGATGACTTCGACTTTCATATTCATATCGCTCCCGATGTATATATAAATAAGGTGAAGATACCCTCCATGTTTGTGCAGATACTGGTAGAGAATGCCTTTGTGCACGGACTCAGAGGATGGGAAGGACACAAGCAACTCGACATCAGCGTGGAGCGCAGGCAGAAGATGATACGGATAGCCGTATGCGACAACGGACCCGGTTTCGATATACGAAGCGTGGGACGCAGCAAGCGCACGGGGCTCAGCATCATCACGCAGACCGTAGCCATCGTGAATGAGCGCAACAGAAGCAAGATGTCCTTCGCCATGACCAACAGGAAAGACGAGGCGGGTAACGCCCGTGGATGTGAGGCTGTCATCATGGTGCCAGACGACTTCCGACTGGATTTCTAAACCCCGAAAGTAAAAGAAAACAAAATCCAACATCACATACAGCTCATGAAAACAATCATTATCGACGACAACAAGGATGCAGCCCGAAGCCTGGCAGAGCATCTCGCAGATTACGACGAGGTCAGCGTGGCAGGCATCGCCTACAACGGATTCGACGGACTCACTATGGTGAGCGAGCATCAGCCCGACCTGATATTCCTCGACGTACAGTTGCCCGACATCTCGGGGCTCGACTTCCTCGACCGTGTTGACATCTTCACGCATGGACGTTGCCGTGTAGTGATGTACACCGCCTATGACGAGTTTGTGCTGCCTGCCTTCCGCAAGAAAGCCTTCGATGTACTGCTCAAGCCCATAGACGGGAAAGAACTGGCAACGGTAATGGGCAGACTGCAGAAAGTGACAGCCGCAAGCGACGGCAAGAAGGAAATGCAGGACGGCAAGAAGAGCGACGACAAGTTTCTGCTCTATACCAACACCGTAGACTTTCGGCTCGTGGACAAGCGCGACGTGTGCCTCTTTCAGTACAACCATGAGGTGCGGTGCTGGGAGGCTGTGGTGGCAGGATGCAAGACTCCGGTGAGACTGAAGCGCACACTGAAGAGCGAGGAACTGCTCGATTTCGACAGCCAGTTTGTGCAGGTGAGCCAGCGATGCATCATCAATATGAACTATCTCATCGAGGTGGTCGACAACGTGTGCCATTTCTATCCACCCTTCGAAACGCTCACTCATGTCAAGGTGGGGCGGTTCTATCGGCGCAAACTCATAGAGAGGTTCAGCAGTCTGTAGACAACCCCCGTCATTGTGTGAAAAATCACTATCGTGAGCTGTTTTGTGCCAAAAACTACTATTATGAGCAGTTTTGTGCGATTTTATTATAAAAAATCGTCAATATGTTAGCCATTTGCCAAGAATTTTGTAATTTTGCACCGCAAACTTTAAACAAACAATAAAAGAATGGCTAATTTGAGATTTGAGGTTGTAGCCGAGGCCTTCAAGAAAAGACCTGTAGAGGTGGATGCTCCCAAGACAAGACCTTCGGAGTATTTCGCCAAGTATGTATTCAACCGCCAGAAGATGTACAAGTATCTTCCATCCGATGTGTACGAGAAACTCATCGACGTGATAGACAACGGTACCCGACTGGATCGTTCCATCGCCGACTCTGTGGCAGCCGGCATGAAGCTATGGGCAGAGGAAAACGGGGTAACACACTATACGCACTGGTTTCAGCCCCTCACAGAGGGAACAGCTGAAAAGCACGACGCCTTCGTAGAGCACGACGGAAAGGGCGGCATGATAGAAGAGTTCTCCGGAAAACTGCTCGTACAGCAGGAACCTGATGCCAGTTCATTCCCCAACGGAGGTATTCGCAACACCTTCGAAGCGCGTGGCTATTCGGCATGGGATCCTACATCGCCGGTCTTCATCATCGACGACACACTGTGCATTCCTACCATCTTTATCTCTTACACTGGTGAGGCTCTCGACTACAAGGCTCCGTTGCTGCGTTCGCTCCACACACTGAGTGAGGCGGCTACCGACGTGTGCCATTACTTCTATCCACAGGTCAAGAAGGTGCAGACCAACCTGGGATGGGAACAGGAATATTTCCTTGTGGACGAAAGTCTCTACTCGGCACGCCCCGACCTGATGCTTACTGGGCGAACCCTTATGGGGCACGACTCAGCCAAAAACCAGCAGATGGACGACCATTACTTCGGCACCATTCCAGAGCGTGTGCAGGCGTTCATGAAAGACCTTGAAATCCAGGCTCTCGAACTGGGTATTCCCTGCAAGACACGCCATAACGAAGTGGCGCCAAACCAGTTTGAGCTGGCTCCTATCTATGAGGAGTGCAACCTCGCTGTCGACCACAACATGCTGTTGATGAGCTTGATGAAGCGTGTGGCTCACAAGCACAGCTTCCGAGTACTGTTGCATGAAAAGCCATTTGCCGGTGTCAACGGCTCGGGCAAGCACAACAACTGGAGTCTCTGTACCGATACAGGTGTGCTGCTCCATGCTGCAGGCAAGACTCCCGAGGACAATCTGCGCTTTGTCGTCTTCATCGTGGAAACCCTGATGGGCGTGTACAAGCACAACGGTCTGCTCAAGGCCTCCATCATGAGTGCCACCAATGCGCACCGACTGGGTGCCAACGAGGCTCCTCCAGCCATCATCTCATCTTTCTTAGGCAAGCAGCTCACCGACCTGCTCGATCATATCGAGAAAGCCGACAAGGAAGAACTCTTTGCCCTGGCAGGCAAGAAGGGTGTGGAGCTCGATATTCCGGAGATTCCTGAGTTGATGATCGACAATACCGACCGCAACCGCACCTCCCCATTCGCCTTCACCGGCAACCGATTCGAGTTCCGTGCCGTAGGCAGCGAGGCCAACTGTGCATCGTCGCTCATCGTGCTGAATGCAGCTGTAGCCGAGGCGCTGCAGAACTTCAAGACAAGAGTTGATGCACTCATCGAGGCAGGCGAGGACAAGACTTCCGCCATCATCGACGTAGTGCGCGAGGATATCAAGACCTGCAAGCCCATCCGCTTCGACGGCAATGGCTACAGCGACGAGTGGAAGGAAGAAGCTCAGAAGCGCGGACTCGACTGCGAGGCGTCCTGCCCCGTTGTCTTCGACCGTTATCTCGACAAGGAAAGCATCGACATGTTCGCCAAGACCAATGTGATGAGCGAGAGTGAGCTGAAGGCGCGCAACGAGGTGAAATGGGAAATCTACACCAAGAAGATTCAGATAGAGGCCCGTGTGATGGGCGACCTCTCGATGAACCACATCATTCCTGTGGCAACCCACTACCAGAGCCGTCTGGCAAAGAATGTAGAGGGCATGATCAATATCTTCGGCGGAGAGGAAGGCAAGAAACTCACCGCTCGCAATGTGAAGATTATCCGCGAGATAGCCGAGCGCACGCAGACCATAGAGACTGGAGTAGAGGCACTGGTGAATGCCCGCAAAGTGGCCAACAGAATAGAGAGCGAGCGCGAGAAGGCAGTGGCTTATCACGACACCGTGGCGCCTAAGATGGAGGAAATCCGTTATCAGATCGACAAACTCGAGCTTCTCGTAGCCGATGAACTCTGGACACTGCCAAAGTATCGCGAGCTGCTCTTCATCCGGTAATGTATTAAGAATAAGAACACAACATATTCATAAAAAGGCTGACTTCATTTCGAAGCCAGCCTTTTATCTTATAGGGAAGCCACCGCCATTCTAAAAGTTCTTACCAGTGCCAGAGTCCATAAACTCAGCATCAGAGAAAGTGAAGTCAGCCGAGTTCGACACACCGAAGAGATTGCCGGTGGTGTATTTCGTCACATAGTTGGTTTTCAGATGAACGTTCTCAAAGGACAGACTCTTCAGCAGCGAGCCCTCCGAGTCCAGCATCTCCACATCCACCTTGATATTCTCCTCCTCCGCCGAACTCAGGAAGACATAGGTGTGCAACCGGGATATGGTATTGTTCATCTCGATTGTCGGAGTCACCACGCTCACGTCAGCCGCCAGACCTGTCGTAGGATTCCATTTGTTGCTGCAGTTACCCGAAATGCGGAACTTCATATTCTTCACCACATCCGTCTTGGCACCAGTATTTTCAATGGTAAACTTAGCCACAGAACGTTTCATATTACAATTAAAAGTATTGTTTCCTTCCTTTACCATTATCTTCTGGCAAACAGCCGCCATGTCTGTCACCTTGTTGGGGAAGACAACCTCCGTCACAGAATTAATCTTCACATCGGCATTCTTGCTGGCTACAGCCACCATATCATATTCACCCACAGGAACCCGCATACTGACATGACCGAAGTTGTCTGCCATTTCAGCCTTCACCTGTCTGAAAACGATAGTTTTTCCCGTGCCATTGGTAGGGATCAGGGAAATATCCAAGTAAGTAAACGGGCTGTTCTTCAAAGCAGTACTCGTACTACTTTCGTCTGCTCGAGTCTTTGCCTGAGATTTTTCCAATGACTGCATGGTCACTTGGTAAAACGACAAGCTAACTTGCTGGTTCGCTACATGGGATGATTCATTACCATCACCGTTTTCGGTTGTACAACCGGCACTAACTAATAGTGCAATAGCCATGAATAGGCTGTTAATTATAAACTTTAGATTCATTATCTTAAGTTTTAGGTTATTAAAAAGTATCGAAACTATTTCGGTACATGCTTCAAAAATAAGAATTATTAATAAGAAATTACTATTTAAACCTTTTAAAACCGATTTATTTAATATAATTTACACCGATTTTATAAATATTTATCTAAAAATAGCATTAAAAAATAAAAAAGTATCTATATATGCCGTTATGCTCGATGAACAGTGAGAGCGAGCCTCGGGCTGCCAGCTCGTGCGGTGTGTCGGTCTCGAAACGCTCTGGGCTAAGAGCTTCTGCCCCTACAGGCAGGGTGTGTTGCTGCTCGGTACTGGCAGCTGTCCCAGAAAAGCCCCTTTTCCTATTCCATCTCCCATATCGGCATAACCTCAATCCTTATTCCGTCTCGTTCGAAGGTCTCCCGTTGGGAGAAAGTGATGATTT
>ERZ1026888.447-NODE-447-length-23134-cov-23.358854_pt1 | contig 23134 bp, 20 predicted proteins | sample MGYA00380174_ERZ1026888 | MGnify/ENA primary metagenome ERZ1026888 (study PRJEB33269, sample SAMEA4719810) | human gut metagenome | biome: human-associated habitat; feature: organic feature; material: feces | place: Cameroon | collected 2013-10 ...
TTTTGCTTGAGGTTTCGTTCGTTCTCGAAAGCGGATGCAAAGGTATGACTTTTTCTCGAACCACCAAAACTTTCAATGGAAAAATGTAAGCAAATATCTATATTTTAACAGATATTTACAACTTACATCGTGTTTTGTGCCCGTACACATTATAATATATATAACATGCCACAGCATCAGCCATAACCAATACATTCAAGTCAAGGCCTACTACGCATAGGCGTAAACAGCCCCTGTCGGCATCTTTACGCAATTTTTACGCCTACTCGAGGCGGCATCACGGAAAAATGTCGCTTATGGTGTGGGGATATCACGCCCCTAACACGCGCCGACGACTCGGACACGGGTCAATGGCGGCTATACAATAAGTCGTTGAAATTATAAAGACCACAAAGGGACGTGGAGCCATATTGCCGATCATGGAATGACTGCTTTGCCGATTGCAGAGAACGATTGCTTACGTGTAGTTAGCCGAATTGATTGATATATGTCAAATTTCAATTTGCAAAGTTATCATTTTCAGCGGAATACACAAAGGATTTAATAGTATTTAATATAAAAAACGAGCAACTTAAAGCAACATTTAAGATTTTTCTCAATCAAACAGACTACCTTTGCATAAAAAACTAAAACAAATGAAAATCATCACTACAATCGCGGCCCTGCTCATAAGCGCAGCATCGCTTGCACAAACATCCCCCCACAAGTACCAACTCGTATGGCAAGACCATTTCAACGCGAAGACCTTCGACAGCCAGTCATGGTCGAAGATTCCACGCAGCGCCAATGCCGATTGGAAGCGTCACATGTCAGACGCCGACTCTTTATACGCTGTTCGCGATGGCAAATTGATTCTTCGAGGAGCGGTTAACACCAATCTTGAGGCAGACACAGCCCGCTTCGTAACGGGCGGTCTCTATACCAAGCACAAGCGCACTATCAAATATGGCAAAGTGGAAGTGCGCGCCAAGTTTGGCAGTGCCCAGGGCGCATGGCCAGCTATATGGATGTTGCCCGACGACGAGATAAAATGGCCAGAGGGTGGCGAGATAGACATCATGGAGCATCTCAACCACGACAACATAGCCTATCAGACCGTGCACACTTACTACACCCACGTGCTCAAGAAAGACCAGAACCCACCTCATGGCTCTACCCTACCTATCAACCGCGACGGTTTCAACACCTACACCGTGGAGATTCTGCCCGACTCCTTGGTCTTCTCCATCAACGGTCGCACCTCTTTCTCCTACCCTCGCATTGAGACCAACGAGAAAGGCCAGTACCCGTTCGGCACTCCTTTCTACCTGCTTGTCGACATGCAGATACAAGGCTCATGGGTGGGCAAGGCCGACCCTAAGCAGTTGCCTGTGGAAATGGAAATTGACTGGGTGAAATTTTATGAGCTGAGAGACTAATTTTTTATTTCCTCGGGAGGAAAATTTTGCTTCCTCCCGAGGAAACAAATTTTAGTCCTCGTAATAGAGAGTAAAATGTCCTATTATTAATAGCTCTTTTTCATTCATCCGGCCACTTGCAAGGCTCACCTGTAGCCTTAAACGTAGGGCGTTGCGCCTTCATCTCGCGGAGTGTTTTGCCAAGAATAGCCGATAGCTCCTTCACTTTGGCAGGATTCTGTGCCGACAAATCGTTGTTCTCGCCAATGTCCTGCGGGATATTGAAGAGTTCCTTGCGACCTGTTTCGTAGTAGTAAATCAGTTTCCAATCGCCACGGCGGATGGCACAGTTGAGGTTTACGCCAGGACCATAGCCGTCCCAAATATTGGGGAAGTTCCACACAAGACTGCGGTTAACGAGATTCTTGTCGCTCTTTCCCTCCATCAGCGGCACAATGTCCATGCCGTCTATGGTCTGCGGCACTTTGTATTGCTTCACGCCAGCCATGTCGAGAATTGTGGGATAAAGGTCCTCGATGATGATGCTGTTGTCGTTGCGGGTGCCAGCCTTCACCTTGTCGCCCCACTTCACGATGAAGGGCACACGAATGCCACCCTCATATAGCGAACCCTTGCCGCTCTTGAGCGGAGAGTTCTGAGTGAAGAGAGGTCCCTCGCGGAACTTAGGATTGCAAGCCAAGCCGCCATTGTCGCCAAGGAACACGATGATAGTGTTCTTAGCCTCATCATTCTTCTCGAGCCAGTCCATGATGTCGCCCAAGCTCTTGTCCATGCCCTCCACAAGCGAGGCATAAGCCGCATCCTTGTCGGACAGACCCTTGCGCACATATTTCGGGAAGAATCGCATATCCTTGTCTATCGGGATATGAACGGCATAATGCGACATATAGAGATAGAAAGGCTGACCATATTTCTTGGCCTTGTCGAGCGAACTGATAGCCTCTTTCGTAAGAGCCTCGGTCACGAAAGTGCCCGTGCCCCAATACTTCTCAAGTCCGGGAATGGCCATAAGCGAGTTAGGCTTTCCGTCGCGGTCGTGACCGTAGTTGAACTCGCTCAGATAAGAGGCAAGACCACCCGCAGCCGTACCCGTAATGTTCACGTCGAAACCGAAGTGGCAGGGGTTCTCACCCGGAGTGTCTATCGAACCCCAATGAGCCTTACCGCAATGAATAGTGTGATAGCCACTATCCTTAAGCACCTGCACAAACGACTTAGCCACAGCCGTATGCGCCACTGCCTCAGCCTGTGCAATGCCATTATAGTTCCATTCAGGCAGATTCACCACATCGCTCTTGCCGTCCGTAGTCTTGTCGCGCTCCAAAGTCCAGTTGGTCACACGGTGGCGAGCCATATTCATGCCCGTCATCAGGCTGCACCTTGTAGGCGAACTCACGGGGCAGGCATACGCCTGAGTGAACATCATGCCCTGACTGGCAAGACGTTCCATGTTGGGAGTCTCATACATTTCGTTGTAGCGAGTCTTCTTGTCCCAAAACGGCAGCGAAGTGTCCTGCCATCCCATGTCGTCGACAAGAAAAACAATAATGTTTGGACGCGACTGGCTCTGTTGAGCGCACGCGCTGCCATAGCCCAAGAATGTGGCGGCAGCAAGAGTAGAGAATAGTTTTAAGTTCATAGTAAAAAAAAATAGTAAATTTGAGATAAGGAAAAAGAGGATATTTCAAAAGGAATCTGTCGATTCCGTTTTGAAACACCCTCTTCGTAGTTCAATACATTATATTATATAATGTGGGGTTCACACATGTACCCTCCTTTTCTTACTCGTTTTCGGGAGCCTTGTCGATAAGGTCCATAAACTGGTCGAGCTTCGGAGTGATGATAATCTGAGTGCGGCGGTTGCGCTGCTTGCCCACCTCGGTAGAGTTGGTTGTCACAGGGTTATACTCGCCACGTCCGCCTGCTGTGAGACGCTTCGGATCCACACCATACTCGTTCTGCAAAGCCTGCACCACGCTTGATGCGCGAAGGGCAGAGAGGTCCCAGTTGTTGCGGATGTTCTTCATTGTCGGCGCGCTTGTGTTTACAGGCACGTTGTCGGTGTTACCCTCGATGAGCACCTCATAGTCCTTGTAGTCGGTGATGATCTTGGCAATCTTGCTGAGAGTCTCGGCAGCACGCTCGTTGATTTCGTACGAGCCGCTCTTGTAGAGCATGTTGTCGGCAAGCGAGATGTAGACAACGCCCTTGAGCACCTGCACGTCAACCTCCTTCATCTCCTCCTTGCTAAGCGAGCGTGTGAGGTTGTTGGTGAGCACCATGTTGAGCGAGTCGCTCTTCGACTTCACCTCCACCAAGTGGCGGATGTACTGGTTCGACTCGTTGATCTGGTCAACAAGCTTAGATATATTCACGTTGTTTGCGCTTGCGTTGGTAAGACTCTTGTCGAGTGAGCCCTGCAGCGAAGCATAATCCTTCTTAGCCTGTGAGAGTTGTTCCTCAAGCGAAGCCACACGTGCCTGCGAGGCGGCAAGCTGCTCCTTAGCGTTCTGATAGTTGCCTGAGAGTTCCCTGTTCTCAAGGCGGCAGTTGTCAAGATCCTTCTTCATTGCGCAGCTTGTGAATGACAGCAAGCCTGCGAGCATAGCGATAGCTAATACATTACATTTCTTCATATCTTTATCTTCAATTTGTTGTTATTTAGCTTATATCTGTTGCAAAGTTAGCATTTAAACTCTTGCAAAGCTATAAATAAGATGTTAGAATAGCTAAAATGTTGAATGTCTTTAAATTAATTTAACTTGCACGGCTATTATTTGCTTGTTTCACGGATAATAGTTATTTTTGCATTACCAAGTTTACACAACTATTACTATCTTAAGAAACAAAACAAAAATCAATCAAAATAAAGCAAATGAACATTTTAAAACTTTCGCTCATAGCCTCGTTCTTTGCATCGATGGCAATGACAGCCGAGGCGAAGTCGGGCGTTGACTATGTCGACCCGTTCATCGGCACAACCAATTTCAGTGTATGCAATCCCGGAGCTGTGCGTCCGCATGGTCTCATGTCGGTAGTGCCCTTCAACGTGATGGGTTCCGACCTCAATAAGGAGGACAAGGACAAGCGTTGGTGGTCGGCTCCTTACGAGTATCACAACAAGTATTTCACTGGCTTTGCCCACGTCACTCTCAGCGGTGTGGGATGTCCGGAGCTTGGCACTCTGCTCACAATGCCTACTACGGGCGAGCTGAACGTAGACTATCGCAGCTATGGCTCGGAATACCGCAACGAGCAGGCACACCCAGGCTACTACAGCAACGAGCTTACGAAGTATGGCATCCGATGCGAAGTGTCTTCTACGATGCGTTCGTCAATAGAGCGTTTCACATTCCCTAAGGGACAGGGCAACCTGCTCTTCAACCTCGGCAACGGACTCACCAACGAGATTGGTGCCACTCTCCGTCGCGTCAGCGACACCGAGTTTGAGGGTATGCGTCTTCTCGGCACATTCTGCTACAATCCCCAGGCTGTGTTCCCCATGTACTTCGTGGTGCGCGTGAGCAAGGCTCCCAAGAAGAGCGGCTACTGGAAGAAGCAGCCCGACATGTTGGGAGCTGCCAAGGACTGGGACGTGTACAGCGGCAAGTATAAAATCTACACCAACTACGGACGCGACATGGCAGGCAACGACATAGGCTACTTCATGTCTTTCGACTGCGAGGACAAAGAGCAGGTGGAGGTGCAGATTGGCGTGTCGTTCGTAAGCATTGCCAATGCCCGCGAGAATCTCAACACAGAGCAGCCTCAGCGCAACTTCGAACGTGTGGTGAGCGAATCACGCGCCGACTGGTCGAACATTCTCGACCGCATCACCGTAGAGGGTGGCACCGAGGAACAGCTGCGCCTTTTCTACACAGCACTCTATCACACTCAGATTCACCCGAACGTGCTTCAGGACGTGAACGGAGAATACCCACGCATGGAAGGAGACGAGATACTGAAGACCAAGGGCAACCGCTACACCGTATTCTCGCTTTGGGACACCTACCGCAATCTTTCCCAGCTTCAGACGCTTCTCTTCCCCGACCGTCAGGAGGAAATGGTAAGCTCGATGATCGACATGTACAAGGAATGGGGATGGATGCCGAAATGGGAACTCTACGGACGCGAGACATGGACTATGGAGGGCGACCCGTCGATACCTATCATCACCGACACATATCTTAAAGGATTGCGCAACTTCGACATCGAGACTGCCTACAAGGCTTTCCACGCCTCAGCCACCCTGCCTGGCAAGGAGAACAAGATGCGCCCCGACATCGACTGGTACTACACCAAGGGCTATATACCAATGGGAATGTACGAGGCCGACCTTTCGGGCGACAACTCCGTGTCGCACGCATTGGAGTATTATGTAGCCGACAACGCTCTCTCGTTGCTCGCTCAGTCGCTCGGCAAGACTGCCGACGCCAAGCTCTTCCGCCAACGCTCTCTTGGCTATAAGCACTACTACTCGAAGGAATCCGGCACATTGCGTCCTATCCTGAAGGACGGATCGTTCCTTACACCATTCAACCCTGAAGACGGAGCCGACTTCAGCAACGCTCCCGGTTTCCACGAGGGTTCGGCATGGAACTATACCTTCTATGTTCCTCACGACGTTCAAGGTCTTGCCAAGCTCATGGGCGGACAACGCAAGTTCATAGACAAGTTGCAGATGGTGTTCGACAAGAACCTCTACGACCCTGCCAACGAGCCCGACATTGCCTACCCCTACCTCTTCTCTTACTTCAAGGGCGAGGAATGGCGCACACAAAAGACCATAGCCGAACTTCTCAAGAAGTACTACTCGGCACGTCCCGACGGAATCCCAGGCAACGACGACTGCGGCACCATGTCTACATGGGCTATATTCGCCATGCTCGGCTTCTATCCCGACTGCCCGGGCTCACCCTACTACACTCTTACAACTCCCGCATTCAACAAGGTGACTCTGCATCTCGACCCCAAATACTATCCGCAAGGCGACATAGTGATTGAGACCGACCGCACATCGCCCTCGCAGCTCTACATCAACTCAATGACCTTGGGCGGCAAGAAACTCAACAGCTACCGCATCTCGCACAAGCAGCTTGTCGAGGGCAAGACGCTGAAGATGACGCTGAAGAAATAGGGCAAAATAACCACAAGCAGATTATGGTTATTCCAAGAAAAATGAGTAAATTTGCATATAATCAAAAGACATCATAAAATAATATATGACACAGGAAGAAAAGACAAAGATAGAAGAACGCATCGTCGACGTGCTGAAAACCGTCTACGACCCAGAGATACCAGTCAACATCTACGACCTCGGACTTATCTACAAGATTGAGGTGAACGACGAGGGCAATGTAGACATCGACATGACCTTCACAGCACCATCGTGCCCCGCAGCCGACTTCATTCTTGAGGACGTGCGACAGAAGGTTGACACTATTGAGGGAGTGAAGACATCGAACGTGAACCTCGTGTTCGAGCCTGAGTGGGACCAGAGCATGATGACCGAAGAGGCTCGTGTGGAATTAGGCTTCGACTAAACTCCAATTGCAAATTGACTTTAAGCTTATGAAGAATGTATATTTCCTCTCCGATGCCCATCTCGGATCATGGGCCATCGAACACAGCCGCACTCAAGAGAGGCGGCTTGTGAGATTTCTCGACTCGATAAAGACTAAGGCACGAGCCATATATCTGCTCGGTGACATGTTCGACTTCTGGAACGAGTGGCGGTATGTGGTGCCGAAAGGCTACACGCGCTTTCTCGGCAAGCTGTCGGAGCTGACGGACATGGGTGTGGAAGTGCATTTCTTCACGGGCAACCACGACATTTGGACCTATGGCTATCTTGAGGAGGAGTGTGGACTTATTGTCCACACCAAACCCGAGACGGTGGAAATCTACGACCGAGTGTTCTACATAGCCCACGGCGACGGACTGGGCGACCCCGACCGCAAGTTCAAGTTTCTGAAGAGTGTGTTCCACAACCACACTTGCCAGCGCCTCTTCAACTCCTTGCATCCACGCTGGGCTATGTGGTTCGGACTGTCATGGGCTAAGCACTCCCGACTGAAGCGTGCCGACGGCAAGGAGCCACCATACATGGGCGAGAACCGCGAGCATCTGGTGCTCTATGCCAAGCAATACATGAAGACCCACCCTAATGTCGACTACTTCATGTTCGGCCACCGGCACATCGAGCTCGACCTCTTCCTATCGAAGAAGACGCGCATCATGATACTCGGCGACTGGATTACGCAGTTCACCTATGCCGTGTTCGACGGCGAGCACATGTTCCTTGAGGAATATGTGGAGGGCGAGAGCCAGCCATAAACAAAGGCCGGCACGCAACAACATAATAATAAATCTAAAACCAAATACGACTATGGGAAAAGGAAAAAAAGGCGGCAAACGCATGACCAAAAAACAGCTTGCCCCGAAGCTTGAGAATCTATTCACCTCGAATCCCGGCAAGACACTATCGTTTAAGGATATATTCCGCACTCTGCATCTCGACACTCATCCGCTTAAGATGCTTGCCATCGACATCATGGACGATATGGCGTGGGACGACTTCATCACCAAGGTGTCGGACAACTCCTACAAGCTCAACCTTCAAGGGCAGGTGCGCGAGGGTGTGTTCCAGCGCAAAGCCAACGGCAAGAACACCATCATCCCCGACGACTCCGAGAAACCCATATTCGTTGCCGAGCGCAACTCAATGTGGGCTTTGACCGGCGACCACGTGCGCTATTCGTGCATGGCACGACGCAAAAACCACATCAACGAGGCGCAGGTGATTGAGATTCTGAAAAGAGCCAAGGACACCTTCGTGGGACGAATATCCATCGACCACGACCTTTGCACTCTTATCTCGCCAAGCAACGTGCTTGCCAACAGCATCATAATTCCGCGACGCAAACTGAAGGGCGGCAAGGACGGCGACAATGCTGTGGTGAAGATTGTGGAATGGCCCGACCAGGACCACCGCAATATGATTGGCGAGGTGGTTGACGTGTTGGGTAAATCGGGCGACAACGATGTCGAGATGAACACTATTCTCGCACAATACGGTCTGCCTTATAAATATCCCAAGAATGTGGAGGAGGCTGCCGAGAAGATTTCTGCCGAAATCACTCCCGAGGACTATGCCGAGCGCGAGGACTTCCGCGACACATTCACATGCACCATCGACCCGAAAGACGCCAAGGACTTCGACGACGCTCTGTCAATAAAGAAGCTTAAGGACGGACTGTGGGAAGTGGGCGTTCACATTGCCGACGTTTCGCATTACGTCAAGGAGGGCTCCGTGATTGACAAGGAGGCTGTGAAACGAGCCACGAGTGTTTATCTTGTCGACCGCACAATACCTATGCTTCCGGAGCGTCTGTGCAACTTCATCTGCTCTCTGCGTCCTGACGAGGAGAAGTTGGCATTCTCGGTTATCTTCAACCTTGACGACGACGCCAACGTCAAGGCCTACCGCATTGTGCACACCGTCATTAAGTCTAACCGCCGCTACGCCTACGAGGAAGTGCAGCAATTGCTTGAGGACAACGGTGTGGTTGACGGCAAGGGCGAGCCGGCTCCTAAAGCTCCAAAGGAGGGATATAAGGGCGAGAACGCCGACAACCTGATTCAGCTCGACCGACTTGCCAAGAAGCTTCGCGCCGCACGCTTCAAGAACGGCTCTGTAAAGTTCGACCGTGAGGAACTGCACTTTGATGTCGACGAGAAGGGCAAACCTATACGCTGCTACTTCAAGCGTTCGAAGGATGCTAACAAGCTCATTGAGGAATTCATGCTTCTTGCCAACAAGACAGTGGCTGAATCTATAGGTAAGGTGGCAAAGGGCAAGAAGCCAAAGACCCTGCCCTATCGTGTGCACGACAATCCCGACCCTACAAAGCTCGAGACACTCAGAGAGTTTGTTGTGAAGTTTGGCTACAAGATGAAGACCGACGGCACAAAGGGCGCTCTCGCCCGTTCGCTCAACAACCTTATGTCCGACTGCGAGGGCAAGCGCGAGCAGAACCTCATTCAGACTGTTGCGCTCAGAGCCATGATGAAGGCGAAATACTCCATCCACAACATCGGACACTTCGGCTTGGCATTCGACTACTACACCCACTTCACATCGCCAATCCGACGCTACCCCGACACTATGGTTCATCGTCTTATCACTCGCTACCAGCAGGGTGGACGCTCAGCCAACAAGGAACACTACGAGGAATTGTGCGAGCACTCGTCTGAAATGGAGCAGATAGCTGCCAATGCCGAGCGCGACTCTATAAAGTATAAGGCTGTGGAGTTTATGTCCGAAAGAGTTGGCAATGTGTACGAGGCGCATATCTCGGGCATCCAGTCCTACGGCATCTACTGCGAGATTGACGAGAACCACTGCGAGGGTCTTGTGCCAATGCGCGACCTTGACGACGACTACTACGACTTCGACGAGCGCAACTACTGTCTCGTTGGCCGTCGTCATCATCACAAGTATCAGCTTGGCGACCCTATAAAGATTAAGGTTGCCCAGGCTAATCTCGAAAAGAAACAGCTTGACTTTACGCTTGCTGATTAAAAGTAAAAAAGTTCTTCCGATATATGGAATTTGCACAAATTCACATATCGGAAGAACTTTTTTATTGGCTATATGATTTATAATTAACAATTATCAGAAGCTCTCCAGCCACGCTCTCAAGTCCATGAGCATTTCAAGATGATACTGGAAAGACGTGCGCATACCGTATCCATGACCACCGTCAGGATAAACATGCAGAGCAGCCGGAACATCATGGCGATAAAGCTCAATGTAGTAGTTCACGCCATTGATAGGCAACACAGTGTGGTCATCGTCAGAGAGGAAGATGCAGGCACGCGGGGTGACACGCGACACCTGAAGGTCGGAACAATACTTCTGTTCCTCCTTCTTGCTGGCATTCTTACCAAGCAGATTGTCGTGAGAACCTTGATGAGTATAGCCCTGCATCATTGTTATGACGGGATAGAACAATATCTGGAAATTAGGCTTAGCGTCGCCCTTCGACTGTGTGGCTATTGTAGAGGCAAGGTGTCCGCCAGCCGAGAAACCCATGATACCAATGTTCTGCTCATCGATATGCCAATTGGCAGCATTGCGGCGCACTATGCGCATAGCCTCCTCGGCATCGCTAATGGGCACCTTGACATTGCCGTTAGGCATACGGTAGTGCAGGACGATAGTGGCAATGCCCATCTTGTTGAAGAAAGGAGCCCAGTCGGTGCCTTCATGCTGCATGGCAAGATGCTCGTAGCCTCCACCCGGACAAATGACAATGGCACGACCAGTAGCACGACGCTCCTCAGGCAGGAAAACCTTAATGTAGGCAGTATCCTGCAATCCGTTCTTTTCAGGAGCTTTTTTATCCCACACATTAACACTAAACGACTTTTGGGCAAACGACGGAACTGCCACCAAAACAAGCAGCAGAGAGAAAATGTACTTTAATACTTTCATTTATGAATATTTTTTTGATTTTTTATTGCTAATATAGTCATATTACTTGCAAAGATAACCATTTTTTCGTAATATTGCAGTCGTTTTTAAACATCCATATTATGCGTAAACATATTTTCATTCTTTCGCTTGCCTGCGTGGCAACATTATGCGCTAATGCCAAGGTGCGACTGCATCATCTCATATCCGACAATATGGTGGTGCAAAGTAATTCCGACGTAAGACTTTGGGGATGGGCTGCACCAGGAAAGAAGGTGAGAGTTACTACATCGTGGAGCAACCAGACTTACAACTGCCAGTCAGGAAAAGACGGCGCTTGGGAAGTGCGTGTGCATACACCCAAGGCTGGTTATACACCATTGACAATTAAGTTCAGCGACGGAGAGGAAACTACAATAAGCAATGTCCTTTCAGGCGAGGTGTGGGTATGTGCCGGACAGTCGAACATGGAGATGCCAGTACATGGTTTTGACGGTTGTCCAGTGGAAGGCTACAACAATGTAGTGGTCGACGCTCGCAGTCATAGTGGCGTGCGCTACGCCAAGATACCAGCCACAATGTCAATGAAGCCTCAGCAGGATGCCAACGTCAAGTGGCAGATAGTATCGCCTGAGACAGTAGGCAACACGTCTGCCACGGGTTATTTCTTCGGTAGAATGCTGGAACAGACACTTGGAGTGCCCGTAGGACTGATAGAAGCCAACAAGGGTGGCTCGCGTGTGGAGTCGTGGCTCGACTACGACAATCTGAAGAAAAGCACCGATGAAAAACTCGATTCCACATCCATATACAGCGTCAAAACCGACTATTATCGTCAGCTTGTATGGGGCAACGGCACTTTTTCGCCCATACAGAAATACACCGTCAAGGGCATCATCTATTATCAAGGATGCTCAAACGTGGGCTACCACACCGACGACTATGCACGCCGACTCGGCATACTTGTGGAGCAATGGCGCAAGGCATTCGGTTGTGGCGAGATACCATTCTACTTTGTCGAGATTGCACCTTATTGGTATGACAATGCCAATGGTACAGATGCCGCCCTTCTGCGCGAACAGCAATATATAGCCTCAACAAAGATAAAGAACTGCGGACTTATAGGCAACAACGACGGTGCCTACAAGTGGGAGATGAAACAAATCCACCCCTCACAGAAGCGCAAAGTGGGCGAACGCCTTGCCTTCTATGCCCTATCCGAAACCTACGGCATAAAGGGCCTCATCTACAAGAACCCATCGTTAGATAATATCACCATGAACGGCAGTGAGGTATGCGTGAAACTCCGCAACACCGACCATGGAATATATCCGCTCTACGGCATTGAGGGATTCGAGATAGCCGGCACAGACGGCAAGTTCTATCCCGCAGCCGCACGCTACGACTGGCACGACGGCATCATTCTGTCATCACCCAATGTGCATAAGCCCGTGGAAGTGCGCTACTGTTTCAAGAACTTCCAACTCGGCACAGCACGCAACCAAGGCGGCCTGCCTTTGCTGCCATTCAGAGCTAAGATTAAATAACAAGTAAGATTTCAGGAAAAACGTAATTGTTCATTACAAAATTCACATAACATGCATCCATTAGAAAAATTCGAGTACTGCCCTAAGTGCGGCAGCCACCACTTTGTAGCCAACGGCGCTACAAGTAAGAAATGTGAGAATTGCGGTTTCGAGTATTTTATGAACCCAAGTGCCTCCAACGTGGCAATCATCAAGAATGCCAAAGGCGAGATTCTCGTTGAGCGTCGCAAGCAGGAGCCAGCCAAAGGCACTCTCGATTTGCCGGGAGGTTTCACCCAGATAGGCGAGACATCAGAAGAGGGACTTGCACGCGAGGTGATGGAAGAGACAGGGCTGAAGGTGACAGATGCAAAATATCTCTTCTCACTGCCCAACATCTACCGCTACAGTGGCATCGACATCCACACTCTCGACATGTTCTACCTCTGCGAAGTGGAAGACGACAGCGTTGTGGCAGCCGGCGACGATGCAGCCGACTGCATGTGGCTTAATCCCGATGACATTCACACCGAGCAGTTCGGTCTGCGTTCAGTACGTTGGGGACTCATCAAGTTTCTTGAACGTCAGGACAGATTTACGTCGGCTGAAGAGGCGCAGGCTAAAAGATTATAATATAATAATGTAAAAAGGCTATGGCATTTCTTGCCATAGCCTTTTTTACATTATTATATTATTGCATTCAACTGGATTATATCAGGTTCAGCTGATTGAGGAATATCGCCACAATACATATAGGGCATATAAACCTCACGAGCAACAGATAAACCGTGAATAGCGACCCGCGCAATGTGCCCCAATTGGTGAATTCATCCTTGACAATATCGCGAGGCACCACCCAACCAATAAACAGACATGTGAGGAAACCCACTACCGGAAGGAATATCTGTCCCGTTACAAAGTCGAAGACATCAAACAGCGAACGACCGGCTATCACAAGCCACTCTCTACCGCCTATCGACAGCGAACAGAAGGCTCCCATTATGCAGCAGGACACTGTGACTATAAGCGCAGCCTTCTTGCGCGTGATGCGCAGCTCCTCATAGAAGAATGCTGTTGACACCTCATGCAGCGAGATGAGCGACGTGAGGGCTGCAAGCGACAGCAATATATAGAACAAGGTGGCTATCAATGTGCCCACCAACGGCATTGCCGAGAAAGCCTCGCGAAACACATTGGGCAATGTGATGAAGATGAGCGACGGACCTGAGTCGGGATTCACCCCTACGGAGAATGCTGCCGGGAATATCATAAGTCCTGCAAGCACAGCTATGAGAGTGTCGATGACTACGATGTTCACCGCCGATTTCATCAGATTGGCCTGGCGGGAGAAATAGCTTGCAAAGGTGCAGATGCAACCCATACCGATGGAAAGCGAATAGAACGACTGTCCCATAGCGGCAAGAAACATATTGGAGTCGAGCTTCGAGAAGTCGGGACGGAAGAGAAACTCTATGCCCTTATGCGCTCCAGGCAACATGCAGGAACCCACTACCACCATGAGCAACAACACGAAGAGTGTTGGCATCATCAGTTTCGAGGCTCGCTCAATGCCACTGCGCACTCCATGTATGATGACAAAGTGGGTGAGGGCAAGTATGGCTACTGTCCAAAACACTGGTTTTATAGGCGACGACGAGAAATCCTGAAAATACCGAGTGATGTATTCAGGATTGCCACTCAACTCGCCAAATGCCGAAGAGAAGATGTATTGCAGACACCATCCCGACACCACGGCATAATAGCCCGTAATGAGAAATCCCGTGAGCACACTCATGCAGCCCACCAATCTCCACATTCCATGCGTCCCCATCTTGCCATAAGCCCTGCCCGTATTGGCAGCTCCATGACGACCAATGATAAACTCGCTCATCATACACGGAATGCCAAGCACCAGCACACAAGCTATATATATCAGAATGAAGGCGGCACCACCGTTCTGTCCGGTCATATAAGGGAAACGCCACACGTTGCCCAGTCCTACAGCCGAGCCTGCCGTGGCGAGAATCATACCCAATTTGCTTCCAAAGTTTACTCTTTCCTGTGACATCTTTTCAATTTTTACCTATTGTTTATTTACTTATTTCTCTATTGATTTAGCACATTTACGCTTACAAGGATGCAAAATTATAAAATTTTATTGACATTTCAGAATAAACCGTAAGTAAATACAACAAAAAGAAAAAGCATCAAAACATTAAGGCTTGTAGAGAGCAATAACCATATTACCATTTATTTTTTGTAACTTTGCCGAAAATTATATCTAAATATGAGCTACATCAAGCATTTACTCAAGTCCTACCCCGTGACCTCATTCTATATCCTCACGATATGGATACTATGTTTCGCAAGCATCCCCCAGACGCCACTCGACAACGTGACGCTGATAGACAAGTGGGTTCACACGGCCATGTATCTCGGCACATTCGGCACTTTATGGCTGGAATATCTACGCCGCCACAAGCACAAATGCGACATAGGAGGAGGATTCCGCTACGAGATAGACAAGGGCAAGCTGTTCCTGCTTGCATGGCTCGCGCCAGTAATGATGAGCGGACTTATAGAGATACTGCAAGCCACATGCACTGGAGGAAGAAGGTCGGGCGAATGGCTCGACTTTGCTGCCAACTCAATAGGAGTGACATTGGCGGCGATAGGAGGAATTATTTGGATGAAAATAAGAAATAGAAAAGCTAAAAACTAAATTATCCCGCAGATTTCACTTTAAATCTGCGGGATAATTTAGTTTTTAGAGGTCGAACTTATAACCTACAGTAAACTGGAACACGCTGTTCTTGCTGTCTACCTTATCAGAGTCGAACGCCTTGGTTACACCGAAATTGTAACGGCCATCAAATACGAAGTTGCTATACTCATAAGAAAGACCTACCGGGATTGAGAGGTCTACATTATTAGCCTTAACACCATACTTGTCGCCATCAACAGTGACACCATCGGCACAATACTTGTAGTTAACCTTGAAACTTGGCTGCAAACCAAGCTTAACGGCCAAACCCTTAGTAACATATACGTTTGCAAGGATAGGCACATTGATATAGTCAAGCTTTAAGGTAGCATCGCCCGACTTGCATCCCTGCATAGAATATATAGCACCAAAGCTAATGCTAACAATATCGGCAGCCTGATACTCAAACTCTGCACCAGCAGCCAAGCCAATGCGCACGTCCGAATCATCAGCATCGGTAAGATCAGCAACGTTCATACCAATCTTAGGCTGCAATGTGAAAGAACCTACTGCATGCTGTGCATAAGAACCTACAGAAGCCAGCATTGCTGCTGCCATGATAATCATCTTCTTCATACCATTCATGTTTTAAAAAGTTATACATTAAGAGTATTTCATCAACAACATCAACTGTTGTCGGTTGCAAAGATATGGTAAAAAAGTATATCAGCAAAGCAGTTTTTAGACAATCTTTAGTTATTTTTTCCTTTTTGTTGTTCACAAAACGAAATTCCATTACTTTAATACACCTTAATTGACGTTTTCACTTCGATATGACACTATCCACAGCAACTATTTCCCGACCATAAAACACACAACAAACTACAAAAATGCCATAGCTTTTGGTCTTAATTCCATTCTATTTTTATAACTTTGTGGCATTGCCCCACCCCACACCCTTTCACACAACCAATAATCCAATCATAAATATATGATATACCGCATTCCCGACAACCGACTGGTATTTCCCGATCCACGCCTTGGCGACCCCGACGGACTCTTTGCCGTGGGTGGCGACCTCAGTGTCGACCGCCTATTGCTCGCCTATTCCAACGGAATATTTCCTTGGTACTCGTTTCGCGACCAAAAGGAGATACTATGGTATTGCCCCATGCAGCGATTCGTAATCTTCCCCGACGAGATACACGTGTCGCACTCCATGCGCACATTCTTCAACAAGAATGCCAACCGCTACGAATGTTCCATCGACGAGAACTTTGAAGGCGTGATACACAACTGCTCGCAGCTGCGCATCGACGAGCCTGGAGCTTGGCTCGGCGAAGAGATGATAAATGCTTACACCGAACTCCACCGGCAAGGACTTGCCCACAGTGTGGAGGTGTGGGACAACGAGACCGACCAACTCGTGGGCGGACTCTACGGCATTGGCATAGGTACTGTGTTCATTGGCGAGAGCATGTTCTCGCTCATTCCCAACGGCAGCAAGATAGCACTCATCCACCTCGCACGATTCATGCAGCAGAACGGCGGACAGCTTATCGACTGCCAGCTTGAAACGCCTCACCTCAAATCGATGGGCGGACGCTTCATAAGCTATGATGAATACATGAAAATTATCAATCCCGACATCCAGATATAATATATATAATGTATGGCAAACGAACAAACATCCGTGCGCTCGCGCACTAACACCTCATTGCGTGAGCCACGCCGCTACAAGGTGATAATCTACAACGACGACTTCACCACTATGGAGTTTGTGGTGCATGTGCTGCAGTCGGTATTCTTCAAGACAGCCGACGAGGCAGAGGCACTTATGCTCAATGTTCATCAAAAAGGCAGTGCCACAGTGGGAGTCTACAGCTACGACATTGCCACTTCCAAAGTGCGCAAAGCCACAATGATGGCACGCGAGGAAAATTTTCCGCTGCGCCTTGAGTGCAAGCCCGAGTAATGGCTTGCGCCACACAATCACAGTCAACACATATCACAAAACTTTTCAACAAAAAGCAAGAATCTTGAAGAACAGTAAATATACCGCCGATGCCATAAAGCTCGCCATAGAGATATGCGACGCATGGCACCATGAATTTGTCACACCCGAACACGTGCTCTTTGCCCTGTGCAGACAGACGGAGTTCGGTCTCGCATTGTTCGACCTTAACATCGACCCCGAGGAAATGGAGGAAGAAGTGAAGAACGCTCTCCATAAAATGGAATGTGTGCCCGAAGGAGTGAAGCACGTTATCGAAGGTTCCGAACAATTCTCGCAGATGATGGCACTCGCCATAAAGCAAGCGCAGTATGCCGAGGTGGACGTTCTCGACGTGCCTCACGTAGTGGCAGCCATGCTGATGCTGCCCGACTCGGATGCTGCATACATCCTGCACAAAGCCATTGGCGAACAGCAAGGCGATTTTATAAACGCTCTGCTATCCTATTATTTAGGAGATATCGACGACGGCACATTTGCCGACAATGAAGAAACGGAAGAAACAGAAAACTCAAAAATGCCATGGCGACAACTCGTCACTTGCCTCAACGACACCTATCAGCAGCACAACCCATTGATAGGACGCGAGGCTGAACTGGAGCGCACCATACAGGTGTTGTGCCGCAAGGACAAGAACAATCCCCTGCATGTGGGTGAGCCGGGGGTGGGCAAGACAGCTCTTGTATATGGACTTACGGCAATGATTGAGCGTGGAGACGTGCCCGAGCGTCTGCGTGGAGCACATGTCTACATGATGGACATGGGCACAATGATAGCCGGAACACAATTTCGCGGCGACTTTGAGAAACGCATGAAGCAGGTGATGGAGGGATTGTCCAAAGAGGGCAACACCATATTATATATAGACGAGATACACAACCTTGTGGGCGCAGGCCGCAACGGCGACGCATCGCTCGATGCCTCCAACATGCTCAAGCCATATCTTGAGAGTGGCAGCATACGCTTCATAGGCTCCACCACCTACGAGGAGTACAACCGATATATAGCCAAGCAGAAGTCGCTCGTAAGACGATTCCAGCAGATAGACATAACAGAGCCTTCCATCAACGACGCTATTGACATCGTGGAAGGACTGCGACAGGGATATGAGAAATTTCACGGAGTGAAGTATGGCACGGGAGCAGTGGAGTTTGCCGTCAAGGCAACAGCACAACATATCAGCGACCGATTCCTGCCCGACAAGGCCATCGACCTCATCGACGAGGCTGGTGCCTACCGCGAGACCCACCCCTTGTCCAATCAGAAACGCCAGACTGTAGACCGCCGACTGCTTGCCGACATTCTCGCAAAGATGTGCAAGATCGACGCAAAGGCCCTGAGCACACAGTCGAACGACGCATTGCTCACCCTTGCAGACAATATGCGCAGCCAAATCTACGGGCAGGACCAAGCCATCAACCAGGTGGTAGAGGCAGTGCAAATGGCAAAGGCAGGACTCGGCGAAGAGGACAAGCCACTGGCAAGCCTGCTGTTCGTGGGTCCCACTGGTGTGGGAAAGACTGAGGTGGCACGACAGTTGGCACAGTCGTTAGGCGTGAAGCTCGTGCGTTTCGACATGAGCGAGTATGCCGAGAAGCATGCCGTGTCGAAACTCATAGGCTCGCCTGCCGGATATGTGGGCTACGACGACGGCGGACTCCTCACCGACGCCATACGCAAGACACCCAACTGCGTACTGCTGTTTGACGAGATAGAGAAGGCACATCCCGACATCTACAACACATTCCTGCAGATAATGGACTATGCCTCGCTTACCGACAACCGCGGACAGCGTGCCGACTTCCGCAACGTTGTAATCATCATGACCTCCAACGCTGGAGCGCAGTATGCCTCAAGAGCAAGCATTGGCTTTGCAGGAGACGTGTCGAGAGGCGAGGCTATGCTCGCCCAGGTGAAGAAGACATTCAAGCCTGAGTTCATCAACCGACTCACATCTACCGTTGTGTTCAACGATATGGACCGCCACATGGCATCGCTCATCCTCGACAAGTCGCTCCGACGACTCGCCGACAAGCTTAAGGCAAAGAATGTGGAACTTGAGGTGACACCCGAAGCCCACAGCCTTCTGCTCGACAAAGGCTACACCACAGAGTATGGAGCACGAGAAATCGACCGCACAGTAGGCTCATTGCTCAAACCATTGCTCATGCGCGAGATACTATTCGGCAAGCTACGCAAGGGTGGCAAGGCTAAGGCAGAGACAGCCGACGGCAAGATTATGCTAAGCTGACATGACAATCTGACAAAGGCAAGGAAAATTTTAAGAATAAACAACACTTTAAAAACGGCATATAGTTTGTTGTAAATAAAAAAAAATGTATCTTTGCACTGTCAAGCAAATATAAGGCGAAGACAGAATATCATATTTACATAACATATATAATAAAACTCATTTATTATGGCATTTTTATCTAACGAGAAACTCTTGATCGTCGGTGCCGGCGGCATGATTGGTTCAAACATGGTACAGAGCGCTCTTATGCTCGGTCTTACTCCTAACATCTGTCTCTATGACATCTATGAGCCGGGTGTACACGGTGTGTTCGATGAGATGCAGCAGTGCGCTTTCCCTGGCGCTAACATCTCTTACACTGTAAATCCTGAGGAGGCTTTCACAGGCGCTAAGTACATCATTTCTTCAGGTGGTGCTCCACGTAAGGACGGCATGACACGTGAGGACCTTCTTAAGGGCAACTGCAAGATCGCAGCTGAGTTCGGCGACAACATCAAGAAGTACTGCCCGGACGTAGAGCACGTGGTTGTTATCTTCAACCCAGCTGACGTTACAGCTCTCACAGCTCTTATCCACTCAGGTTTGAAGCCAAACCAGCTCACATCACTCGCTGCTCTCGACTCTACACGTCTGCAGCAGGCTCTCGCCCTTGAGTTCGGCGTTCAGCAGGACAAGGTAACTGGCGCTCACACTTACGGTGGCCACGGCGAGCAGATGGCTGTATTTGCTTCTCAGGTTAAGATCGACGGCAAGCCTCTCTCAGAGATGGGTCTTTCTGACGAGCGTTGGGAGGAGATCAAGCACCACACAGTACAGGGTGGCTCTAACATCATCAAGCTTCGCGGCCGCTCTTCATTCCAGAGCCCGGCTTACAACGCTGTTAAGATGATTGAGGCTGCTATGGGTGGCGAGAAGTTCACATTGCCAGCAGGTTGCTATGTAAACTGCGACAAGTGCGGCTTCAAGAACGTTATGATGGCTATGCCTTCTACTATCGACAAGACTGGCGTTCACTTCACAGAGCCTGCTGGCACTGAGGAGGAGATGGCAAGCCTCGCTAAGTCTTACGAGCACCTCTGCAAGATGCGCGACGAGATCGTAGAGCTTGGCATCGTTCCTGCTGTTGAGAAGTGGAACGAGTTGAACCCGAACCTCTAATCCTAACGACTTTATCAGTCGATTGGACAGAATAATTTGAGAGCCGTAATCCGACAATGTCGGATTACGGCTCTCGTCGTTTTTATCGGTGGTCAGCCTGGTCGCAAGAAGGGAAGCTATACACTTTCGAATGTGTTCACCAACTTGTCTCCTACGTCAAGAGTCAGGAAGCTTGTACAGGCATATTAAGCTTACTCTATCGTCCAGCCAAGGCTGAACGATAGAGTAAGCCGTATTACTTTGCCTTTTAATACGAGATAAACAACCGTCCGGCCTTGGCTGAACGAACCTGCATATACTGTAAAGTCAAGCGCGCAATAGGCCTAAAACTTGCGGCATTGCGCATTTCTGCGTGAGAAAAGCAAAATATCCCTTGACAATACTCTGTTAATAATTACGTAATCGTTTGAAGAGGAGGAAAGTTTGTCACAATCATAGAATCTATTATCAGTAGATTATCAATACTATACGCTCTAAATGATAGAGAAGTGATTGTGTAGATTCTGTACAGATACGAAATAGGCAAAATTTAACGTATTTAACTTTCTGTCACACCGATAATTCATTATTTTGCTAAAGCACCATAATATTAGCCCAACACTGCACGGTTTTGTTTTTTTTGTGTACTTTTGCCGATAAATAAAATTGCAATATGGCAAAGAAATTTGAAATACGAAACAGTACGGCAGAGTTCCTGACTTTCGTGGCAGAAGGTAAGGAACAAGGCATTCAGGTGCTATACAAAGATGATACAGTGTGGGCTACCCAAAAGGCTATGGCAATGCTCTTTGACTGCTCCGCTGATAACATCGGTTTGCATCTGAAGAACATCTTCAAGAGCGGAGAACTTGTTGAAGATTCTGTTACCGAGAAAAACTCGGCAACTGCCGCAGATGGTAAGAACTACATGACAAAGTTCTATAATCTTGATGCAATCATCTCCGTGGGCTATCGAGTCAACTCCATCCGTGCCACACAGTTCCGCCAATGGTGCACCTATGTCATCAGGCAGTTCTCTCTCCGTGGCTATATCATAGACAAGAAGCGTATGGAGAACGGCTCATTTATCGGTGAGGACTACTTTGAGCATTTGTTGGCGGAAATACGTGAGATTAGGTTGAGTGAACGAAGATTTTACCAAAAGCTCACGGATATATATGCTACAGCTGTTGACTACAATAAGGACGCACCTACCACACGTCTGTTTTATAAAAAAGTTCAGAATAAGATGCATTATGCAGTGCATGGGCATACTGCAGCAGAACTTATTGTTGAAAGAGCCAATGCAGAGAAAGAACATATGGGACTGACTACTTGGGAGAATGCACCTGATGGTAAAATCGTCAAGCCAGATGTGAGTATCGCTAAAAACTATCTAAAACAAGTGGAACTTGAAGATATGGGAAAACTTGTCAACTCTGTACTTGATTTAGCTGAACGTATGGCAAATCGACATATACCAATGACTATGGAAGATTGGGCTAAACGTATTGATATTATTCTTGAAGCTGGAGGTGATGCCGTATTACATGATGCAGGAAAGGTTTCTGCAGAATTTGCCAAGAGCTTTGCAGAGTCAGAGTTTGAGAAGTACCGTGTGATACAAGACAAATTATTCAGCTCTGATTTTGATAAATTCAATTCATCTTTACCGTTTGACGATGATAAGAATTGAAAGCCAAAAGGGGATGAGGTGACTCAAATCACCTCATTCTCCACTTACTTGTCTATGTATGATGCTACAAAATAGACAATCTTGAATAAAGCGGAACTGGCATAAATCATGAGGGCGGCTTGGCTGCATTTGGCATTAACGGCTATGCTGACTTTAGGTATTACTATCTGGTCACCCATAATCTCCTTATTTTTCTTATTTATCGAATTCTTTTCCGTCAAGCAATCTCTTGAATTCTTCTTCTGGAGGAAGTATTTTCTTTAGTTTCTCAGGCATTACTTTATACGTTGCGACACCCATTGGCTGGGTGTAGTCTTGAAGAAGGTATTCAACGTATGTCTTGTCTGCATCACGGCAAAGCACTATTCCTATAGTCGGATTCTCATGAGGTTTGCGCTCGTCATCATTCAGCATGCGGATATAAGCAGACAACTGACCGAGATAGGCAGGTTCGAAGACACTATTGAGTTTTCTATAATCCGCTCGTCAATGTCTTGTGGGTCTTGCTCGTCAAGTTCCTCTACATTGATGAAGTCAAGCAGATAATCATCCTTGAACATAGATATGGCTTTCAGAGCGTGACGTGTTGACAGCATAGTCTTGGCAAAATTGCTTGGCATCTGCGACTGGTGATGAAACAAGTCTGCCTTGAGATTGTCACGAAGGGTGTATTTGTCCCAATGCAAAGTTGCAGCTTGATGGATATAGAATACACGCTCTTCAAATAACCGTATCATGGCTTAAAACGACCGTATCATGCCATGATACGATGTTAATCATTGTGGTTTAACGATTTTAGTTGACCACTCTAAGTCTTATTGATAATACAAGTTGACTCAGTTATTACTTATTTATAACAATACTCTGTTAATAATTACGTAATCGTTTGAAAATGAGCAAGTTGATT
>ERZ1026888.453-NODE-453-length-23020-cov-8.961202_pt1 | contig 23020 bp, 11 predicted proteins | sample MGYA00380174_ERZ1026888 | MGnify/ENA primary metagenome ERZ1026888 (study PRJEB33269, sample SAMEA4719810) | human gut metagenome | biome: human-associated habitat; feature: organic feature; material: feces | place: Cameroon | collected 2013-10 ...
GCAAGAAGCTTATTGTAGAAAGAGATGCAAGTCTGCCCGACAAGGTGTTCTCAAATATACGATTGGAGAAGATTGTGTTCCCAAAGACTGGCATCAGCAGTTTTGGCAAGGGAGTGTGGGCATATGCGAGCAAGCTAAAGGAAGTGGTGCTGACGGCCTCTGCCGATGCCAACTTCATATACGAAGACGGGATAGTGTATAACAGCGACAAGACTGCTCTTATTGCTGCCTTACCTCTTCAGCCCAATGGTGTGGATATAAAGCATGGGGTTATCGATGTGGCCGACTATGCTTTTGCGGGTTGTAACCTTATGCCACATGTCTCGCTCAGCAGCGATGTAAAGACTATAGGCAAGGAAGCGTTTGCCAACTGTTGGTCGCTTACAGAGTTCAAGGTCTTCTCTAAAAATATGCCGCAGCTCAATGGCACTAACGTTTTCAAAGGAGCCAACGTTGAGAGTTGCTTACTCACGGTGCGTGCCGGCTCAAAGATGCGTTTCATGAACACGGCACAATGGAACGACTTTGCTAACATTGTTGAGTTTGGCACTACGATCAAGGCTCGCAACCAGGCTCGCGAATATGGCGACGAGAATCCACGACTCACCTTCACCACGATTGGCGATAAGGTAGAAGGCAAGCCCATTCTTCGCTGCGAGGCTACTACAAAGAGCGGATGTGGCCGCTACACCATTCATATAGAGCCGGGCACTATCACTGATGAGGCGGTTGATTTTGAGGACGGCTATCTCGTTGTGACACAAGCTCCGCTTTACGTAACCGTTGAGAATGCTACTCGTGAGACTGGTGTGGCGAACCCCGTGTTCAACATCACCTATGACGGATTCAAGAATGAAGAGACGGCTGACGTACTGACCACTAAGCCGGTTGCTTCGTGCATAGCAGATGCAACATCGCAAGCCGGCACGTACGAAATCATAGTAAGTGGTGGCGAGGCGGACAACTACGAGTTGTTTTACAACAATGGTTGGCTAACGGTAACTCCATCTACGTCTTTCATCAGTGGCAGAGCAACGGAGGAAACAACCTTCAATGTGTATACTTTAGAAGGCGTTTGCATAAAACACAATGCAAAGAACCTTGATGGTCTTGCAAGTGGTGTATACGTTGTAGAAGGTAAGAAGATTGTTAAGTAGATACAAACAAGGCAAAGCGCCCTGCGTCTGGTTTTACCGAACGCAGGGCGCTTTCGTATATTTCGTTAGAAAACCTTGGTATGCCTATTCCAGCCTATGTCGAATGGAATGGGAAAAAGAGAGAAATGGTTGGAATCGGTAATAATGCATTTGAAGAGTGTATTCTGTCTGCCTTGTACGGGTGGCGCTATTTGCAGCCTATGGGTTTCTTGCCGTTAAGTGCCGGGAAGTGCCACTTTGAGCCGTAACTGATGTATCCGCAGTCCTCACACTGGTATCTGTTGCATGTGAGCCACAGGTCGCCCACCTTCACCTTTCCGCCACCGAACCGATTTACGATGCTTTCCTTGAAGCCGCTTTCGGTCTCGGCATCGGTGATGTCCTTTATCTGTGCCTCGTCGCCGTCGATGGGGTCGGCAAAGATGCGGAAGCCCACGTCCTGCCGTCCTTCCTGCATGTCGAGCCACTGGTATGTGGCGGGATGCCTGTGGGAGGTGTCAGCGTAGCTTTTGCCGGCAACGGCGGTCATCACGGTCTCGTAGCCCGGGTCGCCACTGCTGATGGTGTCGGAACACATTTCGGAGACGTTGCCCTTCATGTCGTAGAGTCCCTGACAGTTGGCCGGCAGTTCTGCCACATGGTGCATGGCGTTGCCATACTCATACACCCATCCCATTATTTCGCCACACTGTATGTATGTGCTTGCCCATTCCTCTGCTTCAGGCAGGCGGAACCTGAGCGGCACTCCCTGCTCTGCTGCCATAGTGTTGAGCCGTGAGATGAAGGCGTCCACCTCTTCGCGCGTCACTCCGGTGGCGGGGTATTTGCTGTCGATTTTCCATCCGTGGCGATTGTCGGGGCATACGGCTCCCCAGAGCTGCTGGGTGGTCTCCGTCTCTGCCACGTATACGGCGGTGGTGTCCTGCGGATAGACCACGAGCCTCATCCTTAAGGGCACGCCTTTGAAACTTTCTATCCACGGCTTCACTATCTGGCAGAATTTGCCTGTTTTCACATTCTTGTGGCTGCAATTCTTCGTGCGTCGTATGTCTTTCAGCATTCCGCACTTGATGCAGCGGTAGTGGTCTACGAATACCGCATGGTGGTAATACTTCGACACCGGGTTTGCCACGAGATCTTCGGTGCTTACCAGCCGGAAGTCGTGGAGGCAGGGTTCGCTCCATTCCGTTTCGGTGCGCTGGCCCACGAGTTGCTTGGTGTCGTTGTCGGGACAGTAGAAGTATGTGGATATCACCTTGTCCATCTTCATCCTGTCGCCCACCCTCTCGGCAGGCTTCTCTTCCACCTCTTCCTTATACACGCCGCCAGGGCAGCACTCCTTGTTCATGGGGGCACTGGCATTGGGCACTATGGTGGCGTCTTCGAGATCATCCGACTGTTTCAGGCCGCATATCAGACACTGTCTCGTCACCTTGATGTTCCATGTCTCCATCATATAGCACTGGTTCTGGCTCGTTTCCCGCTTGAGCGAATTGAAATCCGGCTGTTCCTCCAGATAGTTCCACACGTGCTGGTGCTCGCCAGTCTTCTTTTCGCAGTTGGGGTCGGTCTCCGTGCGCTCCAGGTCGGGTTCAAACTCCTTGTGACCGCATATCTTGCATCGCCAAGAGCGGTCGTACTTCACGAGAATGATGCAGTCGCCCAGATTGGTGCGGCTCTTCACGTATTCCGTGGTGTCGCGGTCTGGATGATAGCAGGTGTTGTCCTTCTGGTTCGCCTCACGCACCCATGACACATAGTATGTGCCCCTCACGAGTTCGTGCCCCACCTCGTCGTATATGTCGGCAAACATGAATATGGTGTCGTTCTTGTAGGGGTCACGCGGGTCTGCAAAGCTGTAGATGTATTCCGGCACGAAGGTTTCGAACGAGGACAGACTTTTGCGGTTTTTCCTCATGAAGTTCACCTCGCGTGCGTGGCTCCACAACTGATGCGACGCGCAGGTGATTCTCTGGTCGCCGCTCACGGCGCATCCGTCGTCGGAAGCGGTGGCAAACACGCGGTTGTTGCCCAGTTTGTCGAACTCGTCCACGATCTCATAGAACTTGCATTTGTCTTTTCTCTGCTTGTCGTGGTAGAACGAGAGGCGCAGCTGGTGGGGCTCGTTCGGAGAGAGCACCTTGTCGCATTTCAGGTAGGTCACTTTCACCATCATCCCCTGGTCGCCCTCCATGAAATCCTCGTCGGGATAGAGGCGGCGAAGCTGTTGCAGCTGGCGTGCCGTGTTGTCCGTCTCGTCGTCGTAGAAGAGGTCGGTCACTTGTCTCCCCGAAGTCAGCTTCACGTTGGGGTCCGGCGAGTCTGGCGAGGTTACCGCTTTGGTCGTGGTCTTACTTTTCTGCTTGTCAAAAGACTGATACAGCGCGCTGCCGACCATAACGGCGGCTGCCGCCTTGGAGAAATTGCCCTTGCCCAAAAGGTTCTTTTTCTTGAGTGCTCCCGTCATGTTTTTCTGCGCCATTGCGGGTACTGCCGTATTGAACAGCATAGCGAGGGCAAGGAGAAGCAGGGCTAAGGCGTTGCGGCGGTTGGCTGTGCCTACATGAATGTGCGTCCCCATTTGCCGGTGAAGTTAAAGGATGTAAGATAGAAGTAGTTTATCCTTCCGCTCTCTATCTCGTCTTTGAAGATAGTGTATACCATCGGCTCGGTGAGCTTTGTCAGATCGAGGGCCTCATATATCATGCCTCCGCCGTCTTCGAAGTCAATATCTGCCTTATAGAGCATGTCGTTGCTCCATCTGAAGTAGCACACCTTGGCTCCGTTGTATGGGAAGTCCTGGCTGGCTTCCTTCTCTGCCACCCATTTCCCTACGCCTTCGAGTCGCTCATAATCGGCGCCGCCTGCAAAGAACACTTTGTATTTGAACACGAGCACGTTGTCCACCATCTTTCCCAGTCGCAGCGATGTGGCACCGTCGTAGTCGGTAACCTCGGCAACATAGAGTCCCGACTGTCCTTTCACCTTACCTATGCGCCAGCTCATGGCCTGTGCCATCCATCCTGCCGTGGCGTCGGGGTCGTCGTTTGTCGTCCATACATATGGCGTGTTCTGACATTTGTTCACCATAAACGGCTCAGGCACCACCTTTGTCATCACCGACTTGCTCATGTAAACGGTTATACCCTCCACATTGGCCTTCACCCATTCAGGGTTGTCGCCCTCGTCGGCAACAACCTGTGCGTTGGGCAGCCACCAACCCTGGTCGTAGCTTTTGTACACTGCCACTTTCCTTGCTTTGGTGCTTGGAGTTTGCCTCATGTTTGCAGAGTTTCCCTTTGGGTGATAGAGTGCCTTGGGGGCGTCAAATGTAAGACTGCGGAGTACTTGGCTAGCGGTCTGTGCCGTAGCAGAAAGACTCATCACGATGAGTGCGACGAGAAGGAAGAATCTTGTTCTTTTCATAAATAGTATTGTTTTTTAAAAATTAGTTTTCATTTTATTTACTACCTCTGTCCGCATGGCTCCTCTTCTGTGTATGCCACAATGGATAAGGTGTCTGTCGGCATCCTGACTCATAGTAGCCTTTTCGGCAAAGGGTCTGTTCAGATGTCTTGTCTTGCTTGCGTTGGCAAATGTAATAAAAAAATCTAAACAATCCTAAAAAATCAATTGATTATTTTTTTTACTAATATAAAAAATATGGTCTTCACTCTACTTTTCACATACCGACGGGAAAGGGAGTGCCGGGACACTCCCTTTCCTGGCGGTATCAGATGACAAATAAGCAGGCAAAATGTTTATTGATAAATCAGCAAACAGTGCTACATATCGCCCGACGGACCCCAAAAGAAATCAATCACAGCAATCTGCACGCCTCATCAACAGTTATGACTTTCAAATCATTTTCTTCAAAGTCCTTTACATTCCTTGTCACGAGATAATCAACTCCAGACCTTATTGCTGAAAAATACTGAACACCATCTTCAAAGTCCTTCCAATTAGCCTCGTAAGAACTATTGATATCAGAGGAATCAACGGAACAGACTTCAATGAAGTTGCGCAAGAAATCCACTTTACGTCTATATATATCCCTGAACGCCGGAATGAGGTCGGCATTCAGAAAACCGGCATCCATCACGGCAATCGTCATTCCCTGTCCGCGGAATCCTCTCTCATGGAGCTTCACTCCGCCCACCATCTCCAGCTGCTGCTGCGCCACTCCGTGGGAGGCGTGTATCGAGGTGTCGCGCTGCTCTATCTCGGTGTGGTATTTGGGACGCGGCGGATTCGCCACGATGGAATCCGGCGACACCCACACCATCCTGACATCGCTGACGAAGGGCAGTTGTGAGAGTCTGCCTGTGGCAGCTGCATCCTTCGTGCGCACCACAATGGTGTTGCTCCAGCGGCTGCGGCTCACCACCTTCATCCCCGGCAGCTTCTCCACCTCGTCCACATACTGCTGCGCCACGGGCACATCGAGCGTATCCACGCGGATTCCCTGTCGGCGGCGTCTCTCCAGTGCCTTTGCCGAGAGGAACGAGAGTGGATTGCTCATCATGTGAATCGATGGCAGCTTGTCGGTGAGCGTGAGTCTGTACATATAATGCTTGCCGCCGGGATATGGTATCTTCGCCGAACCGTTGGTGCGTGCCTCTGCCGTAAGCATCGCCGTGAGGAGGAGCGACACGAGGGTCACTATCATGGGTAGGAGTTTATCGTTTCGCATAGTGCGTCTGTATTTATATATAATATGGTGTGACTGTATATAAAATTATCGGAATGCAAAAGTAAACAAAATAGTTGAAAGCACAAAGATTAAGTTTAATCCACACTGACATCAAACTAAGGATAACCCATCCTAACCTTCCCAAAGGGAAGGAACTAGTTACTTCGCATACCGACTTCAGCCCCCACCTAACCTCCCCCGTTGGGGAGGGACAGATACCATTGGCTGCATAATAGTTATCTGATTATCAATTGCTTATCAATAGCAATAGTAACTGTCCCTCCCCTACGGGGGAGGCTAGGTGGGGGCTGATATGATTGGCTGAAATCAGTTGCAGAGTAACTATCCCTCCCCTACGGGGGAGGCTAGGTGGGGGCTGAAGTCAGAGGCAAAGTAACAACTTTTATATAAGAAAAAAAAACATAACGCCCCCCAACCGGCACAATCACCGGTTGGGGGGGCTGATAATAATGAAGTTATGACACACCTTTCTATTTCTTCACTCTCTTCACGCCATCCACGATGTAGATGCCGGCAGGGAGTTCGTTCCATTGCTGGGTCTGCTTCACACCCGTCACGCTATAGATACCCTTTGCGTGGGCAGGAACGTCGGTTGTGATTTCGCTGATGCCGTTAGTGACTGGCTCAATCACCACCTTTGTCTTAAGCAACTCGCCGTTCAATACCACAGCCTTTTTCTGTGCGTCGAACTCAGCACCGTCGGGTTGTGTGATGGCGCAGTCCTCAAGGATGAGCTTGCTGATGAGTGAGATAGATCCGCTGCCGAAGCCTTCTGCCTCTACGTAAGAGTTGCGCACGGTGAGCACCTCCGTCTCTGCTCCAATAAAACCAGCTATGCCATAGCCACCCTTGACAAACAGACTGGTGTTGTCGATGGTTACGGAAGCGCTCTCCATGTCTAGACCGCAGAATCGCTTGCTCGTGAGATGGAGGGAACCGTCGCCGGTGATGGTAGACGTCTGGTTCAATACCATGCTTGCCAGGTCGGCTGTAACGGTGTTCTTGCCTATCAGCTTGACGGTGAAGTCGGAGACAAGCTTGTTCACAATGCCCGTTCCGTCGGTAGTGTTTCTTTCGATTGTGGCGTTGTCAAGAGTGAGAGTTCTTGTGTCGGGGTCGTAAGAGGCGTTGCCGCTCACTCCGTAGATGCTTGTGAGGTCTTTGCAGTTGAGTGTTGTCACCGGCTTATCGGCGATATAGATGCCATAGCTGTCTGGCTCAATCACCACCTTGTCTGTCACGGTTACCCCGTTCACTGCCACCGACTTCGTATCGGCATCGTATGCCGCTTTGGACGGTATATCGAGGTAGCATCCCTCAAGCTTCAGGCCGGCGATGTCGCAGATGGAGCCCGTAGGCCCCTTGACTTCCACGTGAGAGTTGCGGATGGTGAACACCTCTTCTGCCACATTGTTGTTTGCGGATATGCCCCAATCGCCTTCCACCTCCAACCAGCAGTTGCTGATTTCGAGAGGACAACCTTCGAAGAGCAAGGCGCATCTGTCATTCGTTAAGGTGAGCTTTCCGCCGCTGTTGCTCCAAATTGTCGTCTCCTCTTTCAGGTATATGCCAGCCGAGTTGGTAACATTAATGGTGTTTGTGCCGATTAACTCTATCGTAAGGTAGTCGCAGGTTTCGTTCAAGATGGCGTTACAGTCATTTGCCTCAATAGTGGCGTTGTCGAGCGTCAGGGTTCTTGTGTTCGGGTCGAAAGACACCTTACCGCTCACTCCGCTGATTTCGGTGAGGTCATAACGGTTGTAGCTCGTAATATCCTCTCCGGCAATCTTGATGCCATACGTTTCTTGCGCCATCGCAAACGCTGACGACATCATCATTATCATAAGCATGAGGAACATGCGCATCCGTGTGGCGCCTCTGGCAGAACTCTCAAGGAGCCGCGGGATGACTGACTGTTGGTTACGGTTTAGTTTTTTCATAATCAGTTGGGTTTTAATAATTAAACATGTTTTTGTGTTTTGCCACTAAAGGCATTGTTTTCGCCTGCAAAGTAAGCGATTTCCGGATAAAAACACTAGGATATAATTTACAAAAAATAGCCAATTTCTTACAAAATCACCTGTTTTTGTAAATTTCGCACATGAATTTACCAAAACGGGACTATAGAAAGACTGGATTTGGGGGACTGCACAAAGGAATATGTAGACACAACAGTGAAGTATTAATGATGCTAGTGACTAAGGAAAAGGGAGTGCCATAAGCACTCGCAAATCCATAGAAAATCCCAAATAAATCAAAAAATACAGGTCTAAAATGATCAGTGATGATTTATCCGTGTGCATCGGTGATATCCGTGTTTCATTTTAGACCGGTGGACATCGCCGAAGGCTGATGGACACCATATTATCACTGATATATTTATTCAGTGTTTCTCACAGATTAATTTATTTCGTGTTGTCGTTGTGTCCCCAGCCTTCGGCAGGGACACAAATCAAAAAAAAAACACGGATAACACAGACTTTACACGGATTGGTCTTTCACGGATCTTTTTTTGATATTATTGAGCTAATGATTCTTGGGTTTGATTTATTTGGATTTGCGAGTGCTGGAGCACTCCCTTTTCCTGGCGGTATCGCTATTGTTACTCCACATATCGACATCCAGCCCCCACCTAACCTCAAACCCATCCTAACCTTCCCCAAGGGAAGGAACAAGTTACTTCGCATACAGATTTCAGCCCCCACCTAACCTCCCCCGAAGGGGAGGGACAGATACCATTGGCCACATGATAGTTATCAGATTATCATTTGCAGTTATCTGATTATCATTTGCTTATCAACAGCAATAGTAACTGTCCCTCCCCAACGGGGGAGGATAGGTGGGGGCTGAAGTGATTGACTGAAATCAGTAGCAGAGTAATTTATTTCACGTATTTCCTTCCGTCCTTCACTACGATTCCCTTGTAGCTCTTGCCCACGCGCTGTCCAGCAAGGTTGTATGTGGCTTCACTACCAGTTGCTGCCTTGCTTCCGCCAGCAACAATACTGATGCCGTCGGTTGTTTGTGCCTCTGTATAGAAGAAGCGTGTGATAGGCTGCTCCAGTTTGGGAGTGCAGTCGTCGTTCACATACGGCCAGTCCACTGTCTCGGCATATTCGTCGAAGGTGTACTTGTCGCTGAAGTACGTCATTGCCTTCTTCGGCATATCGGGATTACAGAAAAAGTTGAAGTCGAGCGTGTTGCAGCACTCCGTGCCTTCGAACGTGATGGTAAGGAGCAGGTTCTTGTTGCCACTGTAGTTCAGAGGCTTGTCGAACGGAATCTCCAGTTCGCCGTTGCCAATATAGTTATAGAGTTCGCCTGCATACTCCATTCCCGCTACAGCTACTGTAGCTGCGTTGTAGTCATAGAACATATACAAGCCGGACTTGTCGTCGTAGCCGAAGTTCGTATCGTCAATCTCCTGTGCCCATACCTTCACGGTGCGTGGGTAGGTGCCGTATGCACATTCGTTGAGGAAGATGAAGTTCACCTTGCTTATCGCCTTGCCACCCATCTTTGCAAGCTGCTCCTTGGTGTAGATAATCTGCGAACCGGTCTTGCTGTGGGAGAAGTTCGTCGGTGCGGCAGCCCATGAGTATCCGTGGCCTACGTATACGTTGTCGTATGTGCCGTCGGCGAGCATCTTGTCGTATTTGCCCAAAGTAACGCTGTTTTCGGGTTCCGGTGTCTTGGTCATCGCTATGTTCTTTGTCATATCCTTGCCCGGAGTGAATGTGATGTTCTCCTCGGTGTAGTCTTCGCATCCACCGCAGGTCACCTTCAGCGTGTAAGTCTTGTCGCTCTTCACCACATTGATTACGTATGTTCCCTCAGCACCGGTCGTAGCCTTGTAAACCAACTTGCTGTCGTCGGCAGCTGTAAGTTTCACTATAGCACCGTCTACCGGTTCTCCATCACAGGTCACGGTTCCTGTCATCACCGACGGGTGCTCAATCTTTCTCATAGTAATGTTCTGGGTCTTGGGTTCGCCCGGTGTGAACGTGTAGTTGCTGATGACGTAATCCTCAAAATCGTCAGCCTTGGCGGTGAGGGTATAGGTCTCCTCGCTCTTCACGATGCTCATTGTGTATTCACCGCTCTCATTGCTTGTGGCAGAATACTGGTTGTTGTCGTTCTTCACAGTGATGACGGCATTCTTCACAGGGGTGTTGTCGCCGAAGCAGAGCACCTTGCCCGAAAGGACAGACGGCACATCCTTCTTGGTCATGCTGATATCGAGAGTCTTCTTCTCGTCGGAAGCGAACTTCACCGGCTCTGCTGCCGTGTAGTCCTCGTAGCCCTCTGCCTTAGCGGTGAGGGTGTATTCCTTGCCGATGTTCTCAGCCTCGATGTTCAGGGTGTATTTTCCTTCGGCATCGGTTTCTGCCTCATACTTCGTCTCGCCGCTTGTCAGCGTTACAGTAGCTCCCGCAATCGGGGTCTCGCCGCATTTCACGGTTCCTGCAAGTTCGGCAGGCTTCACTACAGGCTTTGATGCTTCCTGATAGGTGAACTTGGTGAGCGGCTGCGCCAGTTTGTCGCCATGCGAAATGGCGTAACCGCCGCCTTTGGCGTAAGGCCAGTCTTCCGACTCGTTGTAGTCGGCAAACGTTGTCTTGTCGCTGCATGTAACCATAGCCATCTTGTCGGCTGCAGTGTTGTAGTAGAACTCTATGTCGCTTGATGTGTCTGCCGTGTCGTCGCCGTCGAAGGTTATCGTGACGAGCAAATTCTTGTTGCCGCTATAGGCAAACGGAGAGGTGAATGCAAGTTCCAGCTCGCCGTTCAGACAGTAGTAATCCACAAAATCAGCATCGAAGGCATAGTCGGAGAGAACTTTTGCAGCATCGCCATACTCGAAATACGAGTATGCCTTCTTTTCAGCACTGTATGCAAAGGCGTTATCATCTATCTCCTTCACCCATACGTTCACGGTTCTCGGCAGCGGCTTGAAGGCTCCCTGATTGTAGAAGACAAAGCTCATTCCCTTTATCTCATTGCCTGCCATCTGTGCCAACTGCTCCTTGGTGTAGATAAACTGAGACCCCGTGTGCTTCACGTAGAACTGTGTCGGTGTAATCATCCACCAACTCCCCTGATAGCATTGGTCTTCGTTCCAGTCGCCTGCAACTACTTCATCGTAATTGCCCAACGACAGGGTATGGTCGTCGGCCATTGCCCATGTTGCTCCCACAGCGAGAAGCAACAGCGTTAGAATATAATTCAATTTTTTCATAATTCTTTATTTTTAATGTTACGAACTCCGTTGTATATTTTATTACCTATTATATATATGTAATACCTGAAGCTAATGATTTTACAGAAAAGAACGTTTTACACCTTCCGCACCGTGCTTTTTTCTATCTTTGCCGACATTTATTATAATATTCTGACCATAGCCATTTGGTATTTGCATACCGTCGATACTGTAGATTCTTTTGCATTCTCTTTCGCTGACGGCATTTGGCAATGCAATTCCAGAGACATCAATATTGATACGGAAACTCACGTTGTTGCCTTCCATTTTTATGCCAGTAACAGATTTCCCGAGCTTTTTACCGTCCCATAGATTTGAATTTGGTATTGAAGCATCCGTGAATTCAGTATTGTTCAACAACCCGGGATAGAGATCGCCAATCATCGTTGATTGGTTCCATACGTTATCAGCAGCCATCATCATCACGTGCTGATGGTCTGGAATATCGTTCACTTTGTTGTTGTCCCATATCTGTTCATCGTAATCTATATGCGTTATCATCAGTCCGCGTGCCGGCAGATATGCATCCCAACCTTCCTTTTGCCGGTTTTCCAATACAAAATATTCATCCGGATTCGTCGGTGATGACAGTCTGATGGCTCTGTTGCTTTCTTCGATGGACGAAAGAGTGATATCGCCAGCCACCGTGACATCATCATACATCATCCATCCTACACTGTAACGCTCAAAGCCGCTGTAGTTTGGCGGTGTGTTCCCATTGTTCAGATAGCTGCCGCCCGACATAATATCATAGCAGCCCATGCCATAGCCACCGCTATAGTCAACATCGTAGATATCTGGCAGTCCCAGACAATGTCCGTACTCATGGCAGAAAGTGCCGATGCCACTGAACGATTTGTCGCCACGGTATTCGGCAGAACAAGCATAAAGCCCGATTCTCTTGCCACCCACCTGTTGATTAGCAAACTGAGCACTCGCCTGCAAATTCCACATGTGCGGCCACACCGTATTCTTGTCTCCGCCGTCGGCTTCGCCCAATCCTGCGTATATTACATAAACCATATCCACAATCCCGTTGCTGTCGGCATCATATTTATCCAAGTCCAGTCCTTGCTCCACAGCCTTTTGCACAGCTGAGAAAACCATAACGTCGGCATGCCTGTCGCTGCCTTTGGCATCGTTGCCGCCGTAGTAGCGATACGGCATATCCAGAGTTACCGGCCCCACAACGTCGAATGTAGGAGAAAACTGTCCGGAGGATTGAGCAATAAAATAATCGCGTGCCGATCCCGTTGCCCCATTCTCACAGAATCCCTCCGCATTCATTTGGTTATGGATGTATTCCTTTGTATTCGTGAACTTCAAATCATCGAAATTCACGAGGATTATCAGTCCATGTACTTCTCCCGTTGTTGCCGCCTTGCCCACGTGCATTTTCACATTGCGCCCCTGCTGCTTCCTTGCATCCAATGCCAACACACGGTTCTGCCTCACATATTGGATGCCGGAAGTGGCAACAACCCTTACATAGCCATCGTCATCTATGTCCACAGCACGGCCCTGTCCGTCGATATAAGTATGCGAAAACTCATCGCCGACCAATGTGAGCACGACCGATGTCCCGTCAGGCTGTGTATAGGTGAATGGCTTGGGGTTTGCCGGCACTGCATTCATCTGCAATGCCGCAACCCAAGCCATCAATGATATTGCAGCCTTTTTCATCTCACAATGACTTTCTTTCCGTTTCTGACATATATGCCGTGTGTCGGAGTGCTGACAGCTTGTCCGCTGAGGTTGCGCCATACGTTGTCTCCTGTGTTACGGCTCACGTTGATACTGTTTATTCCGTCAGTTTCCTTAATTATGATGGTAACATTCCTCGACGCACTATTGTATGTAGCAGTGAGGACTTCCGTTCCTGCGCCATGTATCATTGCAGTGCCATCACCCTGGATTTCTACAAGACCGTTATTTGCCTTCCACACCACTTTTCCGTTTTCGCCATTACCTAAAGAAACCCTGAAATTCTTTGTCACATTGTCAAGTTTGTCCCCGTCTGCCAGTATTACGGGCGTAGCATAAAGCACGGCAATGTCGCTATTCTCAAGTCCATTCATATTCGGGCGCGGCAACATGCCATCTGCATACACCCAACTATCGCCCAGTGTCTCTTTTTGCCCTTCACCCAGCAGTTCGGCAGTGTTCCTCTCCTGTGCAGGTATTGAAACAGAAGTGTGCGCCGTCTGCCTGTCGTAAATAATCTCGCCTATGTCCGTAGGGTTGGCATTTCCAAGGCAACCGGAAAAGTCTTCGCTGCTCAGCATGCCAAAGTTTGCTATGCGGTGCACCTTGTCGTTCCACATCGGATTGCCGATAGTGCCGGCAATTCTCTTCGTGTTAGAACTTTCCACAAATCCGTAGTTTGCCACATCGCTGATAGTGTTTCCCGTCTGCTGGCCGGAATAGCCTATCACTCCGCCCAAGGCGCACCCATCGCTCGAAACATTACCGTAGTTTGCACAGCAGCTCACCGTTGCCCCCTGCATTGTTCCTTCGGCTTTTGATATGATTCCTCCTATCACGCCGCCCACACACGAGAGCATACTTGTCGACGTTGATTTCACGTCGGCATAGTTGCAGAGATTATACAGCATGGCTTCATTGGTAGGATTTGCCACGATACCACCCACATAGTTGCAGCCTACAACCGAACCACTCACCGCGAGGTCATGCACAGCCCCACTCTTCACCGTTCCGAACAGTCCAACATAGTTGTCGGTGGGCATATTTATATTCAGCGTGATGCAATGTCCCCCACCGTCAAAGTCGCCCTTGAAGAAGCCTTCATAGCCAATCATTCCAACGAAAGGCTCAGTGATATCCTGTGTCAGTCTGAAGAATTTCCCGTATGTCTGCTGGGTGCCGTCGGCTCCCGGAGTGTCGGTCATATTGCTCAGCTCCTTCAGGTCGTTCACGTTGCTTATCAGATACGGATCGCTTTCTGTTCCCGTTCCGCCGGAGAATGTCTGTGCCACTGCAGCATTGCAGAACAGTATGCTCCAAAATAGTAAATGCTTTTTCATTTTGCTTGATATTTTTATTATTACTGTTTTTCTCACCGATTGCCCTATAGGCTCAGTGCCAGCATGACCTCGTAGCAGTTGCTGCTTCCATTGTGGTATGCTGTGTGCTTCCAGACGGTTGACGTCGTTATAGCCTTGTCTTTCCATATCCTGAATGAATATTCCAGTTCCACGCCGAACTCCGTCTCCCCCTCGCCCATATATCTGTTTATGTCCTGCAGTGTGGCGGAAAGCTGTTCGTTCACGCTGCTGTGAATATCCAAACTTGACGCCAGGTTCTCTCTGCGCCTTATCTCTGCCTTTGCGCGAAACATTTTCTTGCTGTCGCCATAGACAATGCCGGCAGATGTTCCCACATAAAGATCGTTGCTGTCGAATTTATTACCCGATGTATAATGGCTGCTGCAGAACGAAGCGTATGCCATTTCCGGTTCTATGCTTACAGATGCCTTTCCGGACAAGCCTGCAGTCCAGTATCCTTCTGCCTTTATCTCCTCAAGCTTTCCGTCATACTGCTTCCGGCTGCCTATCTGCGGATATACGTTTCCGGTTGCATCTCCGAATATGTTGTCCACGCCCCTGCGCCCGGCAATGCTCCCACTCAGCCTGCCACCCCAAGACCGGCTGCCGTAGCCGACAGCTGCGATCAGCGTATTTATCTCCAGTCTGTTCAGCGGCAGACGGTTGAAGTCGGTAAGCACTTTCTCCTTCTGCGTAAACATATATCCGGCAGAAGCCGACCACCCGACAGTTTCCCTGCTTGCCAGACTTATCTCCGCACCCAGGTTGTAGCCCTTGTAGAAGCAGTTGTTGCCCTGGCCCGAGAAGCGGGTGAAGTCGTTGCCGATGCCCGTCAGATGATAAACCATCTGTGCACCCAACTCGTTGTAGAAAGCCAGCTCGTTTGTCTGCTTGTATTTCCCTGCCGTTGCCGTCAGCGCAATGCTGTAGTTGCCGCTGATGGCATAGCCTAATGCCGCTCTTGCGTACAGATCAGCCACAGTATTGCTAGGCCGGGGGTCACGGTCGCGGTATTCCGACAGTGCCCTGTAACCCAGGTTCACGCCATAGCACACTCTGCCACAACGCGCAGAGTAGCCACCGTCGAGCCTGTACTCCTCGCTGTCCAGGTCGCCGCCCTTGGCATCGCCCATGACATACGGGTAGAGAAGCAGGAAATCACTCGTTTCGTTCCACGCCACATCATATTTTCTTCCGTTCCGGTATGATGCCTCTCCCCACACCACACTCTTCGCCCCTATATTCTGGAACGAAGAAGCCTCTATGCCGAACGCTCTGCCGCCTCTGCCCAGCTGCGGTATTCGCGCGGCTGCAGCTGGTTCCGCCGTTGCACTGACGGCTACTTCCGACATGGAAGGTGCATGCAGAAAGTTTCTCAGCGCCGGACTGGCAAGTGTTTCCCGTCTGAAACGCATGCGCTCCGAACCATACTCCTGCCTGTTCTGCAATATGCTGTCGTTTGCCGATGCCGGCATTGCTGCAGCGGCGAAGACGCTCCCGAGCAGTACTCCTGCCTTTATACTTATGTTCATAATATGGATAAACTGTTTGTCAGTTTTCTTTCAGCCATCAGTGCTGCATTATTTCTTCATGCCGAACACATGGAACGGATCTGCCTTTACCCTCGGCTCGAAATCCTCCGTAGAGTTGTTTGTGTCCGCCAGTATCGCCCTACTGCCGTCCATTGCCACCACCTTGCGCCGCACGCTCTTCCCGAATCGGCTGTCGTCCCAGTTGAACTCTGAATTGTATGTGAACCCACGGTCGAGCGCAGGCGATGTCACTATCCATTGGAATCCTGCCTTGGTGCTCATGTTCACGGCATCCAGTATCCAGCTGTTCGGCAACCGATAGCTCGTGCCCGTCATGTCGGCTTCGCCTGTCTGTCCCGTAAGATGGTACGCATAGTCGTATATATAATCCACGAGGAATGTCTTCTTGTCGGTGTGCATCCTTGCCAGGGCGTACGACTTGAATCCCTGTGTGTGCGGACTCCACAGTGTCAGTGTGCTGCAATATATCTTTTCCAGATTCGGCACTTTCGGGTTGTCGATGTCCGTGAACTGTGGATTCGTCGATTCGTCATACCATTCGTAGTCGGCAGTGGTCATATCCCATGAGTTCGGGTTTGCCACGGTGTGGTTCAGTGCATTGTCCACTATCAGCAGCTTGCCACCCGGCTGCACCGGAACGTCACGTCCGGAACCCGGTATCATATACATTGCCGCCACTGCCATGTCGGTGTCCATGATGTTCGGCTTGTAGTCTTGCTTCATTGTGGTCAAGAAATCGCTTTCGGCTATCACGAGCGAGTCGGCGTAGAGCACGTGGTCGGTATTGTTGTATATCACGAAATACTTGTCGGCATAATAGTAGCCGCCCTGCGCGTTTGCCGTTCCGGCACAGAATATTTCCGCCATCACGAAGCCCCGGTATGCAATGTCTTCCGGGTCGGGGTCTGGTTGGGAACTCACTTGCAGCGCGAGGCTTACGGCGGCATTCTCCCTTGAGAGCACCGTTCCGTCGCTGTATGCCGCCACGTCTACTGTCTTTTCCACGAGGTCGCTGTTCCTATAGCCCATCTTTCCCGTAGCGCTGATTCTGTAATAGCCGCCAGCCACGTTTTTCAGCGTTACCGCCATATCTTCTGCCACGGGTGCGTTGAACGGCGTTTCCTTGCCGGTGTTGATGTCCGTCAGCGTCAGTTTGATGTCTGTCAGCGTCAGTTCGCCACTGTATCCGGCTGGCTTGGCGAACGTGATTCTTATATCTGCAGGTGTTGTGTCGATTGACGGACCGTCGTCGCTGCTACATGCTGCGAATGCCATCAGGCACACGGCAATGAGCATAAATAGATTTAATGTTTTCATATTATCTTTCTTTTAAAATTTGTTTCAAATGTTGAAGTTCATTTCCATTCCGAAATACGGCTTGGATGTTCTCCTCACTTTCATGCCGCTGTTTGTGGTATAGTCGGGCATATAGTCGATCATGCGGTTCACAAAGAGTGCTATCTTCATCCATCTGCCGAAATTCTTTGTCACTTTCAGGTTCATAAACATATAGAACGGCACTTTCTGCCTGAGCCACGCTGAATCATTGTATTTGTTCACGAGCCATTGCAGATACACATCTTGCCTGCTTTCTTCCGTGAAGTCGTGTATGTCGCCGTTGCTGTCGATGTATTTCAGCGGCACTCCGCTGGTGCGGATGGATTTCGACGAGGTGAACCACATACACTCGGCGGTGAGCGAAAACGACAGGGCGAGTCTGGGTATATAGGTGTCTGCCATGAAGTTGGTATTCAGCTGTTCGCGCACGGTTCCCGCCGTGTTCTCGTAGTAGCCGATATAGAGGCTGTTCACCGGCGTGCCGTCCACCACGGCTGTGGTGTTGCTGCGGAACATCGGTTCGCTGTTCGTGTATGTTGTCCTGAACCACGCCCCGTTCACGGTCAGTCTTGTCTTCAGCGTCTCGAAGCGCTTCGTTGCCACCTGCCATTCGATGCCCTCCTTTATCAGCCTGCTGCCGTTCGTGGTTGTGGCGTATGTGCCGAGCTGGCGCTTTTCTGCATACGGCAGACCGCTGAGCGACGGGGGCGCACTCAGGCTGCTTCCGTCTATGGCGCTCTCGTCGTAATCCCTGTAGCTGTACGGGCGCACTTTTACGGATGTACGGAAGCCGTCGTCCATACGTTCACGGAAATAGGTCACGCTTGCCGTGTTGCCGTCCCACTGTGCTCCGAGCCTTACTTCCCATTTGTCGTTTCTTGCCGGTGCAAGCCTGTAGTTCGTGGGGTTGTCGATGTATGTGCGCAGATGTAGCCGTCTGAGGTCGGCATTCTGGTTATAATAGTTAAGCTCGATGAGGTCGGTGTATACGAGGTCGGGATAAATCTGGAGCAGCGTAGGAAACTTGCTTTGCCGCCCCCACCCGCCGTTCAGGTCTACGGTCATCGGCATTCCGGCTATGCTGATTTCCGGGAATCTCCATTGCAGGTTGAATCTGGGGTCGGGATATACTTTTCCGCTCATGGCGTATTCCCGGGCAAGGTTAGCCATACTGCTTCCGCGCAGCCCTATCTGTGCCGAAAGCAGGTTGCCGCCCACTGGCATACTCAGATTGTCCTGCACAAAGAAGCTCAGCTGGTGCATCGCCGGAATGCTGCTGTATATGCGCGGACGATAGGGCGTACCGGGACTCACGGGCAGCGCCGGGTCGTATTCCTGTCCCCTGCCATAGTTCTTGTCCATCTTCCATTCCATTCCGGCTGTGATGCTCTGCGCCAGCCTGCCGCTGCGCAGGGCGAACTGTGCCTTCAGCTTTGCATACACGTTGAGCGGCCTGCCGTCTACGGTCACGTTCGACACATAGTGATAAGGCAGGTACGTGCCGTCGTGCTCGCCTTCCTCCAGCGATGTTGACGCTGCAATGTCGCGGCTCAGACTTATGCTCTTCTGCTGTTCTATCCTGCTCCACTCGTAGGCAGCCGCCACGTCGAGGCTGACTGACTTGAAGAATGATTCGCTGCCGGACGTGAGCAGCACGGAATGGCTCATGCTGAGCCGGTTGTACGTAGATTTGTATGTGTCGTCTTTCTGCTTCAGTATTTCCGGATCGTGCTTTTCATCGTCGAACGAGCCTGTGTAGTCGGTGTTGCTGCGCCAGCGCAGCCGTGTGGTGCCCAGCTGCCACGTGTCTTGCATACGGGCGGATGCCGTCAGCCGCTTGTAGTTGTTCATCGGATTGCGTGGGTCTGCCTTGGCGTCGAGGTAGTCCATGCCGAGGTTTATTACAAAGCTGCCAAACTGCATTCCCTTGTCTGCATACAGCAGCTTGCTGTAGGAGTCGGCCTTGAAGCGCGCCTCTAAAGGTGTGGCTTTCAGCTTACGCTTGATGAGCACCACGCCACTTGTCATATCGCCGTACTCCACCGGGGCTATGCCTCGTATCACTTCCACGCTCTCTATGTTGTCGGTAGGTATGCTCCGCATGTCCACGCCGCTTGTGGTGTGGTTTCTGCCGGCATCCGGGTCGCCGGCACTGCTGCTCGATGCCTGCTTCACTGTCTGCATATTGGCATTGCTGTTCATCGGGATGCCGTCGGCGACGAACACTGTTCCCATGGAACTGATGTCATAGTTGCTGCCTCCGCTTCCTGCCTGCCTCAGTTTTATACTGTTGGCGTTGGTCAGGTCGGGCAGCTGTGTCGTTCCGCCCGGCAGCAGCGAGAGAAGGTCGGTGAAGCTCGACGGCTGCAGATGTTCTATTGCCTTGCGGTCGATGACCGACGATGTGGTGATGCCCTGCGACTCGTGTGCCGTCACCACCACCTCATTCAGCATGCGGTTGTCCTGCTTCAACCGCAGCGTAAGGGTTGCGGTTTCCCCGTTCCGGCTGGTGTATGTCTGTGTCAGTGTGTGGTAGCCCAGGTATGACACACTGACGGTGTATCTGCCGGAAGCGACGCCATGGAACGTGAAGTTTCCAGAAATGTCGCTCACGGTGGTGTGTTTTCTGTTGTGCTCATCGGTGATTGTCACCGTTGCATAGGGCACTGCATCATTGTTTGCGGCATCCACTACATGTCCGCAAATATTGTCGGCAGCGGCAGCAAGGCTTGCTGCGAGCATTGATAATGTCAGTATGTTTCTTTTATCAGTCACTTGATTTGCATTTTGCATATTGCGCTGCAAAATTATAGATAGGCTGAAGAATGTGCAATACCTAAAATCAGTGATTTTCCAGTTAGTCAGCATATCGACAACAGCCCCCACCTAACCGCAAACCAATCCTGACCTTCCCAAAGGATAACCCATCCTAACATTCCCCAAGGATAACCCATCCTGACCTTCCCAAAGGGAAGGAACTAGTTACTCAGCAACTGACTTCCGCCAATCATATCAGCCCCCACCTAGCCTCCCCCGTAGGGGAGGGACAGTTACTATTGCTATTGATAAACTACTGATAATCAGACGACTACTGACGATAATATTACTTGCAAGGGTATCTGTCCCTCCCCTACGGGGGAGGTTAGGTGGGGGCTGAGGTCAATATTCGGAGTAACCTGCATCTCCCCTACGGGGGAGAACGAGAGGGGGCCGAAATGATTGACTGAAGAAGTCTTTGACAAAGCAGAGTAACTTGTCCCTTCCCTTGGGGAGGGTAGGATGGGTTTGAGGCTAGGTGGGGGCTGAAGTCGATAAGCAGAGTTACTTGTTCCATCGCTTGGGGAAGGCTGGGATGGGTTTGAGGCTAGGTGGGGGCTGATGTGATTGACTGAAGAAGTCTTTGGCAAAGCAGAGTAACTGTCCCTCCCCTTCGGGGGAGGCTAGGTGGGGGCTGAAGTCAGAGGCAAAGTAACAACTTTTATATAAGAAAAAAAAACATAACGCCCCCCAACCGGCACAATCACCGGTTGGGGGGGCTGATAATAATGAAGTTATGACACACCTTTCTATTTCTTCACTCTCTTCACGCCGTCCACGATGTAGATGCCGGCAGGGAGCTCGTTCCATTGCTGGGTCTGCTTCACGCCCGTCACGCTATAGATACCCTTTGCGTGGGCAGGAACGACGGTTGTGATGTCGCTGATGCCGTTAGTGACTGGCTCAATCACCACCTTGCTCTTTATCTCCTCGCCGTTCAATACCACAGCCTTTTTCTGTGCATCGAACTCAGCACCGTCGGGTTGTGTGATGGAGCAGTCCTCCAGGATGAGGTTGCTGAGAAAGACGATGGAACCTAAAGCGAAGCCTTCTGCCTCAACGTAAGAGTTGCGCACGGTGAGCACCTCCGTCTCTGCTCCCATATAACCTGCTATGCCATAGGCACCTCTGACAAACAGCTTGGTGTTGTCGATGAGAACCGGCGCAGCCTCCATGTCAAGACCACAGTACTTCTGGCTCGACAGACTGAGCGAACCTTCTCCGGTGATGGTAGACGGCTGGTTCAATACAAGGCTTGCCTGACCCGTAGTCACCGTGTTCTCGCCAATCAGCCTGATGGTGAAGTCGGAGATGTTCTTGTTCACAATGCCCTTACCATACCCCTCGTCTTCGTTTATGATGGTGGCGTTGTCAAGGGTCAGGGTCTTGGTGTTGGGGTCGTAAGACACGTTGCCGCTCACTCCCTTAATTACACTGAGGTCCTTGCAGTTCTTTCTTGTCACCTTCTCGCCCGCAATCTCAAAGCCTAAGTTGTCTGGCGCAATCACCACCTTGTCGGTGACCACCTCGCCGTTGAGCGCCACAGCGTGCACATTTGCATCGAAGGCAGCACCCTCTGGCTGGATGATGGAGCAGCCGTCAAGTACGAGGTTGTCGATGTCGAATATAGAGCCATTGTATCCCGTAGCTTCCACATAGGCGTTGCGTATGGCAAGCATATCATATTTGCTTTCATGAGATCCAGATATGCCCATGTGTTCTTCCACATACAACTTGATGTCTTCAACAATGAGTGAAGAGTTGAAAAATATTCCACATCCTTTAGTGCTCTTCAGACTGAGAGTTCCAGATCCGCTAATGGTGGATGCATGAGTTAAAAATATGCATGAATAAGATGTCGTGATACTGTTATTGCCGACTACCTCAATCTTCAAGTCCCTCTGATAACTATTCCTTATTCCATTATAGATATCGGTTCGAGTAATAGTGGCATCCTCCATAGTAAGGGTGTTAGTCGCGGGATCGTAGCTTAACTTTCCCTCCACACCGTCAATGCCGCTGAGGTCTTTGCGGTTGAGGGTTGTCACTTCCTTGTCGGCAACCCAAATGCCATAGCTGTCTGGCTCAATCACCACCGTGTCGGTAGTGAGCCATCCGCCGCTTCCCTCAACCACTCCGCCAAGCTCTTCGTTGAACATTGCATCTCCCGGCAGGTGGAAGTGGCAACCCTCGAGCACAAGGTCGTTGAGGTCGGTAATAGAACCGTAGTCTTCGTAGTCGTTGAGGTCGCCTTCACCACCCTTGGCTTTCACACGGGAGTTGCGTATGGTGAGCACATCTTTATTTATGCCATTTCCGGTTATGCCATAAGTTCCTACTGCCGTCACCTCGCAGTCTTGGATGGTAAGTGGTGTGGAGGTCATGTACATGGCTGAATAGTCTGCCTTTACGTTGAGCAAAGAGCTTCCGCCGATGCCTGAGACAGTGGTTGGCCTGACTACTTTAACGCCTACTGCTTTTGTCGCTGTAATGTCGTTTTTGCCGAGCACCTTAATGACAAGACCTTCGCATTGGTTATTTAGGATAGCCGGTTCTTTGGTGCTGACGATAGTGGCGTTGTCGAGAGTCAGGGTTCTTGTGTTCGGGTCGAAATACACCGTGCCGTTCACTCCGCTGATTTCGGTGAGGTTATCGCAGTTGTTGCTCGTAACATCCTCTCCGGCTAACTTGATGCCATACGTCTCTTGCGCCATCACGAACGCTGACGACATCATCATTATCACAAGCATGAGGAACATGCACATCCATGTGCTGCCTCTTGGATATCTCTCAAGAAGCCGCCGGACGACTTGATGGTTAGTGTTTAGTTTTTTCATAATCAGTTGGGGTTAGTTTATTAAAAATGTTTTTGTATTGTGTTATGCCACTAAAGGCATTGTTTTCATCTGCAAAGTAAGCGTTTTCCGGATAAAGACAGTAGGATATAATTTACAAAAAATAGCCAATTTCTTACAAAATCACCTGTTTTTGTGGATTTCGCGCATGAATTTACCAAAACGAGATTATAGAAAGGCTGCATTGGGGGGCTGCACAAAGGAAAATGTAGACACAACAGTGAAGTATTAATGATGCTATTGACTAAGGAAAAGGGAGTG
>ERZ1026888.455-NODE-455-length-22947-cov-5.113839_pt1 | contig 22947 bp, 16 predicted proteins | sample MGYA00380174_ERZ1026888 | MGnify/ENA primary metagenome ERZ1026888 (study PRJEB33269, sample SAMEA4719810) | human gut metagenome | biome: human-associated habitat; feature: organic feature; material: feces | place: Cameroon | collected 2013-10 ...
TAATAAGATATTATAAGAATAAAAGAAAAATGACAGGAGCATACTAATCCAAATGGAGGTAATAGTATGCGGAAGTTTTTTGGAAAATTTGTGAGTGTCACGCTGGCTGCAGCAGTGATAGCTATGTTTGCACTAAGCAGTGATGATAAGTGGTGCAGCAGGGTAGATAAGGCATTTGATGAAAGTGCATTAGGAAGTTTTTTAAATGAATCAAAGGCCGGATATGGAAGATATGCGACAGGGCTTCCGGGACAGGCGGCCAGTGTATTGGCTGATTCGGGCGAGAATGGTGAAAATGGTGAAAATGGTGAAAACGGCGGAAATGGTGGAGACGTCGGAACCGAACAAGACATAGGACAGACAGCAGATACAGCATCAACTCACAGAGCTGCTGACAGAGATTATGAAGAGACAGATAAAATAAGTGATGGAATAAGTGTTGAGGGCGTATATGCCTGTGGCAGGCTGACCGGTATATATGAGCAGACAGAGGGCGTGCTTGTAGTGAATACCACGGAGGTGACAGACGAGGATGGCAAAAAAGTCAATCCGGCAGATAAAAAGGTGCAGTGCGGTGATTATATCCTATCTGTCAATGGACGCACTGTGGCAGACAAGGAGGAGCTTTCTGAAGCAGTGAATGATATCATGAAGGAATATGATGAAAGTGGTACAGTAGAAAGTCAGAAAGAAATAATAGATGAAAATAAGACTAACAACAGTGAAATTAAATCAGAAATTAATAAAAGAACGGTGAGAATTAAATTTCTTCGAGGCGGTGAGAAAATGTCAGCGGATATCACGCCTGTGAGGATGGATGATGGCAGATACTACATGGGAATATGGGTGAAGGACGATCTGGCAGGAATCGGTACTATCACTTATTATACAAAGGATGGCCGTTTTGGAGCGCTGGGGCATGGAATAGGAGACGGAACGCAAAGCGGCAATCTCTTGTATGCAAACAGTGGTGATTTGTACAGCATGAAGCTTACAAAAATCAAAAAGGGAAAAGCCGGCGCACCGGGCGAGATAGGCGGAGTGGTATATTTTGGCAAAAAAAGCCATATAGGCACACTTGACTGCAATAGTAATCTGGGAATTTATGGACAGCTTGACAGCGATGAATTGTCGGAATATGCCGCAGAGGATACGTATTATCCGGTCGCCGGCAAGGATGAGATACACACAGGCAGTGCACAGATGATATCGGAAATATCAGGAAAACTGGAAAAATATAATCTGGAAATAACAAATATAGATAAAAAAGCGACAGATACAAACAAGGGAATGGAGCTTAAGGTGACAGACGACAGGCTGATAGAGCTCTCCGGTGGCATAGTGCAGGGCACATCCGGAAGCCCTATCATACAGGATGGTAAAATAATAGGAGCAGTCACCCATGTGTTTGTAGATGATCCGACCGGAGGCTACGGCATCTGTATTGATGAGATGCTGTAATTTAATTACTGCTCCATCCTGCGAAGCTCCGGCAGAACAGTGCTAAGCATGGTTACAAAGCAGATGCTTCCGCCAATCACGTTTGATACAGGCTCTGCCATAAACACACCGTCCGTTCCCATACCAAAGGAGTACGGCAGAATATATGTCAGCGGTACAACGATGAACACCTTGCGAAGCAGGGAGAAAAATATAGCCCGCTTCTTTTTGTTCAGTGATTTAAAGGTGGTCTGTCCGATGTACTGCAGATCCATAAATATGAATGCCGCAAAGTAGATATTTAAAGCCTTCACAGCATCATCCATAAGGGTGGCATCAGAACTGAAAATAGCAATCAGGGCATGAGGAGCAAGTATGATTACACTCCACATGACAGCTGTATATAGAAGCACGAGCAGTCCCATAGTGAAAATAGATTTTCTCACCCGTGCCGGCCTTTTGGCGCCATAGTTGTAGCTTAAAACAGGAGATGAACCCTCCACGATTGCATAAATTGGAGTCTCAACCATCTGCCTGATGCTTGATACGATGGTCATTACCGATATGTACAAATCGCCACCGGTCACTGAAAGCACATTGTTGCAGCATATAGATACCAGGCTGTTTGTGAGCTGCATGACACAGCCGGAGGTTCCAAGGCTTATGATGTCCTTTGCATAGCGTGTGTTTTCACCAAATTCAGAGAGCGTCATAAGGCGCACCTTAAGCTCGGCCTTTTTCCTAAGAAAGTGAAGCACATAGAGAGCAGACAGTATTTGTGAGATGACCGTAGCAATAGCTGCTCCTTTGATGCCGAAATTAAATCCAAATATAAAAAGTGGGTCTAAAACCAGATTGGCAACGGCTCCGATTGCAACAGACAGCATGCCGGTAGTGGAGTAGCCCTGAGCGTTGATAAAGGGATTCATGCCGGTTGAAATCATGGATGGGAGTGTTCCTATCAAATAAATGAGCAGGTATGGCAGAGCGTATTTGAGAGCATTTTCAGATGCGCCAAACACGATTAAAAGGGGCTTTGCAAAAATCATGCACAAAACTGTAAAAGCGACTGCGAATGTGCAGACCATTGTAAAGCTTGTATTCATTATAGTATTGGCGGCTCTGTCATCACTCATGCCTCTTTTTATTGAAAAAAGCGGAGCACCACCGCTTCCGAAGAGATTGGAGAAAGCAATTGTCAGCATTATAATAGGAAAGCAAAGCCCCACAGCACCGAGTGCAGTGGTTCCCATATCCGGTATGCGGGCAATGTATATGCGGTCTACTATATTGTACAACAGGCTTAGAATCTGGGCTGCCAGCATTGGAAGAGCAGCCTGCAATATATTTTTCTTTATTGAATCATTATCAAAATCTATTTTTTTCATTGTGAAACCTCTTTTTGATTTGCTTCGCCCATTATATCACCTCATATAAAAAAATCAAATGCTCAGCAAGCTTTGATATAGATTTTATTTATGACAAACTAAAAGAAAAATATATTTTACAATGACAAAAAACTACAGTAATATATGGACTATAACATTACAAATTATTGAATAACCATATATACCGGAGGATAACATGAAGATTACACAGATACATACAAACAAACCACAGTCGCTCTCCTTTGAGATATTTCCACCAAAGAAGGAGGAAGACTTCAAAAATATAGACGAGATGCTTGAGATACTCTGTGATTGCCATCCTGAGTACATCAGCGTGACATTTGGCGCAGGCGGCAGCTCAAACAATAATAAGACTATCGAGATTGCGAAGAAAATCAAGAACCGGTACAATGTGGAGCCGGTCGTGCACCTTACATGTCTGTGCTATAACAAGGCTGAGATAGATGAGTTCACCAGACAGCTTTCATATGAGGGCATTGAGAATATCCTCGCTTTAAGAGGAGATAGAAATCCGAACGTGCCTGCAAAGGAGGATTTTCTCCATGCAAGCGATTTGATTAAATACATAAAGGACACCACAGGTGATCAGTTCTGTATCGCAGGTGCGTGCTACCCGGACATCCATCCGGAGGCAGCTGATAAGGTAGATGATATTAAGAATCTTAAGAAAAAAGTTGATGCCGGTGCAGAGCTTCTTTTATCGCAGCTCTTCTTTGACAATGATACCTTCTTCAATTTTGCTGAGGACTGCAGGCTTGCAGGTATCAATGTGCCTGTTATCCCGGGCATCATGCCTTGTATCAATGCGGCTCAGATTCAGAGAATGGTCACAATGTGCGGAGCAAAGTTCCCGGAGAAGTTCCAGAAGATTGTGCACAGATACGGAGACAACAAGGCGGCACTTTTTGATGCCGGAATGTCTTACTGCGAGAGTCAGATAATTGAGCTTTTAGCTAATGATGTGGAGGGAATTCATCTTTACACTATGAACAATGTGAGAGTTGCAAAGCGTTTAACAGAAGGAATAAAGAACCTTATTTAGGATAATAGTTCGGAACGTAAGCCCAGGGTACCACTGGCGCACACGTACTCCCGCTGTCGCTACGCTGCGTGGCTAAGATACTGTACGAAATTATGCTTGATGGGTTTCTATGCTTGACGAAACCGTCGAAACGCGCCGTCCGTGGCGCGGTTCTCCTCGCCCCTGCGTCCATGCAGGAGCGTTTCTGTGCTTCATGGCATAATTTCTACAGTATCTAAGCAGCTTCGCTATTCGCACGTGGGGAAGCTGTGTGTGCCGGTCGGGCAGCCGGGGCTTACAGTTATATATTCAAGAAAAATCAGCTCAGAAGTGAAAATGCAAATACCACGATGCCAAGTATTACAAGCACAATACCTGTGGCACGGTTTAAGGTTTTCGCGGATGCCTTGTTTGCAAAGACCGCTGCAATTCTCGCCCAAAGGAGTGTAAATGCAATACATAAAAGCAGCACAAACCAGTCCGGTTTTCCTCCGATGGCAAAGTGCGAGGCAGCTCCTGTAAAGGCTGTAAATGCCATGATAAATACGCTCGTTCCGACTGCAGTCTTAAGTTCATAGCCAAGCACTGATGTGAGGATGAGGAGCATCATCATACCGCCTCCCGCACCTATGAAGCCACAGATAAATCCGATAAGCACACCACAGATTACTGACTGGATGGCTCTCTTTTTAGCTGAAACTCCCTGCATTGCCTCCTTTGTGGTCATGACAGGACGGACTATGAACTTGATTCCGAGTAAAAATGTCATAAACACTGAAAAGCTGCCCATTGTTGCCGACGGCACAAGGCTTGATACATAGCTTCCGACAACCGTGAAGCATAAAACCGTGACCATCATTATGAGCCCGTTTTTTACATCAAGGTTCTTGTTCTTTCCATATGTATAGGCTGACACTGCGCTGGCAAGTACATCAGACGACAGGGCTATTCCCACTGCCATATAAGGGTCCATTCCCAAAAAGGTAATGAGCATAGGGCTTATTACTGCTGCTGCGCTTAGTCCCGCAAAGCCGGTTCCAAGGCCTGCGCCCATACCGGCAAAAAATGTTACTATTATAGTTATTAATGTGCTCATTTATGTGATTTCCTCCTGATTATTTCATCCATATTATTCTCAAGCTGTTCCATAACAATCGTCAGCTGCTTTTTCTGCTCCTCATCTATCCCTGCAAACAGATCTGCTGTAAACTGCTGCTGTATACGCCTTCCTCTTTCAATGACAGTCCCAGCCTTTTTTGTACAGACAAGCTCCGTCTTCCTCCTATCATTTTCTACAGGCTTTCTCTCCAGATAGCCTTCATTCACAAGCTTGTCAACATTTACAGACACAAGATTTGCCTTGATTTTTCTTATTTCAACTATATCCCTTGCCGTCTTATATTCCGGATTGTTCGCCAGAAACATGAGTATATCAAAGGCTGTCTGTGGAAGCTTCAGCTCATGACACAGTGGTCTGCACTCATCGCTGTAGGTTCGCGAAATTTTCTCTGCAAACTCAAAGTTAAATTTCATATGTGATATTCCTTCTTTCCTTTTCCTATTTTGCTGCTATGTTATACATTTTTGAATTATTCATTTTTGAACTAATTATATATCTCTCTGTCATTTTGTCAAGCGGTTATTGTAATTTATACCAGCGGAATCAGCTTTGTTATGACAGCCATGTTTGTTGTCATCTTTCTGGAACAATGCTCACCCGCTTCCTGCCATTTGCAATTTTTAATGAAAAAAGACCAACTCCTGCATTCGTGCAGTATCTCGGAAAATTTCTGCCGCCTGCGGTATTCGGTATGCTTGTCGTATACTGCCTCAGAAATGTGGATATAGTGTCTGCACCACACGGACTTCCCGAATTCATATCCGTGATTGTGACTGGTGCACTCCATATATGGAAAAGGCAGATGCTCCTCTCTATCGCGGGAGGAACTATCTGCTATATGCTGCTTATCCATATGATGATATGAGGGTCAAAAGGTATTTTTTATCTTACAATCACAGAGCTATCTCCACATTTTTGCCACAGAATGCAACTCCATATTTTGTTATTTCTATTATTCCTCTGTCTCTCATATCTGTATCATAATTTTTGTCTTCTATCTGCCGCAATGCCTCCTGAGCTGATGTGGCAAGCATTTTTTCTTCTTTGACCGATTTAAACTCCATTATAATTGCAGGCATTGATGAAACCTTTGGCTCCAATGTCAAATCAAATCTGCCATCACCTGATTCGCGATTTGACCTGATATAATACATCGCAGACATCCCGGCAGATAAACCAAGCATCAGCCCATGATAAAAGCCTTCCGCGGCACCGTCAAAACTGCTTGCGCACGTCAGCATATACTTTCTTAGAGCCGCTTTCAATTTCTCTCCGTCCTTTAGATAAAGTGCCTTTTCCAGCTCTGCCATCACATTTTGGGTCATATTATTTCTAATCCAGAATAATATTTCTGAATTATATACTCTTCTGATTTCCCGGTTCGGAAGAGCAAGCTCAACAAATGTACCAAATTCTGTTTCTACTGCAGTATTTAGTGGCTTTAAATAACCTGAAACAAGAAGGAAACTAAATATGCTATCTGCACCATCTGTTATTCTTGGATATATCACATCCATATTTAATGATGTTTGCACTGATTTGCCCTGAATGAGTGAAATCAAATCATCTGCAATTTCAGGTGTCAATGATTTCATTATCTCTCGAATAATCTCATTATCACTTGTATTTGTCCAGAATGGCTTGGGCGTACAATCATTATTAAAGTAGTTTGCCACCGACCATGGATTGTATATGTCCGTATTTCCAAACATATATCCATCATACCATTCCATTAACTGAGCTTTTTTATCAGCGCAACCATAATAGTCAGCCATTATGCTAACTTCATCCGTTGTAAATCCAAAGTACTCACTGTATTTATCATCAAGCACCGAATTTACCACCAGATTATTCAGACCACTAAACAGATTTTCTTTAGAAACACGCAATATTCCTGTAAGTACACCAAATGCAAGCGCCGGATTATCCTTCAAGCCGCCTGACATAAAATTTCTCATAAAAGTTATTACATCATTATAAAAGCCCTTCGAATGCCCCTGCTGAATCGGTGTATCGTATTCATCAATTAAAATAACTACCTTACTGTGATGATACTTTTCCAGCATGCGGCTCAAATACAACAGTGCTCTGGCGTATTCCACATCGCTTAATTTTCCCTTCTGCAGTCTATTCAAATAATCACGTTCCACCTCATCACAGGCATCCCACGAAAAAAGCTCCTGATGCCTCATATATTCATCTCTTATAACAAGTCTTACAGCCTCTAAGGAGTCATTCCAGTTATCAAATTTTACATCCTTAAAGGTAATGTATATAACAGGATATGTGCCCTGTTTTTCACGATATTTTTCACCGCACGACCATATTTTTTTATCCCGAAAATATATAGAGCTGTCAGAATCCGTTTTTTCAAAATAAACCTTCAACATGTCCATGGCAAGTGTTTTACCAAACCTTCTTGGTCTGGTAAACAGTGTGACTGTCGCATGATCATCTATTAAATCACGGATTAACAAGGTTTTATCTACATAATAACAGTTTTTCACAGTATCCACGTACGATGTACTTCCTACTGCACACGGAAGCTTTTCATCCTCAAGGCTCTTTCCCCTTTGATAAGTATAAACCGATATCTCCGGTATTTTCCATCTTCGTCCATCCTGATAAGCCCCACTGATTTCTCCGTTGTTGCACAGTCCTACCACTCTTCTTACAGAAATCCCTAACAATTCAGCAGCCATCTTACTTGAAATATACTTGGTTTCGGTCATTTTTACCCTCCATTCGGAAACACTCAGCTATTTATCGGAAATATTATAGCACTCTTCGGAAATAATATCAATTTTTTCGGAAATCAGCTATTCTTTGCCTATTTTTTGAGAACTACCATATATAAATGCTATTGAATATACCATCTATAAATACCATCTATAAATGCTATTGAATACCTTGAAAGTATCCTGCAGTCATGGTATTATATGTAATTGGCGCTTTGTTGCACATTTTAAACACCGGCTAATCTACCGGTGATTTTAATTTTAATAACTAAAGCTTCGTACATATATAATGTAGAATTTTTAAATTAACAATCATTTACAATAGGAGGAATTATGAGTCAGGAAACAAATTCAGCCCCTGTAACAGAGAACAAGATGGGAACCATGCCTATCGGCAAGCTTGTATTTAACATGTCTTTGCCTATGATGATTTCCATGCTCGTACAGGCTCTATACAACATCGTGGACAGTATTTTCGTTGCAAAGCTGTCCGAAAACGCACTCACGGCAGTTTCACTTGCCTTCCCTTTGCAGACACTCATCATCGCTGTCGCAACCGGTACAGGTGTAGGTGTAAACGCGCTGCTGTCAAAGTCCCTCGGCGCCCATAAATATGATGAAGCCAACAAAATCGGCATCAACGGTGCCGTACTATATGCATTCAGCTACGTAATATTTCTGATTCTCGGACTTACAATCGTAAAGCCTTTTTACCTGAGTCAGATTGGAAATGCTGATGCCGAAATCATGGATATGGGTGTGAGCTACCTGAGTACTGTTATGATTTTTTCATTTGGTATTTTTGCGGAAATCTATTTTGAGAGGGTGCTTACCTCGACAGGAAGAACTATTTTCAGCATGACCTCACAGCTTTGCGGTGCCATCACAAATATCATTCTGGATCCTATCATGATCTTTGGACTGCTTGGTTTCCCTAAGCTCGGTGCTACCGGTGCAGCCGTGGCAACCGTTGTGGGACAGTGCGTAGCCGCCGTTGTTGCTTTTGTCTGCAACCACAAATTCAATCATGAAATCAGCCTGAGCTTCAAGGGCTACAGCCCGGATTTCAAAATCATGGGAACCATTTATGCTATCGGTATTCCGTCAATCATCATGCAGTCTATAGGCTCTATAATGACATATGCCATGAACAGAATACTTATCGGCTTTTCATCGACTGCCGCTGCTGTTTTCGGTGTTTATTTCAAGCTGCAGAGTTTCTTCTTTATGCCTGTATTCGGACTGAACAACGGAATCACACCTATCATCGCCTTCAACTACGGTGCTCAGAACAGGAAGCGTATGGTTAAGACAATAAAGGTCAGCCTGATAACAGCATTCTGTCTGCTCTTCGTTGGCTTTGCCTGCTTTGAGTTCATACCACAGGTGCTTCTTGGAATGTTCAGCGCCTCTGACGATATGCTCAAAATCGGAGTTCCGGCACTTAGAATAATCGGTGTGCATTTCCTCATCGCATGGTTTTGTATTATCGTCGGCACAGTATTCCAGGCTTTAGGAAAAGCAGTCTTTTCCATGATCGTATCAATCATGCGTCAGCTTGTGGTTTTAATTCCGGCAGCATACATCCTTTCAAAGCTCGGTGGACTCCACGCTGTATGGTGGGCTTTCCCGATAGCCGAGGTGATATCCTTTACTGTTTCGACATTATTCTTAATCAGGATTAACAGAACTATCATCTCAAAGATTCCTGATGGAAGCGATGTGCTGTAAGAAAAATTTACTTCACGCAATGATATGGAGGATTAAGACATGAAATTTATATCGTGGAATGTAAACGGACTGCGCGCATGCGTCCAGAAGGGTTTCCTTGATTTTTTCAACAGTATAGATGCGGATTTCTTTTGTATACAGGAGTCCAAGCTACAAGCAGGACAGATTGACCTTGACCTGTCGGGCTATCACCAGTACTGGAATTACGCCGAGAAAAAAGGCTATTCCGGCACAGCCATTTTCGCAAAAAATGAGCCATTATCTGTGTCTTACGGCATAGGCATTGAGGAGCATGATAAGGAAGGACGTGTCATCACACTCGAATATGACAATTTCTATCTCGTAACCTGCTATACTCCAAACTCACAGAATGAGCTGAAAAGGCTGCCGTACCGTATGCAGTGGGAGGATGATTTCCGTGAATATCTTAAGACTCTCGATGCCAAAAAGCCTGTCATACTGTGCGGTGATCTGAATGTCGCACACAATGAAATCGACCTGAAAAATCCAAAGACGAACCGCAGGAATGCCGGTTTTTCAGACGAGGAACGTGCTAAAATGACAGAGCTTTTAGGTTCCGGTTTTACCGATACCTTCAGATATTTTTATCCGGATGCCGAGGGTATATATTCCTGGTGGTCATACCGTTTTAAGGCTCGCGAGAAGAACGCAGGCTGGCGTATCGACTACTTTATCACGTCAAAGCGCATCAATGACAAGCTTAAAAAGGCAGCAATCCATACCGATGTGCTCGGTTCAGACCACTGCCCTGTAGAGGTTGATATTGAATTTTAAAATGGCAAATCCTGCTCTTGAGAAAAATCCGCTACACTAAATATATAGTATAGCGGATTGATTTATAAAAGACAATTTTATTCTATTATCCTTATATAGCTCCTTTTTACAATCCCTTATGCAACACTTTCTTCTTAAGCTTATCCCCATCCAGGGTATACTCAACAGCATTATACTCACCGTCTCTGTATGCGAACGTCTCATTGTCATCCTGATAATGCACGAAGCTGCCCTTGCCCGGATATGTCAGTATACTGATCTTATCCTCTGTAATGTCCTCTGTGGAGCGGATTTCTCCGTCTGCAACAGGGATAATGGCTCCTGCTTTTATGAAGACAGGTACTTTATCAAGTGGTGCATCTGCTAAAATATATCTGCCGCCACTGTATTTTTCGCCTGTGTAGTAATCATACCAGTCGCCGTCAGGCAAATAAACCTCTCTTGCCTCCTTGCCCGGTGCGATCACAGGTGCAACCAGTACAAAGCTTCCGAGCATATATTCATCGGAAATATTTCTCACATGCTTATCTGCAGGATACTCGTATACGAGCGGGCGCACGATAGGTGCTCCTGTCTTTTCACACTCATGTGCCAGATCATAGATATATGGGATAAATCTGTATCTGAGCTTTACTGTCTTTCTGACTGCATCTATCGTAGTCTCGTCAAACTGCCAAGGCTCCTGTCTGCGTGTTCCCATCGCTGAATGATTTCTGAAAAACGGCACAAATACTGCTGCCTCATAAAATCTGACAAGAAGCTCCGGTGTAGTATCACTTCCGAAACCGCCTATATCGCTGCCACACATGGCAAGTCCGCTGACTGACAGATTGCAGACCTGCTCGAGTGAAAGTGCTATATGCGCCCAGATGCTGTGATTGTCTCCGGTCCAGCCACCGCAGTATTTCTGGCTTCCGGCATATGCAGCCCTTGTAAGTACAAACGGACGTTTTCCACCATCATTTTTCGCAAGTCCCTCATATGTGGCTTTTGCCATAAAATGTCCGTAAATATTGTGAACCTTTTCATGTGCTCCATACTCAAACTGCACATCATCCGGCAGTGGTCCGTTGAAGCTTGCAGGCTCATTCATATCATTCCATATGCCACTGATACCGTGCTCAAGAAGTATCTTTGTCTTGTCTCCCCACCAGCTTCTGACGCTTTGCTTTGTAAAGTCCGGAAATACCGATGTTCCCGGCCAGACAGCATTTTCATATACACTGCCATCTGTATCATGTGCAAATGCATCCATCTCCATGCCCTCTTTGTACATGAAATAGTCCTCATCCTTTTTCACACCCGGGTCAATGATGGATATGAGCTTTACACCCCTGTCAGCAAGCTTCTCTGAAAGTCCCTTTACATCAGGGAATTTCTTGTCATCAAATGTGAATACCCTGTAGCCGTTCATGTAATCGATATCCATATGTATCACATCGCATGGGATATCAAGCTCGCGGAATTTGTCAGCTATATCAAGCACCTCATCCTGTGTGTAATAGCCCCAGCGGCTCTGATGGCTGCCGTATATCCATCTCTGATAAAGCGGTGTGGTGCCTGTCAGTGATGTATAAAGTCCTACCACCTCTGCCATATCTTTTCCCGGCATAAAATAGTAGTCCAGCTCGCCCTTCTCATGCTCGACGAAATAGTAATCTGTGTTTTCATAACCGAAATCAAAGGTTGTCTTGTAGGTATTATCCGCAAAAATTCCATAGCAATATTCATCGCCCAGCACGATAAAAAATGGTATGGATTTGTACAGCGATTTGAAGCTGTCCACATGTGGCGCAGGATCATCCGTGTTCCAGTTTACATATGAATATCCACGCTTGTTGAGGCATCCCGGCTTATCTCCCAGACCATAAATGGCATCATCCTTTCCAAGCTTTTTGATGATGGTAACAGAGTCAGTTTTTTCTTCATCTTTTCCGACAGTATGTCCCTCAAGCTCTGCGATGGCAAGATCCTCGTACGGATTCTTCTCACTCTTTTTGCGTGCTTTTTCATAATCTGAAAGCACAAGCTTCCCTTTGTAATAAATATCAAGCTTCTCATTATCCTTCACATTTACAGTAATATCCCTTGCACTTATGACTGCTTTAACTGCTGCATCGCTTACACCGGCTTCTGCTGCGGTCCCCTTGGCATCAGATGTATCCTTGCTTGTCACGTTCGGTGTGGCGGTCTTCGGAATAAAGCCCTCCTCTATTGCAACACTTTCGATGCCGGGTTTTTGTGCAACATGCACTATGTTGTTTTCAAATATGGTAACAAACAGACTGCCGTTCTCGTAGATCAGCTCTGCTGTGTTGTCCTGTATTTTACAGTTCTTATATGAATTTCCCATCGCATAATCCTCCCTTGAATTATATATTTTCGAGTTGTTTCATTGTTGTTACTATAGTACCATTCATTGGTATGGTGGTCATTAATTACCTCGCTCTTTCCCTCTGCGACAACGGCACCTCATTTTTCATGTAAGTGTCCCACACATTCATGCGATCCTGCTCGTCAAGCTTGCGCAACACCCTTGCCGGAACACCTGCTGCGATACAGTTATCGGGAATATCGCGGTTTACGACTGCACCTGCTGCCACGATGCAGTTCTTTCCGATTGTGACACCGCCACAGATTGTAGCACTCGAGCATATCCAGCTTCCGTCACCAATCCTTATAGGCTTTGCATATTCAAGGTCATGGAAGCCGTCCGGATACTCCTGTGGCAGGCGTTCCTCTGACAAAAACGGATGGCAAGGTGTCGCAATAGTGACATTTGCTCCAATCCAGACTCCGTCACCCAGCTCAATCGGTGCGCAATCCAGAAATGTACATTTGTAGTTTACAAAGCAGCCCTTGCCAAAGTGGATATTCACACCATACTCACAGTAAAATGGTGCAAAAATGTATGCTCCACCTTCCTTTGCTGATGGTATCATTTTCTCCAAAATACGCTGCTTACGCTTCTTCATCCAAATCGGTGTGCGGTTGAATTTGTCACACAGTCCCATTCCTCTTTCATGGTAGCCTGCTATGTCTGCGCTGTCTGCATTGTAGAGTTTTCCCGCTCTCATTCTGTCCCAATCGTTCATATTGTTTCTCCATATGTTTCTTATAAAAATACTTTAGCTTACTCTAATAGTATCATCCATTTTTACTTTTTACAATAAAGAAAGTCACCGGTCATACCTAGTATGACCGGTGACTGTTACTGTTCACATCTAACAGCGTAGCCAGCAACTTTCTATAAATACCAATTTAAAAATCAATAGCCTCAGGCTGTAAGTATCTCTGTCAAAACACCATACAGCTCTGTATCAAGCTCCTTTGCCTTGAGCTCTGATAAAATCACTGTTGTCTTCTTGCCTGATGTAATAAGACCGTAGATTTCATCCTTTAGCACAAAGCCTATCTCTGCCTGATTCAGGAAATCAAAGCATCTTTTTTCGATTTGATTATCAAGCGCTACTGTGTCTTTCGATATTGCAACGCTTATTTTGCTCGCTGTCGATGCATTTACAGTAACGATGAGCTTTCTGTTTTCTTTATCATATTTATTCTTTGCCCAGACCTCTTTACCGTCCACAGATACCTTTACCTTACCGGCTGCTGCTTCGGTTCTTCTCTCAAAGATAAGCTTATAGGTTCTGTTGTCAGGTATTAATGATGTATCTCCATCTGCCGGAGAAATGACAAACATATCTTTATCCGCAGAATATTTCATAGCTGTGGTCACACATCTGCCATCCACATATCCGCAGGATTCATTGTCATCCTCGTATAGCTCAAACTCACCATCAGCCTCCGGGAATACCCTGACACATAATACATCAGGATTTTTGATAACCGACCTTGCATCAAGCTCATTTTCATCTGCACAAACAAGTATGCCTCCCGCCTTCGCAAACACCGGTATGCTGCTCAAATCCCTGTAAACCTCCAGCATTCTTCCACCATCATAGCGCATGCCTGTATAGATATCATACCAGATGCCCTCCGGGAACCACACTTTGGTTTTTGCCACATTAAGTCCCTTAATACGTGGAGTTGTAACAGGCGCTGCCATAAGCTGGCTGCCAAAGAAATACTGATTCTTTACCTCGTAAGCCTCTGCATTCTCAGGATACTCATAATACATAGGCTCAATCAGCGGCATATTCTCTGCATAGCTGCGATAGTTCATGGTATACAGATACGGAATCATACAATGCCTCTGTCTGAGCGCCGCCTCCATCGCTTCCTCAGTCTCTTTTTTGAATCGCCACGGCTCCTTGCCGTTAAATTCGCTGCATGAGCTGTGCAGACGCATTATCGGGGAAAATATACCGTATTGTGTCCATCTGGCTGTCAGCTCATCATCCTTGTAGCCAAGCATATGTCCGCCAATATCATGGCTCCACCATCCATATCCGATGTTTGTTGCTGTCGTTGTAAAATACGGCTGGAAATCAAGCGACTCCCATGTAATATGTGTATCTCCCGAAAATCCAATCGGATATCTATGGCTTCCCGGACCTGCATAGCGTGAAAATGTCATTGGACGCCTGCCGTCTCTTTTATTATCTAGATAATGAAAATGATTAAAAATCCATAGCGGATCCAATCCTTCAACCTTGCAGTTGCTGCCCTGCTGCCAGTCAATCCACCAGAAATCCACACCTTCAGCCTCTCTCGGATGATGAAGATACTTAAAATAAGCCTCCATAAACTTTGGGCTTGCCGGATCACATACAACCGGGTCCTCATTTTCATAGTCCACGCCCATTTCCTTTGCCATATCAACATACATTTCTTCACAGCCCTGCACACCATCCGCAGGGTGTACGTTTAAGGTAGTATGCATTCCTCTGTCATGGAGCTTTCCAAGAAAGCGCTTCGGATCCGGGAAAAGCTTTTTGTTCCAGGTATATCCTGTCCAGCCGCTTCCGTATTTAGGGTCCACATCAACCTGATGCCAGTCCATATCTATTACTGCTACCGTGAATGGGATATTCTTTTCATCGAATTTGTCCATCAGCTCCATATAGCTTTCTTCTGAGTATTTATAATATCTGCTCCACCAGTTTCCCAGTGCATATCGCGGAAGCATCGGAGTCTTGCCGCAAAGCCTGTAAAAATCATTGAGCGCCTGTTTATAATCATGTCCGTATCCAAAGAAATATAAATCAGACACACCTTTTTTTCTTGGCTCAATCCATCCATCGTCAAGTAAAATCTGTGATTTACTGTCATCAAGAATTGAATATCCAAAGCGTGAAACTACACCGCATCCAAGCTCAGTCTCTCCGTTTACGTCATCAAGTGTACGCGCTGTACCCTGCAAATCATGCACCTTCTCGCCATAATGCCAGATGCTGTGATATGCGCTCAGGTTTCCCTTAATCTGTATACTCAGTCCGTGTGATGAGAACTCCTTCTCATTATATATCAGGTGCAGCATTGATGTATGAACCTCAATTCCATCAGCGTTACGCACCACATGATAGCCGGTCTTTGGAAAATCCCTGAACAATACTGTCTGTGTTGCCCTATCCTCGAATACGCCATCTTCACTGTATTCCAGACGGACAAGCGCCTCTGTCAGAACTGTAATCCTGTATTTTTCACCTATTATCATATTGTCCGATAATGCCACCGGACTTGTCTTTACTCTGTATATTTCCTGCATGAAATACTCCCTCTCATATAAATTACGCTATCCCTTGACAGCCGATGCCGCAATTCCTGCGATAAACTGCTTCTGGAAGAACAGATATATCAGTAAAACAGGTATGATAGATATTGCCGTTGCCGCAAAAAGTGCGCCATAATCTGTTGAATACTGTCCGTTAAACATCTTAAGACCAACTGCCAATAGCTGCTTTTCCTTGGTATTGATTACAAGATAAGGCCACAGATAGTCCTCCCATGTCCACAGGAACTGGAAAATGGCTATACTTGAAATTCCGTTTTTTGCCATCGGAAATATAATCCTGTGAAAGATATAAAACTCATTAGCGCCATCCATCCTGGCAGCTTCAATAATCTCATCAGGGATGGTCTCAATGTGCTGCTTCATCATAAATATTCCAAATCCGCTGAACATAGCCGGAATAATAAGTGCCTTATAGCTGTCCATCCATCCGAATTTCTGAATCATAGTGTATTTTGGAATAATTGTTACGCACCATGGAATCATCATAGTAGCCAATACAAAGCCAAATAGGATATTTCTGCCCTTAAACTTATATTTGCTTAATACAAAACCACAGATTGTACTGGTGTATACCACAAGCAGGGTTACAACAATCGTGATAAACAAACTGTTTCCAAAAAATCTCATGAAATTGAAATGCGCATTCATGTTGATGTAATTGTCTATTGTAAACTCTTGTGGAAGCAAATGCTGCTGCAATGCCATTATTTCCTTGTTCTGCTTAAATGATGAGCAAAGCATCCATATAAACGGATAAACTGTAACAATACCCAATAAAAGAAGGAATACATTTAAAACTATACTGCCTGATTTTTTTCTCATGATATTTTCCTCCTACTCTTCCTTGCCCGATACTTTGAAAGAAAGCACGGTAAGCACTGCAGTAATCACAAAAAGCACAAATGAAAGTGCTGATGCATATCCAAAGTTGTATTTGACAAAGGCCTCATCGTAAATAATGTAAGAAGCCAGATATGTTGATGTTCCCGGTCCTCCCTCTGTCATGATAAGAATCTGAACATATGCCTGGATATACGAAATAATTGATGTAATGACTACAAAAAGTGTCATAGGCTTAAGCAGAGGCAATGTAATGTATCTGAATTTCTGCCAGCCGCTCGCTCCGTCAACCTGCGCTGCCTCCATGACATCTGCCGGAAGTGAATACAGGCCTGCCATATACATAACAACCGCATATCCAAAATCCTTCCAGATGGTCATTATGATTACTGCAATCAGAGCAGTTTTTGGATTCATCAGCCAGTTGATATCCAGCCCGAATATTTTGTTTATGGTTCCGATCTGTGGATTGTACATGAACTTCCATACAAACGCCACTGCAACCATAGGTGTCACTACAGGCATATAGTAAACTGCCCTGAAAAAGCTCTTATGCTTTATAAGTGTTGAATAAATAGCATACGCGATTCCCAGTCCCAGACCAACTCTGAAAACAATTACAACTGCTGAAAAGATCACTGTATTAAACATTGATTTGGCGAACAATTTGCTCGTGAAAACCTGCTTATAATTTTCCAGTCCCAAAAACTTGTATGTTCCGCTTAGCGGATTCCACTCGTGAAAGCTTCCTGCAAATGCTATACCGATTGGTATTATCAAAAATATTGTAAAGAAAGCTACCATAGCTAAAACAACTATGTTTCTTAAAATTATTTCACTCTTACTTTGTAATGGATGTGATTTTTTAAACATTAATAATCCTCCGTAGTGAATCTTTACCTGTTATTTTGCAAACTCATATAGATTCTCGACTGACTGGAATGAACTGCTCTTCATATCCTTTATAATATCAGCCTGTGCCTTGTCTAAAGCTGTATCAATATCCACTCCATTGTAGAATATGTCCTCTCCGGCCTTTTTCATATTATCCTCAACACATGAAGGCATTGGGCCCGGCCAGATGTAGTGGTCAATGTGCTCTGAAAGTACCTTAAGCGATGGGTTTTTAAGTATTTCCTCATTGTCTGCAAGGGATTTCTTTGCAGGGAATGTGCTCATAGCAAGATTGAAAGCTACCTGAGACTCATCATCGCAGAGGAAGAACTTTACAAAATCCTGTGCCACTGCCTGCTGATCCTTTGGTGCATTTTTGTTTACACCGAATGTTGACTCACCGTTATATCTATTGTATGCATATGGATTTCCGTCAAATGTAGGAATTTCAAATACACCAAAATCTATATCGCTCCATGTGGTCTTAAGTGTATTGTAATAATGTCCCCACTGAATAACCATTGCCGACTGTCCCTGTCCAAAGCTGTCTGCACAGTTCTCGCCAAAATCCTTTGAACCAATCTGATCCTTGTCATACATATCAACAAGCATCTGCATTACCTTCTTCATGGCATCTGAATTGACATTAGGTGTCTTTCCATCCTCCTTAAAGAGGTTCTCACCAAGCTGATAATTAAGACCAAGCAGGTAATTCTGGTGGAAATCATTATTGAAATTGAGTCCGGCCTGGACTATTTTGTCTCCGTCCTTGATGGTAAGCTTCTTTGCTACCTCAATCATTTCATCCCAGGTCTTTGGAATATCATTCTCTGTAAGTCCGGCTTCCTTCCACATCTCCTTGTTGTAATAAACAGAGCCTGTCATCATTCCGTAATCAATATAATAAACCTTGCCATCAATCACATGAGCGCTTACTCCGTTGAAGTCCTGCTCCAAATCCTCAACAGGAATATCAAGCGGTGCCATATAGTTGATAAGATTCTCATGATAGCTGTTATGTACATTGAAGAGTGCCGGTCCGTTCTCACCATCGAGTGCCAAAGGAAGCTTTGTCCAGTAATCATCCCATGGATTATCCACAAGGTTTATCGTTACATTAGGATGAATAGCTGTGTATCTGTCAATAATCTCCTGAAATAATTCATCGCTTCCCCACTCCCACAGGTCAATTGAGACGTCCTTTCCATCATTAATCTCAACCGAAGGGTCGTACTTAACTGTATCACCAAATGGCTCTGTTGGTACCTTTATGTCCTTTTTAGCTGATGAAGACGATGAGCTGCCACAGCCTGTAAGTGCTGTCACTGCCATTGTAGCTGCCATAACTGTTGCAATAAGTTTCTTTTTCATAGAAATCCTCACTTTCGTAATTCAATATCTTTTTTTCGTCCAAATTAGTTTAGCGCTAAATCTAACTATAATCTAACACCACCATGTGTATTCGTCAATAGTTTTTTGTCTTTTCATCACTTTTCATATTATTTCCATGTATTTTTTGTGCATTTTTCACACACAAATTAGGCTTTTGTATAATTATTTGCAAAACAGATTGCTATTTACTCAATAAAAATGTATACTTAAGGTAATTTATAAACCTATATTTCGAATCACATCTGGTTTATGTATAAACTTTATAGTAAAAAATTGTAATACCGAATGAAATGGAGTTTAATATGACACTTAAGGATATTGCCGAAATGGCGGGCGTGAGCACGATGACCGTCTCAAACGTAATCAACGGAAAGACAAGCCGTGTTTCACAGAAAACAAGGGATAAAATCAATTCAATTATAGAGGAATATAATTATGTTCCGAATATGAACGCAAGAAGTCTTTCAAACAATTCCTCACACATTATCGGAGTTGTTACATTTTTGGAGGATAATGATTATGCTTCAGGATACAATTATTTTGAGAACCCGTATGTCAGTACTATGATTGGTACAATAGAGACAGTGCTTCACAAAAACGGATACTTCACTATGCTTCAATCAGTATCCAGAAGCTCTGACATATTATCTTTGGTTAAGAACTGGAATGTCGATGGAATGCTTCTGGTTTTCCCCACCTCTGCTGAAAACCTTGAAAAGCTGATGGATGCTGCCAACTGCCCTATTGCTACCTTTGACAGCAATTACTCTCACCCTAATCTCATAAATGTGATATCTGATGATGAAAAGGGCTTATATTTGTCAACAAAATATATGATAAATCACGGTCACACCGAGATTGCCTTTGTCGCTGATTATGAGGGAAATATCGTCCTCACCAAACGTTTTAACGGATACAAAAAAGCTTTGGAGGACAGTCATATTCCTTTCCGTCCGGAATATATTTTCAGCTATTCACCTTCATATGAGGGCGGTATCGAAGCCGGTCGTGCCATTGCAAGCAGCAAGGCACCAATCACAGCAGCTGTAACAACTGCCGACATATGTGCTATCGGCATCATGGAGGGTGCGCGTCTTGGCGGTTACCGTGTCCCGATTGATTTATCTGTCATAGGCTATGATAATTTGAATCTATGTCAGTACACTGTACCGAAGCTGACGTCGGTATCACAAAATGTACAAAAAAAAGCCCGGCTTGCAACCGAGCTTCTCCTAAAAAAAATACAAAACAATGAGTCAGAAAATAATTTGTGTGAAATTATGGATGTTGAGATTGTTGACAGACAATCTGTTATCTCACTTTATTAATCCGATAACAGATATGCTCATTATCTGGTCAAATCCTTTACCCACTTGTACTTCTTAAAATGTATAAGTGTCCATGGTATCTTTCCAATCTCATCCACGCAGGTGCACGCATACACCACAACCACCGGCCAGTTCAAAAAATATGTACCTGCAACTGCAAGCGGTATTGCTATGCCCCACATCGTCACAGCAAGAGAGTACATATCAAACATCGTATCTCCTCCCGAACCAAAGACACCGTTTATGATGATTTCATTTACAGAGCGTCCAATCATGTAGAAGGCAAGTACACCGAATAACTGCTTCAGATACTCTGCAGCCTGCGGTGTGAGCTTTACAAAATGTAAAATCACCGGTGCTGAAACCGCCATAAGCACTGTCATAACGGCGCCACACAAAAATGACAGCTTTGCCATTCTGATACCATATGCTTTTCCGCGCTTTAAATTTCCTGCGCCAAGCTCATTTCCTATCATAATGCCTGCTGCACTTGATATACCTGCACTGAGACAGCATATGATATCACGCACAACCGCTGCGACCGAGTTGGCTGCTGCCGCATCTGTTCCCATGTGTCCCATAAATGTTGAGTACGATGTAAAGCCTATGCCCCATACAAGGCTCGCTCCGAGAATCGGTCCGGAGCACTTCATAAAATCTGTAGACAGCTCCTTGTTCCTCACCAAAAGCTCTCTAATTTTAAGCCTGATATATCCAGGTCTGTACGAAAATGTGATTGAAAGCATAAGCTCCAGCACTCTTGATATGAGCGTGGCAAGTGCCGCTCCTCTCACATTCATGCTCTCGATGCCAAATGCACCATAGATAAATATGGCATTGAGCATTATGTTTATAAGCACTGTAATTGAGCTGACTGCCGCCGCAGTACCCGCGTGCTCTGATATCTTCATCATGACTATATAACACTGCGAAAAACCTGTCAATAAATATGAAAAAGAAGCTATTTTCAGATAGCTTACACCATAATCTATAAGCACCGGCTCGTTTGTGAAAATAAGCATCAGATATCGTGGAAAAAATGCACATGCCACGAAAAACAGCACCGATACTATGCCACATATCCTGATTGCAAGAGCGAATATGTCATCGAGCGCCTTTATGTCCTGCTTGCCCCAATACTGTGCTCCGAGTATTGCAAGCCCTGCTGTAGCTGCTGAAAGAAACATGTTCTGGATGAACTGTATCTGTGTGGCAAGCGAAACCGCTGACATATAGTTCTGGTCCAGTCCTCCGAGCATGAAAGCATCAGCCACCGCCACCAGCGCCAGCATCAGATTCTGCACCATTATCGGAACCATGAGTGTCCACAGCTTTTTGTAGAAATGTGTATCAAATTCTATTGTTTTCATGTATCTTTTATACCCCTTGATTACTGATTATTATCCCAAATACAAACAATTATATATGGTTGCATTGGCATATGTCAAATATATACATAATATCTGCAGATATTTCATCCAAAAAAGTGTGCCGCTATCCCCATCATCGGTATAGTGTGCAAGGTTCGTAAACCCCTGTTCTTTTCTATAAATGACCATAAAAATGACAGGGAATGTAACCCTGTCATAAAGTCAGAAATTGTTCCTTCACTTATAGGAGAAATTCGAGGGGATAAACGGAACTGTTTTTTTCTAAACAATAGTATGTAAATGTTTACGACAAACTGGGAGTTATCTATTAACTTTCTTAACTTTCCCTTATTTTCAAGGCTTTCTGCTATTGAAAATTCTATATATGTATCCTTTTCCCTTGTTTTTGCCCTTATGGGATAATTACAAGGGAAAATTCATTATTCAGTTGTTTAATCATTGCCTGCCACTTTATCAAGAAGTCTTGCGGAAGTCCGCTTTGCTTCCCTTGTAGCATGGGCATAGACATTCATGATGGTACTCACGTCTGAGTGTCCTAACAGTTCCTGCACATCCTTAGGCTGAGCCCCGTTGGATAAGAGGTTTGTCGTGTAGGTATGCCTTAATGTGTGGAAATGGAAACCTTCAAGCTCCGGTACTTTTCTTCCTGCTGTCCGGCAGGCTGTTTCTATGGTTGCCGGAAGTTCCAGACAACCATCCTCCCTTAAGCATACAAAGAAGATTTCGGTGTAATCTTCCGGCACATTCTCTGTCATTCCCAAATGGTAATACTCGTAATGCACCCGATTCTTTTCCATTACCTCTCTGTAAAAATTCCGCTGATAAAGTTCTCCATACTGAAAACGGTTTTTGTGTTGTTCCTTTTTTGCCTTTCTCAGAATGTCTGCGAGGGTATCGCCAAAGTCAACAACTCTGACCTTTTTCCATTTTGTCGGACCAATTTCGTGCTTATGGGTAGCCCCATTGTAACGGACACTCCTGCGTACAGTTAAATACTGTTCTTCAAGGTTGATGTCCTGCCATGTCAGACCTGCCACTTCCCCAAGTCTGAGACCTGTAAAGTATGCTATCTGAACCGGAAGAATCGCATCTCTGCTTCGTTTTCCAAGCTGTTCAATCAGTTTCCGGTACATTTCAAAGGAAAGCGGTT
>ERZ1026888.457-NODE-457-length-22934-cov-7.068578_pt1 | contig 22934 bp, 37 predicted proteins | sample MGYA00380174_ERZ1026888 | MGnify/ENA primary metagenome ERZ1026888 (study PRJEB33269, sample SAMEA4719810) | human gut metagenome | biome: human-associated habitat; feature: organic feature; material: feces | place: Cameroon | collected 2013-10 ...
GCGCTGGATGTGTACCAAGACCGGCAAGTATGGCTACGGAGCCTTAGAACTCTATGCCGCCATGCGCAATCTGCCGATGCACGGAGCCAGTCTCTTGCGCCTATGCCATGACCTCATCGTAAGGGTATATGGCGATAACGAGAAGACGAGAGCCAAATGGCCTATGCTCTTTGCCAAGATGGACTATCGGACAATCGCGCAACAAACGATAGAGACTTTCTCTTTTATGCCAAAAACAGATTTCAATCCCCAGGAGCTTGCAGCCCTGGGGTGCGAAGTCACATCAGTAAAAGGCATTCCGCAGTACGGCTTCGGCAAGGACTTCAACACAAAGATGCTGAACGAAGATTTCCGCATCTATGCCGTGGATCAGGTAACGCTGCCTAACGTGGTGAGAAACGGACAACTGGTAAGTGAAGTGATTTACGGAACACCCTGGAACCCTCTCTTCGTCTGCTTCGCTACAGACGTGATAGCGCCGCAAGGAAGTTGCGGATGCTTCTTCCGTCCAGCCATGCAGCAAGACCCGATAGTCTTCTCTACCTGTGAGGATCACAGCGTAAGGAAGGTGAGCAAGTGGCTGATGGGTGACAAGGTTTTCACCTATGCGATGGACCATCGGAGTAACAACTCTACTGCCGTTCACTCGGCCATAGAAAAGTTGCAACCGGGAGAGGTCTATATGGAGACGAAAGAAATATGGGTAGAGAACGAAACCAAGGATGGTGAACCGAAAGGCACTTTTCATATTGAGGTGGAACCTATAGAAGTAGGTGACATCAAGGCTCAGAATATCGTTTTCTGCCGGACACCGGAAGACGCAGTGAGCATCTATTATGCCATGCGTTCCTTGCGTCAGGATAAGGCGCAGGATAATCATTTTCAGAAATACTGCTGGTACCATGTAGCCTTCTCGCTGGGCAGAAGAAACTTCTGGTATATCGAGCGTGGGCAGTGGAGGCAGGAAAAACTCGACTTCAATGCCGTGCAGTATCAGAAGATGAAGCGATTTGCCGAAAGGGTTATTATGATTTACCCTAACGACATCGCCAGCCAAAGGGATTGTGGCGCTATTGCAACCAAGTATTGCGATATATGTTATGCCACGCTGCCCGATGGCTTCAGAAGCAGATATAACCAAAGGTGGAACTGGTTGTACGGTTGCTCACCACGAAGCGTGAGAGATTATCTGATGTGTTATCAGATGACCGATGGCGACAACTTTAAGTTCGATCATGATATAAGGTTGCCGCTATACTCCAGGTTGCGGGGTGCCAACAATACGGACCCATTCGAGATAGAATATCCCCGTGATCCGAGAAGCGGCAAACCTAAAACGCCTACCTGTAAGGTATCACCTACCAAGGTTTGGCTCTTTATGACCTGTCACGGATATTATAGAATGATAGACCCTGAGAGCACCGACCTCGTAGGTCAGTATATCCATCTGGACAGATGTTTCGTAGAATACATCGACCAGAAGAGTATCATCCAGGCAACAAAGACCCAACTCCTGCAGTTCACCGAACAGAGTTGGCGGCACAATGATCAGGAGCGCAAGATGATGTCAGACTGCGCCAACCTCATAGATAAAAATTTCAGCGAGAAATCGGCTGGAGGCTTACAGAGTATGGTGATAGATTTCACCGAGAGTTTCGATGCTCATACGGAATATTTCTTCTTCCGCAATGTAGCGCTGAAGATTACTCCCGAAGCCATTATGCCAGTCAGCTATGAGAAGCTGAACTTCTTTATTCCTGCCTTGGCAAAGAAACCGTATGATTTCACGATGAGGACGTTCAATCCTCCTTTCGTTATCAGCGAGAGACAGGAATATAAAGATAAGGTGGCAGTCATTGCCCAGCAAGAGGCGCAGACCAATGAGGACGGTTCGCCTGTCTTTACGAGAGAGGAAATCGAACAGAAGAAAGCAGACCTCAAAGACTGGGCGCAAACCTTCCGCTGGCAAGTGGATTGGCAAGGCAAGCAAGAGAAAGATCTTTGGCCAATACTGAGAGTGATACGCGGTTGCTGCAATATGCAGTGGCGACTGGAGCAGGATTGCATCCGCAACAAGGAACCGATGCCGCCCGAAGCTATCGCCGACATCAATTCCCATTTTGCCAATATGATTTCCTGTTTGGGTAGAGTCTGCTATCGCTCATGGGCTGACATGCAGAGTATCTGCCCTTATCTCCTCGAAGACCAAGTAGAGGACGAGAAACAGGCAAGTGGCGGTTCGGGAAAGTCATTGATGGTGGAACTTGTGGTAGGTTCGGCGGTCAATGTGTTGCGCGTCGACATGAAGGATTTCATCACGACTGCCGACGCGAAGTTTGCCCTTTCCGATTTGCTGATATATCCTGGCAAGTTTAGGGTAGTACATTGGGAGGATAAGCCTTCGGGTTTCCCGATGAAATACTTTTATAATAAGGTAACGGCGGGAGCCAAGGTAGAACGAAAGTTTGGCGACCCTATCGTTTTCAAGCTGGAGCAATCACCATTAAACGTGATTACCAGTAACTCGCAGTTGAGTGATGATGATGAGAGTACTATCGGCCGTTTTCCCTTGGTATCACTGTCAGATAGATTCTGCCGTGACAACCCAATGCAGCATAAGCTGGCACGTTCTCCAAAGGAGATAATGAAGAACCTCGTTAAAGAGCCAGAGCAACTGAACGAACGAGACCGTAATCAGGCGATATACATCTGTGCCCTTGCCGTCCAGTTCATCATGCGCTATCACACCTTCGTTATCGCTCCTCAGAAGAACGTACAGCGAAGATTGATGGTAAGAGAACTGACCGAGAACACGGTGAACTATTTTGAATGGTTCTTTAGCCGTAATGAGGTCTATTCAGCACCTATCTGCGCAGACGAAATGTTTAATGAGTTCATGCGAGATTGGGCTGATGCCAGCGAAGGCAAAAGTAAGGAATACAGCCGAGCCACCTTCAAGAAGAAAATCAGGAAGTATTGCAAGAATATGAATATCATCTGCAATCCTGATAATCTTTTGGTAGGTGAGGATAATAAGCGTCACGGCTGTTTCAAGCTTCGAGCCTGGATAACGGAGGAATACTTCGTAGGTCGGGAATGGGAGAATGATGATAGCGTTGAGCCGAAACATATCCGCAGGGTAAAGACGAGCAAGCACGTTTATTTCTTCTTCCGCAGTGGCAAAGATCATATCCCCGAAAGCTACGATGAGTTAAAGCGCATAGCCAAAGAGTATGTCGATGGTCCCGACCCATTACCATACCGTGATGACGATGGCAACATCGTTACGCTTACTACTGAAGAAGAGGAACGGTGGAAGGCATTTACCTCTCGCAAGCAGGGTAGAAGGCAGCAAATGCCGAATGGCAATACTGAAGGCAGCAGCACCGCAGGTATGGTAGCCGGAATGGATAAGAGCGACCTCCCGTTCTAATTAATAATTAATAATTAATAATTGGCTGTGCGCCTCCGTTCCCAGCGATTCCATCGCTGGTCCTTATATATAAAGGTAATATGAAGAAAGAAGAAACGAAAAAGAAGAAAACCGCCATTCGCGTTCCCAACCGCCAAGCCTGGGTAGATACCTTCGTGTATCTCTGCCCTCAACACCGAGGCGGAACAGGCCCCGGTGAGTATTGCGAGCACCCGGACGGTACCCGAACCAACTGCACAGGCAAATGTACCTATACGGGCAGCGGGGCATGCGAGCAAGTAACGCAGTTCTTCAAAACATTCTTGAAGTTTGTAAACAAGGAAATAGAATTTTTATAAAAAATAATAAATTATGGCAAGTTTTAGTGGTAATATCGACCTTCTCTCTCTGAGTGGAGCCAAGGTCTTAGTAGATGTTGATAAGGCGAACAAAAATCGTCCTTTTGTCTGCATCCTTCTCGATGCAAACGAAATTCGAGTGGAAATAGTAAAGAATGACCCTAACAGACAGGTGGCAAAATTAAGAGTCAATATCTGGCCTTACAATGAAGCATACAAGAACAAAATCCGTCAGAGTGCAGCCGAGCGTGGTGACACCGATGTAAAAGTGCCTACCCACGAAATGCAGATGTCTTTCTCTGCTGAACATATCAAGGCAATAGCCAAGGCATTCCCAAAGCTCGTAGAGCAGGTGAAGGAAGCCAACAAGGATAAAGACCCAGACATCGTGAATCAGGATTTCAATGATGAGCAGTCTCACCTTTTCAAGGCTATCCGTACCCGCATGAACAAGCGCATCGCCAGCTTATATCAGCCGCAGAGCACCACCACCCAGCAGTCCTATCCGCAGCAAGCCTACGGCGCAGCCGGCAACGCCACCGCCTATGTACCGCCAGCAGATGGAGCAAATGATTACTCAAGCATGCCAGGCTACAATGATCCAAACAGCGACCTGCCGTTCTAATTGATAATTAATAATTAATAATTGATAAAATGAAAATTCAAGCGCAATCCTCCCTCTTGCTCCGTCAAGCCCTGCAGAAAGCAGCGAAGTGTATTGACAGCAAGACATCCATCGCCATATTGGCTAACGTGCTCCTTACCCAGCGCAAGGAAGATGGAAAGTTCTTCTTTGTATCAGCCACAACTGATTCTGAGCTTATCATCCCTGCACCCCTCACCATCGTAGAAGGCAGCTTCAAGGAAGATGCCGTTTTGCCTATCACATCCCTGCTATCCCTCCTTTCCACCCTCCCTGCCGACTGCGTAGTCACCATGGATCTCTCTCAGGATGAGGAGCACAACATGAATATCGAGTACTGCACACAGAACGGCGATAACGTAAAGACAGGAAACGTCAGTCTGGTTTACTGCAGTGCCGAGTATTTCGTTCGTGCAGCGCAGCCTGATAACGCCAGTCTCCATATCTCCCTGCCGATGGCAACCTTCAAGAACGTTTTATCTCATGCCGGCAAGTTTGTATCTGATTCAGAACTTCGCCCGGTAATGAAGTGCCTCTGTATCGATGTAGCCGAGGATAGAAGTGATGTCACCTTCGTAGCATCCAATGGCCATATCCTCATCAAGCTCATCCATACCAATAACCCTGAAACGGGAGGCAGTGATTTCTTCCGTGAGGGAACACCGGGTAAGATTCTCGTATATAGTGTTTTCTTTAAGACCCTTTCTGTTTTCGATGATTGCGAGGATATTGATATTGAAGCTAACGAGAACATGGTGCGCTTTACTTCGGGTGATATTACCTTCGTTTGCAAGAAGGCTGAAGGACAGTACCCTAACTATAATTCCGTTATCCCTAAGAACAATCCATATACGGTTGTCGTAGATAAGCGTGAGTTGGCAAGCGTAGTAAAGCGTGTGGCACTCTTCGCAAGCGAGTGCAGCAACCTTATCGTACTGAAGAAGGACGGTATGTTCCTCGATATTGCTGCGCAGGATATTGATTTCGGTATGTCGGCAACCGACCAGGTACTTATCAATGACAGTACCTATCCGGAAGATCATCGTATCGGATTCAAGGCAAGCAGTCTGCTCGATACCCTTGCACCTATTCCGAGCGATACAGTCTGTCTGCACCTGGGCGACCCAAGCCGTGCAGCAACTATCACCGCCAACGAGTCATCGCCACTGGCATTGACCATGCTCATGCCGATGATAATGAATGATTAAACTTACACCGAACGAATAAGATTGAGATTATGGACGATACATTGCTCTTTATACCTCCCTGCTGCGTGGATAGAAAACTGCCCAAGGCAGTGATGCAGGCACCACGGCGGGCATTGAGCTTTTATACTCACGGCGATGTGCTGGTGGATAAATTCTTCCATGCTATCGGATGTATGGCAGACACGACTCCCAGCCGTGGAGCGAAGAACCATTTCTGCGTGATGATATTGGCTATGACCGTAAGCAGAACATCTGCCACCGGTTATATCATCAACTACCTGAAGACTTGCTTTGAGCGGGGATGGATCACCTACCTGGTACTTTCCACCGACAAGAGTGTAGAGGACTGGCTGAATGTTCACCTGCAGGAATACAAGGATAAAATCCTTTATGTGCATCATAAGGACGTAACCGCCCAGACTTCGCACATGGTTCTCTATAACGAGGAAAAGGCTTTTACCGTAGCTGGTCCTATGCTCGATACGCCAACCGGTAAGCTGTCGCATTATTCGATGGTTCTTTATCCTGATTATGCAGCCTGGGATAACTCCTCCGACTGGTCAAACCCTTTAAGAAATATCTGTTTGCCTGATATATTGCGACACCGACAAAGGGTAGCCAAGGAGAAACAAAAGGTGAAGAGCATCATCCTGAATCGTTTTCTGCATGCCCAGATGCCTCCTTATGCGGAGGATATGGAGCAGGAGAGTCATCGTGATTATCACGACTTCGGCGGTATGGTGTAAGCATTTGTGAACCGATAAATACGTATCGTTATGGCAAAATATCATCAGTCTTATCAGAACCTCCGTCAGTTCTGCGAAAAGTGGCAGTGGATAGACCCACGCAGCGGTCAGCAGGTAACTGGCTATGTGCATCCGCAGACGGCGAGGAAGGTAGAACGCAAGCCGTTTTACATTAAGTTCCTCACCAAGACCGGGCATGTAGATGAAGGTGAATGCGTCTGCCTGAAGGTAGATGTACTGCGCCATCAGAGAAAGGTGCAGTTCGTTAACAGTAAGCAGATAAGGGTAGTGAACGACATCCTGGTATTGGAAGTAGACGGTATCAGATTCGTCACCCATTAACAAGACTTCATGTTTTTAGATTTAGAATAGATTTCATCTTTATTCAGTCCTTTAGCGAAAGGCAGAACAGCGATACAATGTGTAAATCAAAAAGAAATGTAGGGTGTTTTACTCATTTCCCTTACATATCCCGGTGCGTGAGCATAGGGCGCTTTTTATTTCAAAAGAATTTTCAATTTTAAAATAAGATATAGATTATGTGGAATCCTTTTAGAAAAAATAAAGAGAAGGAGGCCAGGAAGGCTATGAAAAATCTGAGTAGTCTTCATGCTTCGGTCAGAAAATGGGAGCAAGCTGGTCTCATTCATTGGCAGGTGAAGGGCAAGACCCTCCTGCTGGAGCAGAGCTTTGCTATTAGTATGATGTCGTTAGGAGCAGAGGGATTCAAGAGAGCTCTCGACCTTCTGGCACAGTTCAAGAACTCTGAATTGATAGGTGAAGCCTACGAACAGCAGCGCATTGACCTGGAAACGGCAGCCGTGCGCAAGGCGCAGGAGCAGACCCAGACCAAACTCACCGAAATTGATATTCAGCGCATCCGTCAGAATGCACGCGAGAATATGCAGCACATCGACATAAAGAGCATCATGGATGCTATCTATGAATTTGATATTATGATCATCCGTAGCAATGCCATCTCTTCTGCCGATGCTACCCAGGAAGGCGGTCAGCTCGTCGCCGTCGGCCATTTCGACGGAGAGAAGGTAGAAATGGCTATGTGGGATGAAATCAAGAATGATTTAAAATCAGAAAAGTAGAATCGTATGGAGATAAAGATATTGAAGGACGATGACCGCTATCACGTCTATGTAGGCGATAAGGATTTGTGGCTATCGAGAATGGAACTGATAGAGCTAAGACGTACAATTAATAGTCTGCCTCTATAGAAAAAAGAAGGTATAGTCTTAAAAAACTATACCTTTTTTCGTATCTAATGTATAATAAATATTAAATTTAGACTAAATTTTAAATTTAATAATAGATAACCTATTGTTATTCGGAATAAATTAGTATCTTCGCAACCGAAAAGAATAGGTGAGCTATACTTTAAGGATTTGAATAACGAAATGATAAATTTCAAGCATTGTTTAAATAAACCTGATGCCAAGCCTTGCTGGGTATGCCTGCATGGTAGGTATTGCATCGGTGGATTGTATTGCTGCAAATGGAAACAGTATGTGCAGTATCAGAACACCTTCAACTGCCCGGATAAGGAAATGGAGCAGGTTAGCTAGTAATGAATATAATAAGGTAAAGATATGGCAAAAGAATTTAAATCCATCCTGCTCACGAAGGAGTCGTGGATGAACAGCTACCTGAGCGTAGCCAAGTATTCCGGTGGCGTGCAAGTTACCGGTGAAGATGGCAAGACGAGAACCCTCCTCATCGTGAATAAGGAGGGTAAAGATCTGACCCAGGTGGGCATTCCTCCTGGCGAGCCAGCCGACCTGGTAGATAAGGAGTTCATCCCGCTCTACAAGAAGCTGGGCAGAGTTTTATTTATCGCTATCGTCGAAGCCAACCCTTCAGTATCTCGCAAAGAGCTGAAGGCAATCCTCACCGAGGCTGCCGATGTAAAGAAGAGGGGTGAGGAGTTAGAGAAGAAAGTAAGAGAAAAAAGAGAGAAGAAGCAAAATCCTTCCCTCTTCGACTAAGAAAAGTTTTAATACATTAAAAATTTAGAGATTATGAGAACATTAGAAGAATTTCAGAAGGAAGTTCTTGCGCCATTGCGTAAGGAACGAGACGACAAGCAGAAAGAAGCGCACATAATAAAGAATGCGGCTGGCACTGTTTTCTCTGCACAGAAGAAAGACCTTCTCGAAAAAGAGAAGGAGTTTGCCGATAAGCAGAAAGCGGCACTGAAAGATTTTATGCGCCAGCAAGCCGTTGAGCGTAAAAAATTCAAAATAGAGCAGGCTGCTGTCCGTGCTAAAATTCATGCTACCTATCAGTTTGCAGTACAAGAAGAGAAGATGGCTCGTCGCCGTGCCAACGAGGAGTTTATGGATAAGATTTCCGTAGCCTTCCATGAGTATAACATGGATAGAGTAGCCGCAGGTGAGCAGCCTATATCTTATTACGAAAAGAGCTGTGAGATTCTAGCCAAGGAGCGTAAAGCAGGCTACGATGAAAATGGTTGGCCGGAAGACCCAACGGAGGCTGAAGCATGAGTTTCGGAAATTCCCGGATCAGACGAGGAACCTACTTACACTACCATGCTGGATGTTATCCAGAAAGGTTACGAAATCGAGAAAATACGTGAAAGTGTAATTCCGGAAGAATCGGAGCAAACATCTGAAGACAATGGCAAAGAAGAATAAAAAGAAAGAACTTTTTACCATCTGTATAAAGGTAACAGATGATGGGGAGCAATACGATACCGAGGTTACCTTTCAGAAAGATGGTAAGGAAGGAGCTTCTGGTTTACTGGCTGTAGATGATTTTTTTCCAGCAATAAGAAGTATTCAGTATGCAACTGGCTTTATCGGCAGAATTTATGTAGAGCATCTGCATAATAAAGGTGAAATCTCGGATGAGGAATACCAGGCCATCATATCCGGCATTCTACCGCAGCCTTCTAAATGTAAAAAGGTAAAAAAGTAAAAAGGTAAAAAGAGCATTCTTGCTTTAAAGGGAAAAATAAAACTAAAAAAAATAAGAAAAAAAAATGAAAGTAACAAGATTTTTGAAAAGAGTGGGTATCGTAGCAATACCTATTATCGCAGTGGTTATAGTAACGATATGCTTTGATGGCATAAGCACATTATCCTTTAATGCGGCTCATCCTGGTAAGTTATCACAAGTTCTGTTCTCTATCAATAAGATGGCTGTTTGTCAGGGTTTGGTAGCCATAGTGATTGCCATCTATGTTTTTGTGAGTCTGATGAATTGGGCAATGGCAGAAATACATCGTATGGAGTTGAAAGAACTCGAAGCTGATGAACATGATGATGAGAATGATGAGACAGAAAATGATAATGATCATGGCAGCAATAATAAAAGAATATCTAATGACATCGTTCCAAAATTCCGCGTCGATTATCAGCGACAATCGTGGTATCATGTTAACAGAGTTATTATTTCTATGGTTCTTTTCCGCTATATCTATGGTTCCTGCCAACTGGATATGCCTAAGCCTCACGAAAAGGAAACTGAACCATTTTGGCAAGACTGTGATGCGTTCCTCTATGCGCTTTATGTAGATACCTGCGCAAGAAAACATTCTCTTGCGAAAACTATGTTGACAGCAGCCGAGAGTGTTTGTCTGTATAGAGACTGCGAAACTATAGGCTTGCGCTGGGATGACCGCGAAAGCGAGCCTTGGGTGTTAGACTGGTACAAGCGTATGGGCTATAAGGAAATCAGAGTAGAGTCTGATGGCCATGCTCATTTCCTTGTTAAGGACTTAACTAAGGATGTTGATAAGGAACCATCATCTGATAGTGACAAAAATGATGATGCAACCGAAGAATAATCATATTCACACCATCGTCTTAGGTTCTCTTGATACCCCTCCCTTTGACAAGCGCTTCGAGTCTTGTCGAAGGGTATTCAGTCCGCAAGGCATTGCCCCTGCCTGTCATACCTGTGGGGGGGTGGAATAGAGCCTAAGATATTGGTGGAGTTTTAGACAAGATAAATCTCAAAAGGAAGGTAACTATGGCAAACGCAATAAAGATAAGCGGCTCCGAGCCTATTGAGTACGGACCGCACGATATTCAGCTTGGCGATTATGTATATACTCCTGTATCTCTGGATGACCCGCAGCAAGGAAATCAGTTAGCATGTATTGATTTCCAGGACGACGAGTTTTGTCACTGCTATTTTCCGCAGACGGGCTGTACGGTTAGTAGGAACTACGAAGATTTATGCCTCGTTCCGATAACAGAGGAATGGTTTAAAGAAAATCCGCAGGTATTTACGCCTTGCGATGATGTGGATCAGCCGGGAAGCGGCCTCCGTTTTGTCTATCAGTATAATTTCGCTGCCAAGCGCTTCTTCTGCGATTATTATATTGTGGTTTACGAACTGCATTACGAAGATGAGGAAGAATATCAGCGCTTAGCAAGAGAAGGTCTGAGTTTCTTTACTTGCATCAAGGAGTCACAGGGAAAGGCTACGATAGCGCAAATCATACGTTTCGTTCCTGGTAGCACGAATTTAGCAGTAGGGGCTATGCAGGTAATAAGCATTCACGACCTGCAGCATTTCCTTCGTCTTTGCGGTTGCGAGGAACTCAAGATTCCTCAGTCTTTACTCGAAGATTAAAATATACGGATATGGCAAATTCAAAGTCTAATGAAGATGAAGATATAGAAAAGATCTGTATCGCCTTTGGTGTGAGTAAGGTAGAATTGAAATTCAAACTCGAACAGCTAGAGGCATACACTTCTTTAAAGTATAGTCCAGAACGAATAGCTTCTAAAATCTGTCTGGCTATGGGCGTAAAGCCTACTAAGGATAGAGTAGAGCCTAAAGTATGATTAAAGCAAAAATAATAAGATTATGGCATGTAATTGTATTAGTAAAGTAGAACAACTGATCAAGGAAAAGACCAACGAGAGCGGTTGCCTTGATACGGGCATCGGAGTGCCATCAGGCATAGCGATGGTGAACATCTACGGAATGTTCCATAAGCAGAAAAAAGATGGCTCCTTCTGCGAGAAATGGGAAAAGGTAAACATCTTTCCCGAGTATTGCCCTTTCTGCGGCAAGAAATACGTTGAGGATCAGAAAGAAGAGACTCAACAGAAAAGAAAGGAGGAATAGTATATGACAACAGAAGCAGATGAAACTCCTGTAAAGGGAGCATTGATTTACCAACCACAGGGTGCGGCTGGCGAATATGCCAAGTGGGCAATCAATCTCTATCATGGTTGCTCTAACGGTTGTACTTACTGCTATAATCGTAGAGGGGTGTTGAGTCACGTCTTTGGCGATAAGCCGGAGTTGGCAGCTTCTATCGTTAAGGCGCGTGATAAGTTGCTCAATGAATATCTGAAGAAAAATAATATGACTGCACATGATGCTATTCCGCAAAAAGTTATTCGAGATACGACTGATGTTGCTGCCTTAGAGATTGTAGCTAAAGATATAATGAGAATTGGGGAAGACGTAATTCGTGAAGACGGAGGAATTTTCTTTTCGTTTACTTGCGACCCGTTTGATCCTGATATAGATGTGGATATGTTGCGAATGATAGTTTTCGTGTTGTTAGATCGTCAAATTCCAGTTACAATACTTACCAAAAATGTAGATTGGTTAGAAAACGATAAGTGGAAGGATTTTCTTGAACCTGATACCGATTGTCCGGATAATCTCCTTCGTGACCTCACCATTGGTTTCACCATTACCGGTAAAGATAAGCTGGAACCTAATGCTCCTTCTACCGAGAAGCGCATCGAAGCCCTGCGTAAACTGCACGATGAGTATAAGATTAAGACCTTTGTATCTCTAGAGCCGATAACAAGTATTCATACTGCATCGGAAGTAATCAAGAAAACATACGAGATTGCGGACGGGATACGTATCGGTGCTCAATCTCCTATCAAGAAAGATAGATATGATCCCTACGAGTTTTTCGGTTTCATTGTTGCGATAAGAAACCTGGTGCGTGACCTCGATTGTCGTTTCATGATAAAGGACAGTATGTATAAGCAGGCAGAAACTTTTTTAGGTGCTTATCGTTATATGTATATCGAAGTTCTCGATGAGATAAGAAAGATTTATGAATCAAAACAAAAAGAATAAGATTATGAAAAGTAAATTGAAGTATTATGCCCAGGTTATCGGTGTTAACCTGTTGGCGGCATTTGTGCCCCTCCTTGCCGTTGTCCTTATTTATGGTATCGGCAAGCTGAAGAATATCTATACCCATCCTTGCGTTCTATCGCAGGAGATATATAATTGCTGCATGGAGGCAGTTACCGTGGCATTGGCAAGCTTTACCGTAGGTCTTTTACTCCTCGCCTGGGCAGATAATTGGCGAAAAGCAAAGCTCAGTGCTCTAAAAGTCAAAAGAGAGTTTGAGGAATTAGGGATACATGTTGTGATGAAAGTAGAGCCTATCGAGGAGAGAACGGAGCAGGAGAATACCCCTGTACCTGATGGCTCTAAGTTTGAAGATATTTCCGAATTGACAGCTAAAGAGATTTGGCAGCTCTACCGAGGCAGAAAGGTTTATGTAGAAGACCCAAATGATGGTAATTCTGTTATGCCGATAGGTACGCTCGTTGGATATGATAGTGATAGTGCCACCCTTTTTGTTGGTTTCGCTGATGACTATCATTGTGATTACGATTCGATCCTGGATAACATGGATTTTACGAAAGACTGGGTAATAATGAGAGGTTTTAAGAGTTACGGCGAATTTGAATTAAGCGATGTTTATATTATAAAACAATAATGCTTATGACAACAGCAGACGAAGCAAGAAACAGAACGATCAATGCTATCAAGGAGAAGCATCAAGAACAAATCGAGATGTTAGATGTAATGATTGACGGTGCTTGCGATAATTTAGAGCATACGATTGATGTGACGTTTGAGGATGGTAGCGATATTAAGCCTTTATGTGTTTATCCCGATAAATTGGGCTATAATGCGTATCAGAAATCTGATAAGGTTTTACATATATCTTGAAAAAGTATCGTTAGAAGTAATATGGATATTAAGAGTTTATACGAAAAGTCACGTCTGAATCTTATTCCACCTCCACCTGCATCATTAAGTAAGCTCACGGAGGAGGAAAGAAAGGAGATTGCAGACTATATATTTGCCAAAGCAGAGCAAGTATATGATCTCACTATAAAGGAAGCAGAAAAGGAAGTCGAGAAGAAAAATAATGCTCGTCTTTCTTCTAAAATGGTGTTAGACATTATCCAGTACGTGTTGATGTTTATCATTTTCGTTGTGCTCATTTATCTGACACACAGATATGTTCCTCATCAATTTCTGCGTAATCTTTATTAAATAAAAAACTATAAGATAATGGAAAGACATTTTGTATTCGATGTAGATAGTTTGCTGGAAGTTCTGCAAGCTATCAATGAAGGAAGGGCTGTAGAATATCGCCCATTAGAAGAACCTAATTGGCGAGACTTTGACCCAATGTTAAATGATATTGATACTGAGAATTGCAAGTATCGCGTTAAGCCTTGCGGATATGGTGAACATATAGGCAATACAATCATACCTCCTGAGCTTTTACAGGAAAATGTGATTTATTACGTGGAAAGTAGAGGTCGTCGAGCAATAAAACAGAGCATCTTCTGTGTAAAGTCTAATTATTGGCAAGAAGACGATGTGATTTGGCTTCATTTTTATTGGAGCTTAGAGGGTGACGCAGAAGTGCTCAGGGTTAACGATATAGATGAAAGGGGTTTTCGTAGTGTGAAGACCGATACTTTTGGCAATTTAATTTATTCTTATATATCTCTTATGGACCCCGATAAATTTCACATATACCTTGCTTCTATGGGGATGGTTAAAAAGATGGAGGCGAAACTTCGAGAGGTGGGTTATGAGTTGAAGGACGGACAAATGAAAAGGATCGATGGGGATAAAGCGTAAACAAACCCTTTGATTAAGTCAAAACAATTAAATTTAGAAGATAATGGAAAATAACTTTTTACTTTATTTCTTTGCCTTAGCATTCATTATTGCGTGGGGTGGAGTTGTCATTTGCTCGGCGCGTAGTGTTGTTCGGAGCATGGAGAAGGACAAAGAGAAACAACTTTCTCACATCAACGAGGCTGCTTTAGTTGAGTATGATAAGAAGTCAGCGTACCTTGCTGTTTATAATCTCAAGAAAAACGATATATCCTTCATTCCGAAGGACCACGTTTCTCTAATCCGTATCAATGCAGATGCAGGTTTAACGGAGATTTCTGCTGATGGTAAAGCATACATGACGTATGATGGAAGCGTGTTCTTCTATGTGTCTCAAGCGCAAGTAGCTGAATACTTCAATGAGTATTGTCATACACCAACTGGATTGAAATCCTGGCTTGCCTTTGAAGTAGGTATCGGTTATTTCGCCTGCCTGCCTGAGAATAATGAGTTTCGCCTAATGGCTGATCGAGAGGCCATCGCTGGTTTCAAGAAATTTAAAAAGTAAATAGATAAGAATATGGATGAGTATATAAAGCATAAGAGAGAAGAGTACTCTCTTTATGCAGGAATTGGTTCGGAAGTTTTCATCATTCCAAAAATAGATGATGCTTTTGATAAAGATAAAAGTTCACTAAAAGACGGTTGGGAGAAATATGCTGTTCGCCTTGACGTTTCAGATAAGAAAGATAGCGTTACGAGTTGTTCCTTGTTCGAGAATGACGGAACCGCTGCACTCAAGATGAGATCTCATTATTCGTTCTGTGCAGACTTGATAGATACTCTTCATTCTGCTTGCGAGTTGACAAGATGCGTATTGCCATATCGCAGCCCTGTTCCGTTTGCCGTGCGATATACATACCCTTCATATAGAAATCCTGATGCCATGGAGTTGAAAAAGCCTTGGTGTTATTATCATCTGCCTGAGATACAAGCTCATTTTATGATTTATAGTAGCAGAGAACTCATGGTGTGGTTTCTAATGGAAAGCAGAGATATTGGAGTAATGTCATATCAGGAGTACCGAAACTGTCTTAGTTACGAAAAATGGAAAGAGGACAGCCTTCCTGTCAACTCCAGCAGGTATCACATCCCATATCCCTAACGTGGCATCATTTCCTCGATAATTATTATCATAAATCACATGAAATTATAGGCAGTATAGGTAAATTATGGAAAAGAAAATATTGACCCTCCATCTTACTGGTGAGTGGTATCAGAAGATACTTAGCGGCGAAAAGACTGAGGAATATCGGGAATGTTCCGTTTACTGGGTAATGCGTCTGATAGTAAAAGACGCTCCTAATAGGACAGAGCTAATATATAACATCGATATTGCTCAAGAGAAGGGAGCATTCATGTTTGGCTACGTCAGCCAAGGTGGTAGTCGTGCCTCGGATAGTCCAGAGGATAGAGCGTATCGTCAGAAGGTGTTGCAGCCCTTCACTCACGCTCACCTTGTCCTCGGTTATCCGAAAGACAACCAGCCGTATATTGAGAAGGAAATCGACGAGATTACGGTAGGTAAGCCTAAGAAGGGCATGTGCCCAGATGAATGGCTTGATAAGTATATGTTTATAATCAGATTTAAATAGATTAGCGTATGAAGATAAAGATAGTATCATGCCGTTACCCTAAGTTTTTCAATGGCGAGCGGCTTCCGTTTTTCACTGATGAACTCAAGTATTTCATCATGTACAAAAAACATTGGTGGCAGAAATACAGATACATGAAGAATCGTTTCTCCAAACCAATGAAGTTTGATAGCGTAGATGTCGCTGAAGAGTATCTTGAAAAGGAAGGTATAGATTATGAAGGTTGAACATATTAGATTTAAAGCAAAAGTCATTGAGGAAAACGATTTTATTGCTTCGAAAGGCAGTTGGGTTATTGGTGATTTCTCTCGTAGGGAGAATAAACGATATTTCATTTCTCATCCACTGGCGGTGAATGAAGACAGTGAGCCGATTATTTATACAGTTACAGAGGTTGATCCTGAAACCGTCTGTATGTTTACTGGTTTCTGCGACAAGTATGTCAACTTGATTTGGGAAGGCGATATTCTAGAGCATACCCAGAGCCACGCCCGATTTACGGTAATGTTCGATCGCGGTGCATTCTTCATCCGTAGAAATGGCATAGAGAATGCAGATGTATATCTGTTCGAGCTTTTAGAAAAAGATAATTGCCTCCAGCTCTTTAAGGTTGTCGGCAATAAGTTTGATACAGACGATAGTCTGGAAAGCGTTTATAAACCAAAGAAGCAATAGCCGTATGTTGCCAGAATATATTAATCCTTATTACTTGCATCCGAAAGGATCGAGAATGGCAGACAAGTCATTCGTACTTGTTCCTACCCCAAAAGACTATGGGCAGTACCTTCAGAATAAACGTAAAAGAAAAAAGAAGTAGAGTATGAAGATAAAAATAGAGCAGATAAAGGAGAAAATAGCAGCCTTTATTTTCGACCTTATCATGGAGTATGGGAGTAAGTCTAAGTTTTTCCGTAAGTACACCAACCATCGCTTCCGTAAGCAGTATGAACGGGTGGTAGGTAATTCCACTTATGAACAGATGCGCAGACGTAATTACGATTTGGAAAAAGCGAATGGTAGGCTGCATGAGAAGATTAGCACTCTGAATAACAGACTTCATTTTATCTATAATAAAGTGAAAGTTGTAGCTACGGAGTACCCTAAGAATATTCCGTGTCCTCATGGAGAAAAGGACGAAGAGAGCGGTTACTCTGTCAGAACGGATTCAACTGAATGCTGGTGCTGTCCAGGTTTTGTATGCAGAATACCCGAAAAAGGTACGATCATTTGTTGGAATAAGAACTTTGAACAGAGCGAGGACTTAGAAGATCAAGAAAAGTAATGCAGAATATTATGGATAAGATAGAATTAACCCATGAGCAGATAGCGAAGATAGCGGAAGGTATCAGCGCTATTTGTTTCAGACGTGACCCGAAGAATCCGGACGGATATGTACTTCTGGAATACCCAAAAGTAGATGCTTTCAATCAGTCTTGCATTTGGAAAGATCCATCTTTCGATTATGATCATCAGAAGGAAGTGAAGCAAACATTCCTTTCCTTTGAGGCAGAGCATACCTTTGGTGCAAAGGAGCTGTTCAAGCCCAGTCTTGCTGAAGTTATTCAGGCTATGCCTCTCGATTTGGTAGGAAAAGCGAATGCTTTTACTATCAAGTATGATGGTTTCAACGCAGACTATACCAGGCATGTGAGTGTAGTTACTCCTTATCTTATTGGCAAAAAGATAGTACAGATACCGCCCGTTAAAGATAAGGAGGAGGAAAAGCGTCTGCATCCATCATCATTTAAGGTTGGCGACCTCGTGGGCACTATTCTCGATGAGTATTGCCAAGTAAGTATAGATTGGGTTGATCCTGATGGTAACATACACTTTGCATGGCAGGGTTATCTGAATGATGTTCCGGAGGAATACCTGGATATGCCTTTCCGTCCGATAAACGTTATGACAGATTTCGAGCGCCGCATTCATTTGATTGTAAATTAAAGGGTAAAAAAAATGAGAAATGACAAATGAGAAATTGAAAAAGTAAAAAGGTAAAATTATGAGTTTATACACAGAAGCAGAAAAGACTAAATCCCTTTGGCATCCTATTACCGACGAGGATTTCAATATTGACTTCAGAAAGCCCGTAGTGCTTTGTGAGGTTGATTGTTCTCTCAGTCTCGTAGATGGCATCGCAGATATGTACGATCATGCAGATGATTGGGATTTCTACGACACAGAGGCGCAGAACCTGACGGAGAAGGGTAAAGACTGGTTCCGAGATATGTATTTCGGATATATGTATATCGATGATGAGTTCTATGAGGCTATCAAGCCTTTCTGCAAGAATAATTGCATTGACCAGGTGAAGGGCATAACCGAACGCCCGGAGTTGTTCATCAAATATAAAGATGGAGAATTTCGATTATTTTGTAGTTACGATTTCGATATGGACGGCTCGTATGAAAAAAATTGGCTAACCTCCTTTATAGGATATACTGGCTCGTCTATCGAATATGTGGTAAACCTAAGACACAGCCCGCTTACAAACCTACAAGCTTTGTTTTGGGCACCTATCTAATTCCGGTTCCCAGTGATTTTATCACTGATCCGCAAAACAAAAAAAATAAAGATTGATAGATTAATATGAGGATAGGATTAATAGATGTAGATGGGTATCATCAGAAGAAGAATTTCACTTTTGTAGTGAAGTACTAGCATAAAGTAAGTAATTATTAACTAATTAAAAAAGTAAAAATGGAAAGTAATATTGGAAAGAAAGTAATCATCCGTGGAAGCAGAAGCGGAGTTGAGTTTGGAACATTGGTCGCCAAGAACGGCAGTGAGGTGACACTAGAGAATGCTCGCCGTATCTGGTATTGGAGTGGTGCTGCATCTTTGTCTCAGTTGGCAAAGGATGGCACTTCAAATCCAACAGGCTGTAAGTTCACTGTAACAGTAGATAGCATTACTATCTTGGACGCTATTGAGATTATTCCTTGCACCGACAAGGCTATTAAATCAATCGAGGAGGTCTATACATGGAAGCGTTAGAGAATAAAATTAAAAAGTTCTTAGCTATTGATATTGGCTTTGGCGCTGGCTTTGGCTCTGGCTCTGGCTTTGGCGATGGCGATGGCGATGGCTCTGGCTATGGCTCTGGCGATGGCTATGGCTATGGCTCTGACTATTGCTATGGTGATGGCTATGGCGATGGCGATGGCTCTGGCTATGGCTCTGGCGATGGCTATGGCTATGGCTCTGGCTATGACGATGGCTATGGCTATGGCTCTGCCTATGGCGATAACATTAAAGTGTTTAATGGTGATAAGGTATATCTTGTAGATGATATACAGACTATCTTTATATCTATTCGTGGAAACGTAGCAAAAGGCTATATCCTGCAATCAGACTTGCAATTAAAGCCTTGTTTCATCGTCAAGGAGAACAACCAGTATGCTCATGGTGATACTCTTCGAGACGCTTTTACTTCCTTACAGGAGAAACTATACGATGATAGTACAGAAGAAGAGAGAATAGAAGCATTCAAGAAGAAGTTCCCTGAATATGATGTTAAGTATGACAACGGAGACTTGTTCACTTATCATCACGTTCTGACTGGTTCTTGTCGAATGGGCAGAGAATCCTTCGTGTCAGATAGAGGATTGTCTCTTGATGGCAAGACTTCTATCCGTGAGTTCGTAGAATTAACAAAGAATGCCTATGGTGGCGATATTATCAAGAAGCTGCCAGGGGCGTATGGTATTGAGTAATTAACCATCCTCTCCTTGGTGACAGCAGGGAGAGGAATAATAAAGAAGAATATGAATGTAGATAAAGCAAAGAGAAACATCAGAAAAGTATATAATGATATTCAGACAGAATCTGCTTATGGTAGCACGGTTAGTGTTAGCAAGATGAATGAATGGGCAGAAATACTTGATGATGCCATTGCATTCTTAGGAGACTGACTTATGAATAAAATATATCAGATAGACCAAGACCTCAAAGACAAGCTAGTCAAGCACTTCACCACAATCGAGGATATGGCTAATGAACTGACTACTGGTAATGTGGCTCACAAGAAAGCAGCCATCAAGGGGTTTGCTGGAAGAGCAAAAGAATTTTTAATTAAACATACATAACTATGGATAAGAAATCGAAGAGACGCATTAAACGTGGAGTTAATTTCAATGATGAGATGGGTAAAGGAAAGTATGGATGGTCAGAAGCTGCTTCTGAAAGATATAACTTTCCAAACCCTTTAAAAAAACTAAGAAAGTACACAAATGGATAAGAAGAAAGTTAAAGAGCTGATACAGGAAGTTATACGCAATAATGTTGATAGCTTGGAGTTTGGCAATGACAAGCACAATGACGACAGAAAGGAAGGTGAGAAATGATAAAGCAAGTTTATTTAGTCACATATAATGAACGCTTTGGGTATGCTGATACACTTGAAAAAGCAAAAGCATTGGAAAGTCAATTTATGGCATCTTTTAGCTCTCCTTGCGAGGCAAGAACTTGCAGTAGAAAGGAAGGTGAGAAATGAATACACTATACAAAAAAGCCGTTGAATTGCTAGTTAGTGACATTCAAGACAAGGTTCTCAAAGAGAAGATTGGTGCTCTTGGCAAAAAGACAGAAATGGAAATCAACGAGCCTCCAAAAAACATCATCTTCTATCCAAACGAACACTTCAATGATGGTTTAATCGAGACTTCTATCCCTCTCACTAGAAGAGAAAGAAGAAAGTTAGAACGTAAAAAGAAGAAATAGTATGAAAATACCAAGTAAGATTTACATCCGTAAGGTTCATTTGGAGAGCCTTGCAGAGAATGATTCCCTATTAGGTGCTAACTTACCTGTTGGGAAGAAACCTTTCCCGATGGAAGAAGATAATTGCGTTGAGTACATCAACCTATCAGACATTTGGAATGATATTAACAAGTCAACTCCTATAGCCAATGGAGAGGCTTTTAAATATCCTATAATTGTATATGCAAAGTTGCAAGGAGCTTTAAAAGTTGGCATAGTCATTACACCAAAGGAACTTGCCAATATTGCAAAGTTGGCAACCACGAAGTTTGACAAGATTCTATGGGCTTATGTGAGGGACTTGATTCCTGGAGCGAATTTATAATCGCTAAACTTTAGTAAATTATGATTACAGAACAAGATTATATCAATAAGATAAGTTTAGCCCATCGCAAGAAATTTGCTCAATTTTTTACACCTGAGCAAATAGCTACCTTTATGGCAAGTTGGGTATTAAATGGGAAAAAGGATACATTAAATATTCTTGAGCCTGCTATTGGGTTAGGAATATTTACGAGAACTATGCTCAAAATCAATCCATCCATTAACGTTACAGGGTACGACATAGACGAGACCATTTTCAACTATGCGCAATCTAATTTTAATCAGAACGGAAGGAACATCTTCCTCCGTAATGAAAATTACCTAACAGCTTCATGGACTGACAAATACGATGGCATTATATGCAATCCACCTTACTTGAAATTCCATGATTATGAAAATGCAAGATTTGTGCCGCTAACCAATGATAAGCTAGGAACTCATCTTACTGGTTTTACCAATATTTATTCACTCTTTCTGCTGAAATCTATATCTCAGTTGAAGGAAGGAGGAAGACTAGCATATATTATCCCATCTGAGTTTCTAAACTCCGACTACGGCGTAGAAGTAAAACGTGTATTGATAAAAAGTGGAACCCTTAGACATATCATCATTGTAGATTTCACTCAATGTGCATTTGACGATGCACTTACCACAGCCTGCATCATCTTTTGCGAAAAGACCACGACTTCAAAAGAAGTTTGCTTTTCACAAATAGACAATCTATCGGAACTGGATTCTTCGCTCAAGGATTATGCTTACATCAACAGCCAAGAACTTGACCCAGAAATTAAGTGGAGACAATATTATGAGCGCAGCAGTTCGAGAAAGTATTCTAATTTGGTGAATTTTTCTACTTTTGCCAAAGTTTCACGCGGAATCGCAACAGGTGCAAACAATTATTTTACATTCACAGGTTCCAAAAAGGATGAGTATGCTATCCCTGACAAGAATTTTCGGCTTTGTATTTGCCATTCCGTCGATGTAAAAAACTTAATCTTCACTACCGAAGACTTTGAAAAACTTTCTTCGTTAGATAAAAATGTTTATTTATTTGATGGTTGTGCAGATGATACAAACTGTCAAGTAAAAAATTACATACAGTTGGGAGTAGAGAATGGTATCAACAAGAGGCATTTGACAGCCAATCGTTCTCCATGGTATGCCTTGGAGAATCGAAAGCCTTCACCTATTTGGGTCTCAGTCTTCAACAGAAAAGGACTACGTTTCGTCAGGAACATGGCAAACGCTTACAATCTTACAACATTTCATTGTGTATATAATATCAGCAACGAGGTAAATACAGATGTCCTGTTTGCATATCTTGTCACTGATATGGCTAAAGAGATTTTCTTAGAAAACTCTCGCCAATATGGCAATGGATTGGTAAAATTCGAGCCTAATGATCTCAACAAAGGGCAAGTGGTAGATTTGAGATGCCTTTCTGAAGATGAAATCCAGTTTGTACTAGACGCATACCACCATTTACTTCATAATGAAAACATCGGCAATCAAACTATATCTTTGCTAGATTCTTTCTTTAGAGAGAAATACAGCACAGGCATCATCAATATGAATCATTATATTGATTCGCTTAAAGATATAGCTTTCTTACCCCAATCCCAAAAAGAATCATGTAATAAAAACTAGAAGGGTAAAGCAACCGACCGACAACTGAACACCTTTTACACCATGTGCCGGTGCTCATTTCTTTGTCCTCACCAATAAAAAATGATTCGTTACCTTTGCAGACAAGAAATAACAAGAATAGTCTTGTAGTGTTTTTTCAATATCTACTTAATGTTTTTATTTATAGTAGTTTTTATTTTATAGTTTAAACAGAATTTAAGGAACTCCTTCGTTGTGAAACGCGGGAATCTTTGTTTTTCTTCATAAGTTCTCATGTATAGAAACTGTCTCTTATACACATCTG
>ERZ1026888.459-NODE-459-length-22899-cov-20.489012_pt1 | contig 22899 bp, 22 predicted proteins | sample MGYA00380174_ERZ1026888 | MGnify/ENA primary metagenome ERZ1026888 (study PRJEB33269, sample SAMEA4719810) | human gut metagenome | biome: human-associated habitat; feature: organic feature; material: feces | place: Cameroon | collected 2013-10 ...
TCCGATTGTATGAATGCAAGAACTGCGTGGTTCATGCAGCCGATGAAAGCAAGGTAGTAGTTCAAGGCTTGGATGGCTATATCGTAGCCGAGAAGAATGGACAACTGCTTGTTTGCTCTTTGAAAGAGGAGCAGAGAATCAAAGAATTTGGAAAATAAAAAACAATGAATATAGTAAAAACAGAAATAGATGGCGTTCTCATTATAGAGCCACGCCTCTTCCGTGATGCTCGCGGCTACTTCTTCGAGAGCTTCAGCGAGCGAGAGTTTGAAGAAAAGGTCTCTCCTATCCTAGGACACAGTGTTCACTTCTGCCAAGACAACGAGTCAATGAGCAGCTATGGTGTGATGCGAGGTCTGCACTTCCAGTGGCCACCTTATACTCAAAGCAAGCTGGTACGCTGCGTAAAGGGTAGAGTACTCGATGTAGCAGTAGATATTCGCAAGGGTTCACCAACCTATGGCAAGCATGTGGCAGTAGAGTTAACCGAAGATAATCATGTTCAGTTCTTCATTCCAAAGGGCTTTGCTCATGGTTTCGCTGTTCTTTCAGAAACTGCAGTCTTCCAATACAAGTGTGATAACTTCTATCATCCAGAGGCAGATGGAGGCATCAGTATCCTCGACGATACCCTCGGTATCGATTGGAAGATTCCAACCGAACATGCTAATCTCTCAGAGAAAGATACGAAGCATGCGATGCTGAAAGATTTCGATAGTCCGTTCGATATCAACATAGATTTATACAAGTAAATTCAAGTTGTATCAATTGTTGTGTGAATCAAGTCTATAAAATTTATTTGTAAGCGTTATGGTTGCCTTAGGAGAAAAAGATTTCATATTGCATCCTATTTGTGTAGTTCCACCCGAAAGACATTATAATTCATGCAAAGAATTAAAGGATGACTTAAAGTGGTTTGAAGAGTCACGTGCTTACTTTTATAAACTTTCTCCAGAGTATAAACCTAAGGAAGGACTATTCGAACAAATCAAATTGGCTGGTAAGAAAGGCTTCATATTGCTTCCCACATCATTAGATTATGGAGTTCTATATCGTGGTCAAGGAAAATTTTATGGTAAATGTCTGCCATCACTTTATCGGGAAAAACTTACTGAGGATGAGATTTTTGTAGAACATGTTCGTATTGCAGAATTTCGTTTGTTCTTAGAGCAGTTTGATGTTACTCGGCGTTTTCAAAAATATGGTTATAAGGTTGATTATATAGGATTGGCACAGCATTATGGATTGAAAACAGATGTGCTGGATGTTACTTCCGATATTGGCATCTCTATGTTTTTTGCCATGTGTGATTATGACAAAGACACAGATACCTACAATCCAAAGACCGAAGACAATGAGTATATTGGATATATCTATGCGATATTGTCTAATGAGACAAGCAATGATCCAAAGTTTCCTTATGGCGTGTTCTCCAACAAAATTAACGCGATAGGACTACAGCCATTCCAGCGCCCAGGCAGACAGAAAGGCTATGCCTATCATGTTGGTAAGGAAGGTATGTTAAAGGGGTATCTTTATTCTTTCACTTATACAAAAGAGGATTCTGAAACAATTTATAATCATTACCACCAAGGAGATGATTTATGGTGTAAGGATGATATTGTTGATACAGTAAAAGCAATAGCTGTAACAAAAACATTTTCAAGTGAAGCTGTTAGGCTTGCTGTAAGAATGTTTGGAGGTACAAAAAGTATCAATAAAAGGATAAAATCCTTGAAGCAGTCTGGTTTTAGTGTTGTTAGCCGACGAAAGTTATCTTGGTACTCATTCAATAAGCCACTAACAGAAGAACAATGGATAGATATACAACAAAATATAGTTGCAAGAAAATTCGTTGTAGATAAAATAGTGTATCCTTATTTGAGTACACAACAAATAGGTCAGGAACTCTTGTTTAATTATATGTATGGCTGTGTAGATAGCCCTGTAGGATATGAATCTGGACTTTGTTTTATGGAAGGAAAAAAATCTCCAGTTTGGGGAATACAAAACGAAAGAAATAGGATTCCTTTTGTCCCTGATGCAGATGGTAAGATACACGCAAAATGGTACGAGGATGGCAATGTAGCTCCTAGAACAAGGTCTTTCCTATTCCCAGACTCATTTAGGGTTCAACTGAAAAGAATACGACGATAATGATTTAAAGTTATGAAGGAATCAGAAAGAATACTTTTTACAGACTTTCTTGCCTCAATGAACAAAAAGTTTATTGAAAGTGGATGGATTACTGTGAGTGCTGAATGTTTACATAGTGCTCTTGTTTCTGATGAAAAATTATCAGAAGCATTGTCTCGATATGAATGGGATTTAAGCAAAGGTAGTAATGGTGTCAGTGAAATTTGGAGTGATGGGAAATGGTCTTTTTGTCATGATGGTATTAATGTCCTGGAACCATTTGTATTATACCGTTCCGCAAATTATGATATAGACAACTATGTAGAACTTTCACAAGACTTTAGAGTTTTGCTGAATATGCATGATCGGTATGTATCTCCAACAGAACATTGTTTTGTTGTTGATAATGAAAATGGAGATTGGGAGAAAGTTGCAGAGATAAAAGGAGAAACTATAAGAATCAAACTAACTATCTTGCGGAAATACTTAGCTTTGCGCAGGATGAACTTGTTGTTATTCTTTGATGAAATGCGATTTTCTCAGCAATCCTTCCAAGAGTTAGGCTTAACTCCTATAATGAATCAAATAGTGAAAGATGATGATTATATCTATAATTATTCCTCTTTGGTAAATTGTCATGCTGATGGTAATAAGTCTGGTGGTTGGATAATGGGCAAATGTGTATTGCGTTATTGGGAAAAAGATTATAATCGAGATTCTTTTGATCAAGATGATAGGCAGTACGCAGAGTTTATCTATGATTATGATGATGAAGGGGAACCTATGTCACATTCATGTAAGAAAAAAACTCTTTCTAATTATTTTGTAGCCAATGGTGATAATCCTCTAGAGATGACGCCGATATTTTTCAAGAAAGAGGTGCTTGACAAATACTATTCTAATCCTAATAAATATACGGTTAGTGATGGAGCTGTAGGATGTGAGGGGTCTTGGTCACTGCATATTGATAATGACCATCGTAATTATGTTATAGTACCATTGGTGTATTTGGGTAATTTGGATTATTCAGAACAACTCTATTGGAAAGGATATAATGTATCCCCTGAGAGAGAAATGGGATTTAGTAAAACTGCTTATACACGTTGGATAGAAGGAAAATTTTGTAATCCGATGTTCCCAGACTTACAATTCAAGTATCGTTTTAAGCAATTCAATAAGAAATGGGAAAAGCAATTTGGTTGGCCGTTATTTCTTCCTTTGATTGACGAAGACGAACATCGTTATAAAACATTACATTGTTTGACAACTGAGAATAATCATTCAGATTTTGATGAGCAGATTCTTTCTATTACAAAATTGGTAGTTGATTCTTTAAATCAGAAGTGCCTACAGACTGAAATTGATGATTCAAATACTGAAGTTGAGTCCATTTTAAAGGAGAGAAAAATCTCTTCGTCATCAGAGCTTAAAGCAGGAATAGATAAATTTCAGGCTTTTATATTCTCAAAAGGAATGAAAAATCCTGATGTGGTAGATTTTCTCAGAAAAGTTCAGTCTCTTCGTTCTAATTCTGTTGCTCATAGAAAAAGCAACAAGCGAAAAGACTTAGCAAAACTATATGAGTATTTTAAGTTGGATGAACTTTCAGAGCAACAAGTGTTGGAAGATATTTTTGTAAAAATGATAATGACGTTAGATACATTAGAAAATTATTTTTGTGTTTCCAGCGTCTTATAATAAAAGTGTATAAAATATGAAAAATATAGTGTTAGTAACTTGGATAGGTGGTGGTAATTATGGAACATCCCTCCAATCGTTTGCCCTACATCGAAAATTAGAATTATTAGGATATAATGTAATCTTTTTGCTGGAATTTCCTGATAGATTTCGTTTTAAGGATAATGTAAAATGCATCTTATGTAAGTTAGGGATTGATATGAACATAATAAAAAAGTTTATCAGACCAACAAAACAGTCCGTAAAGCAAAAAAAACTTGCAGATTTTGTTTCTGATAATTACAATATTTGTGAAATACATTCTCGAGGAGATTTAAGCAAGTTGTTAGAAAAAACAGATGCTTTTGTGACTGGAAGTGATCAGATTTGGAATACAGCATATAACTTTAATCCTTTTTATTTTCTTGATTTTGCGGGTAAATCAAAGAGAATTGCTTACGCTTCAAGTATAGGTTTGGAAGATTTTCCCCAGGAACATAAGCCTGTAGTCAAGGAATTACTTTCAAAATTTTCTTATATAGGTTTAAGAGAACAAACAGCAGTTGGTGTTGTCTCTAAGTTGCTAGGGCGGAAAGATGTTGTTCAGGTTTTAGACCCCACATTCCTTATTAAGGAAACAGAGTGGACAGATATTTCAAATCATGCATCTATAGAAATTAAGTTGCCTAAAAAGTTTATATTCTGCTATTTGATAGGTAAAAATTCATGGTACAAGGAACAATTAACTAAAGTCATGGAAGCAACAGGAATTAAGGATGTTGTTGTTGTTCCTGCTGCTGAAAATGCAGGTTTTTCAATAGAAGGAGCAACAATATACAATGGTGCTGGGCCATTGGAGTTTGTAAAGCTTATACATGCCTCTTCTTTCGTTTGTACGGATTCTTTCCATGCTACAGCATTATCTATAAATTTAAATAAAGATTTTGTAGAGTTTATGAGATTCCGTGACTCAGACAAAGCTTCTCAGAATTCCCGATTATATGATGTCTTGACTCATTATCAATTGATGGATAGAATCTTTTCTGAAGAAAATATAAAATGGAGTCATAAAATAGACTTTACATTTTCAAACAAACAATTAGAAGAGGATAGAAAAAAATCCTTGGATTATCTTGTAAACGCAATTGAAAAATAGTAAATCATATGAAGGATAACTATTATGTATCTTCACTTTTCTGGAGTACATTATCACGTATATTAAATGCTATTTTAGGTTTTATTACAGTCCCTTTATTGCTTGGCTATTATGGTAAGGCGGAATATGGTCTTTTATCAATAGCTACAGCTTGTAATGGCTATATGCATCTTTTGGACTTAGGAATGAATACTGGTGCTGTCAAGTTCTATTCACAATGGAAGGCAGAAGGGGATGTGGGTAAAATATTTAGGGTTGCTCGTTCTAACATTACATTTTATATGATTATTGCTGTAATCAATATTTTGTTATTGGTAGGAGTGGCTTTCTTTGGAGAAAGCTTATTTTCTGTAACTCATCCGCAATTCTTGCAGATAAAAACATGTTTGCTTATCATAGCTTTGTTCTGTGTTATTAGTTGGGTGACGACTGTTTTTAATCAACTTTTGATTGCAGACAAGCAGATGGGATTCACCATGCAGGTACAATGTATACAGGCCTTACTGAAAGCGCTTCTTGTTGCTTGCGTAATTTTTGTAAAGATAGATTTAATAACTTATTTCTTTTTTTTGACGGCATTAGTTGCTGTTGCATTTGTTCCGTATGCAATAAAATGTAAGAAGGATGGTTTGATAGATAACTACAAACCTGCATGGTATTGGAATGATTTTAAGGTTGTAATCACATTTAGTTTGTCGATATTTGCATTATCATTATTTCAGGTGACAGCTACTCAGTCTAGGCCTATATTATTGAGTATGTTTGCACAAAATGGTGCCAATGCTGTGGCTGAATATAGAATCATAGAAGTTGTACCTCAGCTGATAATAATGATAGGTGGAACATTTTCTGGAATTTTTCTACCTAAAACATCTGAAATGGTTGCAAGAAAGGATGAAAAAGCAATGCATCAGTTTGCATATAAATGGACTGTTTATACTACGGCAGTAGTAGCTTTTATGTGTTTCCCTTTTGTTCTTAGTGCCAAAGAAGTATTGTCTGCTTATGTTGGTTCAGAATATTCCAATCTCTCTCCTTGGTTGATTATATGGTGTATTACTGTGTTATTCCAAATGCATACAACTCCTGGAAATGCTCTTGTGCTAGCTCATGGTAAGACTAAACTTTTGGTAAAGGTTACCGCTGCTGGATGTTTGTTGTCCATGGCTTTAAATATCATACTTTGTAAATATTTTAATGTTGGCTCTGCTATATTAGCTTACTTTGTATATGTGCTTATCATTATTGGGTTGTATTATGTCTCGTTCTATAAAAAACTATTAAATCTTAGTAGAATGAAGATGATGAAGTGCTTTTTGGTTCCAACAGTTATTGCAATAGGTGTTTACGTTATCGCATCTTTAATTCCAATAAGTATTGATATGTTCGGTGCAATAAACGTAAGAGTAGCTTATATCTTAGTTTGTATAGTGAAGACTATGGTTTGGGGGATTCCATATATTGCAATATTGCATTTTGGTAAAATAATAGATTTTAAACAACTTAAAAAATAGATTATGGAAGTATGTGCAAAAGATAAATGTACCGGTTGTTATGCTTGTGTAAATGCTTGCAGTCATGGGTGCATAAGCATGCGAGAAGATGAGCTGGGTTGTGTACATCCGGTGGTTGATGAAACTAACTGTGTTAATTGTGGTTTGTGTAAATCTTCTTGCCCGAATAATATAGAACTAAAATATTCTTATCCAATAAAATGTTATGCATCTTGGATTGAGGATAAGGAAAAAAGAAAGATTTGTGCTTCTGGCGGTATAGGTACTTGTATGTCAGAATATGTGATAAAGCATGGTGGGGTCGTTTTTGGATCGAGGTATGATTCCGAATTGACACCAATTATGACTTATACGGAAAGAATCGATGAATTGGAGCGTTTCAAGGGATCTCGTTATGTGCAAAGTTTGGTTGGTAATGATACATATAAAGATGTTAGAACCTTTCTTCGTTCTGGTAGATTGGTCTTATTCATTGGTACACCATGTCAAATTGCTGGTTTAAAGACCTTCTTGCGCAAGGATTATGATAATCTTATTACCGTTGATTTGATTTGTCATGGTGTTTGTCCTACAAAATACTTCAAAGAAGAAGTTGCATATCTTACAGAGAAATATAATCTAAATGGCGTTGCGGATATACGCTTTAGAGGTAACGATGGGAATAATTTCCGTCTGACTTTATGGAATAAAGACAGACGAAAGTTGTTCCCAAAAAATACCTATTGTGAAAAAATCCTACGTCTCGGTGAGACTCAGCAATACTACATCAAGGGATTCCTTCTTGGTATTTCAATGCGTGAAAATTGCTATACATGTAACTATTCTCGTCCTGAAAGAGTTTCGGATATAACCATTGGTGATTTTATAGGATTAGGACGAACTGCTCCTTTTGAGTATCCAAAATATAATGTTTCTTCTGTGACGACTAATACATCAAAAGGATTGAATTTTTATGAAAAGGTTTCTGAAGAAACATATGAATTAATTAATGTAGAGAGGGAGTATAAAGAACGATTATTATATAAGCCTTCGCTAATCCATCCATTTGAACGTCATCCTCTAAATGCTGAGTTTGTAAAATTATGTAAGCAAAATGGATATTTGTTTGCCATACATAAAGTACTTCATAAGACATTACGAAAAGAACAGATCAAGTCATATTTAAATTATTGGACTTATTCTTATAGAATACCAAGAAAGTTGATTAAAATATTGTTTAAAATGAGACAATAGTAGGTAAGTTCTCTATATAAATAATAAAATCATTAATCAAGAAATAAACGGATTTAACATGTTAGTCTTATTAGTAAATTTTATAGCCTATGCATTTTTGCTTATTTATTCTATAAAGCAAAAGAAATATATTATTTCGAACATTTATTGTTTGTCATTATGGTTTTTAGGCGCATTGTTTTCTATTTTTTATTACTTTACTCCTTTCTTTCAAGAATATAATAAATACAGGCAGATAACTATATTGCCATTTTTGTATTTGTTTGTGCTTTTTGTATTATTTTATAATGGTATTAAACTTAACCAAGATGTAAAAAAAGTAAAATGGTGTAAATCGCCTATAGTATACCCCTTGATTTTGATAATTTCTATTTCTGCATATCTTCCATTTTTTGAACATATTAGAGAGTTGCTATTTGGTTCTTTTAGTTTGGAGAATATTGCAGATATAAAACAAGATTATTATAATGGTGATATTGATATTTTTTATTATATGTCACCTTGGGGGGCTAGGTTTAATTCTATTGCGGTTCGCTTCTCTTTTGTAATACCCATACTGCTTTTTTATTATCTTGTGTATTGGAAATCCTATAATAAAATAGTACTAATAGGGTTGGTATTATCTGTTATTAATCCTGTACTTCAGAATATGATAGTAGGAGGACGAGGTTCTTTAGTTCAAACTGCAATATATTTTGTATTAGTTTTTATGTTTTTTAGGAACTTGCTTCAAGAAAAAATAAGAGTAATGATGAAGAAAATTATGCTTTTTCTAGGTTTGGCAGCTTTGGGAGCCTTTATTGTGACAACTATCTTCAGATTTACATCTTCTAATTATGAAGATGTTGCAGTATCGGATTGGTTTATTAGATATTTTGGTGAAAGTTTTTGTAATTTTAATACAGAATGTTGGTACTTTAAAAAAAATACCCTGGGGCATAATACATTAGCTTATTTTATAGAAGATGATGGATTAAGGAATTACCTAAAGTTGGAATCTGTTACAGGTATCAGAATGAATGTTTATTTTACAATGTTTGGAGATATATTATTAGATTTTGGTTATTACATTACGCCTCTTATTTTTGTTCTGTTATTTTTTCTTGGGAGAATGTTTAAGCCGCAAAATGGTATTATAGATTTACCTTCTCTCTTTATCTTTAGTCTGTTATCATTTGTGTTTATTCAGGGTCTCTTTATTTGGCCGTTAATTAATAAAATGAATGCTGCCGTAACTACAATAGTTCTATATTTTGTTGTAAAATTGACTATACCGCAAACAAAAAAGTATTGAAATTATGAATGTTTCTATAGTTCTTGTAAATTATAATACATTACGTATTACAAAGGAGTGTATAGATAGTATTGTAAATAATACTATTGATATTTCTTATGAAATAATTCTTGTAGATAATGCCTCTTCGGATGGAAGTATTGAGTATTTTTCAAAAGATGAAAGAATTAAATTCATAGAATCTGGTTCGAATTTAGGCTTTGGTAAAGCTAACAATCTAGGAGTTCAGAACTCTGTCGGTGATTATGTTTTTTTTCTAAACACAGATACTGTACTTAAAAATAATGCAATAAAAATAATGTATGATTGGATGGTTCAGTATAATTATGATTTGAATGTTGGTGCCTTAGGTTGCCTTCTGTTAGGTAAAGATGGGGTAAGGACACATTCCTATTCTAGATTTCCTAATGCCTGGCGATTATTTAGAGAAATATGGATAGATCATTTGTTAAAGCGTTTTGGACATAAAACGGTTATGAAGTTGGATCAAGGTGTAGATGAATCGCCTGAGTTTTTTGAAGTTGATTATGTTACAGGAGCGGACATCTTTGTTAAGAAAGAAGTTCTTGATCAATATGGAAAATTTGATCCAGACTTTTTTATGTATTATGAAGAATCTGAAATGCAATATAGATGGAAAAAAGCAGGTCTGCATAACTTTATATTAAAAGGTCCTCAAATAGTACATCTTGAAGGTGGAAGTGCTACCAGTGTCACCTTTGTAAAGCAGATGCGGAATATTAGAAGTAGTTTGATTTTCTATAAAAAAACAATGCCTGTAATCTCTTATGGGTTATTTAGGTGTTTTTATCCTCTGTGCTATTTACATTTGTTTTTTACAAAGGCAATAACGGCACAGCATAAAAAAGAATTGTTTAAAATTTTGTTTACTTAAAATTTGGATTATGAAGATAGCTATTATTGTACCATATGCCAATATAACCTATAGTGGTGGGCTTTTAGTCCAAGGTCGCATGTGGAAGGATGGGTTAGAAAAACTGGGATGTGAAGTAGATCTTGTGTCTCCGTGGGGAAAATATGATTGGGAATCCTATGATTATATACTTCTACTTGGATTCGGAAAGTTGTTGCTGGATTATGTTCGAATGTTATCTGGGTGCAAACATCCGAAACTTATAAGTGCTCCTGTCATAGATTATCCTGGTACCATGAGGAATTTCAAAATACGAACAAGATATTTAGGTTGTGTGCGTTTTGGATTTAACAAAATATATCATGACCTTTATTGGTGTAGAAATAGCTTTGATTTCTTTCTAGTTCGTTCTGAATATGAAAAGAGCTTTTTGACTGAGGGTATGGGTGTTGATCCTTTAAGGGTTCATATCGTTCCTATATCATTAAGATTTGATAGAAATATTCCTTTGGTTGATTATTCTAAAAAGGAAAATTTTTGTTTTCATGCAAGTCGACTTGGCTCCCAGGGTAAAAATGTGCCTAGATTGATAGAAGCCGCTAAGAAGTACGGATTCCGTCTAATTCTAGCAGGAACATTAGATGGTGATGAACAAAAGAAATGGCTAGATAACCTCATTGGTAACAGTGAAAATATATCTTATGCTGGATATCTTTCTGATGCAGAACTTTATGATCTATATATGAGGGCTAAAGTTTTTGCTTTACCAAGTTTAATAGAGGGAGTTGGTATGGTTGCTCTTGAAGCTGCTGTATATGGCGCAGAGATAGTCTTGACAAATCTAGGCGCACCAAAAGAATATTATGACGGTCGTGCCTATTTGGTGGATCCATTTAGTGTTGATAGTATAGGCAAAGGTATAAAAAAGGCATTGCAAGAGAATAAATCGCAGCCAGAACTAAGAGAATATATCCTGAGTAATTATAGTCATGAACAATGTTCTCTGTTGTTGTATAATATACTTAAAAAGAATCTTTAATGAAAAAAGTATTACATGTCTTGTCTGCCATTGATGGTGGCGGAGGAGAAAGGGTAGTTTATAACTACTATAAGCATATAGATCGTACAAAAGTGCATTTTACGATAACTGCAATAGATAAGCACAGAAAGCAACTGTTAGAAGATGGCTTTCGTGAAATGGGAGCAGATATCGTTTATGTACCAAAAGGGATATTTGCTCGGTTGAAAGCGATAAATAAACTTTTGCGTACTCAAAAGTTTGATGCTATTCATTGCCATCGTATTTTTCTAGCAGAATTATATATGTTGCTCGGCTGGATGAATAATGTTCCAATCCGCATCACGCATGCACATATGGCTTTTGTCGTTGGGCATTTAAAAGGTCGATTTCTTAATTGGCTATTCAAACCATTATTAAAACTGTTTACCACACATCGGTTGGCATGCGGAAAAGCCGCAGGTAAATATGTTTGGGGGACACTAAAGAATGTTATCATATTAAATAATGCTGTTGATATAAATAATTTCTCTTTTGATTCCAAAATTCGTAGTGAGTATAGAAAGAGAATAGGTGTTTCTGACGAAGATATTGTAATCGGGCATGTCGGTCGATTTAATGCACAGAAGAATCATCCATTTTTGCTGCATATATATAATGCTTTATGTGCACAATATGGTGACAGAAACTTTCATTTGGTTTTAATTGGTGAAGGAGAAGATGAAGCTAAGATAAGAGAACTTATAGAAAAATCACCCAACAAGTCTAAGATACACATGTTAGGCTTACAGCCTGATGTGAATAATTGGATGCAGGCTTTTGATTTATTCTTGTTGCCATCTTTATTTGAAGGTTTGCCGGTTGTTGGTATAGAAGCTCAAGCTGCCGGTTTGCCATGTATCTTTTCTGATTCCATTACCTCTGAGTTTAAAATGGGAGAACATGTTCAGTTTATCTCGTTAACTGCACCTATTGAAACTTGGACAAAGTGGGTATATGACTATAGTAAGTGTCAGATTCGTGATGATAATACTAAGTGCATTACAGATAAAGGGTTTAATATTAATGTTGAAGGTAAAAAATTACAAAACATTTATTTAGGTTAGTATATGAAGAAAGTTGCAATACTCTCAGTATATGATGTTTACAATTATGGTAGTATACTTCAAACTTATGCTACCCAGCAAATAATTACAAGTCTTGGCTTTGAGAATGTTATAATTCGAAATGATCATCGTAGCAAGTTGGCTCAGTTGAAAAGACTTTCTAATTTGCCTCTTTTGCAAATGAAGATTAACTTCTTGATAAGAGACTTTTATGTAAAACATATCAATAAACAGTTAGGTTTATATTTTAAGAGTCGACATGATGCTTTTAATCAGTTTATTGCTGAAAATCTTAAAATATCATGCGATATTGGTGATAAAAGCGGAATTGCACAATATATTAAAGACTGGGACTTTGCTCTTGTTGGTAGCGATCAAGTTTGGAATCCGATGAATCTTGGAAAGGATTTTTATACTATGAATTTCGTACCGAAAGGAGTAAAGAGAATAACTTATGCGCCAAGTTTTGGTGTGTCTGCTATCCCTAAGAATCAAATGGAAAAAACAAAGCAGTATTTGAATAATATTGATTGTATTTCTGTTAGAGAAACTTCTGGTCAGTCCATTATTAAAGAGTTGACAGGTAAAGATGTACCTGTTGTGGCTGATCCTACTATTTTAATGCCTTTCGATAAATGGGAAAAATTGGTAGATTCTCATCCATACAACAGTAAGCCATACATCTTGTGTTATTTTTTAGGTAAGAATCCTAATCATCGTGAATTTGCTAATAGATTAAGTAAAAAGACAGGGATTGATATAATCTCCCTTCCTCATAGTGACGAAATATGTAAAGCTGATTTTGACTTTGGGAATTTCACACCTCAGCATGTTGGTCCTAAAGAATTTGTAAATCTTGTGGCACATGCTTCTTATGTATGTACTGATTCTTTCCATTGTACAGTCTTTTCTAATTTGTTTTCGCGCCAATTTTATTCGTTTGGACGATATGCAAATGCCAAGAATGTTGCGTCAACAAATAGTCGAATACCTTCTTTGCTGTCAATTCTTGGTAATCACGAACGATTTATAGATTCAACTACTCCTATTTCTGATTCCTTGCTTACTCCGATAGATTATGGGTTGGTACAGAAAAATATTGAGAAACTTAGATTGTCTTCATTAGATTATTTAAAGAAAGCACTTGATTTGGTATGATTAAACTATGTGATTCCGAAAAATGTTGTGGATGTACAGCATGTGCCTCCGCATGTACACGAGGTGCAATTAATATGTATGAAGATGAAGAAGGTTTTTTACAGCCTATTGTTAATGAATCAAAGTGTGTTGATTGTGGCTTGTGTAGAAAAGTTTGTCCTGTTATAAATAAGCCTATCGTTAATCATGATGGGGTAAAGCATTTATTTGCTATACAGAATAAAAATAATGCAGTAAGAGAACTATCTCCTTCTGGAGGCTTTTTCTCGTTGTTAGCAACTTGTTTTATTAATCAGCTTGGAGGATATGTCTGTGGGGCAGTTTTTTCAGATGGTTTAGTGGTAAAGCATTTGTTAACTAATGATATTAATGAAATTCCTCGCTTTTCTGGTTCAAAATATGTACAAAGTGATATACGAGGTATATATCAACAGATTAGTAAACTCTTAAAGAATGGTGAAAAGGTATTATTTAGTGGTACTCCATGTCAAGTTAATGGACTGGTTAGCTATTTGAGAAAACCATATTCAAATCTCTTCACTGTCGAATTGGTATGTCATGGAGTCCCTTCTCCAAAGTATTGGAAAACATATTTGGAATATCAGCAAAATGTATTTGGCTCTCCTGTAATTAAAGCTAATTTTCGTAGTAAAAAATATGGTTTTAAATCTAGTTCTTTGATGCTGAAATTTGAAAATGGAAGAGTCTATTACGGAAGTCATGATTCGGACTTTATGCTACGACCATTTTCTCAGAATGAATCTTTAAGATGGTCTTGTTATAACTGCAATTTTAAAGGTGCAGAACGTACAGCGGATTATACAATATATGATGGATGGCATATTGGTATATGGAATAAAAGTATGAATGATGATAAAGGAACAACTTTGATGTATTGTCATAATGATAAAGCGTATAATCTTTTTCAGCGGAATGCTGAATTTATGAAAGTACAAGAGGTGTCAGTTGATGATCCGTGGGCTATAAGGGATGCGATAATGATGTATAATCAACCCAAAGTAGGTTCTAAGCGCAATCTTATTTACAAAGTATTAGCAACAGATGGTTTTTATTGTATGACAAAACAAATTTTGCCAATAACATTAAAGTTAAAAATTAAGATTTTAGCCAAAAGATTTTTGGGGTCTGTAGGAGTGATGTCTATCATTGGAAAATTTAAAAGTTTGCATTAATGAAAAAATATATAATTGCTTTTTTCTTGTTTCTGTTTCCTGCATATATTGTTCGTATTCTTCTCAAAGTTATAAGGATAAGAAAATATAGTATAGACAAAGATGTAAAGATTGGATTTTCTTTGATTCTAGTTGAAGAACTTAGATTGGAGTCTGGTTCCCGTATTGGTCATTTAAATTTTATAAATGTAAAAAAAATGGTTCATGGAGGGGCAATAGGAAGTCTTAATCAGATGAGAGGCTCGTTCAGTGTGATAACAAAGAAGCATTCTTGGATAAGAAATGGAAATAAGTTTTCTGCTAATCCGGAGACTTACCATGATGTGCAGTTGATTCTTAAAGAAAGAGCAGCAATAGTGGTGAACCACATTTTTGATATGACAGATAACATCCTTATTGGTGAGGGGACGGTTATTGCTGGAAGTGGTACGCAATTTTGGACACATAGCTTTATTGTTACTAAAAAGATAGCAACAGGCGTTAGAATAGATGCACCTATCACAATAGGAGACTATTGTTATATAGGCAGTAATTGTACATTGTTGTCAGGTGTGGAAATTGCAAATGAAATCACAATAGGTGCAGCAACGTGTGTTTCTAAGAGCCTTAAAGAAAAAGGATGTTATGTTGGTCAAGGTTTGCGCTTTTTGCCATTTGATGCAGAAGCAAAAATTGAGTCTTTAGGAAGTCCAAAACTACATAATTTTATATTTAGAAAAGATGGTTGAAAACATAATTATTGTCAATGACTTTGGGCATATAAATGGTGGTGCAGGTAAAGTTGCATATATGGAAGCTTTTGCTTTATCGCAAAAGGGATATAATGTTATTTGGTTTTGTGCGACAACTCCTGATATGTCACTTTTTGAAAAGTATAATATAAAAGTGATTTGTACAAACCAATATGATATAGTTTCTAATCCCTCGCGTATAAAAGCTATAATACAGGGTTGTTGGAATAGTAAGGCGTTTGATGAAATGTGTCGTCTTTTGTCAAGTTTAGACATGACAAAAACAATTGTGCATGTACATTGTTTCTCTAAGGCCTTATCTGCTTCTATTTTTGAATCTGCTGCAAAATACAAAGCAAAAGTCTGTTATACTCTTCACGATTACTTCTCTTTCTGTCCTAATGGAGGGTTGTATAATTATAAGAGTAAGACTATTTGTCATTTAAAGCCAGGAGGGCTTTCTTGTGCGGTATGCAATTGCGATTCTCGTAGCTACGCTCAAAAGATGTTTAGGAATGTACGTCATCTTTTTGTAAAAAAAGCCCTAAATGCTATTAGAAATAGAATGGCTATAGTTTCTATTGGTCTAACAAACGAAAGAGTATCAAAACCATCTTTATACCGATATTCAAATGAATGGTATTATTTGAAAAATCCAATTGAACTTAATGAACAAGAGGTTGTAGATATTTCAAAGAACGATACGTACCTATTTATTGCCCGACTTTCGTCAGAAAAGGGTATAGAACTTTTTTGCGAAGCAATATCGCAACTGGGTTTAAAAGGTTGTGTGTTAGGCGATGGGTATTTGATGGATGAATATAAAACAAAATACCCAAGTATTGAATTTGCGGGTTGGGTTTGTGGTGCACAAAAAGAATCTTATATCCGCAAAGGAAAATGCTTAGTTTTTCCATCACTTTGGTATGAAGGAGCTCCACTTACGACAGTAGAAATGAAATCTTATGGTTTTCCATGTATTGTTCCTGATGAATGTGCTGCCAGTGAGGATGTAGAAGATGGTAAGACTGGTTATATTTTCAAAATTGGAAGTTTAGAATCTTTAAAACAAGCCTTGTGTAAATTTGAAAAAACGGATTTGCAGGTTATGCAACAGAACGTAATAAATTCATTTAATCCTCAAATTTTCACTAGTGAGTATCATGTAAATAATTTAATAAAAATATATGAGAAAGTGCTTAGGGGAAAGGGTAAATAGAACATTTTCTAAAGCCTCTGCTTTCTTGAATTATTCCACTATCTAAAAAATAGAACGATGAGAATATTACATATATCAAAATACTACTCCCCATATCTTGGTGGAGTAGAGAATATCTGCAAGTATCTTGTGGAGGGTACCGTAAAGCATGAAACTGCTGTGGTATGCTTCAATGATAAATGTAAGGATGTAATAGAAGAAGTGAATGGGCATAAGGTCTATCGAGTTGCTACTTGGATTAATGTGGCTCGACAAGCCTTATCCCTTTCATACTTCTGGGTGTTGAAAAAAGCAATCAAGGAATTTAAGCCTGATGTTATTCAGTTTCATTGGGCTAATCCTTATCCAGCTTGGGTTTTGTTATGTGTCATTCCAAAGAATGTAAAGCTAATCATTCATTGGCACATGGATATTATCAAGCAGAAACATATCTATCCGTTTATCAAGCCGGTGGAAACTGCGTTGCTTAAACGTGCTGATATGGTTTGTGTAACAAGCCCGCAATATCGTGATGGCTCGTTGCCATTGCAGCCTTTTAAGGATAAAGTGAGGATTGTTCAGAACGCAATGGATGAGGATAACTTCATCTTGCGTGATGGTGATTTGGAGAAGATTAATGCAGTAAAAGCAAAGTATGGCAATAAGCCTTTAGTGTTCTTTATCGGTCGTCATATCCAGTATAAAGGTCTTCCACATTTGATTGAGGCTGAGAAATACGTGAAGTCTGATTGCGTATTTGTTATTGCTGGCTCTGGTCCTCTGACCGATGAGTTGAAAGCACAATGTAAGTCATCAAGAGTTCATTTTGTAGGCCGTTTGTCAGATGAGGACTTGAAGTTGCATCATTATGCAGCATCTGTTTTTGCTTTCCCATCTGTCACCAAGAATGAAGCTTTCGGTGTAGCCTTGGCTGAGGCTATGTATTGTGGCACTCCTGCTGTTACATTCACAATTTCTGGCAGTGGTGTGAATTGGGTTTCGCTGAATGGTGAGACTGGTATCGAAGTGCCTAATGGTGATGATATGGCGTTCGCAGAAGCTATCGACAAATTGATTGACGATAAGGAATTAAGCAAGCGCTATGCAGAGAATGGCATGAAGAGAGTGCGTGATAACTTTACCATTCCTAAGATGGTGGAGGAAATGGAAAAATGCTACCGTGAACTGGAAGGCTAGTCTCTATATGACTCAATGCCTATAACGTATGGCAAACGCAAAACTCTTTGTTCTTCAGCGTCATCCAAGTTTGCATAGATAATACCATTTTCTGTGAGTTGTTGGTGAAGAATGCCATCTATCTCAACTTCTTTAAGTGGAAGTTGGTGGTCTATCTGGAGCATGAGAAGTTGCTGGGATGTTTTCATCTCATAGCCGGGCTGTATAAGTATCTTTTTCTTGTTTCGTATCATTGCTTATATTGATTTTGTTTGTATTATAACGAATAAGTTTCAATAAAATTGCTTTTGAGAACAAGAAGCTTTTTTCTGCACCAGACCATAAAGTACAATTCTCACTCTCCATACTCTGCATCTAAGGCAAGCTCAGACCATTTCGTTCGTGCTTTCCACGATACATACGGTATGCCTACCATCGTTACCAACTGCTCCAACAACTATGGTCCATACCAGTTCCCAGAGAAGTTGATTCCGTTGTTCATCAACAAAATCCGTCATCGCAAGCCATTGCCTGTATATGGTAAGGGTGAGAATGTGCGCGACTGGTTGTATGTAGTGGATTATGCCCGTGCCATCGATATGATTTTCCATAAGGGCAAGATTGCCGAGACTTACAACATCGGTGGTTTCAACGAGTGGAAGAACATCGATATCATCAAGGTGGTTATCAAGACTGTTGATAGATTGCTCGGCAGAAAGGAAGGCGAGGATATGGACCTCATTACTTATGTAACAGACAGAAAGGGTCACGATATGCGTTATGCCATCGACTCTAGAAAGTTGCAGAAGGAATTGGGTTGGGAGCCATCTCTGCAGTTTGAGGAGGGAATCGAAGAAACCGTAAAATGGTATCTCGATAATCAGGAATGGATGGATCATGTTACTTCTGGGGAGTATCAGAAGTATTACGAAGATATGTACAAGAAGTGATAACTTGTAATTGAGATATGACACAAGCATCAGCTAATCTTTCGTTTTTAAGATACAGCCTTGGAGACAAGGCTGACCTAAGTATAGTTGTCGCTAAAATAGATTGGCGACAACTATATACTTTCGCATCTAATCAAGCAATTATCGGAATTTGTTTTGATGGCATAGAGAGACTGGGGAATGAATATCCTAATGAGTTAAAACAGAATTCGATTGGAAAGGACTTGCTGATGACTTGGATGGGAGCGGCACAACAAATTCGCCGACAGAACATGAAGGTGAATATGGTGGCTAGCAAGCTCTATTCTATTCTTAGAGAAGATGGATTTCGATGCTGCATCCTGAAAGGACAAGGGAATGCCTTGATGTATCCGAATGCATATTCCCGAAATCCTGGGGATATTGATGTTTGGGTGAATGCAAGCCGAGAACAGATAACGGAATATGCCAAGAAGTATTTTGAAATTGGTGAGGATATAAGATACCATCATTTGGAGACATCTTTAGATGGTGTTTCTGTGGAACTGCATTTCTTCCCATGTATCATGAACAATCCGGTTTATAATGCACGGTTGCAAAAATGGTTCAAGCGGAATGAGGATTTGCAATGTTCAAATGTTGTTAGCCTGCCAGACGGTATTGGAGAAATCGCTATACCAACGGCAGCATTCAATGTTGTTTATCAGCTGACGCATCTATATCACCATTTCTTTGATGAAGGGATTGGAATGAGGCAAATCATTGATTACTACTATGTAGTGATTAGTGATTACTTATTAGTGATTAATGATGAGTCATTAGGGATTAGGGATACATTGCAGAGAGAATTGAAGCATCTTGGATTGTGGAAGTTTGCTGGGGCGGTGATGTATGTGCTGCATGAGGCTTTGGGACTATCAGAGGAGAAGATGATAGCTCAGATGGATGAAAAGCGTGGAAAGTTGTTGTTAGCAGAGATTCTGAATGGTGGCAACTTCGGACAGCACTTCACCAAATATGGGCATTTCACACAACAAGGAATGGCAAAGAAATACTTCCTGAAGATATGGAGAAATATGCACTTTGTGAGATATTATCCTGCTGAGGCTCTTTGTGAGCCAATCTTCAGAACATGGCACTTCTTCTGGAGACTCAGATGGGATTTTACGTATCGTTTGCGTTAAAATAATGCAAGAAGTTTGGTAGTTTAAGGGGAAAAATGTATTTTTGGATAAGATTGGCGGCATCTCAGCAATTGAAGCAAGTTTCATTGCGTTCGATTTGCACAATCTTTGTAATCCAATTCAGTTAAAAGTTTAAAAGGAGAAGATTATGGAACAGACAACTATATTTAACCCAGTTCAGCAACATTTATTGAAAATGTTTGCTTTTGATGGTTCTGAAAAAAGGCTTTTAGAGGTAAAGACAGTGCTGGCTAATTATTTTCGTAAAAAGGCAGACGAATGTTTGGATTCTCTTTGGGATTCAGGAGTGCTGAACCAAGCTAAGTTGGACGAATTGCGCCATCAGGATTTGCACAAAATGTTGAGAACCCAACCCGTAAGCTGATTGACTTACAGATTGGGATGAATACAGGGGCTGAATTTATACGTTTCTTCTAAATATGGAAGTTTACTTCTTTCAGCCACTTCTTTACATCAAAGCTGGGACAGCTTAAAGATTTTATTCTTTGTTTTGTTTGATAATGTTTTCTTTCGAATCCCTCCGTCTCCCTTTCCAAAGGGAGCTCCAGCTCTTTACCCAAGCCCTTTTTTCAATGGTCTTTACACCCCCTTCGGTTCCCCCGTTAGCGGGGGACAGAAACCTCAGGGGACAAGGGATGTAACCGCCCTCCGGTGCTCAGAACCGCTACGCTATAAGGTTGGCGGACCAATCAAAGGTCTCGCCAGGTTGTGTGGGCTGGGACCGCCTGGGGATAGGTGGAATTTTACGTGTCGTTTGCGTTAAAATAATACAAGAAGTTTGGCGGTGTGAGGGGAAAAATGTATTTTTGCGTTTAAATTCATTTTAAACATTTAAAAGGAGAAGATTATGGCAATAGATATTAAAGTGATACCAACCCTTCGAGGAGATGAAGCTGTTCGCTTTGTGAAGAGAGCGGAAGAAGTTATGAATAATAATAATCGTGTGGACTTCTCTGCAAAAGTAGCTGAAGCTCGTGCCATTTTGAGAAAGGCAGGCTTTTGATTATGGGGTTCTTATTGGAAAAATGCAAACTTGTAAAGTTGGATGACAAGATATTGGAGATTTGTCATCCGTTTACTTGTGGGGATGCAGACCTTGACGACTTCTTTCAGAATGACGCTATGCGTTATAAGAAAGAGTTGTTAGGAAAGACTTATTGTTTCATTTTGGACGAGGATCCTAAGACTATCGTTTGTATGTTTACGCTATCAAATGATAGCATTAGAGTAGATGTTATTCCGAATAATCGTGGGCGTAAGTTGTCGCAAGACATTCCAAGGGAGAAACGTATGCGTAGATGCCCTGGTGTATGTCGCTTTTTGATTGTTGATGCTTACAATAATGAAGCACCTCTTGGCTTTTACCAAAAGAATGAGTTCCTGTTTTTGTTTTCTACGGAACAGCAAGAAGCGGAGAATCTTGGCTATGACGTAACAAAGACTTTGCACACTCGTTTGATGTATTATGATTTGAAGAAATTGACTTCAAATGAGAATTAAATGATAAATCCCAATCTGTAAGCTGATTGGCTTACGGATTGGGATTAAAACAGGGGCTGAATTTTTACTGATGTCTTCTAAATGTGGAAGTTTACTTCTTTCAGCCACTTCTTGACATCAAAGTTGGGACAACTCTTTCTGACCCATGGGAGGTCACGATGGCCGATGACTTCGGCTTCTGGATAGTCGAGGCAGAGGCTCTTCAGAAGCTCTAACATCGAGCGCTTCTGGGCTTCGGTTCGGGTATCGGCAGGATTGCCGTTGGCATCCAAGCCGCCCTCGTAACAGATTCCTATTGAGTGGGCGTTGTAATGCTTGGCATGGGCACCGATCATCTCCTCGGGACGGCATGGGTAGATTTCGCCATCCTTGGTGATGTAGTAGTGATAACCGGTGGTCTTGAAACCTCGGGCCTTATGACAGGCTTCGAGGTCTTCGACCGTGAAATTGCGGTTGGCTCTGGTCGCAGAGCAGTGGATTATGATTAAGTTGATTTTTCTCATAGAAAAATTTATTAAAGATTTTATTCTTTTTTGTTTAAGATTTACTTCTTTCTTAAAGATTGATTTTTTCGAATCCCTCCGTCTCCCTTTCCAAAGGGAGCTCCACCTCTTTACCCAAGCCCTTTTCCCCTCAGGGGACAAGGGATGTAACCGCCCTCCGGTGCTCAGAACCGCTACGCTATAAGGTTGGCGGACCAATCAAAGGTCTCGCCAGATTGTGCGGGCTGGGACCGCCTGGGGTGGAGTGGGGACAGGCTTTCTGGGACCGCCTTGCTAAAGGTGGGGGCTGCTATACCCGCTTAAAGGTGGGTGCAGCTCTGTACACAGAAAGAACTGAGGGCGGCGGTGAGGACGGTGATGATGAAATTAATGACGGATTTCCAGTTTATTTTCATATTCTTCTTTTGATTTTAATGTTTAACAATATACTGATAAATCTGAAGAAAGGATAGGATGAGCAAGTACCCGTTCATGGCGGTGTTTCATTCCTGTTTGCTGATGTCAGCCTTGGGTGTCATCGGAATACTCCGGACTGCATCCTGCCCTGTCTTCAGATGCTATCAAATGCTTACAGAACCGTTATCGCCAGTTCCGGAATCTGTTCCTGCATCGGTTCCAGAATCGGTTCCGGTATCACCACCGCCTGGAGTAGTACCTCCACCGCTTGGAGTGGTGTTACCGCCGCCTGGTGTGGTATCTCCAGGCGTACCATCATCGGATGGATTCTTGGAGCCGCTGCTCTTTACGGCATCCACACGCTTGATGGTAGTGTCAAGGTTGGCGGATGACAACTCGCCGGTGGCTCTGGCACGGAGCTTCAGACCGATGATGAACTTCGCTACGCTGTAATTCTCCTTGGTGTCGGCTCCGCCTTTCACCTTCAGACCGATGGAGAAGATGGCGAGGTCGGGGAACTTGACGTTCTTGCCGAGAAGGAGAAGCTCCTTGGTGCAGACTACGGCATCGGTCAAAATGCCCTTGATGGCTCCCTTGCTGAATGGCGTGTTGTGGCTCGCCATGTGCTCAGCCAACTCGTCAAGCCCGATGGTCTCCTCTGCCACTACTCGAGGATACCACTTCTGGTAAGCCTGACTTTTCTCGTTGTTGTTTTGATACAATGAAATTCTTAACATACGCTTTGTTTTTTAAGACAATGCAAAGATACAAAATCGGCGAAGGGTCATTTGGCACTTTCTGGCACTTGCATGCACTTATGTGTACTTTTTGATGCTTTTATGACTTTACTATCGTAAGTATTCGGTGAAAGCCGTATTGTGCGCCTAGATAAAGTTTTGTAC
>ERZ1026888.468-NODE-468-length-22625-cov-8.025786_pt1 | contig 22625 bp, 15 predicted proteins | sample MGYA00380174_ERZ1026888 | MGnify/ENA primary metagenome ERZ1026888 (study PRJEB33269, sample SAMEA4719810) | human gut metagenome | biome: human-associated habitat; feature: organic feature; material: feces | place: Cameroon | collected 2013-10 ...
TATTTACATTTGTATATCATATTATTTTCATTAATATATTGTTTACATTTGTATATTCGTTATTTAAAATGCTAATTTTTGTAAATCATAAATTTTTCGCTTCACCAACTTGTGAGTTTTCAGAATACTGAAAAATTACCGACCAGGGATTTATCGGCGCAAATTTTTTCGATTCTCAGAGGGCAGAAAAAAGCCTAACTCCCTTGATGATTAGGGAATTAGGCTAAAAAATAAGGTTCGTTAGGATTTTCATTCCAGACAAAACAGGTGACAAAAACCACAATTTTTAGTGCAAAATGAAGAAGATCAGCTCCTTCATCAGGTCGCCAGTTGGGGTATTCAGATTGTCAAGACCCTTACTTTTGGCATCAATTTCTCTTATTTTCGACAAAATCTGTAGAGTCTTCATCGCGGTAAAGTTTCGCATCCCTACCCTGTAGTCTTTTATTCCCCACACCGACTTCAACTCCAAGTAAGCTGCAAGGTTGTTATCGTTGTTGCGATCAGGAGCATAGAACGCCACCATGAGAGTCTGGAAATACGAGTACAGGAGAGGAAGACATGAAAAGAGCGATCCCGCCTTTGGATTTTTGTCAAAATATTTTACTATTTGATTAGCCTTGAAAACATCCCTCTCAATAATGGCCGTCTTCAGCTCAAACACATTGAAATCTTTGCTCACTCCTATTTCTCTCTCCACGATTTCAGGAGTCACTCTCCTGTTATCCTCAGGAAGTGAAATCATCACCTTGTCAAGTTCGGAAATCAGTCGGCTAAGGTCAGCACCAATATGCTCTGCAATCATCGAGCACGACTTGGGATCAATAGCCACGTGCTTGTTCTTTAAGTAGGTCTCTATGAACGCCGGAAGCTCATAGTCGCGCTTCTTCTTACTCTCGAACACCACTCCCACAGCCTGTGCCTTACCAACAACCTTCTTGCGCTTGTCAATTGTGCCATTCTTATAGCAAATCACGAGGATTGTTGAGCTAAGCGGCTTCTCGAAGTAACGCTCAAGAGCATCGAGCGACTTTAGGTTCTGCGCCTCCTTTACTATTACTACACGATAAGGCGACGGCATTACTGGATAACCACGACACAGGTCGGCAATCTGGGCAGCCGTAGTATCGGCTCCGAAAATGATGGTCTGGTTGAAATCGCGGTCGTCAGGCTCCAGCACATTATCAGCAATATAGTCGGCAATCTTGTCGACATAGTACGACTCGTCTCCCATAAGGATATAGACAGGCGCATATTTCTGGGCTTTAAGGTCGCGCATAATCGACTCATACGTGGCCAAGGATTTCTTTTCTGCCATAACTTTATTTTGTTTTGTTATTATGTTTTATTTAATAAGGTGTAAAAATACATTAACGAGCTGTTTTCAGCCCGCAAATCTCACTAAAATTGATTAATTTTGTAAGTGGATTGTCGCCAATGCGACATTTAAAAGCAAAATTACGAAAATGATTCGATTAAACCTACCATCTTTCGAAATAAAGTTGTCCGGAACCAAGGAACATCCACGCATATTCGACATTCTACGCCGTCGCTACGTGGCACTTACACCCGAAGAATGGGTGCGACAGCACTTCGTGCATTTCCTCACAGGACACAAGGGCTACCCTGCCGCGCTCATGGCCAACGAGATAGGGCTGAGCCTCGGCGAAAAGAAACTACGTGCCGACAGTGTGCTCTACGATCGACAGCTGCAGCCGCGAATGATTATAGAATACAAGGCTCCAACAGTAAATATAACACAGAAAGTGTTCGACCAGATTGCAGCCTACAATCTGCTGCTGCATGTGGATTATCTTGTGATGAGCAATGGTATTCAACATTATTGCTGCCGTATGGACTACGACAACCGCAGGTATGAGTTCTTGAAGGATATTCCTGATTATAAGGATATTACAGCAGATTTTTAAGCGATAGAGCTATACACCCGCTCTACCTAACACATAAGGAACTCATAAATCAAATAATAACAAAAGCAATAAACAGAAATCAAATATGAACAGTATGCTAAATTCGACAGAATACAAGAAGATGCGCAGCCAACAGCTGTATTGCTTCGAAGCCCCCGAACTGATGGCAAGCATCATTCGGGCCAATGAACTGTGTGCCAAGCTGTCAGCAATGACTTTCACCTCTCAGGATTATAGGCAAACTATTGAAGCCCTTATCCCTGGTTTTCCAAAAACATCAGCAATAATCCCGCCTTTCCGTTGCGACCACGGACACGGAATAAGCATAGGCGAGCACACATTCATAAACTACGACTGCATCATGCTCGACGGAGGAGAAATTAGAATTGGAGCGCATTGCAAGATAGGGCCGCGCTGCCAGTTTTTCACCCCTCAACACCCTATCGATTACCGCGAGCGCATGAAGCCTGTTGAGACATGCCTCCCTATCAACATTGGCGATAATTGCTGGCTTGGAGGAGGAGTGACTGTATGTCCAGGAGTGAATATTGGTCCGCGCTGCATTATTGCGGCTGGAAGCGTCGTAATTCGCGACATTCCCGCAGATTCATTGGCAGCGGGAAATCCAGCTATGGTTAAAAAAAAGCTGTAGGAAAAACATATAAAAACAACTAATTTAAGTTTCGTAAGCGATAGTAGTTAAGAAGTTAATTCCTTTAACTTCTGAATACTCTGAACTGCTTAGTAAGTAATATTTAAACAGAAAAAACAGAAAAAAATAATTATGGGAGTAGGAAGATGGATTGGCGGATTCCTCGGCTTTATGTCGGGCGGACCGCTTGGAGCACTTGCCGGCTACGCTATTGGCTGGCTGTTTGAAAAAGGAGCCGAAGGATTCAGCGGCGAAGAAGGATTCTATCAGAATGGAGGCCAACAGAATGGCAGTTATCACAACGGAGGCTATACAGCCCAGCAGCAATACGAGGGACAGCGCAACTCGTTCCTTTTCTCGCTTCTCGTACTTGCCTCCTATATCATTAAGGCAGACGGAAAGGTTATGCATTCCGAAATGGAATGTGTGCGCACATTTCTGCGCCGCAACTTTGGCGAAATGGCCATGCAACAAGGCGAACAGATTCTTTTAAGACTGTTTGAGCGCCAAAAACAAATGGGCATGACGGCTTTTAAAAACACTATCAGCGAGGCTTGCGCAGAAATAGCCCAGCACATGGACTACTCGCAACGCCTGCAGCTCGTCAATTTCCTCGTAGTGATTGCCCAGGCTGACGGAACTGTGCCACAATGCGAGATTGACGCTCTGCAGTTTGTTGCAGCCAACCTCGGCATTTCACCTGAAGATCTTGGCTCTATGCTCAACCTGTCGTCTGGCGGCTCAAGTCTCGACTCAGCCTACAAGGTGCTTGGAGTCACATCTGACGCTACCGACGACGAAGTAAAGGCTGCCTACCGTCGCATGGCTCTCAAACACCACCCCGACCGCGTGGCTACACTTGGCGAGGATGTACGCAAGGCTGCCGAGAAGAAATTTCAGGAGATAAACGCCGCTAAGGAAACGATTTACAAGGCAAGAGGAATGGCTTGATAACTTAATATCTGTGGGAGTTTTTGCTTAGAAATAAGAACTTGCAAAACTAAAAAACCTTATTTCTTAATGACATTCATGACAATCATGACAATCATGACAATCATAACAGTCGTGACAGTCTTAAATATAGTCAATTTGTACTTACACAAAATAGGGTCAAGAATATAATAATACAAGGACAAATAAAATGGAATTTGGCAATTTCCTCGCCGGATTAAAACGGCAAGAGCATAAATACACAGCGAAGTCGACAAAGCGCAACCGCGACATTCTCTTCATGATCAGCTGCAAAGCTGATGGAAGTTCATGGGTAAGCATAGTCGACGAGAAGATGAAACCGGTAGACGCAGACCACCGCGAACAGAACGGCAACGTTGCGATTACTGTTAGAAGCATCAACCGCATACGCGAACGCGACACATTCAAGGTGGAATGGGGCACGGAGACTGATGAAACCAATGGTGTAAGCCTTAACGAGAACCCGCAACTGCTGTTTCAGCTCATACGCTGCACGAATATTGTCTTTTCCGACGGCAAACCGATATGCGTCAGCCAGGAGAATACACACGTCATTATTAAGCTCAACACTAATACTGAAGTTGAAAATAGTAATACTAAGGCTATAAACAGTAAAACTAATAAAGAAACCAGAAACAATGCTACCGTATTACAACCAATACTGTCGCTTGCTTCTACTGAGGATTCCACACCCTGCCACCCCCTATTCCTCTCCGACTGCTTTGCCCTTACCGACCATACAATCTACCCCATTAGCACCCTTGGCGAAAACTATTTGCAGCTGAAGCACTTCCTCACCCCTATCGACAGTAGAATGATTGAGGGCTATCTATCTGTGCTCTACTCTTACATCGACAATATTGACGTGCGCTACGACGGCTACACCATCGAGCGACAGCCACAAGAGATTGCTCCCCACCCCACAATACTCTTCGAGAAAGTGGATGCCGACCACACCCTCTATCTGCGACTCGTACAGCAAGTCAAGGGACTTTCGGTGGATTTCATGCAACGGTTTGACGTGAATACTGTGGCAACTATCGCCTCAGACAATCTCATTACCGTGCGCCCCATCGCCAACTTCAATATTAACGATTGTGCCGACTCTCTGCACAAGCAGATCACCAAGTGTGCTCCCAACCGCGAGGCAGCAAAGCAAGTATACTACGACGACTCACTCCTCTTCATCATCCCCGAGGCTGTTGCCGCTCCGTTTCTGCTCACAGCCCTGCCCACACTCCTCAACAACTACAAGCTCATAGGAGCCGACAAGCTGCGCGACTACAAGCTGCGTCCTGTAACGCCCAAGCTGAGCGTAAACCTCTCATCCGGCATCGATTTTCTTGAGGGAAGCGTGAACGTTGAGATTGCCGACCAACAGTTCACCCTGCAACAAGTGCTTGCGCAATACTCCAAGAAACGCTACATAGAGCTGTCCGACGGCAACCGCGCCATTATCGACGACGGCTACATGCGCCGTCTTGAGCGCATATTCTCGCGCAAGAAGGGCAAGGACGGAGGCGTGAGAGTGTCGTTCTTCGACCTTCCTGAAATCGAGGACTTGCTCAACCATCAGCTCGAAGGTGAGGTGTTCCGCCATCACCGCGAGGTGTACGAGGGTTTCAACAATCTTGCCAAACAGACTCTCAAGACTCCAAAGCTCAACGCCATGCTGCGCCCTTACCAAAAGGAGGGAATAAAATGGATGAAATATCTTTATGACAACAGTCTTGGAGGATGCCTTGCCGACGATATGGGCCTTGGAAAGACGGTTCAGACTATCGGCCTGCTCTCGCTTGTCTATCCCAAAGAGAAGAAGCCCACGCTCATCGTAATGCCGCGAAGCCTGCTCTTCAACTGGCACAACGAGTTGCAACGCTTTGCCCCGCAGCTGTCGGTCTACACCTACTATGCCGGCGACCGCGACATTGAGGCTGCCATGAAATGTCAAGTAATCCTCACCACCTACGCCCTTGTGCGCAACGACATCGACTCTCTGCGCCGACGCCACTTCCACATCGTCATCCTCGACGAGAGCCAGAACATAAAGAACACCACAGCCCAGACCACACAGGCCACACTCCTGCTCAAGGGCGACCATCGTCTTGCACTCAGCGGAACTCCTATCGAGAACAACCTTACGGAGCTTTACTCGCTCTTCCGCTTCCTCAACCCCACGATGTTTGGCACATTGGACGAGTTCAACTCGCGCTACACGATGCCCATACAACGCGACGACGACAAAGACGCTTTGCTCTCGCTACGACGCAAGATTTTCCCATTCATGCTGCGCCGACTGAAACGCGACGTGCTGAAAGATCTGCCCGACCGCATAGAACAGACTCTCTACGTGGAAATGTCACCCGAACAGGCCGACTTCTACGAGCGCCGGCGCAAATACTACTACGAGCAGGTGAAGCAGGTTATTGCTACTGAGGGTGTTCAGAAGTCGCAGTTTGTGATGTTCCAGGCTATGAGCGAGTTGCGCCGAATAGCATCCGTCCCCGAAAGTCTCAGCGACGGAACCATTGTCTCGCCCAAGCTCACCCAACTCATGGATTCCGTGCTCGACGCTGTGGAAAATGGTCATAAGGTTGTTGTGTTCTTCAACTTCATAGCAGGACTGGAGCTTGCCGGAGAACGCCTTGAGCAGGAAGGCATAGACTACTGCTCCATGACTGGCTCAACACGCGACCGCCAAAGCATTGTGGAGCGTTTCCAAAACGACCCTGGTTGCCGAGTGATGCTGATGACACTAAAAACGGGTGGCGTGGGACTAAACCTTACAGCTGCCGACACTGTCTTCATCTTCGAGCCGTGGTGGAACAAGGCTGCTGAGGAACAAGCCATCAACCGCCTCCACCGATTCGGACAGAAAGCCAACGTGCTAAGCTACTCGCTCATAACCAAATCGACCATCGAGGAGAAAATCCAAATCTTGCAACAGCAGAAAGCCGACCTGTTCGACGGACTGATAAGTGCCGATTCTTCGTCGGCTAAGCATCTGTCGGAAGAAGACATCAAGTATATATTGGGATAAGAGTCTAATATCCAAGGCTAAATAATAATAACTGTTACTTAATACTCTTATTTACAACGAGAATAAAAAAATGACAGAACAATTAGATTTAAATATTGAAGGCTATGTGGAGGACGAACGCCAACTGCGCATAATCCACGAGCCTACAAAGGACGAGATCAAGACAATGCGTGAACGGTTGAGCATAAAGACAAAAGGCCAACTGCAAACAATGGCCACCCCTTATATTGGACTCCTACGAAAATTACGCCTGCGCTACGACCGTGGCAACGGTGAAACCGAGACGCCTGCCCCTATCGAGAAGTTAGAAAAGACAAAACTTCAAAACAGAAGCGTTTGGGAGGAGTTTATTGCCATTATGTACCACGAACTCAACCATTCCATTATCTTCGAGTACATGCCAAAACACGAGATTGAGCTATGGCGCGAGGTGTTGCTCAATTATTATGTTGTCGATACTGAGGTGGAGAGAATTATGGGGCGCAAATGCTTCAAGAAAAGCTCATCGTTTTGGGATGATTCTAAACTGGAAGATTATCTTGCGTCATTCTTCAGTTGCAAGAACGCTTTGACAGTCAAAAGCGAAACATCACCGAGACAGGTTAAAGTTCCCTTTATATACTACGACTCTCCGCTTAAGAAAGCGGTATTCAGAGAGTTTTTCCCCGACCTTATCAACTTCAAGGATCTGGAAAAACTGCCTGAAGAGGCCAATCTGAAACAGTTCAGCGGTGAGAATACGGTATTTACCAAACTGCCATTATTGTCGGCACTCTACGACAGCTTAGTGCTTCCTCACATCTATGGCAAACCCAAAGCTACTTTAATAAAGAAAGTGCAGAAGACCATTCAGATGCCAAGATTCTTCGACAACTATCCCAACGCCAAACAAGCGCAGCTGAGTACTACGATGATAACAAATTTCTTCATGTTGTATAGAGCAACATACCCAAGAAAATTAGAATCCAGCCAGCCTGAGCAGATTGTGAAGGATATTTTCGACAATGCATTCAAATACAGAAGCAATGTGCAATTGCTGCCAACGCTGCTGTCCTACACCAAGGGTATAAGGTGCTCACCTTACGACATGGACATGGTGAACGACACATTGAGCGTGCTCTACAAATTGCTGTTCCATTACAGCAAGAAAAACTGGATACCCGTAGACGCGCTCATCATGAACCTGCGCTCGGCCACAGACACGTCGGATTATAATTTCCTGCTGCTACACCCCAACATTATCAGCTATGCTGACATCAGCAACTGCTATACTGGCGACACCTGCATCGACTTTGGCAACACCATACGCCAATTCTCCATACCATTCATAAAGTCGCTACTCTTCGCGCTATCCACTTTTGGCATCGTGGAAGTGGCCTATCGCGACCCTGACGACACCGACACGTCGCCATACGACGGATTGCAGTACGTGCGCGTTACGGAACTGGGGAAATATGTCTTTGAGGCTTCTAAAAGCTACTCTCCACAACAGTCGGCCAACACCAAGTCCGACTTTGAGCTTGACGACCAGCGACTGCTCATTAAAGTGCGGACAGCCAATTCTCCATTCATCCATCTTCTCGACAATTTCGCCCAGAGTATCACGCCCACGCTCTACCGCGTCGACTACGAGACTTTTCTCGGCGGATGCAGTTCGAAGAACGACTTGGAGCGAAAAATCAAAATGTTCAGCATGTATATCTGCAAAAAGCAGCCTGAGATTTGGAAGCAATTCTTCGATGAACTTCTGTCCAAATGCCATCCGTTTTCCGATTCTAAAGAGAAATACTTGCTGATAGAAATCCCAAGCGACAACATCGAACTTCAACGCCTTATGCTCAACGAGCCAAGCATCAGAAAATATGTTCTGAAAGTAGAGAACTATATGATGCTTGTAAAGGCAGACGAAGAGGATAAACTAAAACTTGCGATGAAGAAATTCGGATATTTAATATAAGTAACAGTTCAAAATTATTAATAGGAGGCCATGGCATCCCTGCCATACCCACTCGGCCATGATTGTCAAGTATATTTAGTGGGTATGGCAGGGAGAATTTTAAAAAACAATATAAACACAAAAAAAATATCGGGTGTGTCAAACTTGAAACAAGTCTCGACACACCCGATATTATTTTCTATAATTAACTGTTAGGAATTAATTATATATTTAACTTTCTCTTACCTTTCGCCTTTTTTTAGAAGAACAAGTAGCGGTTGTCCACAACCTTAGCCTTGATGTAAAGCTCGTTCATGAAGTTGCCTGCCATCTGCATTTCCTTCTGGCGGAGCTGCTGCATCATAGTGGCAGCGTCGAACTTACCTGGACGCTTGGTCTTGTTTACAACCTGGAACACATAAACACCAGCATTGCCCTTAACCGGAGTCTTGCAGAACTTGCCCTTGGCAGTAGCAGCCACAGCACCGCTAAGTGCAGGCTCGCTTGCGCCTGCAGCAGCCACAAACACTGGAGCGGCGAATGTAACCTGGTTCACAGCAGCGATAGTGGCACCCTTAGCCTTGGCAGCGTCTACCGACTTCACACCGTTGAGCTTGGCGAGAAGCATCTCTGCCTTCTTGTCCTTCATCACCTCACCCTTTACATACTCCTTAACCTGAGCATCCTCAAGCGAGCGGTAGCCCACATTATTAATATTGTTGAGCATCACGATGAGCATATGGTCGTTGTCGCCACACTCGTAGAGTGGAGACACAGCACCCTTCTTGGCCTCAAACAACCAGCGCATAGCCTCGCGTGTAGAGCGGATGCCTGCAAGATTGTGCTCGGCAGTAGTAACGTCCTTGCGCTCCTGAACAGTAAATCCTGCCTTGGCAGCGTTCTTAACGAGATCCTCAGCCGAAAGATTAGCACTTACGAAAGAGCTGAACTTGTTGAAGGCAGCGTTGTAAGTATCCTTCGAGAATGTGATGTTCTTCTTAATCACAGCAGCTGTATACTTGCTGATCACTGCCTTGCGGTCAACCACCTGTACGATGAGGTTGCCCTGAGTGAGGGCGATGTTCTTAACCTCGTTTACAGCCATTGTGTTGAGCGAGTTGATATAGTCCTTAGTGTTCTTGTCGAGCGACGGAGCACTCTGATACTGGCGTGTTGTCAACCAAGCCTTCTCGCCAGTCTGACCATACTTCTTGGCCACAACCTCGAAGTCGGCACCCGACTTGAGGGCTGTGTAGATAGAGTCGGCACGCTTTGCTGTCTCCTGTGCGTTGGCACCTGCCACCTGAATCTGGCGGAACTGTACTGAGTCGGGAAGCTGCTGCTTTGCAACGAGCTTGATGATGTTCAAGGTGTTGTCGCCCTTGTTCTCCACCACCTTGCTTGTAGAACCTACAGCCATAGAGTCGAGACGCTGAGCGATGTCGTATGGGAAAGCATCCTTCGATACTGGCACGCCAAGATAGCTGATGAGCGAACCGCTCTTATGAACGAGATCAGAAGGATCGGCTGCAGAAGCCAACTCTGTGTCATAAGCTGCAAACTCCTTCTGAAGAGCTGCGCGGTCGGCAGCCGAAGCCTTCACCTGCACGTCAATGTACTTGATGTCGCGGCTCTCTACATACTGCTTGAAGCGACCCTTCACCTCGTCATACTTAGCCTTGAGGTCGGCATCAGAAATCTGCACCTTGTTGTCGTCGATGCTTGAGTAAGGCAGAGCTGCAAGCTGAATCTGGCTCTCCTCGTTCTGGTCGTTGAAAGCCATCTGAGCCTCCACCTTGTTGCTGAGCAAGCAATGAGCGAACAAGCCCTGGTATTTCTGTGCGAGGAGCTGCTGGCGCAGGCTTTTCTCAATAAAAGTCCAGTACTTGTAGATTGTCTCATACTGCTTTGCGAGCTGCGGATTGGTCTTGCCCTGAGTCTTATACTCGGCGAGGAACTTCTTCAGCGCATTTGCGTCGAAGCGGCCAGTCTGCTGGTTGAAGAACGGAGTCTGCATGAGCATAGGGTTTGTACCCTCAATTAGCACGTTCTGCAACTCTGTGTCTGTTACGGTCAGTCCCAACTTCTTAGCCTCATTCTCAACAAGCTTTGTCTGCACATAAGTGTTCCACACCATGTCCTTCACCTGGTTGAGCTGGTCTTCGTTGAGATTCTCCTGACCCTGCTGCATCTTAATTACCTCGGTGTACTCATCTACGAGTTTCTGAAAATCAGTCACACTGATTTTCTCACCTAACACCTCTCCTACTTGCTGTCGAGCGTCATTGCTTGAAGACTCGCAAGAACGGAACGCCTCTTCGGCGATGAACGCAAATAGGCCCAAACTGATGATGCAAATCAGCAGGACTCCTTTGCTTCTTACTTTTCCTAATGCTGCCATTTGTTTAATTTGTTATTTTTATTTATTATTTTTTATTTTTCTTCTTGTTTTAATCTGTTGTGCCTATGGTCTGCTTACCACAGTCTTCGTTCAAAATGCCTACAAAAATACTAAATTATTAGCACATATTGGCACAAAAGCCTTAAAATTAGGTTCTAAGACACTAAAAATAAGCTTCCCAACCCTTTTTTCATACTCCAAAGCCCTAATTTACAGGCTATAAACCACTAATCCACAGGCTATGAGCCACTAACCAACAGGGCTTACTCTTTCACCTTAAGCCTTACGAGTTCTATTTTCGTCATCGTGCTCTTGATGATGCGAAACTCGAAATGGCCGATAGTCACCACCTCGTTGAGTTTTGGGAAGCTCTGGTATTCGTGCAGGATAAATCCTCCCACAGTCATGTATTCGTCGCTCTCGGGCAATCCCAACCCGAAGAGGTCGTTCACCTTATCTATCTCCAGTCGGGCCGAAAGCACATACTCGTGACTGTCCACCTGTTTGGCTATGTATTTCTCGCTGTCATGCTCGTCCTCGATGTCGCCGAAAATCTCCTCCACGATGTCCTCAAGCGACACAATACCGCTTGTGCCGCCAAACTCGTCTACCACCACTCCAAGACTCTTCTTCTGCTGCAGGAAGATGTGCATCAGCTTCTGCGCCGCCATAGTTTCGGGCACAAACGGCATCTTGCACACGTGCTCACGCCAAGTGTCTTGGTTGCGGAACATCTCCGAACTATGTATGTAGCCCACTATATGGTCGATGTCGCCCTCGTAGACGATAATCTTCGAGTTGCCACTCTCCACAAACTTCTGCATCAGCTCCTCGGTTGTGCAAGTATTGATGTCCACGGCGTTCACCTCCGTGCGTGGCACCACACAGTCGCGCACCTTGCAGTCGGAGAAGTCGAGAGCATTTTGGAAGAACTTCACCTCATCGTTGATTTCGTCCTCGCTCTGTGCGTTGTCGATGCTCGACTGCACCAGATAGTCGAGATCCACCTTTGAGAAGCCCTCGTCGTCGGTCTCCGTGGTCATTCTGATGCCCACCATGCGCAGCAGATATTTGGAAATGAGCGTTGAGAATCGGCTTATCGGCCACAGCACCACATAGAAGAGGTAAGCAGGCAGAGCAAACACCGAGAGAAGTCGGTTGGCGTTGTTCTTGAACAGGATTTTGGGCAGAAACTCGCCCGTAAACAGAATGACAAGCGTCGAAAGCAGCGTGTCGGCGGTCACTCTCATGCCCTCATCCAGACCGCTGAACAAGGTCTTGTCGAAAAACTCAGCAAATAGAATACCATAGATTACAAGCACAATATTGTTGCCCACGAGCATCGTGCTCACGAAGCCGTTGGGATGGCCGTAAAACACCGTGAGTAGTTTCTTGGTCAGCCTGTTGCCCTCGCGGTCCATTTCGGCGAGCATACGGTTGCTCGACACAAAAGCTATCTCCATGCCCGAAAAGAACGCCGACAACACCATTGTCACTGCAATTCCTGTTAATAAAGGTATATCCGTTTCCACTTTGTTATTTTAAATCTTTGTTATTTTAAATAATTGATTATCAACCAAACAAAGCACATGGGGAGAAATCGATTCTTTACCCCCATGTGCTGTCCCTAAATAAATTGCTTTGTTTCTTAGTTTGTATTTATCTTTCTCGACGGGCGCACCTGTGGTCTGACAGCCGCCTTCACGGTGTCGGGAGCAGAGCTTATGGTGTCGCCTGTTCCTGCAATGTCGCCCTTCTCGAACGAGCCGCGCGAGTTTGACACATAGTATTTAGTCATGCGCTCGTCGCTCCTGAAGTAAGAGCCTTCGAGCGTGCGCTCGGGAGTCACGAGCTTCGAGTGAACGTGCGAGTAGAGCTCATGGTTCGTCTCGTCCCAGAACAGCTGCTGGCTTGTGAATCGCAATCCGTCCTTTGTCAGAATACTCACTCGGCTGCGAAGCTCCCACAGTCGTTTTTGGTCGTAATAGTAGGCCGTGTCGCATTGTATGTACGACTGCACGTGGAATTTCTCGTCAAACTGCTCGAAGAACAGTCCCTTCTCAAAAATCCACCGCGACGGGTTGCGCACGGTGTTCACCTCCCAACGCTCAGCCACGATGCGGTATTTTATCACGCCCGAATCGGATATCAGCGTGTTCACACCATAGCTGGTCATCATCGACACAGAATCGCGGTCGTGAATGGCAGGCGCCGTATGCTCCTTCTGCTCCTCGCACGAGGCAAGCAGAACAGCCGCCACCAGCCACACTATCAAGAATTTACTGTACTTCAATGCCATTATTTTGACTAAAAAAATATGTTTACTTAAACAGAATAAAGAATCCTACGATTCAAGCATTCCCCCACTTACTCCATCTTCCACTTAGCAAACCAACGCTCGTTGAATGTCAGTCCGATATTTATGCGGAAAGTGTTCTCCGTGACAAACGCCTTGCAGTCCTGCTTCACCCACTGGGCCGAGATGTTGAGCAGCGAGCGGTTGTTGTAGCCGTTCATTATAGGAATGCCGAAACCTGCGCTCACGCTGTATTCCTTGGGGCCGTCCTGGTTGTTTATCTTCATATAGTTGGTGGCATACGACGCGCCGAAGCGGTAGTGAACGCGCTCCAGGAAGTTACGGCCGTTCTCCTTCGGGCAAATCTCGCCGCCGAGAGTCAGCTTGTGGCGGTCGCTATATACAAGGCCATGGTTCTGCATACCCGCATACTGAGGGTCGCTCACCGCTCCCCACTTCTGCAACTGGTAGTCAACCCCCAACTTAAGCTTGTTGGAACGGTTCCACATCACACCCACTCCATAAACAGCCGGAATCTCCAGTTCCGAGAGTCCCTTGTGCAGCGTGGTGTCGGCCACTCCCGTCTGCGAGTTGTTCGAAATCTCGTTGCATTCGGGTGCAGCTCCCAATTTGTGGCCCAAGCTGTAGGTCAAGCCCAATGTCAGCTCGTCCTTCTTCGTAATCTTCTGGGTGTACTGCAATCCGAAGTCCACCTTATAGCTGTTCACCGAAGCCGAGTAGTAGCGCGAGAGCGTGTTGGCATAGGCATCGGTATAGCTGTTCACCACCGAGCGGGTGTAGTCGCCCCAAAGGTAAGAACCATTCACACCCACAGCCAACCCCTTTACAGGGCTCCATCCCACACCGAGATAAATCTGGTGCAAGCCGCCGCTGCCCGAATACGAGTTGACATACGACGTTGTTGAGCTGCTGCCCGTAGAGCTGCTGCCCAACTTGTTTGTGCTTGAGTATTCGTAGCCGATGTTGGTATAGGGAAGAATACCGAAGCTCACACCGAGATGCTTGGCGGCGCGGAATCCAGCCACCAGATATTCGAAGTTGGCATTCTTGGCGTTCACCTTCACCCCACCCTCGCTATAGTTAGTGATATGTCCCGAGATGCCCGCGTCGAAGATGAACGACAGCGAGTCGATAGAGGCATACGAAGCCGGGTTGAGATAGTTTATCTGATTGTGTTCATGGAATCCCTGGCCCAAACCATTCATGCCACGGTTAAAACCTCCTGCCTGCTCGCTGAGCGATCCCAATCCATACTGACTGTAAGGGGAGTTTGTGCCGCTTTGAGCTTGAGCGGCCACGGTTGCGGCAACCATGGATGCGGTAATGAGTACTTTCTTCATTTCTCTAATTCTTGTTTTTATCTTACTCTCCAACACGCCACCCTGCCTACACATTATTATATATAGAGCAACTGGCGCGTTTTTTATCTAAATTGAATAATTGCTTGCAAAATTATCGAAAAAAAACGAAATAAAGGCACGATAAATGAGAAATTAAAGGTATTTTTGCATCGTGAAACGCTTAAAAAGAAAAATAATAGGTATAACGCTGATAATTTTTCTGTTGTTAACAAATCATTTATCAGCTTTCGGTCAGGGCCAACGCTCTGGCTCAAACATGGATTCAGTGGAGGTTAGTCTGCTGACCTGCGGTCCGCGCCCCAACGTCTACAGCCTCTATGGCCACACAGCCATCAGATACCAAGACAAGAGCAACGGCACCGACCTCGCCGTCAATTACGGAATGTTCTCATTCGGCAAGCCATTCTTCGTGCTGCGCTTCGTGTTCGGACTCACCGACTACGAGATGGGCATAGAGTATTTCTCCGACTTCGTGGCCAACTACGCCAACACAGGCTGCGGCATACGACAGCAGAAGCTCAACCTCACAGCAAGTGAAAAGACAGCCATCGCGGCAGCCATCGACGAGAACTACAAGCCGGAGAACCGCGTCTACCGCTACAATTACTTCTATGACAACTGCACCACACGCGCCCGCAACATCATCCTGAGCCACATCCACGGCACTGTGGAATACCACAAAAAGGAAAGCCGTGGCGAAATCTCATTCCGCGAGATGATTCATCAGTACAACGCCACACACCGATGGGCACGGTTCGGCAACGACCTGCTGCTCGGCGTCAAGGCCGACCTGCCCACAACACACGACCAGCAGCAGTTTTTGCCCGAAAACCTCAGTGCCGACTTCAGTCGCGCCACCATCAACAATGCCGACGGTAGCCGCAAGCTTGTAACCGAGGAGTCGTGGGTGTTGCCACACACAAGAGACGTTGGCAGCGACAGCTTCCCCCTCTCGCCTACCGCGTGCCTTGGTCTATTCGCCATTGTGGTGCTGCTCGTCACCGTGCTCGAGCGAGTGAAGCAAGCCAACTATTGGCTGGCTGACGCCGTGGTGATGACCGCCGACGGACTCTGCGGACTCATCCTCCTGGCAATGGTATTCTCGCAGCACCCCACCGTGAGCCTTAACTTCCAGATTCTGCTGCTCAACCCCTTGAGCTTCTTCCTCCTTGTGCCAACAGTCAAGGCCATGCGCAAGCGTCGCGCCAACCTGTGGCTCAAGTCATGGACAGCGTGCATTGTTTTATTCCTTTTCTGCGGAATATTTCAGTCGTATGCCGAGGGAATGTATTTTGTGGCACTATCTTTGCTAATAAGAAACATATCAAAAATACTCCAATTCAAGAAATGAACAGATATTTATCTACCATAATACTCCTTTCGGTGCTTGGCAACCTACAGTTGCCGGCGCAAAGCTTGCAGCCTGCCCCGCGCTTGGTTGTAAACATTGCCGTCGACCAGCTGCGCACCGACTACATCGAGCATTTCTCGCCACTCTACGGCGAGAACGGCTTACGAAAGCTCCTGCTCCAAGGCACCGTCTACGAGGCAGCAAGCTACCCCTTCGCCCCCGTCGACCGCGCCTCGGCCATAGCATCCATTGCCACAGGCACCACCCCTCACTATAATAATATTGTGGCCACACAATGGGTCGACCGCAACACCCTGCGCCCTGTGCTCAGCACCGACGACGAGGAATACGGCACATCGCCGCAGAAAATGGCCACATCAACCATCAGCGACGAGCTTAAAATCTCCACCAAGGGAGCTGCCATAGTCTATTCCGTGGCACAGGAGAAGGACGCAGCCGTGCTGTCGGCTGGCCACGCCGCCGACGGAGCCTTCTGGCTCAACGACAAGAACGGCACATGGACCACATCGCCCTACTACCCCAAGAGCGCGCAAAACCTCGTGAAGAGCCACAACCACACCTCCGCCAAGCGTGGCTCGCAAAACGCCAACGACGCCGTGGCCGACCTCTCTGTGGCGTGCATCAACGAGATGGGCATGGGCCGCGACCTCACCACCGACATGCTCTCCGTAACGCTCTCTGCCAAGGGTTCAGACCCCAACATGTGGCAGACCGAGATGGAACAAATCTACGTGAAGCTCGACAACACCATAGCATCGCTCATCAAGCGCATCGAGGACCGTGTGGGCAAGGACAAAGTGATGTTCGTGCTCACAAGCACCGGCTATGTCGACGAACAGCAAATCGACTACCAGCGATTCCGCATACCCACCGGAACCATCTACATCAACCGCACGGCGAGCCTGCTTAACATGTATCTTGGCGCCATCTACGGACAGGCCAAGTATGTGGAGACATGCTACCACAACCAGATTTATCTCGACCGCAAGCTCATAGAGCAGCGGCACATCAGCTATACCGACCTCATAACACGCTCCCGCGAGCTGCTCGTGCAGACTGCAGGAGTGCGCAACGTCACGCCCAGCCCCTACAGCCCTGCTGTAAGCGGCGACCTCATCATCGAGACTGCCCCGGGCTGGCAAATCATCAACGAGGATTTTCGCGAGTATTACTTCTCGCGCGCAGCGTTCATCCCCTTCCCCATCATCTTCTACGGAAGTGGTGTGAAGGCGCAGCGCGTCACCACTCCGGCCACGGTCGACCGCATAGCACCGACCATCGCCAAGGCCATACGCATACGTGCACCTAATGCTTGTTCCTCGGCGCCATTGCAGTAGAAAGTCTGCCAAAAAGGCAGAAAAACCGCTGCAACGACCCTTTTACAGGGTTTAAAGACGCTTATTTGGATTTTTTTTAGTAATTTTACACCCCAAATACAACAAGCATTAAAAAACAAAAACAATATATACAATGAATTTCAACAAATTTCTACAGTCATTGTTCGGCAACAAGTCATCAAAGGACATGAAGCTCATCCAGCCTCTCGTTAACAAGGTGAAGGAAGCTTACCCAGAGATTCAGAAACTGAGCAACGACGAATTGCGTGCACGCACCAAGGAACTACAGAAGTACGTACAGGACTCTGCCAACGAGCAGAAAGCCAAGATTGCCGAGCTTAAGGCAAAGATTGAGGAGACTCCTATCGACGAGCGCGAGGGCATCTTCAACGCCATCGACAAGCTCGAGAAGGAAGTGCTCGACCTCTACGAGAAGGCTCTCGACGAAATCATGCCAGTAGCATTCTCCATCGTCAAGGACACAGCACGCCGCTTTGCCGAGAACGAGGAGACCATCGTTACCGCCAACGACTTCGACCGCCAGCTCGCCCTGGACCCCAAGAACGACTTCATCACCATCGACGGCGACAAGGCCATCTACCACAACCACTGGACTGCAGGCGGCAACGACCTCAAGTGGGAAATGGTGCACTACGACGTGCAGCTCTTCGGTGGTATCGTGCTCCATCAGGGCAAGATTGCCGAGATGGCCACTGGTGAGGGTAAGACCCTCGTGTCTACACTCCCTGTGTTCCTCAACGCATTGACTGGCAACGGCGTACACGTCGTTACCGTGAACGACTACCTCGCCAAGCGCGACTCTGAGTGGATGGGCCCGCTCTACATGTTCAACGGTCTCTCGGTAGACTGCATCGACAAGCACCGCCCCAACTCGCCCGAGCGTCGCCGCGCCTACATGGCCGACATCACCTTCGGCACCAACAACGAGTTCGGCTTCGACTACCTCCGCGACAACATGGCCACATCGCCTGCCGACCTCGTGCAGCGCAAGCACAACTACGCCATTGTCGATGAGGTTGACTCCGTGCTTATCGACGACGCACGTACTCCGCTCATCATCTCAGGTCCCGTTGCCAAGGGCGACGTGCAGATGTTCGAGGAGTATCAGCCATTGGTTGAGAAGCTCTTCGAGGTGCAGCGCAAGCTCGCCACACAATACCTTGCCGAGGCCAAGCAGCTCATCAGCGAGGGACAGAAGACTGGCGACCAGAAGAAGCTCGACGAGGGCTTCCTCGCTCTCTACCGCTCACACAAGGCTCTGCCTAAGAACAAGCCGCTCATCAAGTACCTCTCGGAGGAAGGCATCAAGGCTGGTATGCTCAAGACCGAGGAATACTATATGGAGAACAACAACCGCCGTATGCCTGAGGCTGTGGAGCCACTCTACTTCGTTGTAGACGAGAAGCTCAACAGCTGCGACCTCACCGACAAGGGTACTGAATGGCTCGCAAAGCAGGTGAACGACGCCGAGCTCTTCGTGCTCCCCGACATCACATCGCAGCTCTCGGCTCTTGAGGCAGAGAAGGACCTCGACGAGCAGCAGCGCCTCGACAAGAAGGACGACCTGCTCAACCACTATGCCGTGCAGTCGGAGCGTGTTCACACTCTGCAGCAGCTGCTCAAGGCCTACACCATGTTCAACAAGGACGACGAGTATGTGGTTATGGACGGCGAGGTGAAGATTGTCGACGAGCAGACCGGACGTATCATGGACGGCCGACGCTGGAGCGACGGCTTGCACCAGGCTGTCGAGGCCAAGGAGCATGTTAAGGTGGAGGCTGCCACACAGACATTCGCCACTATCACCCTTCAGAACTACTTCCGTATGTACCACAAGCTCTCGGGCATGACCGGTACTGCTTCTACCGAGGCAGGCGAGTTCTGGGACATCTACAAGCTCGACGTGGTGGAGATTCCTACCAACCGTCCTATCCTCCGCAAGGACCTCGACGACCGTGTCTACAAGACAGCCCGCGAGAAGTATGCTGCCGTAATCGACGAGGTTGTGGCTATGCGCAACAGCGGACGCCCTGTGCTCGTGGGCACTACTTCGGTAGAAATCTCCGAGCTTATCTCGAAGATGCTCACCATGCGCAAGATTCCCCACCAGGTGCTCAACGCCAAGCTCCACAAGAAGGAGGCCGACATCGTGGCTGAGGCAGGACGCAGCACTATGGGCATGACCATCATCGAGGACGAGAATGGCAACAAGCACAAGGAGGAGCGTATGCTCGGAGCCGTGACCATCGCCACCAACATGGCAGGTCGTGGTACCGACATCAAGCTCACCAAGGAGGTTAAAGCAGCAGGCGGTCTTGCCATCATCGGCACCGAGCGTCATGAGAGCCGCCGCGTAGACCGCCAGCTCCGTGGTCGTGCCGGACGTCAGGGCGACCCGGGTAGCTCTGTGTTCTACGTTTCGCTTGAGGACAAACTCATGCGTCTGTTCGCCTCAGAGCGCATCGCAAGCCTTATGGACAAACTCGGATTCCAGGAGGGCGACCGTATCGAGAACCCGATGATCTCGAAGAGCATCGAGCGTGCACAGAAGAAGGTTGAGGAGAACAACTTCGGTATCCGTAAGCACCTCCTCGAATACGACGACGTGATGAACAAGCAGCGCACCGTAATCTACGAGAAGCGTCGCCACGCTCTCATGGGCGAGCGCATCGGCATGGACATCACCAACGTAATCTGGGACCGCGTGGTAAACATCATCGAGACCAACGACTACGAGGGTTGCCGCGAGCAGTTCCTCAAGGTTCTCGCCATGGAGTGCCCGTTCACCGACCAGGAGTTTGAGGCCACCAAGCGTGCCGACCTCGAGGAGCGTGCCTTCCAGGACGCTATGGCCACCTTCAAGCGCAAGACCGACCGCATCGAGTCTGTAGCATGGCCTATCATCAAGGACGTGGAGGAGAACCAGGGTGCCATCTACGAGCGCATCATGGTGCCAATCACCGATGGCAAGCGCCTCTACAACATCCCCTGCAACCTCAAGGAGGCCTACCGCACCGAGGGCAAGGACGTCGTTAAGCAGTTTGAGCGCACCATCATGCTCCAGATCATCGACGACGTGTGGAAGGAGAATCTTCGTCAGCTCGACGAGCTCCGCCACAGTGTGCAGAACGCTTCCTACGAGCAGAAGGACCCGTTGCTCATCTTCAAGCTCGAGAGTGCCAAGCTCTTCGACGCTATGGTGAATGACATGAACAACCGTATTGCAAGCATACTCACCCGCGCTCAGATTCCTGAGATGAAGCGTCAGGAGGAGAATGCCTAAAGCATAAAGATTTTTTGATTTATTACTGGGGCTATGGTGGCAACACCATGGCCCTTTTATTTTTTCCTGCCGAGAGAAATATTTTTTCCTGCCGAGAGAAATATTTTTTCCTGTCCTGCGCGTAAAAATACTCACTATTTACTCAACTTAACTCAACTCAATTCAACGCCTGCAAAGTTACGACATCCCATCCAAATTTGCAATGGTTGTACGGAAGTAGCAGTCATGAGTTTTGAATTTTGAATTGTCGGCAAAGCCGATTTTGAGTTATTCAATTTTGAATTAGGAATTATTAACCCCAAATTCTTAACTGAACAATTCAAAAATCAAAATCGCCAACGGCGACAATTCAAAAATCAAAATTCAAAATTCAAAACTCAAATTGTCACGATTGTCACGATTGTCACGAATGTCATTAAGAAAAAAAAAGTGGCTGTCAATACTCTATGTAGTAATATATAATAAAATATATATTTTATTATATATTACTACATAGCCATTTTTTTCATTTCCAAAATCCTTAATGACAATCATGACAATCATGACATTCGTGACAATCATGACAGTTTAGGAAATGACGCAAGCAATGATTAGTATGCTATACTATTAGAAATCAGCAGATTAGCAATACAAGCGATAACAAACGACAGAAGCTCTACACCCAATAAACATTGATTTTGAAGCCCCACCGCATGTAAAACCCACGCAAAAGCAAGGCAAAAACCACTCAAAAAATAAGGCAAATAGGTGTTCACATGACTCTAAGCACCTTTTTTCACTTGTTTTTTTTAGCATGATTTTGAGCTGTTTTACTGCGAAAACAGCATTTTTTGCGATAAAACAATCCCAAATCATACGAAAACAACCCATTCAACAGAGCTTAGGGATAAGGCTAAAATCATTCAACCAACCTTAGGTTTACACTACAATTTCAATCAACTTTTTAAACGGCAACACACTGGTATGATTGCTGTCACGATTGTCACGATTGTCACGATTGTCACGACTGTCATTAAGAAATTTGAAAGTCTGCAAGGGGGTCAGTTCAACTGAACCCCTTTGTAACTGCCAAGAAAATGTACATGCTGTTTCTCCACCATACCTGTATTCCTAAACATAGGGGGTGTGTCAAAAGTCAAACAATGCGGGCTTTCAGCCCGCTTTTGTTTGAGTTTTGACACACCCTCCCTTTGTAACGGCCAAAAAAAAATTAGGATCTTCCGGATATGGAGTTATGGGGAGGGTGTCCGCTTGATGGACACCTCCACGTTAAACGACAGAACCACCGTCGCGAAACGCGACACAGCTTTCTATATTCTTGCGGTTTTAGAATTGGATGATGATGGGGTCGGTTGAACCGACCCCATACAATCAATTCAATCCAAATTCATTTCATAAGCCATAGCCTTGCTCTTTCCGAAAAAAATATGTAACTTTGCACTTGGTCTTTCCGCTGATTGCCGGCAATGAGTTGCGCGGCGCCAATCGGCAGATCGGCCCGGTTATAATAAGAAAGACGTTTGCTAACGTGTTCTTCTGATCTTTCGGAACCTAGGAAATTTCAAAAGATGTTCAGATGAAGACAGCGGTGGGCGTCTACCCATCGTGTATATATACACAGTCCGTGGTGTACCTTCTCCAGTCATGGGGAAGGTACGCTGTGAGCTTCGTAATATATATCCAATTGGCGTAGGCATCTGTTGCTTCTTTTTTCTTGACATCAATGGTTTTCCTAGGACCTCGAAAGACAAGAAAAAAGACCACAAGCAACAGATTCCTCGCCTTTTTTGTTTTAGTCGCACAACAATCTTAAACCTTAAGTATAGTTCTTGTTTGTGGAATCGCAGGAATGTAGATTTTTATCTGACATTTAACAAAACAATTATAATGGAAACCAAGCAATACAACAACCTCTTCTCCTTTATCTGGAACATAGCCAACGATGTGCTCGTTCATGCTTTTGAGAAGGGCGACTACAAAAAGATAATCCTCCCATTCATGGTGC
>ERZ1026888.469-NODE-469-length-22549-cov-42.124255_pt1 | contig 22549 bp, 19 predicted proteins | sample MGYA00380174_ERZ1026888 | MGnify/ENA primary metagenome ERZ1026888 (study PRJEB33269, sample SAMEA4719810) | human gut metagenome | biome: human-associated habitat; feature: organic feature; material: feces | place: Cameroon | collected 2013-10 ...
AAGCTCTGCCATGGCGAGAAAACGTGCCATGAAATGGAAGGTTTTCGTTAAGCCAAATGAGCAGCGCTAAGCTTGCTTAAACTCTGCCATGGCGAGAAAACGTGCCATAAAATGGAACATGGCTATTCATTCATTTGCAGAAAATGAATATCCAAGGCATTCTCTATTTTGTTTATGGCTTCAAGCGAAAGATTCTCACGCCCTTTTAAGATTTTTGAAATGTACTGTTGAGTACAATTCATTTTCTCTGCCAACATCTTTTGAGTCATTCCAAGTTCTTTCATTCTTGCAGACATGATATTGGCTATCATCTGCGAATGGTTAAACCAAGGTTTTTCTTCTTGACTCATTTGTGCTCCTTTATTTCGATCAGGAGATACTGTTTCCTTTATCATCTTAGACGCATTTCGCTTTGTACCATTTATATTATGGCTATTGCCATTTCGCCTACAAAGATAACTGATTTTTATGAGAAAGCACAACTGTAGGGTTGTTTTCTCTTTTATGTGTGAAAATAATATGTTGAAACTGATATTATGACACTTTTACCGAGGTTTATACAGGTAAGCTCTTAATAACTCGGCAAAAACTCGGCAAAAATTCTAACTGCCAATATTCAAGCAGTTAGGATTGTTCTGTGTGCGCCTTATTGGACTGGTAACTCCCAGGAAACCAAGGGCATAGCTGCTGCCAAACACCTCGTTGGCATACTGCGCTTGTTCGGCAGGAAGAGTGCGGCCAAAATTGTTGTCTACTCGTGCCAATGCCTGGGGCTCATACATATTGAGTTTGATGGCATTGAGCAACAAGTCGCGATTCCAACCTTTGGTTACGGTTTCCTGCGCATAATATAGTGTGGTTTCATCATTCAGTCGCTTGCTCAACAGCAGCAGATTGTGCGACCACGGCAAAAGTGCTACGCTCGTTGCACTTTTGCATCATGCCCAGCCCATCAATCCAACTATCCACCTGATAAATCATTCCACGCTCAACTCCCAACAATCTATATGATGAAAACCACACTACATTAAAAATATTTGGTGGAAATGTGGGGTCGGGATTTTGGGTGAAACAAAGGGCGGGAAGGCACGGTTTGAGGGGTTCGGAGGCGAAATGGGGACGGGTGGAAAGGCCGTAAGCGGAGGGCGGCGCGGGCGTTGGGCATGTATCGGGTTGCGGGGGCTTAGGGATCGAGAGGCGAAAGGTAAGGGATGGAGCCTCGAAAGGGCAGAGATGGAGGGTCGAAAGATGGCGTTTCGTGGTGGGGAATGGTGTGTTTGGAATTTGGCGCAGGGGGCTGCGGAAGATAAGTGGTTGAATGTTAGGTGGTTGCAATGATGCGCTGAGAATAGCGTATTTGGACGCGGGACGGGGCGCAACGGGGAAAAGCGTGTAGATTTGGGGGAGGAGTTTTGAGAATGTGGAATGTGATATGTTGGATGTTGGATGTGGAAGGTGGAAGATGGGATTTGGAATGTGCCATGCGGCACAAGAATATTTCTCCCGCAGATGCCACAGATCGACACAGAAACCATGCGGGGTGCTTGTCAACAACACAGATTGCGCCGCCGGTGCGGAGGATAGGCACAGATATTTCGCAGGCAGAGAGGGATGTTGAGAATGTGGAGTGTGGAGTGTTGGATGTGGGATGTGGAATGTTGGGTGTGAGATGATGGATGTGAAATGTTGGATGTTGAGCGTGGAATGGGCCATGCGCCACGAGAATATTTCTCCCACAGATGCCACTCTTCTGGAATCGCATCACTAAATCGTATAAATGGAAAGGGCAATGCTTATTATCAGCACTGCCCCCCCCTGTAACGAACCTTACCTTTTCAATTTCAATCCACGGTGTAAAGCACTACGTGTGGTAGCATAATCTTCCACATGCAAAGCGCCTGTCCACGTTCCCTTGATTTTGTGCGCCCTTAGGGACGAATCATAGGCGTTATTATCGTCAGCGAAATCAAACTGGATGGTGTATTGGCCATTCTGATATGAAATCTTGAGAGTTCCGCTTACTATAGGAGCCCGTTCCTCTGCCACAGCCTCAGAACCCGATTTCTTATACTTAACATAGCATGTCTTTTCGGCGGTACCGTTGCTTAACTCTCCAGGGCATACAGTCCACCCCTCATTGGAGTTCGACACGGTGTATGTGCCTACAGGCAATGCGTCGGCTGTGCCTTGTGGTGCCACGAAATCGAGCGACAACACTTCTGTCTCATTGGCGAGGAATATGCCATAGTTGGCGGTCCCGTTGCCCAAGAAATCGCCGTAGTAATACGCTGCAGTACATTCGGTTGGCGTCATGTTCACATCGGAAGTAAGCGTGGTCTGGGGAGCTTGACTTGCCTTGAATTCCTCTATCATGCCAGTCCAAGAGGTCTTCACCGCGTAACCGTCAGAATCCTTGAAATTGCACACGATGGTGTAAGCGCCATCCTTAGCTTTGGCGATTATAACCTTACCATCAACAATCGCACAGAACTTCGCATTATACGACGCATCGTTCTGCTGGCAGAAGGTGCCTAAGGCTTGCTGGCCAAACCAAACGCCAGGATAGAACGTGCCTGGGGTATACTTCTGTCTTTCGCCAGGAGTGTATTCTCCCACAATGTCGCCACCCTTGGCAGTGTACAGGTCAAGCTGGATCTTATGGCCGACACCATTAGGATACAGGCCATCGCTCGTCACCTTATCCATGTCGAAAAGACGAAGCACATAATTGTCATAATTCTCTGTCTCTGAGAATTTTTGCATCGTCACTTTCTGGGTCTCCACATTCAAGTTGGCCCTAATATGGCCGTCGTTCACCTCGTCATCACTCTTGTCGCTAAACGCCAAAGCACCCGTGTAGGTGAATTTCAGTTTCTCGTCGTCCTGCGTGGTTGCCTCAATCACGATGTTGTAGCCACCATTCACATGCTTCACGGTGATTTTGCCATCCTTAAACAACTTGTTCTCAATGCGGTACTTATCGCCCACCTTCTCCTTGTTATATATAGCAAAAGTTAGTTCGGTGTTGAATGTGCCATTGGCTCGACCGCTATGTGGGGTGTAAACACCTTCCGGAAGAATGGGATTGTTGTGGTCGGCAGAAATGGCAGACCAAATGTCGCAAAGCACCACGTAACCTCCGGGGGTCAAAGGGAGAATATCGTTCGTGTTACCCGTTGTGCCTACTTCACCACTTGAAAGGATGAAATAATAATCGGCATAACCTTCCTTCCAGAAATCGCCAAAATAAATACCATCACAGGATTTGGTTAGGCTCACTTCCGTAACCTTGCCGTCAGGACCCTCTGGATCATCGTTGCTGCTGCATGAGCTCAAAAAGCCACACAACACCATCGCAAGCGCCACATAGGCGTAGAAAAATGCTTTGGTTTTCATCTAAACAGAATCTTTTTGTTATTGTTTTCATGATTTAAGTGGCACAAAGTTAACAATAATTTTTGGAACTTTCATTTTGTTTACTTACTTTTGCAACTGTTTTGAAAATAAATACAAACAAAAAGACAGAAAACAACATCTATTAATAATTAAAAGTACAGATTTCAATGAAAAAACTAACACTGTTGTGTACGCTCTTCGCTGCAACTTTTGCAATGACCAGCTGCTCTGACGATGACAACGAGAAAGAGCCCGTCTATCAAACCATTGCATTCGACGATTGCCAGTTCGCATCCGAAAATGCAGCCGACAACTTCGCTGCAAGCGGAAGCACCAACACATACACGGAGTTTGGCGCCGATTTCACCAACGCCAACACCTACTACACCCTTAGCGGCATACTTGTGGCCAGCAAGGCTGAGAAGCCCGAAACCGAAGGCGAATATCTTGAAGAGGCCAGCGCACGCAAGGTGGTTTGCAACCTCGCAGCCGATGATGCCAACCACTTCACTGGAGCCGATAAGACAGGCAAGTATTCTATATGGGCCTACTCTGAATATAACCAGAGCGTTGTTCCTTCATTTGCTTTTGCCAATGGTGCAGAACACAAAATCACTTCGCTTGAGGTAAACAACGTTGCCAAATATTGGCAGGTGATGAAAAGCGGTTATTACAGCAAAGCTGGTTTTGCAGCCGGCGACTACTACGAGGTGATCTTCACTGGCTACGACGCAACAGGCAACGCAACAGGCAGCGTGCCTGTAGTGCTCGCCGATTTCCGCGATGGCAAAACATTCATCATGGACACTTGGACCAAGGTCGACCTTTCTGCTCTTGGAAAAGTCAACAAGCTTGTGCTCACCGCTACCCCTTCCGACAAGCTTAAGGATTTTCTCTACGGCGCTTCTTACTCGGTATGTGTTGACCAAATCGTGTTTGACGTCACAGACGAGCCCGCGGCTTCCGCAAAGTAAGACGGCGGCTTCTATTATACAACCCCAAATATACAACCCCGAAACAGCCTGGTGGACACGAATCCTCCAGGCTGTTTGGGTGTTTCGGTTGCCGCATAGCCAAGCGGCGGGATGCGATGCGGCAGCAGGCCCCAGGCTGGCAAAATGAGCGGTGGGGCGCGCAAGGGCGCGTTGGCTCCATTCCACCAAATCGTCAGTTAATTGCCTGTGTATCATAATCGTTGTGCCTTTGCTTTATTTCGTAAAAATAACGATTATTTCCTAATGCATAGGCAAAAACAAACCGAAATTTTCCTAATGCATAGGCAAAAATGGGGCAAATCATTCCTATTGCATAGGCAAAAGTTGGATGAATCGCGCTTAATGCATAGGCAACCACAGGATTAAGCAAGTGTTTGTAGATCAAGTTTGACGAAAGTCAAAAACGGCACGTCACGAGGTGGGCAGAAGTTCTTAGCCCGCAGCGTTTGCCTTTTGCCCCCTCACTTGGCACGATCCGCGGAGGCACATCACAGGAAAACTCCATATAGCGGCATATTCGTGATGTTCTCTTGTTGGCGATAGGGCAGCATGGAGTAGCGTATGGCAGCTATGTTGGGATGCTCCGTGAGGTAATGGTGCAACGAGGTGGCCTTGACGCTTGTACCGCCCTTTACCTCTATTGGCAATAGAGCGCCGTTACGCTGGATGAGGAAATCCATCTCCATACGTGAGGTGTCGGAACTGTAATAGTAGATGTGGGCAATGCCCGAAGCGAGCAACTGCTGAAGGACATACTGTTCGGTGAACGCCCCCTTATATTCTGTAAACACATGATCGCCCAGCAACACATCCTTTGCTGCGGTATCGGCCATAGCACCCATCAGTCCACAATCGCATAGGTATAGCTTGAAAGCCGACAAGTCTTCGTAAAACTTCAACGGCAGCTCAGGCTTTGTCACCTTGGTGATCTTATACACCAAACCAGCATCCACCAACCATTGTATAGCCAACTCAAACTCCTTGGCTCTGCCACCCTTTTTCAATACGCCATAGACAAACTTCTTGTTCTCTTTCGAAAGCTGCCCAAGGATCGACTGCCATACCATATCTATACGGGGCACCTCCTGCGTGGGGGCATGCTTAGAGAAATCGCTGGCATAGTTGGAGAGTATTTCGTTCTGAATAGCGCGCACTTGGCCAAGCAATCGGTTTTCCACATACGTCTTCACTACCTCAGGCATTCCACCCACGTAATAGTATTGGCGCAAATAGTCTTTCAGTTTTTCGTGGAACGCATTCATCAGCTCATAATCCTTGCTGTGCATCAGTTTGAGCAGTTGGTCTTCGCCCATGGCCATAAGAAACTCCTCAAAGTCCATAGGAAACAGGCGCATGGTCTGCACCTTGCCCACCGGAAAAGAAACACCGGCATGCAGGGCAACTCCCAACAGGGAGCCGGCCACCACAATATGATACTCGGGAGCGTCTTCGCAAAAATACTTCAGGGCTTCCAAGGCGCGTGGGAAGGCTTGCACCTCATCCAAGAATATGAGGGTCTTGCCAGGAATGATGTCCACTCCTGTCAAGGCACTCAATCCTCGGATAATCCTCATTGCGTCAAAGTCGCCAGCATAGATGGCGTACAGGTTCTCATTCCTATCGCAACTCACATAGGCCAGATTATCAAACTCCTTGAGGCCAAACTCCTTGAGAATATAAGTCTTTCCACATTGTCTTACTCCGTTTAATATCAACGGTTTATGACGCTCTTGATTCTTCCAGTCTACAAGCTGGGCATATAGTTTTCTTTTCATCGCTTTACACTTTTCGACACATAAAACAGGCGGATGGTTACACTTTTCGACACATGATCATGGCGAAATCTTACACTTTCCGACACATGCATTCGCCACAAAGCTACACTTTTCGACACATACCACCAAACAAAACCGAGAAAAACAAGCGTTTCATTATGTTTTTTTAAGTCCTGCAGCAAAAGGGGTGCTGTATAATTACGCCGCACCTTTCATCCCCAATCGGTCATTACATTTCAATTCTTGGTAGTGTTCGTTTAGAGTAGGATGCAACATTTGCGTTGAAGGCATAGCGGGCTATGGAGAAACGCGAATGGAAGCAAGATGCCGGAAGAAACGCTGACAAGAGTTGAAAAGAAACCATAACATCCTACTATTACTCCTATTTCGGTCTAATGACGATTTGGGATCATGGTCGGCAGGCTAGCGGGCCACGTGGCGCATGGGGAGCAACCGCTTTGGGAACGATTGCGCAAATTGGGAACGATTGCGGTAACGTTCCCAAGAAACAAAGCCGTTTTTGGCTTTGCCACACCCTTGGGATAAACTACATTTGCAAGCGTAAACCATTAACAATCAGAAACCTAATTCCTGCTAATGAAGAGAATTTCCACATCGCTCATCGCCTCGGCCTTATGCCTAACGGCTCCGGCGCAAATGCACCTTTCAGCCAGTTTGCAGAACAACCATCTGTGGCGCGGCATGGAGGTGGCCGACGGTTGCCTTATCCTGACAGACCTTGGCTACACCTTTGCCAATGGGCACGCCACGCTCGGCCTGTGGGGCGGAACCAACACGCAAGGCTCCTACAAGGAGATGAACCATTACATCACGCTGCGCGCCGCTGGACTGGAGCTCTGCGCCATGGACACCTACAACTTCTCGCCCGGCGCCACCTACAACAACCATGAGTATTTCAACTATTCGGCACACGAGACGGGCCGCTTCCTCAACTGCACGCTGAGCTACCGCTTTCAGCAGCCTAAGTTCCCGTTGCTCCTCAGCTGGTCGACCATCATGTTTGGCCGCGACCGTTCCGTCGACAACAAGCAACAGAAATACTCTACGTTTGTTTACGCCGAATACCCCCTCTACAACAAGGAGGGATGGCAAGTGGACGCTGGTCTGGGCGGAGCCTTCGCCTTGAACAAGGCTGGCGAAAAGCAACACTTCTACGGCACAACGTCGGGCATCGTACATGCGCAACTGAAGGTGAGCCACGACCTGACGATAGGTTCCTACACGCTGCCTGTGCATGCCATGGGCATGTGGAATCCACAGTCGCAGAAAGCCTACTTCCAAATAGGAGCGCAAATACTGCACCTGTAAGCCCAACCAACAGAATACATAGTAAAGGTGGGGCCTATAAATAACCACCGCAAAAGACAATAAACACTTAAACCCAAAAGCATGATGAACATCAAAGATTTCACAACGGGCGTTCAGCACATCGGCGTCCCCACAAACAACATCGAGGAGACCATCAACTTCTATCTCACGCTCGGCTTTACCCAAGCCCTGCGCACCGTCAACGGCACAGAGGAGGTGGCGTTCCTCCAGCTCCACAACCTCGTGATAGAGACCTATCAGAACCGACAGGCCGCCATGGCCTACGGCGCCATCGACCACATTGCCATCGACGTGAAGAACATCGACGAGCTGTTTAAGGTGGTGCAGCGCGCCGGTCTGAAAATGCTCGACACCCAGGTCAATGGCTTGCCGTTCTGGGCGCATGGCGTGAGGTTCTTCACCATCGAGGGGCCCAACAAGGAGAAGATAGAGTTCTGCGAAAAACTATAGTCTATTGAGAATTTGTATCTGTTCACGTATATCAACAAAGTGAAGCAATAAGTGAGCATCAATCTTCGTTAAATTCATATAACCAAAAAGCATACCATGATGAAAGATAAATATGTAGTGGGACTGGGCGAGGCTCTGTGGGACGTGCTGCCCGACGGAAAGAAACTGGGTGGCGCACCGGCCAACTTCGCCTACCATGCCGGTCAGTTTGGCCTGAACGCCATTGCCGTGAGCGCGTTGGGTGAGGACAAGCTCGCCGACGAGACCATAGCGCAACTGGAGGAGAAGCGCTTGCAGTACTGCATGCCGAGGGTGCCGTATCCCACCGGTACGGTGCAGGTGGAGCTCGATAACGAGGGCGTTCCCACCTACGACATTAAGGAAAACGTGGCTTGGGACAACATTCCTTTCACCCCGGAGGTGCAGGCCGTGGCCGAGAACACTCGCGCCGTGTGCTGGGGTTCGTTGGCGCAGCGCAATGTGGTGAGCCGTCAAACCATCTACAAATTCCTCGACGCCACGCCCAGCGACTGCATGAAGATATTCGACATCAACCTCCGTCAGACGTTCTACACGAAGGAGGTGATCTGCGAGTCGATGAAACGCTGCAATGTGATGAAGATCAACGATGAGGAGCTCATCGTCATTGGCCGCATGTTTGGCTATCCCGGCCTCGACATAGAGAACAAGTGTTGGCTCATCCTGGGCAAGTATGACCTCGATATGTTGGTGCTCACGTGTGGCGTAAACGGCAGTTATGTGTTTACCCCGGGCTGTGTGTCGTTCCAAAAGACTCCCATGGTGGAGGTGGCCGACACCGTTGGCGCCGGCGACTCCTTTACGGGTTCGTTCTGTGCCTCGATACTCGAGGGCAAGAGTGTGGCCGAGGCCCACAAGCTCGCTGTGGAGGTGAGTGCCTTCGTCTGCACCCAACAGGGCGCCATGCCCGATGTGAAGGCATATTTCAATCTGTAATCCCCCCGTTCAACCATCATGCTCCCTCTTCGGCTTATCTGCTGAGGGGGGAGAGGTGGTTGAACTTTCTTTTTCCAAAGCCGCATTCACATCGTCGATGGGTTGGAACGGCACCACCACCTCCAGGTCTTTGTTGATGATGCAGTAGACTTCCTCCTCGTCGTTGTCGTCCATGCCAAACCCGTCCTCGTCGGCGAAGTAGCGGCCGTCGGGATAAAGGGTCCAATAGAGGGCGCACAGGCCGTTCTTGAAGTCGCTGTAACGGCCAAAGCCATACCTCACCATTCTTTCGCCATGGTAGTGGGGACAGCCTTTGCGGATGGCGGCCTCGTCGATATCGTTCTCGTCGACCGCAAGAAAGCCCGAGGCGTCGACGAATAAGCGCGTTTGGCCTGTCGCCTTGTTGCCCAACAACCAACTTTTTCCTTGGGTCCGAAGTATCGCCATGTCCTCGCCAATGTCGATGGCGTCGTCAAATAGTTTGGTATCCATCATTGTTTCGCTTTTATTCGTTCTGTCGCTTCGCTTGCCGCTGGGCTATGAACTTCTGCCCCTTTCGGGGCGTTTTTGCACACCCTCTTTGGGGTTAATCTTTGCTTATCTTGAAACCTAATTTAAGGATGAGCTTGATGGTTTGTTGCGATGTATTGCGGTCGTAGTCGCGTTCCTCCTCGCTCAGTTCCTCGTAGGGCACGAGGCACGGATGCTTCTTCTCGGCGTCGTTGCGCTCAGGCCCATAGGTCCAGCCTTGCGCCATGCGCGTGGCGGCCCACACCTCATGAACGTTCTTCGACATTTCTTCCACCAACGGCAACAGGCTCTCAGGCAGGTCCACTTGGGTGGTGTCAGCCGGATTGGGAACATATTTATTCTTCATTTGCGTCATGTTTTAATGATTCATCTTTATTGTAAGGATCGTTTTGCCCTTCACAATCTATCAGTTGGGGGAGAAAAAAGTTGGCGGTATGTGGACGGCAGGAGTCTGCCTCACTCAGCCTTCTCTATGAAGGCGGTGGGGATGTAGGCTGTGGCCACTTGGCAAACGCCGGGGATGGTTACCACCACACGCTGTTGACCGGCCGCTCGGGCCACGCGACCTATCACGCATGGGGATGGTCATCAATCCGTTCCCACATAAGCATCCGCCTTACCACAAGGAATTTCTTCCCCATTCTCTCCGCATTATGTCAGCAAACCAAAAAGTCTCTGCCAAACTGTACGACCAGTTTGTCAGAGACCTGAACGACGTTGTCATGTAACGTTGCTTTTATTTTCTGTATCCTCTCAGTCCGTACCACAGCAGCACAAACTCGCAAACGAGCGCTATGGTCCACGTAAACTGCCATGAGCCCACCGTGTCGGCCATCATTCCCTGAAGCACGGGAAACACCGCCCCACCAAACACGCCCATCATAAATACGCCTGAGGCTCGCGAGGTGTATTGGCCCAGTCCGTCGACGGCAAGCGTGAACACGCAGCTCCACATCACCGAGTGGAAGAGTCCCACCGCGGCCAAGAGCCAAAGGTTCTCGGTGAGCATGGCGGCCGTCATGAGCGCTATGGCCCCGAGCGTAACGGTGATGAGCATCGGGCGTGGCTTGACGTTTTTCATCGACGCCGACACCATTCGCCCTACGAGGAAACCGCCCCAATAGATTGTGGCAAGCAAGGCTGGCGACAGATCCACGCCACCGGCCATGAGCTCCATGGCGTGGAGGTTGATGTTGTTGCCAATGCTCACCTCCGTACCCACGTAGAAGAAGATGGTTATCACGCCATTTCTCAGGTTGCGGAACGACCACACGCTCCGTGCCTTTTCTGCTGTAGAGGCGGCCGTGTTGGCGGCCGAGGCCGACCGTGTGCCCTCAAGGTCGGGCAAGGCCAGACGGTTTGTCGTCATGGTGGTAATGATGATGCAAACGGTCATCAGGATGAAAGGCAGGGTGAGTTGCGATGCGTCGACACTGTCGAGCGGCACTCCAGCGAACATAATGCCCGTAACGAAGAGGGGCGCTATGGTTGTGCCAAACGAGTTGACGGCGCAGGTGAAGTTCATCCTTTGCACCGCACTTGTACCCGGCAACGGATAGGCGGCGATATACGGATTGATGACCACCTGGAGCATGGCGGCTGCCGTGCCCATGAGGAACGATCCCGTGAGAAACACGAAATAGCCAAACGGCACAAAGTCGCCATCGGCCACAAGGCCCACATTGCCAGCATACTCGGCGCAAAAGGCAGAGGCGGTGTAGAACACCAATCCCGCCACCATAACCATGAGCGAGCGTATCAGCGTGCGCTTATAGCCGATGAGGTTGAGCAGTCGCCCCGTGCGCGAGCTGTTGAGCAGATAGCCCAGGAAGAAAGCGAACGACACGAGCGTGGCCAGCGAGTTGCGCATTGCCGTAGCGCCAGAGAGAAACGCTATCTTGAGCGGTCCTTGGCACTGGCCGTTGACCGTGGTGAGGAATCCCACGATGAAATAGATAAATGTGAGCAGCAGGAACGGTCCTGCGCTCTTTATGCTTAGGGATTTCATGATGATGTTAGGTTTTTAGAGGTGGCGGAGGCGCTGTGGCCTCCGCCTTCATGGATTAAGTCGTTTGCGGTGGCAATCTCTGCTACCCACCTACAGTATGCCCTCAAGGGTCTTCATGGCTCCCTTGCTCTTGATGCTCTCCACCATCTGCAGGTAAGGCTGCGTAAAGTGGTTGGCAGCGCGCAGGTCGGTGCTGCGGAACGGCGAGAGGGCCAGGAACTGGAGCGGATCGTCGCTTGCTATGAGTTGGCGGTCGTCGGTGGTGAGCCATGGGTCGGCCACCTCAAACTGCTCGCCATTGTCGTCGGTGTGATACTTCAGGTAGTGGCGATAGGCGGCAAAGAGATAAGCCACACGTGTGAGGTCCTTGTCGTCGCGTATCATCTTCTCCAGGTTGGGCATGACATACACGGGGAACTTCGAGGCGCCGTCGAAGCACAGGCGGGCCACCTGGTCGCTCACCTTGCGGTTGCCGAAGCGCTCGCATAGGGTCTGCTTGTAGAGCTCAAGGTCGGTGTCCTTGGGAGCCGGCACGTAAGGAGTGATGTCGATGTCCATAAACTGGCGCACAAACTTGGCTATGCGCTCATCGTGCATGGCGGCGTCCACCTTGCGATAGCCGTAGAGGAACGAGGGATAAGAGAGCAGCGTGTGGGAAGCGTTGAGCAGCGACAGCTTCATGTTCTCAAAAGCCGTAACGTCGTCGGTCATCTGAGCGCCAACGGTCTCCCATGCTGGGCGCCCGGCGGCGAAGTTGTCCTCCACAACCCACTGTATGAAGTCCTCGCAATACACCGGAGCCAGGTCGTCGGTGCCATTCTCCTCGTTGAGACGCTTAATGTCCTCGGGGCGCGTGGCGGGGGTGATGCGGTCTACCATGGAGTTGGGGAAGGTCACATTGTCTTCCATCCATTCAGCCAGCACCTTGTCTTGGGCCTCAACAAACGACATGAAGGCGCGGCGTGCCGTATTGCCATTGTGCTGAAGGTTGTCGCAAGAAAGAATGGTGATGGGGCCCGCACCTACGGCCTTGCGGCGACGAAGGCCCTCGGCCACATAGCCAAAAGCTGTCTGTGGGTCGTTCGGAAAGTTAATGTCGTGGGCCACCTGTGGGTTGTCGAGCATAAACTCGCCCGTCTGGCGCGATATGTTATATCCGCCCTCCGTGATGGTCAGTGTGATGATGCGTATGTCGGGGTTGGCTATCTTGTCGAGAATGGCGTTCTTCTCCTCCATGCCCCAATAGAGCTCCACCAAGGCTCCAAGACGGTACACCTCGTTGTTGCCGTCGCGTCCGCATACGGTAAGGGTGTATTCGCCATTCTGGGCCTTCAGGGCCTTGTAGAGGGTTTCGTCTCTCTCGAGGATCATCGCTCCACAGATGCCCCAACCACGCTGGGTGGCATCTTCAAGCAGCTTGCTGGTCATAAACTCGAGGTGGGCGCGATGGAAGTTGCCTACACCAAAATGAAGGATGCCTGCCTTGACCGAGTTGCGGTCGAACGAATACGATTTGATTACATTTGTTGCCATAATATTTTTGGTTTTTAGTTATTGACGCTGCAAAGATATACGGCAAAAAGTGGGTTTCAAAGTTTTTTTTAAGGGGAATGATTGGGAACGATTGCGGTAACGTTCCCAAAATCTGCAAACGTTTTAAACCCTACTCGCCTGTCGACGCCCGGCACCTCATTTCCGTGCGCAGCACGATCTTCCGGTTCTCCGCCTCTGGGTTGCGCACCTTCTCAAGCACGAGCTCGGCGGCACGCTGCCCCATCTCGGCCAGCGGCGGTTCAACGGTGGTGAGCTGCGGGAAGACAATGGTCGAGAGCTCGGTTCCCGAGAATCCGGCCACAGCCACGTCCTCGGGTATGCGGCGGCCTATCTCGCGCAAGCGGTTCATGGCTCCGATGGCGAGGGTGTCGGTAAAGGCATACACGGCATCAAACTCCACACCCTCTCGAACAAGGCTATCCACGGCCGCCGCCCCGTCGGCAAACGTCATGCCCGTCTTGATAACCAGTTGCGGGTCGTACAGGTGGAACTTCTCCATGGCCTCGCAGTAGCCACGGCCGCGCTCCACGGCATTGTACACATCGTCGGGGCCATAGAGGTAAGCGATGCGGCGGCGCCCAAGACGTATGAGGTGCTCGGCCATGAAGAAGGAGTCGTTGTTGTCGTCGACCATCACCTGGGGCATGTCGTCCATCCCATGCGGTATGCGGTCGTAGAACACGATGGCCATACCCTCTTCGGCAAGACGCCGGTAGGTCTCTATGTTATGCTTGCAGCTGCACAGGCTCACAATGAGGCCGTCGACCATAAACTCCTCCATCATCCGCAAGCTGTCGCGCTCGCGGTCGGGATTCTCGTCCGACTCGGCTATCATCACCTTCTGGTTGTTCTTGTAGAGCACGCTCTGGATGCCCGCCACCACCTGCGAGGCGTATGGCGTGTGCATCTCGGGAACAATCACACCTATTGTATTGGTGCGGCCCATCTTGAGATTCATGGCTACCGGATTACGGCGATAGCCCAAACGCTCGGCCTCACGCAGCACGGCAGCGCGGGTCTCACTACGTATATTCTTGTCGTCGGTCAAGGCTCGCGACACTGTCGACACCGAGATGCGCAGCGAGCGGGCTATATCTTTTATGGTTACATGTTTCATTGCAGGTAGAACAGATGGGGTTTTAATGATACATTATCTATCATTTGCAAAAATACAAAAAAACACAGAATATCGCTTGACATAGAACATGAAAATCGCAGTCGGAGGCCCAGCGTAACACATATTTCAAGGAAAAAGCGTACCTTTGCACTCTCGAAAAGGATAACCCTACAACGAGACGGGATCATCGCGCAGCAATCGGTTGCAATCGTTTGCATGTTTTGGGAACGTTGCCGCAATCGTTTGCAAAAAGAAAGAGACAAAAGAAAGAAATGGCTTGCTCCAGAATGGCTAACTTAGCCGTCGCAATGAGCAAGGTTTTCGTTAAAGCGCTAAGTTTACTTAAGCTCTGCCATGGCGAGAAAACGTGCCATGAAATGGAACTAATAAACCTTTTTATATTATGAGCATCAATATCCAGAGAAATCAGAAGAAAAGAGTAGTAATCGTTGGTGGCGGACTCGGCGGACTGCGCCTGGCTGAAGACCTCTACGGGTCGGGCATGCAGGTGGTGCTGATCGACAAGAACAACTTCCACCAGTTTCCACCGCTGATCTATCAGATCGCCTCGGCGGGTATCGACCCCAGCAGCATATCGTTCCCCTTCCGACAGATTTTCCGCAAGCGAAAGGACTTCTATTTCCGCATGGCTGAAGCTCGCATGGTTGACGTGGAAAAGAAAATCCTACAGACCTCCATCGGCAAGATCGACTACGACTACCTGGTTCTGGCGGCCGGAGCCACAACCAACTTCTTTGGCAACAAGAACATCGAAGAGTGGGCCATGCCCATGAAGACCGTGCCCGAGGCCATGGGCCTGCGCAACGCCCTGCTCTCCAACTTGGAGCGCGCGCTCACCTGCGCCACCGAGGAGGAGCGACAGGAGCTGCTCAACGTGGTGATCGTGGGCGGTGGCGCCACCGGTGTGGAGATTGCCGGCGCCTTGTCGGAGATGAAGCGCTACGTCATACCCTACGACTATCCCGACATGGACTCGTCGTTGATGCACATCTACCTCATCGAGGCTGGCGACCGTCTGCTTGCCGGCATGTCGCCCGCCTCATCAGAGAAGGCGTACCACTTCCTCAAAGGCATGGGCGTCGACATACAGTTTGGCAAGATGGTTACCGACTACCGCGACCACAAGGTCATCATGAAAGACGGAACGGAGATTCCCACACGCACCTTCCTATGGGTGTCGGGCATCAGGGCCAACGCCATGCCGGGCATCGACGAGAGCCACATGGGGCGTGGCTTCCGCTTTAAGGTCGACACCTTCAACCGCATCCCTGGCATCGACGGCGTGTTTGCCATTGGCGACCAGTGCCTGCAAACCACCGACGAGGCTTATCCCAACGGCCATCCGCAGGTGGCCCAGGTGGCCATACAGCAGGCCAAGAACCTCGCCAAGAACCTCAAGAAGATCAACGAGGGCCTGCCCGACAGCGCGCTCACACCCTTCACCTACAACAACCTCGGCTCCATGGCGACCATTGGCCGCAACAAGGCCGTGGTGGAGATCGGCAAGTTCCGCAGCCAGGGCTTCTTCGCCTGGATACTGTGGCTCGTGGTGCACCTGCGCTCCATCCTTGGCGTGAAGAACAAGATGATGGTGCTGCTCAACTGGTTGTGGAAATACGTGAGCTACAACGACTCCATCCGCATGATTACCTACGCCACCAAACCGCGTGAGGTGCAAGAGCGCATCAAGCGCGAGCAGCGTACCCACCTTGGCGAAGACCTCATGGACTAAGGCCCCTTGAAAGTGGGGAAAGAGGAATGGTGGATGTGGGATGTGAGATGTTGAGTGGCCATGCGGCACGCAAATATTCTCCCACAGATCGCACAGCAGATGCCATGCGGGTTGATATTTTAAAGAACACGAATCTCACGAATCCATCGAATGACGTCTGAGAGAAACACCGCCGGTGTTTAATAGGATATGCATTCGTGAGATTCCAAACGCCAAAGGCGTTTCTCATATCTGCATTCGTAAGATTCGTGAGATTACCTCCCATTCGGTCGGTGGGGCTTCGCCGGGTCTCGTGTTCAAAAAAAGACTCGGCGTTGTCCAACTCATCTGTGCAAATCGGAGGAATCTGTGGGCGACAAATAAGCGCACAATGCGCTAAGGAACAAGCTGGATGATTTATTCTCCCACAGATCGCACAGATCGACACAGATGCCATGCGGGGTGATGGGCTCCCACAGATCGCGCCGTTGGCGCGGCAGATCGACACAGATCTTTCACAGGCGGAGAGGGATTTATAATGTGGAACGTGGAAGGTGGAATGTGGAATGTGGAATGTGGAATGTGGAATGTAGAGTGTGGAATGTTAAATAGGTCCTGCGGATGAAGAGCAATTGAATGGGGAGCGTGGCGGGCTGAAAGCCCAATGATCTCCATAGCCCAGGGCAAGCGAAGCGGCGCCCTGGGTATAATGTGCCGTGTAGCTTGCGCCCTGTAAGGGCAAAAGCACTGAAACAGAGCGTGTTATGTTTACTTTTGCCCTTACAGGGCGTGGCGTGATGGGGTGTGGCGGTTTACCCAGGGTGTCGCTTCGCTTGCCCTGGGCTATGGAGGTCATTGGGCTTTCAGCCCGCTTGGGTCAACAGGGCTATGCGCTACCATAACTTTTCAGCCCGCTTGGTTCAACAGGGCTATGCGCCACCATTGTCTTTTCAGCCCGCTTGGGTTGTCAGCGACAAGGAGAGTGTCACACGCTCTTGGTATGCGAAAAATCTGTGGGAATCCGCGGGATCTGTGGGCGACAACTAAGCGCACAATGCGCTAAAATTTTTATTCGCCCACGGATCGCACAAATAAGCACAGATGCCATTCGGGTTGCTTTTATCAAAAACACGGATATCTAAGTTGGCATGCTCCATTTTCGCCATCACATGCTCCATCCCTATATGTTAATGTTGTGTTAAAACGACGAAAACCTGTGTATATTTTTGCTCCTCATTCGTTTTTACATTATACCATAAACACCAGGTACGACAGAAGGCAGCTTTCCTATCAACAGAGAACGTGTGTTCATAATGCCTTTGATGACATTATGGAATACACGATTGAATGCGATGACCTTTTAGAGACAAAGGGAATCGTAGCAGAAACAAAAAGGAGGTAGAACAGACTTTTGGCACGCCTGTATCAACAGGATGTATGTATCAAGAAATTGAAATGTATCTAAGTTTGCGTTGAAAATGAAAATATTGCATTTGTCTGACACGCATGGTCAGCACAAGAATTTGAGGTCATTGCCCGAAGCGGATGTCATAGTGCATAGCGGTGACTTTACTTTTGCAGGAAGTGAAGAGGAAGCGTATGACTTCATGAATTGGTTCTGTAACTTACCTTATGAGCACAAGGTTTTCATTGCTGGCAACCATGATATGTGTATGTATGGGGCAGACCCTATTGGCGGACTCTCCAAAAACGTTCACTACCTCAACAGCAACAGCGTTGTCATAGATGGCAGGAAGTTTTATGGCATACCGATGTTCATGGAAGACTGTATGGATGGCAAACTGGACATGTTAATCCGAAATATTCCAGACGATATAGATGTCTTGGTAACGCACATGCCCCCAAAAGGAATATGCGACATCGCTGACTACGGAAAAGGTCCTGAGCATAGAGGCAATGCAGCCGCCAAGTATTTACCCGATTGGGCAAGCTGGTACAAGAAGGTGTATTATGGAATGGAATAGTTATCTGTAAAAGCCACCGATAAAGCGGACGCTGTTACAAAAGCCATTGATAGCTTTATTGCCAAAGTGAGAGATATAAAATTCAAGGCTAAGGTTGATGATGCCGACATTGAGAAACTGACAGATGACAGAAAGAAACGCATTGGCGACGAGTCCAAACTTCTTGAAGACCACCGAAAGAAAAACAAAGAAATCCTCACTCGCCATTTCTATGACATGTCTAATATGATGTCAAGGAATGAAGGGGTTTGGTTGTCGAATGGTTGGGTGAAGGTCTTTCTTTGAATTTTCTTGCCGTGTTTCCTTTATACGGTCATTTCGATTGTTTATCTTGTAGCATCACACATTGACAAGTAAGCTGAGGATGGGGTGATGTGGAGTCACCTCATCCTTTTGCCTTTTATAGCCTATACTTCTTTTTCTTCCCAATTTTCCAAGAGACTTGAACTTCTTGGAGATGCACTTTTTATTTCTATATTTACATGCTAAAAGTTATACCATCCTCAGTGTCCCATGCGCGAGGTATCTACCTCCTTGACCGTCTTCTCCTTGTAGCCACCAAACTTATAGATAACTGCGAAGGTGACAGATGCCCAGTTGTAGTTGATCTTCATACGGTAGTCTTGGTTGCCTTGCACGGAACGGGTATCGTATTTATTGTTGAAGATGTTGTTGCCATTAAGGCGCAATCCCCATTTTCCATCATGTGAAGTCCATTGTAATTTGGCGTTCATTCTAAAGATAGGACTTATGTCGTAGACTCCTTGTATGGCTTTCGACTGAAAGAAAGGGTTGAGTATGAGGCGCAAGTCTTGAGTGTTGCATAGTTTTACAGATGCTGTACCTCCAAGTATAACAGAGAGTTTCTTGCGATTGAATGGCAAGTCGAAGAAATTACTGCTCTTGTCGTGCTTGTAGGTTCCTACAGCAAACACATTGCCATTGAGCCATTTGCCTGCATTGAATATGACTGACGCCTGCAATCCATAACTATTGGAATAGTCGAAGTTGGTTTCCTTCATTATCACAGCCATGCGTTCTGTGGTCTGATATGGCAACTGTACGAAATAGTCGGGCTTCAGACTTGCAAAAGCCATCAGCGTATAACGTCGCTTTATCTGCCACATCAGGTTGACGTTATAATAAGAGAAGGGTTTCAAGTCGGGATTGCCATGTATCTCTGAGTATGTTGAAGAATAGAAAACGTTACTCATGGTCGACCAATAACTCGGGAACTCCGAATTGGAGCTGAATGATAGATTGAGCAAATGGTTGTCGTTGACGTTCCACAAAGCATTGAGCGTAGGATACACGCGCCATTTATCCCATATCGGAGAGTGGTATTGCTCGGCAGCAACAGATGCTTCAAGACTAAGGGCCTTGTTTATCTGCTTGCTGAAACCAGCATATATGTTCCATATCCGCTCATTGTTGTCCACGCTGCTTGTCCCATCAGGCAAGATGGTTCCATCCTTATCTATTGTGGTCTGATAACTCTTGTTGCTTGTGAATTGCCCTTTCACACCATACGACAATCCCCAGCCGTGTGACAAAGAATGGGTTTGGTCGGCTGTGAACATCCATTTGTTGATGGTCTGCTCACTGCCGCTTGTCAGGTTGCGTTCTGTTTCCGGCATGCTTTCATCCGTATGCATCGTGCCGTCGAGGGCTTGTTGCTGAGGCGTGCGATAGTAGGTGTACGAACCGTTAAGGGTGAGTCCGAAAGGAAGCGAGTAGTTAACATCCACATTGTGCAGATACTCATGACTGTCATGATGCATTCCGCTAATGCTCGATCCTGTGGTGTTGCTGTTTGAGCACCTCTTGTCCCAGTGTCCTGTATAGGCAACGTCGAGACGATGGTTCTTACTGAAAGCATAATTCATCCCCAGCCGGTAGTTGTGTGTAATGCCAAACGACTTCTGTCCTGTTTCGTCATTATAATAAACACGATTGTTGCCAAGCGGATGATTGGCTATGCGTGAAGATTCACCGTATGAATTGCCGTTTACATATTTATATTGTGCGTCAAGTCCAAACTTGCCTCTTTGCAAGGAAAGATATAAATTACCAAACTCATTGGCGTATTTGTTTTGCCGCATGCCACCAATGATTTGTCCCGAAAGCTGATTGGTGCCGGCATAGTCTTTCGTAACGATGTTGATAGCCATGCCACGCACATGATAGCGAGCAGGGGCAGACAGCATCACCTCGGCTTTTGCCAACTGTGCGGCTGGCATTGCCTTCAGACGCTCTGTCAGTTGTTCCTGCGTCAATGTGGTGGCTTGTCCGTTGATAATCAACGTTACTTCATTGCCAGAGAAGGATATGCTGCCTGTAGCATCGCTGATGCCTGGTATGCGTGTCAATGCCTCGTAAGCGTTGTCGGCAGGCAACTGCTTCAATAGCAACGGCATATTGTACGATAGCATACCCCGCTCTGCCTTGACAATAGGGCGCGAACCTTTTACCATTACTTCTGGAAGGTTGTGCATCATATTCTCCATTGTGAGCGAATCTGTATGCGTCAGAGTTTGAGCTTTCACGTTGGCAACAGAAAGCAGAAATAATCCTAAAAGAAATATCTTGTTGACCATATTTTATCTTTTTAATTGCACCAAAACGAAAGCAAACTGCAATTATTTGCCTCATTTTGTATTCCGATTGCAAAGGTATAAATACTTTTTGAAACAACATAATTTTAGGAGGATATTTAAATCACATTAAACAATGTTATACGTGCTTACACTTTGCATAATAATACAAAAATAACGTTTTCATTTACTTTTCTTACTGTTTATCTGCATTTTTATCCTATTTGATTCATCAATAAGTTGTCTTGCTATACTATCTTTATATGATGCTACCTCAACCATTTTATGGTGTTGATAGACAGAATCTTCATAAACATCAACTCTGGTTCTGAGCTTGTATATCACATCTTCATCTCGTTGCACATTGAAATGCTTTTCGATGTAGCGAATATTCGGGTCATCAGATGGAAGAACCATTTTCAATGCCCTATATTTCAAGTCTGCCTCCTCCCAATCTTGATGCTCTCGCCATTGGGTGAGATTGCCCCAAATGGAAATGACAAGAGATAGAGCCAAGCCACCTATGAAAAGAAGAACATTCTTTGAGGTTGGCTCGAAGCGATGGGTTACAACCTTCTTTTGAGGTGAATTGTTCAACACTTCAAGTTTGTCCTGCAATGCCTTCGAGGAAACATCATTCCCTTGTCTCATCTGCTTGACTGCATCAACCAAGAACTTGCTTCGCTGCTCATTTTTGCCAAGTTCTACCTTGATAAGGTCAACAAAAACAACAATGGCATCTCTTAATTTGGATATTTTACCAATGACTTCCTCTTCCTTGCCAAACATCGCAATGATTAATTTCTCCAACTTGGTTGTGTCATTACTTGCAGGAACGTTTTCCGCTCCTGCGTTCTTTGTGGAGTCAGAAAGTTCATCGACTTTCTGCTCCAATCTCTCAACTGTGCCATAGATGGCTTCCAATAGTTCTTCTTTCATATTTCTTTTGTTGTTTGAATGGTTTGTAACTTGCATCAAAGGCTAAAGCCTCTTCTGCGTTTCTTCTTTTTCTTCTTGGATGATTCATCCTCTGGGAATTGCTCAAAGGTCTGTGCATTGGCAGGAGCAAAGAGTCCTATGGAAGAAATACCATTCCATGGGTTCAGGCTGCTCTCCGACATGAATGGCAACAGCTCGTCCTTGAAACTACCTTGCTCATATTGTTGAGTAGAAATGGCTCTTGCTGATACATGGTTCTCCATTACCTTAAATCTCGCATTCAGTTTGCCAAAGCTATAGTCTCGGCTAATCTGCGTACCCTTGAAACTATATCCGTCCTTACAGAAACGGATGCCTTGAACCTTGGTTCGCTCCTTATCCTTATAGACAAACTCCAAGAGAACACCTCGTTTTGCAAGTTCACTTTTGAACTCGTTCCAGCTATCTGCCATTTTCAATGCGCTTTTTGCAGCATTATGAATCTCATATTTGGCTCGCTCCGCATTGCGTAATTTATGAGTGTTAGTCTTGCTCTTGTCCGTTCCATAAGTCAGTCCATACTTGGATTTTAGAGCCTTGGTCACCTGCTCATTACGCCTGTAATCATTCCTGTCTGATATGAGTTTGCCCTCATTATTGATGCGGTTATATACGATATGACAATGTGGATTGTCCGTGTTGTGATGCCTTACGATGATGAATTGGGTTTTGGTGATGCCCATCATCTGCATGTATTCAAGGGCTATCTTAGCCATGAAATCATCCGTCAAACGTGGCTTATCCTCGGGCTTGAAGCTCAAAGCTATGTGTCCCACAGGCTTCTTAATCCTTGGATTTAGTTGCCTTTGTAGCTCGAAACTTTGCGTCATCTCGGCATTCGTGCCGAGTAACACACCATCAGAGGCAAGGATTTTCGCCTCGTCCTTGCCTGTAACATAGCGGATGCAACCAGCAAATGAGCTGCCCTTCTTTAGCTTGCCTATCATGTGGTATCCTCCTTTCTGCCCATACTGCTTGGCTTCGGTTTATAACTTGCTTGGCGATACTCGCCAAGGATTGCTTTCAATCTTCTCAACAAGTCCACCACATATACATGGGTTTCATGAAAACCTCTCTGATGCGACAGCTTGGTAAGTTGGTTGAGGTTG
>ERZ1026888.473-NODE-473-length-22481-cov-22.165522_pt1 | contig 22481 bp, 11 predicted proteins | sample MGYA00380174_ERZ1026888 | MGnify/ENA primary metagenome ERZ1026888 (study PRJEB33269, sample SAMEA4719810) | human gut metagenome | biome: human-associated habitat; feature: organic feature; material: feces | place: Cameroon | collected 2013-10 ...
ACACCGTGTGCTCGTTTATACGCGATTGGCTCAGCGTCGGCGCTGTTCTTGACGACCGGTCGAATGGCAGCTGCAGGTCGAACTGCAGCGCCACCACCTCGTCGGTGTTCTCAAGGCTGATAGGTATCAGCACGTCCTTGCCCTGACCTCCTGTCAGCTTACCTACCGACAGGTTGTTCTGAGCCATTGCCGTGATATACATCAGCAAGAACAGCATCATGGTTATGTATCTTCTGGTCTTCATTTCAATTGATGTCTATTAATAGCCTTTTTCTTTCCGTTCACAATATAGACGCCTTCTCGTGCCACACGGTTTAATTTGCGTCCGTCGATAGTGTACACATCTTCGCGACTTTCGGCGTCGGCAGTTACGGCGTCGATGTCTGTGGTCTGACCCTCGAACGCCACGCCTACCGGCTGTGCATCTATGTCAGCAGCCATCGCCTGGTCTACTCTTGCCGGCTTGGCGAGTCGCAACAGCTTGGTGTGTCCGCTGATGATGTCGCCCGTAGTGCTTATTATCACTACTCGAACACCGTTAGCCGTGTTGTGTGTCACGAGCTGATAGCGCTGTTTGCTCATAGCGAGCTTCACATCGTTCGCCTTAACGCCGGCGAGTGTGATGTCGAGCGCAGCCACCTGGTCGGAAGCGTCTATCCACAATGCGCCGTCTTCCACGCTGAGCACATTAGCCGTAGAGGCATCTTCGCCCAGACTCTCCGTCCAGCGTCTTTGCGCAGCCATAAGACTCTTCTGGTCGGCGTTGTCGTTGCTGCCGATGAAGATGTTTATGGTTGCCACGACGTCCTGCACATTGATGCCGCCGCCCTCATAAGTGTCGGCTGCCGGATAGTTGAAGTTGCCGTTCTGCGTGGCCATAATATAGTTGAGCGTCTGCTGCGCGTCGAGCACATCTACCGCGGCATCGGCGTTCACGTCGCCCTTTGTCCACGTGAGTTTCGCACGCAGGCGGTTGTTCTGTGCCACACCACCATTCGATCTGATGCAGAACTCCGTGCCGCTTGCGTAGTTGTACGTGCCGCTGAGATAGTAGCGGTAGGCACCGTCGCTGTATCTCATCTCGCCTACATAACTGTTGTTGTCGGTAGTGTAGATGCGGAGCGCCGGATGACCCTCGAAGTTCTGGTTCTGATGGTCGTAAGCGATGAGCGATTCGAGCTGTATGTCGGCCTGATTGTCGCCCATAGCCCACTCCTGCAGCGTGAAGGTAGAGAGACTGTAGCCTTCGCGCTGATTCTGCAGATTGAGCGAGGTGATATGAGCGGGCAGAACGCCGCTAAGTTCTGTAAACAGATTGTAGCCAAGATTGAGCGTCTCAAGCGCTGGCAGGAGCTTGCAGAACGCAGCCACATCGCCACTCAGACTGTTTCCGCTCAGATTGAGCGTGCGCAGACTCTTCATCTCCATTCCCTCTGTAGGCAGCGAGCCTCTGAGGTTGTTGTTCTGAAGATCTATAGCCAGCACATGACCCTCTTCGTCGAATGTTACGCCCGGCCAACCGGTAGACGTTACGGCATTGCTGCCGATGCGCCATGTCTTGTTGGTCCATGCGCCGCCATTGGTTGCCTGATAAAGCACTTTCAGAGCCTCGTAGTCGGCAGCATCAATGTAACGATTGACAATTGAGATCGGGTCTGTAAACATTGAATTGTTGCTTTCATCAGACTCGGTCTCTTCTGCATAGACGTCTGTTCCCACCATATAGCGGAAATCGCTTACTGAAGCGTCAGGACTCGTAACTGTGAAAGTGACAGTGTACGACTCGCCAGGCTGTAACACGCCATGGTGCGCTATTCCCTTGATTCCATAATATTGCTTGCCACCAGCTCTTTCTTCATAGAGCATATCTGTCCAGGCGCTGCTGCGTGTCGCGCCCTTACCAATATTGCGCACAACAGCCGTGATCTGGAACGTAGTGTTTGCCTTCACCTCCGCTGGCACCGTCACCGACTCAACCGTAAGGTCTGAGCGTTTGCGTATGCTGAACGTACGGTGTTCACTTTCGACTGTCTCACTGCACTCGCCATGCGCCGTGGCATACCACTCGTACGAGACGCCTTCTACTGGCACGAACGCTGTTGACGGCGATGTGGTCTTCACTTCCTTCCACTCTTCTGCGTTCTCTGCCTCGGCATCGGTGCGGCGATAGTGGAACGTATAGCCTACAGCAGCCTGTCCGAGATTGCTGCAGCTGAGCGTAACCTGTCCGTATTCGAGCACGGCGTTGTCGGACGGCGAACTGAGCGCGAGACTCTTCAGCAACGGCTTCACATACACCTTATATATATATGTGTACATGGCAACGCCATCAAGCTCTACGCTTACATGATACGTAACAAGATCGGTCTTGCTGCCTTCGTTCGTGAGCGTCATTGCGGGCAGATTGCCGGTGCCAGTGAGCTGATAGCCGCGTACGGTGCAGCCCTCAGCCACACTTGCCGTCCACTTCACCTGCAGAGCCTCGCTGCTGCTTATATCGGTGAACGCTTCGGGCTGCGTACTTGTGCCCGAACAGATGGTCTGTGCCGAGAAGCGGTCTATTTCGCCTATGTTTATCGCTGATTCGTTGAGCGTAACCACCACGTTGTCGAGCGAGATATGGCGGAAGAAGTCTGTCACCTTCTGCATGTCCGCGCTGTTGGCGGCAGTGTTGAACTGCAGCGTGACGGGGTTCGGCGCTTCGTTCTTGAACGCCATCACGACGCCAGCCTTGCCCAGCTTCTCTGTCAGCGTGCTGAGCAGCGCCAGTGAGTCTGCTGTCTGGAGATTGGCATCGAACGCCTCCTTACCGCCGGTCTTTACGTTGATGGTGCCGTCGGGCGTACACTGCGACAGCAGAGAGAGCATCTCGTGCATCGACTTGAACGCACGTGCGCTGTTCGCTGTAGGGTCGAGTCGGTAGTCGCCGCTTGCCGACCATGTGTTGGCAGGGTTGATGATTATCTGCTGTTCGGCTGTAACGGTCTTCACTATGCCACGCGCCGTGAGACGCACGGTGTAAGTGCCGGCTTCGGCGTAGCTGTGCATAGGATTGCGCTCGGTGCTTGTAGCGCCGTCGCCGAAGTTCCATTCGAATGTCTTTGCGTTTTCGCTGCTAAGATTGGTGAACTGGGCGCGGTTCATGTATGTCTCTACAGAGAACTTCGCCTGCAGATCGCCTTCCTCGGGCGTGCTCACTACGAGTCGACCCGAACGGCTGGTGAAGCTGATTACAGCGTCGGCAGTGGTTGTGCCTGCGATGTCGCTGAACTTCACCGTGTACACGCTGTCCTTCAGCGCGTCCTGCGCGCTCACCGGTATGCGCACCACTACTCCGTCGTGTTCTGCTATCTGCGTTCCGCCCTCCAGACTCACACTCAGCACGCTGTCCTCCTGCGCCGCCTGAACGGTGTAGGCTTCGGTGCGCAGCGTCTTCTGTATATTGGCGACATCCACCGTCAGATTCTTAGGCAGATGCAGCTTGAAGCTGAGCGTCTTCACGTTGCCCGTGTTCTGCATGTATATAGGCAGGAGCGTCGTCTCGCCGCGATACATTGAAGTAGTTGTGGCGTAGAGGCTGTGGCGCTGCTTGGTGTCGGTAGACGGCTCGCTGGGCGACGATGGCTTGAACTCGAAGTGAGCCACGAGGTGCACATCCTCTTTGCCCATCGTTCCGTTGAACGTGCGATACTGTCCGATTATTTCGGAGCTGCCTTCGCGCGTCCAGCCCTTGAACTCATAGTTGCTTGCGTCGTAAACAGTCACGCTGAACGTGTTACCCTCTGACACCGAGAAACCGTTGGTCTGGTTGAAGCCTACAAGACCTGCGGGGTCACACTTGAAGTAGACCTTATGCTTCGGCTTCGTCTCGTTAGGCTCAGCCGGACTGCCCGGCGTGAAGCGGTAGTGGGCAGTGATGGTCTCGTCGTTTTCGGTGACTGTGTAGCTCACCGTACGGTTTGTAGAGATAACCGTTCCGTCGCTTGTTGTCCAGTTGACGAACGTATAGTCGCTGTAAGTAGACGCCGTGTAAGAGTAGGTTACGCCCACGGCATACTCCTTCACCTCGCTCGTCCTTATCGACGACGGGTCGTAGGCTATGGTGAGGTGGCTTGTCTTCTGATACTCGTAGTTGGCGGTGAGTGTCTCAGCGCTGTTCAGCTTGCGGTGAGTAAACGTACTGCTCGTGCTCACCACATTACCCTCAGCGTCGGTCCAGTTCTTGAAGCGCCAGTTGGCGTTTCGGGCTACAGCCTTCACGTTCACATTGGCATTCACAGCATACAGTCCGCCTCCGCTCACGGTGGCAGCCTCTGCGGGCAGGGCTTTCAGCGTCAGCTTGTAGCGTGCTCCCGGTTCGGGAGGACTGTCGGGGTTGAAGTCCTGTCCTCTCGCCACCATGCTTAGCAGCATGGCGAGGAGAGTCAGTATATATCTTGACTTGATCATAGTAGCTTTACTTTACTATTTTCTTATGATTCTGAATATAGATGCCCTTCTGAGCGGTGTTGCTCACGCGGCGTCCGTCGATAGTGTAGATAGCGTTGTCGGCGTCGGCGTCAGTAGCTACGGTGTTGATGCCCGTAGTGGGTGCCTCGAAGGTGAGTGTGAAGCGGTCGTCCATGTATCCCTCAGCAGCGCTGAATGTGTACGGCATCTCTACCTCCACGCCGTAGTCGAGCAGCTTCACGCCCAGCTCGTCGCGGTCTACGGCGATGGTGTATGCGTCGTCGGCAGGCAGATACATGCCTAATGCCACGCTACCGCCACGGTGAGCGCCCTCGTTCACAGCCAGCTGGTCAGCGCCGGCGATGGTGTATATCTGCGGTGTGCCCTCGTAAGCCATCATCTTCACAGCGTCGTTGTCTGCGCAGAAGTCGTCAGAAGCGTTGGCGTTCACTACGACGCGTGTGCGGTCGGTGCGGTCGGCGCATGTCAGCGCCACGTCTACCAGCTTGCGCTGCACCTGCTGGCTGCGTGCTGCGCGGCGCATAGCCAAAGCCGAGTGGTCGATGGTCTTGTTGATCTGTCTGCCCGCCGGCTGGAACGTGATGGCGTCTACCAGTTCTGGCTTCTGAACAAAGAATGCCTGCAGCGGTGTGAGTACGAAATTGTCGTCGGTAGCACTGTATGCCTTATATGTGCGGTTGTCAACATCCCATGCTGTTATAGGTGCTGCGAAATCCATATAGTAGATGTCGTAGAAGCAAGGATATGGGTTGCCCACGAAGTTCCATCCTGCGTTTGCGCTCTCCACGGCAGGATACTGAACGAGCGGTGCGCTTACAGCTTCACTGCGGAAGATGGCGTTATGTGTCTCCTCGGTAGCAGGGAAACCTACATTGCCCGAACTGTTTGAACGGAAGATATAAGCCTTACCCATGTGCAGCACAGAGTCGGCAGGCACGTCTTTCCAGTTGCCGCTTGCGCCGTTTGTAGCACGCGACTCAGAGTCGTAATAGCGCACAGCGATGCTTGTGCCCTTAGGCAGAATGATGTCGCTGCGCTTCACGTCGAACGGCATACACAAATAATACCAATAGCCAGAGCCAGAGGTGGCGCCTATGTAGAAATTGAACTGCGAAGAAGAAGATGTCATCTGCTTGCAACGGTTGATAAGCGAAGCGGAAGTATTATCTGCTATCGTCATATACTGGGTGTATTTGCCGAATGTCTGCGGATTGTCACCATTTACAATAAGCGCTCCTCCGGTGCCTATAAAGATATCCGGCGAGTTAGGTATGCGTGCATTGCTGGTAAGCTCCAGCTTCTTGTAGAGGTTCACCTTGTCAGGTGTGTTCGGATTCGGCTCCACCTTTGTGAACTTGCTCCAGTAGTTGTCGAGCTTGTAGCTCACCATTGCATATTCGGGAACGTAAAGCGTTACGCTTGTAGGAGAATAGAACGGTGTGCTACCTACGGCAGGAGGAGCGGGCGCAGTGATATACACACGCTTCAGGGCGTTTCTGTCGCTCTTGAAACAATCTGTTTCCAGACTGTTGATAGAAGAACCGAGAACCACCTCCTCAAGAGCATCGCACTCGTTGAAAGCATCAGATTTTATAGTCGTAATGTCGTTTCCAAACGTCACTTTCTTAAGACCCGTACAACCAATAAAACTTCTACCGTAAATTGAAGTAAGAGTTGTCAGGTCGGCTTCTTTCAGACCAAAGCAGCAGTAGAAACTTTCATAACCGATCGATTTGATACGTGAGAAGTTCAAACTCTCCAATTTCCTACAATTATAAAATGCGCTACTATTGATAGTTACGGGGGTTATATCGCTGATACTTCTCAATGAATCGCATCCAGAAAAAGCAGATTGATCAACAATCTTAACATTCCTGCCGCCACGCACAACAGCAAGTTTTTTACAGTAATTGAATAACGACCGGTTTATCGTTTCCATACGATTATTCAAAGTAACGCTCTTCAGATATTGGTTATCATAGAAAGCAGACTGTCCGATAGCTCTAACGCTCTCCGGTATAGTCACCTCTGTTATATAGTTCTTCTGAAACGCTTCTTTACCTATGCTGTCCAATCCTTCGGGCAACACAAGCGGACCAGTAAGAAGACGATCATCGAATGCATTGTCGCTGATGGTCTTGAGCTTTGTCGGGAAGTCGATGAAGCGTATCGAAGTATTAGTAAACGCTTTAACTGGTATTGTTTCAATGTCGACATTCGTCATATCTATAGCCTTAAGACCTGTCATCTTGCTTATGTCATTCCAGTCGGAAGCGTTCATCTTGCCGGAAAGACGCAGATAATGCATCTCGGGCAAAGTGTTGACATGCGACAACGCCTCATTTCCAAGCGTGCCTGGAGCAGAGAGATTGATTGTCATATACTGGCTTTCTACGCTCTCAAAGCGGATGTTGCCGATAGTAAGAACTTGAGTATAGCTATCGGAAACGGAATAAGAATGATAATGGGTGTATGTAAACACATGCTCGCCCATGCCGAAGTAAAATGTAGAAGTTGCTTTGATTTTATAAGCAGTATAACTATCCACTTGTGTAACACCATCAGTATACACTTTACGAGAGTCATTGCTTGAATAAGGGTCGAAGGTGAAATCGTACCTCATAATTATAGGTTTCTTAGTCGTGAACTTAATAGTAATGCTGGAAGATACGTATTGATATATCTTACCTACTGTACTCGACGCCATACCGTTCTCCACCTTCCACGGGTGCGCCTCGTCGTTAGTCACTTCCGTCACCTCTATATCATCAGAGGTGGTGATGAGCGCTCGCAGCTGTTCGTCTATTGCAGCCACGGCAAATTGCAGCCCTGACAATATCAAGACCGCAAGCATGAAAATTCTTTTCTTCATATTCTGTTCTGTTTTTTTGATTTTGCTAATGGGTTGTCGTTTAGTTTTACGGTTTGTCGTTGCCAGACGGTGTCGGTTGGAGTTGCCCGACTATGCAGAGCGGCGCTTACCAACCGTATTCGTACGCCGTCTCGTCGTCGTCATCGGTCTGGAGGCCGCTCTCCCAAAGGTCGCGCGACGGACTCTGCATTGGCGGTTTTCCGCCACTGCTGGCATCGCCGCCACCGGGGATAGTAACACCACCACCCGGCGAAGCGGTGACGGGACTGATCGGACCCAACTCAATCGAATGGATCACAGGGGTTTGATACTTCTTCTTTACTCTTTTCATTGTTATATATTGTTTCTTGTTATATGCTAATCTGGTTTTTGCTCGATATGCAGGTTCAGTTTTTGCGGCTATATGCTAATCAGCTCGGTGTCCTTATTGCATATTTCGAGGTCGTCGCCTTCCATGAGGTCGATGTGGTCGGTCAGCATATCCTCCACCATGTCGTACGACATACGCATGGTGTTGGGTACGCAGGCGCTGGCGTACATAGCCGAGAGCAGATCCTGCTCCTCCTTCATCGTGGTGGGCGGATCGAAGTCCATCGTTATGTACGACTGGGTAGCTTTTGTGTCGTGTTCTGGTTTAGCAGTCTTGTTCTGGTCGGTTGAGGTTTCAGTTGTTGGTTCTGTCTTGGTTTCTTTGTTTCGTTCTGTCTTAGTTTCGTCGTTCGCTGTCTTTGTTTCGTCGTTTGCTGTCTTAGTTTTAAAAGTGTTGGTTGAGGGACGGACATTGGTGCCAGTCTGAGTTAGTCCTGTTGTGTTGGTTATGTTTGTATCTTTGGTTGAGCTACCGTCGTTTGTTTTCATATCCATTCTCGTTTAGCGTGAATACTCTTTCAGGTTTAACAGGCTTACACTCCACTGCTCTGCGCATACATATTATATATGTGTAACACAAGAACAATATCGTGTTAAGTTTTCTGCTGCAAAGTAAGCTAAAAATCTGCAAAAAGAGTAGGATATTTCTTACAAAAAATAGCCATTTTTTATCAAAACGCCTATCTTTTGCATATTTTAGCCCTATATTTGCCGTTTTTGATAATTTGAAACTCTTTCCTGTTGCGTCCGCCGCCCGATCGGATTCCGTCCGCCGTCCGATCAGATTCCGTACGCCGCCCGATCAGATTCCGTTCGCCGTCGGTGGGAATTTCACATCCACTACGGATAAAAAGATTGCGCAGAAATAACAACGGATTAAGCGGCTGCCTTCAAGGGGGTGCACTTGTCTCAAGTGCACCAACCAAGCAAGCAATGCACCAACCAAATAACAACGGATTAAGCGGATTGTCTACTTGGGAGATTTAACAGCGGATTAAACGGATTAAACGGATTCCTTCTGCTTGGGAAATTTAACAGCGGATTAAACGGATTAAAGCGGATTCCTTCTGCTTGGAAGATTTAACAGCGGATTAAACGGATTGAACGGATTCCTTCTGCTTGGAAGATTTAACAGCGGATTAAACGGATTGAACGGATTCCTTCTGCTTAGGAGATTTAACAGCGGATTAAACGGATTGAACGGATTCCTTCTGCTTGGGAGATTTAACAGCGGATTGAACGGATTGAACGGATTCCTTCTGCTTGGGAGATTTAACAGCGGATTAAACGGATTAAACGGAATTCCTTCTGCTTGGGAGAGATTTAACAGCGGATTAAACGGATTGAACGGAATTCCTTCTTCTTGGGAGATTTAACAACGGATTTATCGGATGTTATTAACCGTAGCGGAGGTCTCCGGCCTCCGCAGCACCAAGTCAGACTGTAATGATTAGTACAGCAGATTGCTGCGGAGGCCGGAGACCTCCGCTACGGATGGCTGCGCACCCAAATCCGTTTAATCCGTTATTCTGCACACCCATCGAATCCGCTTAATCCGCTTTAAATCCGTTGTTTAAAAAAATATCAGCAATAAATCCGTTCAATCCGATTATTTACGCATTCATCGAATCCGTTTAATCCGTTCAATCCGTTGTTAATTTAACGCACCCTCCAAAATCCGTTTTATCCGTTTTATCCGTTGTTAATTTAACACACCCTCCAAAATCCGTTTAATCCGTTGTTTATTTAACGCACCCTCCAAAATCCGTTTAATCCGTTTAATCCGTTGTTAATTTAACACACCCTCCAAAATCCGTTTAATCCGTTAAATCCGTTGTTAATTTAACGCACCCTCCAAAATCCGTTTAATCCGTTTAATCCGTTGTTAATTTAACACACCCTCCAAAATCCGTTTAATCCGTTTAATCCGTTGTTAATTTAACGCACCCTCCAAAATCCGTTTTATCCGTTGTTAAAATAACGCTCAAAGCAGATATTGGCTGCCTTCAAGGGGGTGCACTTGTCTCAAGTGCACCAACCAAGCAAGCTGTGCACCAACCAAGCAAGCAATGCACTGACCAAGCAAATGAATGCCATCTGCTTTGTTGGTGCAGCTGAGACAGCTGCACCCCCTGGAGGTTAGTGATTCCAAACCAATGCCATCCGCTTGGTTGGTGCAGCTGAGACAGCTGCACCCCCTGAAGATTAGTGGCAACCCCACCCTCTTACGAACAAAAAAAGGGCTGAAAGCCACGTATCGCCCCACACAGAGTGGTGCAACACAGAGCTTTCAACCCATAAAAATAAAGTCGCTCCCTACGGAGAGCGTTTATCACTTCGGCTTAGCCACTATCGCTTCTGCTTAATTATCGCGTCAATCTCCACGAACTCCTTGCCCATATTCAGGTTGAGGTAGATAGTGTAGAGCGGCATAGCCCACAGGTCGGAGCGTGCGGGCGCGAGCTGGCGATAAGGCTGCATATACTTAAGCGATTTGCGGTAGAGCGCAAGCATCTCTGCGCGCTCGGCACGAGTATGCTTCGGCGCATTGTCTATCTTCACCGCCTGGTTGAAATAAGCCAGACCGGCGTTGAGATAAGCGTTGGCAGCGGCGGCGTCGGCAGCTATCACCGAGTCGCACACCTGCACGCACTCGTCGTAGCGCTTCATGGTGAGCAGCACGGCACTCTTAGCCTCCATAGCCACCGTGCTCTTGGCGTTGACGGCGAGCGAACGGTTGCAGACATCGAGCGCGCGGGCGGTGTCGCCACGCTGGAAACGGTAATCGAACAGATGGGGGAAGAAGTAGCCCGACGCAGGGTCGTGGGCGAAGCCTTTCTCCAACGTAGCCAGGTAGCCGACCGAGTCGGCCTGTGCGCGGTAGGTCTCAGCCTCGTACTCGAGCGTGAGCGGCAGGCGCGCCGTGTCGGTCTCAGCCAGCTGCTTGTAGCGCAGAGTGGCTGCGGCGTCGTTAGCACGATAGCCGCTGTAGAGGGCGTAGAACGCTGCCGAGGGCAGGCGCTTGTCGCGAGAGGCGTACTGCTGACTCTCGAAGAGCGGCTGCGAGGCGCAGTCGATGTACGCCGCGAAGAGCTTGAACGCGCGCGGATAGTCCTGTTTGTTGAGGAAGTAGGAACCGCCGGTATAGAGATTCTTGCGATAGGCGTCGAGATAGTCGGCGTGCTTGCGTCGATACTTCAGCTTTACGCGCCCATCCTTATCGGGCATGGCGTCAACAGAATCGAGCGCTTCGAGCACACCGAACATACGGTAGGCGGCATCGAAGAGTTTTGCGGTGTCGGTAGACTGCTTGAGATACATCTTCTCGTTGACGTCCTCATACTGCTTCTTCACAGCGTCGAACAGCACAAGCCATATCTTCTCGTTCTGACGATGGGCAGAGTCGGCAAGCAGCTTGCGCATCGAGGCTTCTGCCTCAACCGCCTTGCCCGCCTTAATAGCAGATTTGGCTTGCGAGATTTCCTTCTTCTGCGCAAAGGCAGGAGCGAGGGCGACGAACGCAAACAGCGACACCAGGAATAGTTTTCTGAACATTTTATCCCGATTACAATCCACGGCATGCCCCACCTTATTATATATATAGGCAGGACATGCCGTATGAGTTAATTATTTAAGTTATGGAAACAGGGCTGATTACTTGCCGCCGTTCAGACGCTCCAAGTTGTAGTTGGTGTTGTCGAGCATGTACGACCAGCTTGCGCGCTGCTGGTTGGGGTCGATGTCGCGTGCCTTCTCGAAGCACTCCTTAGCCTTCTCGAAGAGACCCTTCATGGCAGCAACGTCCTGCTGCTGAGCAGCCTTGTTGTTGTAGCAGAAGCCGAGGAAGGTGAGAGCCAGAGCGTCGTCCTTAGCTGCTGTAGCCTTCTGCAGAGTAGCGATAGCCTCGTCCCACTTGCTTGCGTTCATGAGAGCCTGACCCTTCACGAGGTTAGCCATGAAGTCGTTGGGGTTGGCAGCGAGACGCTCAGCGAGGATAGCATCCTGCTTGTCCTGCATGCCGAGAGCGCCGTAGAGCGGAGCGAGCACAGAGAAGATGTTCTCGTTAGCCTTGTCCTTGAGATAGAGAGCCTCTACGTCCTTGAGGCAGCGCAGAGAGTCTTCCTTGGTCTTCATAGCCTGCTGCATGAAAGCCACCTTAACGCCGAGAGCCTCCTTGTAAGAAGCTGTGTCGTTGAGGGCTACGTCACAATACTGGTTAGCCTTGTCCATGTCCTTCATCTGGTAAGCCAGACGAGCTGCGATGAGGGCTACGCTGCCGAGATACTCGTCGCGTGCGCCCTTGTCAACGTCGGCGAAGAGCGGAGCTGTGTAGCTGTCTACGTAAGCTGCGAAATACTTGTAAGCTACGGTCTGGTCGTCGCCCTGCAAGCCGTCCTGACCAGCGATAACGAACTGGATGCGGTTAGGCCAGATGCGGCCTGCGTTCTTCTTGCGGAACTTAGGAGCCACCTTGCCCTTAGCGTTGGGGAGCTGGTCGTACTTGTCGCACTCGAGAGCGTTGTTAAGACCGTTGAGAAGAGCGTCGTACATGCCCTGCTTGTCGTAGGTCTTGTTGCTCTTCTGACCCATCTGCTCGAGAGTCTGAGCCTCTACAGCTACGGCGTTCTCCTTGTTGAACTTGTCGAAAGAGAGGTCGACGAGCTTGTTGTAGCCCTTAGCCTTGTCTTCGTCGTTGAGCGAAGAGAGGCAAGAGTTGAGACCGCTCTGTGCCTCAGCGTAATCCTTTGCCTTAAGAACAGACTTGATGTCCTGTGCAAACGCAGATGTGGCAGTTACTGCCAGCAATGCTGCTACGAATAATTTTTTCATAACTTTGTTTGGTTTAATTGTTATTCTGTTTCTGTTGTTTGAGTCTCGGTCTGCGGAGCCTCTGTTGCCTGAACATCGGTAGCAGGGGTTGCGTTTTCGTCGTCCTTGTCGCCGCTCACTTCAGCCTCCTTCTCAGTGCTCATCACCTTGCATACGCTTGCGATGACGTCGTTCTTCTTAGAGAGGTTGATAAGGCGCACGCCCTGTGTGGCGCGACCCATGACACGACACTCCGAAACGGCGAGGCGGATAGCGATGCCGCTCTTGTTGATGATCATGAGGTCGTTGTCGTCGGTGACGTTCTTGATAGCCACGAGGCGACCGGTCTTCTCGGTGATAGAGAATGTCTTGACGCCCTTGCCGCCACGGTTGGTCTTGCGGTAGTCTTCTACCTGCGAGCGCTTGCCGTAGCCGTTCTCAGACACAACCATCACGGTCTCGGTCTCGGCGTTGTTGACGACAATCATGCCCACAACCTGGTCGTCGCCGTCGTCGAGCTTCATGCCGCGCACACCGGTAGACACACGACCCATGGTGCGGATAGAGTCTTCGTCGAAGCGTACGGCGCGTCCGTTGCGGTTGGCGAGGATAATCTCGTTCTTGCCGTTGGTGAGGCGCACGTCTACCACCTCGTCGCCCTCAACGATATTGATGGCGTTGACACCGTTGGTGCGCGGACGCGAGTAAGCCTCAAGGCTTGTCTTCTTCACGGTGCCGTTCTTCGTAGCGAACACTACGTAGTGCGACTTCACAAACTCCTCGTCGTTCAAGCCGCGCAGACGCAGCAATGCGTTGACAGAGTCGTCGGGCTCGATGTTGAGCATGTTCTGGATGGCGCGACCCTTGAAGTTCTTGTCGCCCTCGGGTATCTCGTAGCACTTGAGCCAGTAGCAGCGGCCCTTGCGTGTGAAGAACAGCATGGTCTGGTGCATCGTAGCCGGGTAGATGTACTCGGTGAAGTCCTGCTCGCGTGTGCGTGCTCCCTTCGAACCTACGCCGCCGCGCGACTGCTCGCGGAACTCGCTGAGCGGTGTGCGCTTGATGTAGCCCATGTGCGACACGGTGATGACAACCGGGTCGTTCGGGTAGAAGTCTTCGGCGTTGAACTCGTGCTCGTACGGCTTTATCTCCGTGCGGCGCTCATCGCCGTACTTCTCCTTCACCTCCTGCAGGTCGTCCTTCATCACCTTCTTGCAAAGCTCAGGGTCGCTGAGAATCTGCTCGAAGTAGGCAATCTGGCGCTCCAGCTCCTCGAACTCGGCGTGCAACTGGTCGATGCGCAGGCCGGTGAGCTGAGAGAGGCGCATGTCGACGATGGCTTTCGACTGCAGTTCGTCGAGGTCGAAGCGCTTCTCGAGGTTGCGCTGAGCGTCGGACGGAGTCTTCGAAGCACGGATGATGCGCACTACCTCGTCGATGTTGTCGCAGGCGATAATCAAGCCTTCGAGGATGTGGGCACGCTCCTGAGCCTTCTTGAGGTCGTACTTGGTGCGGCGTATGGTGACGTCGTGACGGTGCTCAACGAAATACTTCACGCACTCCTTAAGCGTGAGCAGACGCGGGCGACCGTTGACAAGCGCAATGCTGTTGACAGAGAACGACGACTGCATGGCTGTCATCTTGTAGAGCTTGTTGAGGATGACGTTGGCGTTGGCGTCGCGTTTCACGTCGACAACGATACGCATTCCCTGGCGGCCCGACTCGTCGTTGACGTTAGAGATGCCCGTAATCTTGCCCTCCTTAACGAGGTCGGCGATGCCGGCAACGAGGTCGGCCTTGTTTACGCCGTAAGGAATCTCGGTAACAACGATCTTGTCGTGGGTGTCGCCGCTCTCAATCTCAGACTTTGCACGCATGACGATGCGTCCGCGGCCCGTCTCGTAAGCCTGGCGCACGCCCTGCAAGCCATATATGTACGCACCTGTAGGGAAGTCGGGCGCCTGGATGTACTGCATGAGTCCGTCGGTGTCGATATCGGGGTTGTCGATGTATGCGCAGCAGCCGTCGATAACCTCGCAGAGGTTGTGGGTAGGCATGTTGGTAGCCATACCGACGGCGATACCGTTGCCACCGTTCACAAGAAGGTTAGGTATCTTTGTAGGCATAACCGACGGCTCGGTGAGCGTATCGTCGAAGTTGGGGTCCATGTCTACGGTGTCCTTCTCCAAGTCGTCCATGATGTGCTCGCCCATCTTCGAGAGGCGGCACTCGGTGTATCGCATGGCAGCAGGAGAGTCGCCGTCAACCGAACCGAAGTTACCCTGTCCGTCCACAAGCATGTAGCGCATGTTCCAGCTCTGTCCCATACGCACCAAAGCGCCGTAGACAGAAGAGTCGCCGTGCGGGTGGTACTTACCGAGCACCTCACCAACGACGCGCGCACACTTCTTGTAAGGATTGCTGCTTGTGTTGCCGATGCCGAGCATACCGTAGAGGATGCGGCGGTGAACCGGCTTGAATCCGTCGCGAACATCAGGGAGGGCACGAGCCACAATCACCGACATACTATAGTCGATGTACGACTTCTTCATCTCCTCCTCAATGTTGATTTTCTGGACTCTGTCCAGATCAATTGTTTGATTTTCGTCCATTGATTATTATAAAATGTATTTTTATTGCGTTTATGCGGGCGCTTCCTACAACGGAGAATCGCCTCAAATGCCCTTTATTTTCGCTGTAAGCGATTTTAGGGTTCTATTCAAGGGTGTAAAATTACAAAAAATATTTGGATTAGCAGCGCTTAGAGGGCTTAAAAAACGCGTTTTAAATGATTATTACAATTTGGTTAAATCATTATTTAAATATTGTGTGTTCGGATTATTAGGTATACCTTTGCAGAAAAATAAAATAGTAACACATGTTTCATCTTTCAGAATTTATGTTTTTGGGCGGCTTCATAGTCTTTATAGCCGCCATTCTCGTGCTCGACATGCTCGTGATAGACAAGAAAGCACACGAGGTGTCGATACGTGAGGCAGGCACATGGACTGCCGTTTGGATAACACTCGCACTTGTTTTCTCGGCATTTCTATGGTTCAAGGGCGACATGGTGCACGGCATAAGCAGCTTTGCCGACCTTAAAGCCGTGGCGTCGGCGTACGCTCCGCACCTGAAGCTCGACCCGTCGGACTTTGAGGCGAGTCTGCAGCAGTATCGCCATTATATGACGGTGAGCTATATCTCGGGATACCTTATAGAAAAGACGCTGTCGGTAGACAACCTGTTCGTGATGATGATGATATTCACGGCGTTCGGCGTGGGCAAGAACGAATATCAGCACGTGCTCAACTGGGGCATCCTCGGCGCAATAGTGCTGCGCTTCGTGTTCATCTTCCTCGGCGCAGCCATAATCAGTCGCTTCGACTGGGTGCTGCTGGTATTCGGTGGCGTACTTATATATAGTGGTGTGAAGATGTACCTCGACCGCAACAAGAAGGAGGAGATGGACGTGCAGAAGAATCCTATCGTGCGACTGCTCGCGAAGACCGGACGCATACACACACAGTTTGAGGGCGACCGCTTCTTCATACGCAAGGCAGGTCGTCTGCTCTTCACCCCGCTCTTTGTGACGGTGCTCGTGATAGAGTTCAGCGACTTGATATTCGCGTTCGACAGCATTCCGGCTGTGTTCTCGGTGTCGCTCGACCCGTATGTGGTGTTCTTCTCTAACATCTTCGCCATCCTCGGTCTGCGTGCTATGTTCTTCCTTCTGGCAGCCATCGCCGACCGCTTCCGCTATCTGAAGACCGGCGTATGCGTACTGCTGCTCTTCATCGGTGTGAAGATGCTCATTCACGAGTGGGTGGAGATAGACGCCGTGGCTTCGCTCTGCATCATCCTCGCCGTGCTCGTCGTAAGTATAGGCGCATCGCTGCTGCCGCAGCGCAAGAAGGCGTAAGGAAAAAAATACTATCAATGGATAGCATGTCAAAACCCAATTAATGTGGACTGTGTCATGCTGGTAGATGGCTGGTAGATGGCTGGTAGATAAAACAGCCATCTACCAGCCTTTAACATATTAACCAACAACGCGTTACAAGCCTGCTGGGAGATATGGTACATTTTTGTATAAATTGATTTTTACATATACTCATACGATTTATATCGCTTTCTATTCTATAGTTTTTAATATAATTCTTGCTTTTTCTTCCGTTATTCAACGATTATTTATAACTTTGCATAACGCAAACACTCGAACAAACATTATAATTAAACCAATAAAAACCATTTAACAAACTAAAAACGATTTATTATGAAGAAAATTTTTACTCTTTTTTCATTGTTGATGCTCACAGTCGTAGCTATGGCTGCCGACCTCACAACAGGCGTGACCTTCAAGGGTACATGGGCTGACACCGACGGCGGATACACACCGACAGAAGGTGAAATCAAGGTGACAAAGACTGACGACGGTCTGAAGTTCGAGGTGAAGAACCACGTATTCAACGGCTACGCATTCCCCGACTACACCGTAGACTACAAGATAGACGTAACTGAGGACGGTTCGTTCAACGACGAAAGCGGCTTCGCACATGCTGTGCTCGGCGGCAACGCTTCTACTGAAGGCAATGCTATAATGAACGCATACTGGCAGATGCTCAAGGGCTCTGTAAACAACAAGTCGATTGACCTTTATATAAAGTATTTGGGTGCAAACATGGACGAGCTTATACATGTTACCTTCAAGGGCACAGCCGTTGAAACAACCGGCATTAACACCGTTAACACTGCCGACAACAGCACTGTCACAGAGATCTACACTCTCGGTGGCGCTCGCGTCAACAGCCTCCAGAAGGGCATCAACATCGTACGTCTGGCTAACGGCAAGACTGTGAAGGTTATCAAGTAAACTGGATATTGAATTAAGAACGAACTCCGTTTCAGTCCGAATTAAAAACGGATTAAACGGAGTTCGTTTTTTTATTTGAACCAACCGCGGATTTTTAGGCTGCGTTGAATCGACAACGGATTTAACTTTGGGTGTAGTTGAATTAACGCGGATTAAACGGATTAAGCGGATTTTGGGTGTAGTTGAATTAACGCGGATTAAACGGATTAAACGGATTTTGGGTGCCTTCAAGGGGGTGCACTTGTCTCAAGTGCACCGACCGAGCAAGCAATGCACCGACCGAGCGAATGAATACCATCAGCTTTGTCGGTGCACTTGAGACAAGTGCACCCCCTTGAAGGCACCCACATAATCTGATTAATCCGCTTTATCTCAGCAATAGAATCCGTTTAATCCGATTAATCCGTTGTTATTTTTACTTCAGCAAGGATGCAGATATTAATCCGCTTTTTAGATTAATCCGCAGTAAAAATCAGAACAAAAAAAGTTGGAAACAGTGTCTCTATAAGCCGGGTTCTGTTTCTCGCGCCGCATTGCTGCGCCGCGAGCCTTCTGTCATTTATCTACTACGCAAGTCGCCCTGCGTCTCCAGCATTCTACCCTCCACCGTCACTATGGTCGGACGGGACGCCCTCAAACGATGGTATACATGAACTTGCAGCCCCCAGATGGTACAGCCCGATGATCACCCACCGGCTGGTGGTCTCTTACACCACCTTCTCACCCTTACCACACACGAGGCGTGGCGGTTGTTTTCTTCTACCGACACCTGCCGTCGCCGACAGCTTCTACTTTCGGAAGTGGGGTTCCCTGTGCTGCCCGGACTTTCCTCTCCTGCGCCTATGCACAGCAGCGACAGAACCGAGACACTGTTTCCAACAGACTGCAAAGTTACTGAAAATTGTGCATTTTGAGCAATAATCGGTTGTTTTTTTTAAATACTATTCGACTTGATGCCTAATAGTAGCGGAGGTCTCCGGCCTCCGCAGCAAGCTGAAAATACTATTCGACTTGGTGCTGCGGAGGCCGGAGACCTCCGCTACTAATAGGCTACAAATGCACTATAAAATGTTAGAAGTTGACACCCAAGCTGAGCGACAGGCTGCGGTTGTGCGATGTATCGAACTCGTCGTGACAGATGTTAGAGAGTCCGACATCGTAGGTAAGGTCGGCGTAGAAGAGGTCGTACGTCACACCGCAACCGAAGCGCAGACCGGCGTCGAAACGCTTGAAGTAGTGGTGAGAGAAGGAGTTGGACACCTCGCGGTCGCCGAAGTTCTTAGCCTTGCCGCCCACGCCGAACGCAAAGTAACCGCCGGCGAACGGCTGCACAGAGAAGTGCTCGTTGAGCTGTATGGCGTACTTCACGACAATCGGTATCTCGAGATAGTGGAGGCTGTAAGTCACCTTCTTGCCCTCATAGAGGTTCTTGCCGCCCTTCTCCACATACATCAGTCCGCTCTCGATGAACACCGGAGCCTTCGGCGAGAGCTGCATTCCGCCGAACACGCCGAGGTTGAGACCGGTCTGCGTATTGCCGCCGTCGAGCGCCTTGTCGTCGGAATCGACGGTGGTGAACGACGGACCGATGCGTATGCCCATATACACGCCGTCGATGCCGAAGCGGTCGTAGCGATTGGCATACATGGAGTAGTCGCGGCGGCTGCCGTAGTTATGGTCTCTATAGTCCTGATAGCCCTGCGCCTGCACGCCGAGCACCGATGTAAGCAGCGCCAGGGCTGCCATTAAAAACTTCTTCATTGTTCTATGTGTTTTTGATTAATGTTGCGAATTTACGATAAATTCGACTAACGACAAGAGAAATTTCCCTATAAAATGTTATGAATATCCCTATTCTGCCACATTTTAAGAATTTAGGGAAAGATTTTTTTGCGGCCTTCGCTTGATTTGCATCACGTTCTGCAACGTTAAACGTTTACATGTTGCAGTTATACCTTATTAATTGCGTAACTTTGCAGCGTAAAAAAGGATAACAAGTAATACATTTTATTTTTAGGATGCAAAACAAAGAATCTTTTACGAGATGGTTGCCCCTTGTAGGGCTTACCTTTGCCGTGTTCGTGTTCAACACCTCCGAGTTTATGCCTATCGGCCTTCTCACCGACATAGCCACCGACCTTAATATCAGCGAGGCTCGTGCCGGTCTGCTCATCTCGGTGTACGCATGGGTGGTGGCTATAATGTCGCTGCCGCTGATGATAATGGTGTCGAAGATGGAGCTAAAGCGGCTTCTGCTTTCCATTATAGCCCTGTTTGTTGTGAGTCATGTTGCATCGGCATTTGCCGAAGGCTATTACACACTGATGCTCTCGCGCATTGGTGTGGCGTGCGCCCATTCTATATTTTGGTCGATAGCTCCGCCACTTGCCGTACGTACCGTGCCCGATGGAAAGCGTGCCTTAGGACTAAGCGCCATTGCCACCGGTTCGTCGGTAGCCATGGTCGTAGGTCTGCCGCTGGGTCGTGTGGTCGGACTTTATGTAGGCTGGCGAATGACGTTTCTGAGCATCGCCATCATCTCCGCCCTCATATTCGTGTTCATACTCATGGTGTTCCCCAAGCTGCAGAGCCGCGGCAAGTTCGCCTTCAAGGAGCTTCCGGCGCTGCTGCACAACCGCGTGCTGCTGGGCGTGTTCATCATGTCGGTGCTTTTCGCTACAGCCCACTACACTGGTTATAGCTACATCGAGCCGTTCCTGGGCAAGGTGGCAGCCATGACGCCCGACACCGTGACGCTGGTGCTCATCGTGTTCGGCGGTTCGGGCATGCTCGGCAGCATAGCCTTCTCAAAATACTATATGTCTAACCGCCGCCGCTTCATGCTTACCGTCACGTTAGGTCCTGCCTTGTGCATGCTTCTGCTGCAGGCTGCGGCTACGGGCATGGCGTACATCCTCGCCGTCTGCATCTTGTGGGGAGCCATGGCTACGGCGTTCAACATAGCCTTTCAGGACAACACCATACGCTTTGCGCCGGAGCACGCCACGTCCATCGCCATGTCTATCTTCTCGGGCATCTTCAACCTCGGCATAGGCAGCGGCGCATACATAGGCGGACTGGTGGTGAGCCGACTATCTATAGAATATATAGGTTATGCTGGCGGAGCTATCGGTATTATTGCTACACTTTACTTGACACTGCGCTATTTCCCCAACATGAGACGTAGGGAGGCGGCAGATATAAAACAAAAGTAAAAAACGAGCATTTGTTTTCTAACAGCCGTTAATATGTTAAATTGTAGTGTTAAAATGGGATAAAGATGCATGTCAATTTGTCAGATTAACAATTTTTGCGCCTAAATTTGCAACCACGAAAACAGAAACGCTGTTGTTTTAACACCGCTCGACCCACACGAACGGCAATGTGTCAAACCGGACGACAGCGTTAAGTAGGTCGCAAACGATTAGAAAACAATAACAAACAAGAAAATAAACAGAACTATGAAAAAGTATTCTAAGTATTTTGTTGTGGCAATGAGCGCTCTTGCCTTTGCCTTCTCTACAGGAACATTACTAAAGGTGAACGCTACGCCGGCTACATCGGCTGCCGTGCCTGCCCAGCCCGTCGACTTGACGTACGCAGCAGAGAAGTCGCTGCCGTCGGTGGTGCATATCCTCAGCACAAAGAACTCGAAGGTGCAGACCGTAGAGGTGGAGAGCGACCCGTTCTCCGACTTCTTCTCTGACCCGTTCGGCTTCTTCGGCAACCCGCAGGGCAACGGCGGTAAGCAGAAGCGCAGCGTGCGCACACCGAAGCAGCAGGGATCTGGCTCGGGCGTCATCATCTCTACCGACGGCTACATCGTAACGAACAACCACGTGGTGGCTGACGCCGACGAACTGACCATTACGCTCAACGACAACAAGGAATACTCGGCTCGCATCATCGGCACCGACAAGGCGTCTGACCTGGCGCTCATCAAGATCGACGGCAAGAACCTGCCGGCTATCACCATCGCCAACAGCGACGACATCAAGGTGGGCGAATGGGTGCTCGCCGTGGGCAATCCGTTCAACCTTACCAACACCGTTACGGCTGGCATCGTGAGCGCTAAGGCTCGCTCGCTCTATCAGAACGGCGTGGAGTCGTTCATACAGACCGACGCTGCCATCAACCCAGGTAACTCGGGTGGCGCACTCGTCAACACTCGCGGTGAGCTTATCGGCATCAACGCCATGCTCTACTCGCAGACAGGTTCGTTCAGCGGCTACGGCTTCGCTATTCCTACCTCTATCATGAACAAGGTGGTAGCCGACCTGAAGCAGTACGGCACCGTGCAGCGCGCGCTCATCGGCATTCAGGGTCAGGACGTGAAGAACTATGTTGACGCCAAGAAGGACAAGGGCGAGGACGTAGACCTCGGCACTATGGAGGGTATCTACGTAGCCAAGGTTTCTGAGGAGAGTGCGGCTGAAGAGGCTGGCATGAAGGAAGGCGACGTCATCACAGCTATCGACGGCAAGCCGGTGGGCAAGATGGCAGAACTGCAGGAGGTGCTCGCAAAGAAACGCCCGGGCGACAAGGTGACCGTCACTTATCTGCGCGACAAGAAGAAGGCTACAAAGACCTTGACGCTGAAGAACGAGAAGGGCAACACGCAGGTCGTAAAGAAGGCTGACCTCGACGTGCTCGGTGGCAACTTCCGCGCCGTTACAGACGCCCAGAAGGAGCAGCTGAACATTGGCTATGGTCTGGAGGTACTGAAGGTGAACGCAGGCAAGCTGAAGAACGCAGGCATCACAAAGGGCTTCATCATCCAGCGCGTCAACGACAGCGCCGTGAAGACTATCGAGGATCTGCAGAACGCCGTGAAGGAGGCTTCTACAAGCAAAGACCCAGTGCTCTACATCCAGGGCGTCTACCCGACTGGCAAGAAGGCTTACTTCGCAGTGCCGCTTGAGGACTAAACAATAGAAGCCTACGACATTCCTGCCGTAGGCTACTAAGATACAAAGCGGAGGCCCTAAAGACCTCCGCTTTTTTGTTGTCGATTAGGCATCCGCGCCGACTGGTCGAAGCATCGGACAGCGGACGGAATCCAATCGGATGGCGAACGGAATCCGATCGGAC
>ERZ1026888.481-NODE-481-length-22251-cov-54.504010_pt1 | contig 22251 bp, 16 predicted proteins | sample MGYA00380174_ERZ1026888 | MGnify/ENA primary metagenome ERZ1026888 (study PRJEB33269, sample SAMEA4719810) | human gut metagenome | biome: human-associated habitat; feature: organic feature; material: feces | place: Cameroon | collected 2013-10 ...
TTCAGGAACTCCTGTTTCTGGTGGTCAGACCATCATCATCGGCGGCGGAAGCTTTGGCGGTGGTGCTGGTGTATCTGCAGCATCTTCTTCTGTTGCTGGAAGCGAGAAGGGCGAAGGCGCTGAGCAGATTGACGAGAGCGTTGCAGCGGCCGTAGCTCCAGGAGCAGGATTCTCGGAGAATGGTGCAGCCGTAGCCGGTGCCACTATGACTGGCGGTTCTGTGGCCGGTGGCTCTGTTGCAGGCGGTAATACCGCTTGGGTAGCTGGTCAGCAGGGGGTTACCCCAGAGATGGCTGATGCCCAGAACAATTATGTTGAGGAATTGAAGAAGCTTGTTGAAACCCTTGAAAAGGTGAATGAGCAGAGTACCCGTTTGACCCGTGACAGCGAGGAGATGGAGAACCTGAACCGTACGCTCACAGGTATCAGCAAGGTTTATGAGATGCAGTTGAAGGGTGCCAGCCAGCAGATTGGTACCATCGACCAGATTAACGAGCAGAGCCGCAAGATGGCCCAGCAGATTGAGCAGTTGAACAAGATTTACGCACGTATGATAGAGGCGATGACCGTAAACATGCGTGCTGCAGCTCCTCAGGTAAAGAGTGAAGAGTAAAGAAAAGTATTGAATTTAGCAAATTAATATAAATGGCTATAAAGAAAAGACCCGTTTCACCACGCCAGAAGATGATTAACCTGATGTACGTCGTCCTGATGGCTATGCTTGCGTTGAACGTCTCTACGGAGGTGCTCGACGGATTCTCTATTGTGGAAGACAGTCTGAATCGAACCACAGCCAACTCTTCCGCAGAGAACAATGCAATCTATAGTGACTTTGCCGATCAGATGAAGCAAAACCCTACCAAGGTGAGGGAATGGTTCGAGAAGGCTAAGCAGGTAAAGGACATGAGTGATGCGCTCTATAACTTTGCCCAGGAACTGAAGGTTGCTATCGTAAAAGAGGCTGACGGCAAGGATGGCGACGTGAGCAATATCAAGAACAAGGAAAACCTGGAGGCTGCCGGCATCGTGATGCTTGCACCGGGTACGGGCAAGGGAAAGAAACTCTATAGGGAGCTGAATCGCTACCGCGACCGCATCCTGGAGCTGGTGACCGATGAGCATCAGAAGAAAATCATCGCCAGCAACTTCTCTACCCAGGTGCCTAAGAGCGAGAAATATCTGGGTAAGAACTGGCAGGAATACATGTTTGAGAATATGCCAGTGGCTGCAGCCGTGACCATGCTCTCGAAGATTCAGAGCGATGTGCGCTATGCTGAGGGAGAAGTGCTGCACAACCTGGTGGCGAATATCGACATGAAGGATATCCGTGTGAACAAACTCGATGCCTTCGTGATTCCAGAGAAGACCACGCTTTATCCGGGTGAAAGATTCAATGCTAACATCGTAATGGCAGCCGTGGATACCACCCAGCAGCCGGAAATCTACGTGAACGGCATGAGAGTGAACAGCGCCCGTGGACAGTATAGTTTCACGGCAGGTGGAGTGGGAGAGCACCAGTTCTCCGGCTACATTCTGATGAACAATGCCAAGGGCGACGTGTTGAAGCGCAACTTCATACAGAAATACAGCGTTATTCCAGCACCTAATTCGGCAACGGTGGCGGCAGACCTGATGAACGTGCTCTATGCAGGTTTTCAGAACCCTATCAGTATCAGTGTGCCGGGCGTACCGGCCAATGCCATCTCAGCATCGATGACAGGCGGTTCGTTCGTATCGAAGGGCAACGGTCATTTCGTGGCGACCCCAGCGGCTGTGGGCAAGGATGTGACTATCCATGTAACGGCGCGCGACAAGGGACAAACCCGCACGATGCCTCCATTCGTATTCCATGTAAGAAAGTTGCCTGATCCAACGGCTTATCTGGCTTTGGGAACCACCCGTTTCCGTGGCGGCGGTCTGGCAAAGGCATCGCTGATGGGTGCCACAGGCATTCATGCAGCCATCGACGACGGATTGCTGGATATTCCTTTCAGGGTGTTGGGCTTCGAGACCGTCTTCTTCGACAACATGGGTAATGCAATCCCATTGGCATCGGCAGGTGCCAACTTCTCGGATAGACAGAGAGAAGAGTTCAGAAAGCTTTCTCGCAGCCGCCGTTTCTATATCTCGCATATCAAGGCTGTGGGACCGGATGGCATCACCAGAAATCTGCCTACGGCGATGGAAGTAATCGTGAAATAAGTGAAGAGTGAAGATTTCAAATGCTTTGCTAATCATAAAGTTCAATGTTCAAAGTTCAATGTTCAAAGTATAAAATAATGAAAAAGATATTGTTCATATTCATGCTCTTGGGAATGGCGCAGGGCATCGTGGCGCAACCTCAGGCACGCCGTCAGCAGGCGGCAAAGCAGGCGGCTGCGAACAAATCGAATGCCGGCAACATCACCACCCGTGCACAAATCTCTTTCCCTACTGCTGCCCCTATGGAGGAGGATGTGGTGTGGAGAAGAGACATCTATCGTGAGCTGAGCCTTACCGATAATGCCAATGCCGGACTGTATTATCCTGTGGAGCCTATGGGCAACCAGATGAACCTCTTCACCAACATCTTCAGATTGATGATGACCGGTAAGGTGGCGGTGTACCAATACCGTCTGGATGGTAACGAGAGTTTTGCCGCAGCAGATAGAGTGGATCCTAAGTCTTTCCTGGATAACTATCATATCTATTATGAGAAGAAGGCAAACGGAAGAATATCGCTCGACAACAGCGATATTCCATCGAGAGAGGTGAAGGCTTACTATATCAAGGAGTCAACCTATTTCGACCAGCGCACTTCCACCTTCCATACCAAGGTGTTGGCGCTCTGTCCTATCATGACCCGCGATGATGATTTCGGCGATGGTGGTACCAAGTATCCACTTTTCTGGGTAAAGTATGATGACTTGGCTCCTTATCTGGCCAAGCAGCAGATTATGACCAGCAACCTGAACAATGCGGCGGTGATGAGTGTGGATGATTACTTTGTGAGAAATCAGTATAAAGGAAAAATCTACAAGACCAACAACATGTTGGGACAAACTTTGGCGCAGTATTGCCACTCCGATTCGGCTCTGGTAAAGGAGCAGAAGCGAATTGAGGGCGAACTGGCTACCTTTGAGAAGAATCTCTGGAGTGGAAGCATAGAAAAAAAGGATTCGCTTGACAGCATAGCCAAGGCTGACAAGAACGTGAAGGGTAAGGTGAAGAAGGCCAAGAAGACCAATCGCCGAGGCAGTTCGTCATCTAGCAGACAGACCAAGGTGAAGGAGCAGCGCAGCAGCAGTTCTTCTTCGGCATCCAGTGGCTCTGCCAGAGTAACCGTGCGCCGTCAGCGTCATTAGGATATGAATCACTCGTGTGTAATATTAGAATCACTCGTGTGTAATATTGGAAAATAGATTTGTTAGAAAATAGATTTTTAATTTAAAAAGGTAGAAAAGATGAAGAAAATTTTATCTCTTGTATTTTTAGTAGCGGCAATGATGTTTGCTACTAGCGCTAACGCCCAGGTAAAGTTCGGTTTGAAGGGCGGCTTGAATGTGACAAGCATGTCGTTTAGCGAGGATGTATTCGATGCTTCCAACAAGACTGGTTTCTTTGTAGGTCCTATGGTAAAGGTTACCGTGCCTATCGTTGGCTTGAGCTTCGATGCTGCAGCCTTGTACGACCAGAAAGAGGCTGACGTTAAGTATGCCGATACTGATGGTGAACTGGGTAAAGTCAACGTGAAGCAGCAGTCTATCAACATCCCTGTGAACGTGCGTTATGGCTTCGGCTTGAGCAGTTTGGCAAATGCCTTTGTTTTTGCTGGTCCACAGTGGGGTATCAATGTAGGTGACAAGAGCTTCAAGTGGAATGAGACAAGCAGCTATTCTCTGAAGAAGTCAAACTTCAGCGTAAACGTAGGTGCTGGTGTTACCCTGTTGAGCCATCTTCAGATTTCAGCCAACTATAACATCGCTTGTGGCAAGTCGGCTGATGCCAGCCTTGTCAAGGCTGCCGAGGCACTTACCAATGCAGGCAAGGACAAGAGCCGCAACAACTCTTGGCAGATTGCCTTGGGTTACTGGTTCTAATGAGAAGTTAGACAGTACACTTCACAAGTTTATACATTAAAATATATAAAAGCAGGTACCCCTAGTTGGGTATCTGCTTTTTTTTTGCTATCTTTGCAGAACATTAGATCGTAAAAAGAAAAGGAGAACGTTATAACATGAGATACGTAGATGTGATATTGCCCCTTCCGCTCGACGGAACCTTTACTTATTCTATCCCCGAAGGGATGGAAGAGAAGGTTGTGCCTAATATGCGCGTCCTCGTTCCGTTGGGCAAGAGCAAGAAGTATATTGCCATGGTTACCGATGTGCATTCTGAAAAGCCGGATTTCAGCTGCAAGCCCATCGAGGCGGTGCTCGACAAATATCCTTCGCTGCTGCCCCAGCAGATGCGCCTCTGGCAATGGATCAGCGATTACTACATGTCGCCCCTGGGTGATGTGTTTGGTGCCGCCATGCCATCGGGTATGAAATCTACGGAGAAATTCAAGCCCAAGATGGAACTTTACGTGGAGCTGGCCATCAGTTACCGCAACGAGCAGGCCCTGCATGTGGCACTCAGTATGGTGCAGCGGGCGTTGAAGCAATCGAAAACGCTAACCACCTTCCTCGCCCTTTCCCACTGGGACAGTCTGGAGGGTGATACGCCCAGGGAAGGTATCAAGAAGGTGACCAAGGAGGAACTGATGAACGAGGCACGATGCACGGCTGCAGCTGTCAAGGCGCTCATCGACCGAGGCATCCTCTTTACCTATGAACTGGAGGTGGGCAGACTGAACACGTCGGGAGAATCGCATTTCGAACTCATCAAACCGCTTTCTGAAGCCCAGCAGGATGCCTACAACCAGATACTCCTGCAGATGATGCACAAGAATGTGGTGCTTCTGCATGGTGTGACATCTAGCGGAAAGACGGAGGTTTACATCCATCTCATCAAAAAGGCGATAGAAGAGCATAAGCAGGTGCTTTATCTGCTGCCGGAAATCGCCCTCACCGTTCAGATTATGGAGCGACTGCACAAGGTGTTTGGCGACCGGCTCGGCATCTTCCACTCGAAATACAGTGATGCGGAACGTGTGGAAATCTGGCAGAAGCAGCTCTCGGATCAGCCTTATGATGTAATCCTGGGAGCGAGAAGTGCCGTTTTCCTGCCTTTCCAAAAACTGGGACTTGTCATTATTGATGAGGAGCATGAGAATTCCTTTAAGCAGCAAGACCCGGCGCTGCTCATCATCAGACAGGTGGTGCACAACGATTATGAAGCTTTTTTCAAAGGCATTCTGGAGGAGAGAAGGATGTTTCATTATCCGCCGTTCTTCCATCTTGTCAATGTGTTCATGAAATATAAGAACGAGAAGATTTGCCAGCAGGCAAGTCTGGAACTTGGAAAGATGCTGTGAGGAGGGTTTGGCGAACGGTTTTTGGGACCGGATAAGCCAGCCGTGGCTAGGGTGAAGAACATGAATATTCGGAAGATAGTGCTTAAACTGGAGAACGGCATTGACCAGAAAAAATACGAGAGTATCACAAGTTCGCCCAGCAACAGATGGCGAAAGACCCGAGATATGGGGCTTTGCAGATTTACATTGGTGTAGATCTGATGTAGAGTGTTAAAAAATGCTATTATACAGAAAAAAACATGTTGAAAATTATGTCTTTTAAAATGTTTTTGTTAATTTTGCATCACGTAAAATATTTATTAATTAAAATTTAAAAAAATGAAAGCTATAGTATTATTGATGTTTTCTCTTTTTGTATTTATGGGGTGTTCTGATTCTGAACAAATGTCTTTGGATATAGAATCTTGTAATTCAACGATGCCATGTGATACTTTCGCTGTAACGCCTTTGGCTGTAGTGGGAGATTTTGGCGAAAGAAGTCCTTTGTTTGCAAGTCGAGCAGGAAGTGCTACAGAATTAACGGCTTATGGTTATACTTCATTAACAAATGGAGGAAATAAAACATATGCATTAGACAAGCAATTAAAAGAAATATTGAAAATTCCAAGAAATAAGTATTATGTGTGCTGCTTCTATACTGCAAAATATTCAGTATCTGTTAAAGGATTACTAGATGGTACGTCAAAATTCTCACCAATGTATTCTCCAAATTGTGGTGTTGTTCCTGATCATTCTAGAGAAGAATGGGATGTCATAGGATATGCAACTTCTTTTAGGGGTGATAAAGTGGTTATGACGACTCAAGTTGTTCATGTGATAGCTGATTATGAAGGAATTAGTTATGATATTTGGTATCCTTGTAAGTTGGATAAGCTGCAATGGAATTATAGTGTAGAATAAAACGTTTGGCAAGTTGCTAGATTTCAAATCTAATTAAGAATGGTTTAGTATACTTGCCAATAAGAAGTTAGTTCACTTCTGTTTTATATGTTAATTCATGTTTTGGAAGTTCTCGCTTAAACTATGGTTATAGCTTGTCACGCTTATTTATGCCATAGTATTATGTTAATGTAAGTGTTAACTTGCATTTTGCCATAGCTTACGAAATTTGAATCTATTTAATAGTTATCTTTTCTGTATATATTGAAATATCCATGAGCTAAAACAATCACGCCAAAGCGAATGTAAATTGGAAGAAAAGTGCTATCTTTGTTGCGTATAACCAACATAGAGCAATTATGACTAACGTAACATTCCCTCAGTTGATCCATCGAGGCTGTGGTATCGACGTCCACTTGAAGGTGGTGGTGGCAACAATTGATGGTGTGGGCATCCGTAAGGAGACTCGCACTTTTGACACCTTCACGAGTTGTTTGACAGAAATGAAAGAATGGCTGTTAGCTAATGGTATTACCCATGTAGCAATGGAGAGTACCGGTGTTTATTGGAAACCAGTAATGCGTGTCTTGGAGGCAGATATTCCAAATGTCTGGATAGTCAATGCCCGGCACATCAAGAATGTGCCTGGTCACAAGACAGATAAAATGGATAGAGAATGGATTTGCAAGTTATTTCTTGCAGGTCTGCTGAAACCAAGTTATATACCTCCAAAGGAACAGCGGCAGTTGCGTGACTTAACTCGCTATCGTAATAAGCTTATTCAGGCTATAGCTGCAGAGAAGAATCGCATGATGCGAGTCTTGGAAGACTGCAACATCAAGCTTTCAAGTGTTGTAGCTAACACCTCTGGTGTTACAGCAACAGCTTTGATAGATATGCTTTGCGAAGGTCGTAAGTTGACAATAGAAGACATCGAAAGTGTTTATCACAAGAAATTGTCGGCTAGTCCGCAAGAATTGTTGGAGGCTTGCACTGGCTTTGTCGAGGAGCACCATGTATATATGCTTCAGATGATTCGTAAGAGTATTGCTCAAACGCAAGGACTCGTTGATGAATTGTCCAAGCGTATCAAGGAAATACTTATCAAGTATGACAATGTGCTAGAATTACTGAAGGAGATACCTGGTTTCAATACCAAGGTAGTCGAGGACCTCGTTTCAGAAATTGGCCTTGACATGTCAGCTTTCCCATCCGAGAAGCATTTGGCATCTTGGGCAGGTATCTGCCCTGGCAATAATGAGAGTGCTGGTAAAAAAAAAGCGGAAGAATTACTCACGGTAACAAACAAGTAAAGGCTGTCCTGACAGAGGCAGCGTGGGCTGCGACCCGTACCAAGAATACATTCTTCAGTGAACGTTACCATCGTATCAGTGCCAGACGTGGAAAAAACGTGCCTTGATTGCGGTTGCACACTCTCAATAAACTGTTGCATATCTGATTCTCAGCACAGGTGCTAGATACCATGAGTTGGGTGCTCAATATATGCAAGCCAAGATTGAGAAAAAGCGAAAGCTTTACTTGACAGCAGAATTGAAGAAACTTGGGTACAAGTTAGTCTTGAGAAAAATAGAAAGTAATAAAATTTTAAGACAACACTATCTTAGGCCGATTTTAATTGGAACACCCATAGTCCGATAATGAAATTGGTCTCAACAGCTAAGTGGCAAAGACTGTGACTTATGGACACGTGTATGAAACTTTTAATCTTAGCTGTTGCATAAAAATGCCGTATTTTACAGTCGCACTTATAGGTATTATGAGTGTTATTCTTTCTTGTGTCTAATACTCACGTAAATATAAATTTAGTGTAAAACATATGTTCTATAGTAATGTAGGACGATAATAATTTACGTATGAAATATTTACTGTTATTTATTTTCTTTCTTTTTGTAAGTTGTAAAAATGAAAATTCAGATGTACTAGAATATGACATTTCGGATTATTTTAACGTAACATTTGAATTGGATGATGATAGTTGTTTGTGTTTAAAGGATTCTAAACCTATTGATATATATAAGGTACAGGACGAACTAGTAGGATATGGTTGGTTGCATTTAGGGACTTATGCAATAAGAGCTGGAAAATTAGAAAAAGGTTTATATAGTCCTTCTTTGTATGATGTTAATTATTATTTTGAGAGTAAAGATAGTGTTGTAGAGTATTATCATGGGGAAGAAAATTTCGGTACTAAATATTCTAAGACAACTTGGCTTTATAATAATATGTTGGGTTATGTCTATGTAAATTCTAATCCGAAAATACCCAAAAAATATGTTTATATGCAAATTCTGCAATTTGTTTCAAATTCAACTTCCGAACAACATTCTGTTTATATGTATGTTGTTCATCAGATAGGAATAAGAAGTGGGGGTGAGGATATTTATGGGCTATCTGTTTTTAGACGAATGAGTATAAAAGAATTGGAACTTGTAAAATCCTCGTTATAAAATTTTGACTGATGTCGTAACTACTCAGTCATCTTTATACTTGATGAGTAGCCCTTTAGTAAAATCCAGGCGACACTTCCTCTTATAGTTAAGAAACTATAAAGTTGCAAATCGCCTTGTTCAACAAGTTCGCTTCTCTCAACAGAACAGGTTCTCTGTCTGACGACACTCCAATTCACGCTCTTTAGCCACGCCTTGTTTATCCTTCATCGTTTCGACTGTAGGTATAGGGAGATAAAACGCTCTTGGCGCATTATTGTCTTCTGTAGCTGATATTGGCTTTTGGGCAAATCAAAATCCATGTTAAAAGTCGTTTCATGCCATTTTGTAGTATCAAAAAAATACGTAACTTTGCAACCATGAGTTACAATGATATTAGTGCAATGACAGATCCAGTGGAGGCAATCAAGGCCTTGTTTGATGAACTTACCGCCGTCAAGGGTGAGCTTTCTTCAGGCAAGAGTGAAATTGCACGTCTTAATCGTAACACCACCCATCTCAATGTAACCGTCAAGCGTGTTACCCAAGAGCGGGATGCTTTCAAGAAGAAAGTAGAGACTTTGGAAGCAGAACTTCAGAAGTTAGGTGGCAAGAACGTAGAAAATGACAGCAGTAACTCGGATACACCTCCAACCAAACAGTCCATAAAGAAGCAAATTATCCAGCGCACAAAGTCGCTTCGACAACCTTCCGGCAAGAAAACTGGAGGTCAGGAGGGACATGAGGGACATTCCATCAGCAAGACACAGACACCGGACGGAACAGAAGATCACAAGGCCGAGGTATGCCCTCACTGTGGTTGTGTCATTCTAGATGACGCTGAGCAGACTTGCGTGAAGTCTATACAGGTCATTGACATCACGGGTCCCCTGTCTCTTCCTTGCGTTACGGAACACAAGGTGTATTCTGCAGTATGTCCACATTGTCGCAAGACCGTCATAGGTAACAGTCCTACAGGCAATTGTAAGAATACCATGTATGGTCCCAAGTTGCAGACCTTGGTCGTATACCTATCCGTCGTTCAGTCCATCCCATACAATAGAATCGTGGAAATCGTCAAGAATATCTTCATGGTGTCTTCATTCTCGGAGGGTTCTATCAAAAACATTTTGAAGAAGAACAAGGAGAAGGCGACTCCTATTTACGACAGCATCTTGGACTACATCGAGAAGCAGAAAGTCGCAGGCATGGATGAGACAGGTACGTACATCAACAAAAAGTTGTGTTGGTTCTGGTGTCTCCAGTGCCCTAAGTTCTGCTATGTGTTCGCCGATGAGTCACGTGGCATCCAAGCTCTAGAGAGTCACGATGTCGTCAACCGACTTGTCGGACTCATTCTGTACACGGACCGCCATGGAACATACTTCAAGTTGCAAGTGGCGGGACACCAAGTGTGCCTTGTACATCTGCAGAGGAACTTGCAATATCTGAATGGCTTGAATCCTGAGCAAAGTTGGTCGTCTGGCATTCAGGAGCTTCTAAGGGATGCCATACATGAAAGTAAGACGATGCCTTTGGAGTAAATTGACAAGGAATATTATAAGAAGTTGCATGAAGCCTTGGATGCCGATCTCTCTGTCTATGAGAGAAAAGGAGCAAAAGACTTCCAGGCCTTGCAGAATGGGCTGATAAACTGCGAGGACTACATCTTCACTTTCTTGGAGCATGAGGAAGTTCCACACCACAACAATTCAAGTGAAGCTTCAATTAGGGTACTGAAAGTGAAAGCCAAAGTTTCTGGAGGTTTCCGAACACAGGATGGTGCCGACGAGAATGCTTGCTTCCATTCTATAGCGGAAACTGCAAAAAAAATGGCATTTCAAAATTCACAGCTTTGTACCAACTTATTTCGGACATGGCTCCTAAAAGTAATTTTATCGAAAATTTGATATCAAGGGAGTGCTAACTTTTTGCCCTTTTTTGAATACGTGTACCCTATTTTTTGATGACCGAGTAATTATATAACTTTAGATAGTAAAAAGAAAAGGAGAACGTTATAACATGAGATACGTAGATGTGATATTGCCCCTTCCGCTCGACGGAACCTTTACTTATTCTATCCCCGAAGGGATGGAAGAGAAGGTTGTGCCTAATATGCGCGTCCTCGTTCCGTTGGGCAAGAGCAAGAAGTATATTGCCATGGTTACCGATGTGCATTCTGAAAAGCCGGATTTCAGCTGCAAGCCCATCGAGGCGGTGCTCGACAAATATCCTTCGCTGCTGCCCCAGCAGATGCGCCTCTGGCAATGGATCAGCGATTACTACATGTCGCCCCTGGGTGATGTGTTTGGTGCCGCCATGCCATCGGGTATGAAATCTACGGAGAAATTCAAGCCCAAGATGGAACTTTACGTGGAGCTGGCCATCAGTTACCGCAACGAGCAGGCCCTGCATGTGGCACTCAGTATGGTGCAGCGGGCGTTGAAGCAATCGAAAACGCTAACCACCTTCCTCGCCCTTTCCCACTGGGACAGTCTGGAGGGTGATACGCCCAGGGAAGGTATCAAGAAGGTGACCAAGGAGGAACTGATGAACGAGGCACGATGCACGGCTGCAGCTGTCAAGGCGCTCATCGACCGAGGCATCCTCTTTACCTACGAACTGGAGGTAGGCAGACTGAACACGTCGGGCGAATCGCATTTCGAACTCATCAAACCGCTTTCCGAAGCCCAGCAGGATGCCTACAACCAGATACTCCTGCAGATGATGAGCAAGAACGTGGTGCTTCTGCATGGTGTGACATCTAGCGGAAAGACGGAGGTTTACATCCATCTCATCAAAAAGGCGATAGAAGAGCATAAGCAGGTGCTTTATCTGCTGCCGGAAATCGCCCTCACCGTTCAGATTATGGAGCGACTGCACAAGGTGTTTGGCGACCGGCTCGGCATCTTCCACTCGAAATATAGTGATGCGGAACGTGTGGAAATCTGGCAGAAGCAGCTTTCGGGGCATCCTTATGATGTAATCCTGGGAGCGAGAAGTGCCGTCTTCCTGCCTTTCCAAAAACTGGGACTTGTCATTATTGATGAGGAACACGAGAATTCCTTTAAGCAGCAAGACCCGGCGCCACGTTATCATGCCCGCAGTGCAGCCATCGTGCTAGCCAGCATGTATCCGGAAGCCAAGGTGCTGCTGGGAACGGCCACGCCTTCTATGGAGAGTTATTACAATGCGCAGCAGGGCAAGTATGGACTGGTGGAACTGAAGACGAGATTCAAGGACATCCAATTGCCGGAGATTCAGGTGGTGGATGTGAAGGACCTTCGCCATAGAAAGATGATGACGGGGGCTTATTCGCCACAGTTGCTGGCAGCGGTGAGGGAGGCGTTGAAGAATGGTGAGCAAGCCATTCTCTTCCAAAACCGAAGGGGATTTGCACCGATGATAGAGTGCAAGGTGTGCGGATGGGTCCCGAAATGCAAGAACTGTGATGTTTCGCTCACCCTGCATAAGAGCATCAATCTGCTGACCTGCCATTACTGCGGATTCACCTATCCCGTGCCTACGGTATGCCCTAACTGCGGTAGTACGGAACTGATGGGACGAGGTATCGGAACGGAACGCATAGAAGACCAGATAGCCGAGATATTCCCCGAGGCACGTATCGCCCGCATGGACCTGGATACCACCCGTACGCGTAATGCCTACGAGCGACTGATCAGTGACTTCTCATCGGGAAAGACCAATCTTCTGATAGGTACGCAGATGATTTCAAAGGGTCTGGATTTTGATAAAGTAAGCGTGGTGGGCATTCTGAATGCCGACTCGATGCTGAACTATCCTGATTTCAGGGCATACGAGCATGCCTTCATGATGATGGCGCAGGTGAGTGGTAGGGCAGGAAGAAAGGGTAAGCGTGGACTCGTGATTCTGCAGACCAAGAACCCGACGCTGCCCATCATCAGCCAGGTGGTGCACAACGATTATGAAGCTCTTTTCAAGGGCATTCTGGAGGAGAGAAGAATGTTCCATTATCCGCCGTTCTTCCATCTTATCAATGTGTTCATGAAACATAAGAACGAGAAGATTTGCCAGCAGGCAAGTCTGGAACTCGGAAAGACGCTGAGGGGATGGTTTGGCGAACGGGTATTGGGACCGGATAAGCCAGCCGTGGCTAGGGTGAAGAACATGAATATTCGGAAGATAGTGCTTAAACTGGAGAACGGCATTGATCAGAAGAAGGTGAGGGAATACCTGAAGTATGCCCAGACGATGATGCTGAAGGACCCAAGGTATGGGGCTTTGCAAATATACTATGATGTGGATCCGCAATAATCAGACAGATGATTGCAGTGCAAAATACAAGCAATACAAAAAAAATGGCTATCCCAATCGAAAGAGAGGGATAGCCTTTTTGCATGTTTGTTGTTATGAACTTATCTTATTATGTTTAGGAAACATAAGTCTAATGTCTTATTCTACTTTTTCAACTTCTTCGTCTTTAGAAGTTGATGTCGAGACCTACCGCAAACACGTTGTTGTTACGGGTGTAGTCAGAGGTGTAATTGATGCTTTTGTCTGCACTGAGCTGAACATTCTCTGAGGTCTTTTTATGCTGATAGAATGTGTGGAAGTAAGCCACGTTCAAATCCATCTTCTTGTTGATGTGGTAAACACCACCGACGGCAGCAGAGTTAGAACCAACAACGAATGACTTGTCATCCATATACTCATCGCTCAAGCCATAGTTGGTGTTCTGCCAACCTGTACTCAAGGTAATCTTCTTGTTGACATCCACCTCAACACCTGCGTTGTACTCCAAGGTACCACGGTCCAATTTCTCCTGACGATTGTTGTATGATGTAGCGTGCTTGTCGTCGAACCAGTGGAAACCTACGTTTACGCGTACGGCATTTACAGGGCTGTAACCTACACCAAGTGCCAGGTATGCAGGAATATCGCCTGCAATCTTCTTACCATCTGCGTATTCGCCGATAGCCTTATCAAGCTTGGTGTCGAACTGGGTCTTCAACTGACCCATTGCTCCCTGGATGGTGGCGTTATTCAAGATAGCATCAGCAGCCTGCTCAGGTACACCGCCTGCGATGTAAGCATTGCGGAGGTTGTCAGGAAGGTTACCGATACTAGGCACCTGGTTTACTGACTTGTTCTTCAAGCGAATGCGAGTCTTGAACTCGTATTTAGCTGCGAAGTTCCACTTGCCAGTCTTGAAATCCACACCAATAATAGGAGTGAAGCCCACACCGCTCTGGTCACAGCTCAACTCAATGTTGGCAGCTGTTTCCTTGGTTGGGTCGAGCACCTTATAGAGAGGCATGTTGCCTACCTTGATATCTTCTACATATCCATAGTAGTTGGTTGAAGCATAGACGCCACGTACGCCAGCAAATGCGCTGAAGTTGTCGCTGAACTTATAGGCTGCACCTAAAGAAAGACCATAGTAGTACTGACGACCGTGCATATAACTGTTGTAGCTATACTTGCCTTCCTTACCAAAATTCTTGTCGCTGGTGAATACAGCAGGAACTCCATACTGTGAGGCCACCTTATCTACAGCACCTGCCAACTGGCATGCTGCGATAGCAGTTTCGGCAACAATCTTCTCGAAAGAGCCCAATCCATCATCGAAGGTACACTTTCCGCCGCCACCTGTAAGGGCGAAACCTGCCTGGAGTGACCATCTGCCTTTATTATAAGCATACTGGAAAGAAGGGATGACAGGCGCAAACGCCTTACCCTTGAACTCGCGTGGAGTAGTAGGATTGTTCACATTGTTAGTGAACAATGGATAATCATTTTCAATGCTACGTGTCTGGTAAGCCAACTGCCAGTTGATGGCAAGATGCTTTCCTTCACCCATGAATACAACGCCGGCAGGATTGTAGTAAACGCCGTCAATACCGATAGAAGCCTCACGGCTCATCATTCTGTTGAATGCAACATGCTGGTTGGTGTTAGTGAGCAAACCACCTGCAAAAGAAGGGGCTGCACAAGCCATCGCAATGGCTAAACTAACTAATTTAACTTTCTTCATTTTAATAATATTAAATAAAAACGTCCGCAAAGGTAACTATAATGTTCTATTTCGCCGTCAAAGATAAGCGTTATTTAAAATATATTAACGCAAAAACTCCTTTTTCTTGCACAATCTTGTGAAACTGTGCAAGAAAAAGGAGTTTTTTGGATGTTAGATAGAACAGGGTTGAAGCGTTTAGCTTTCCGCCTTCTCTATCATTTTTTCCTCATTCTTAGCTTCATTCTCATTTATCTCTTCTTTCTCTTTACTCTTGGCATTCTTCTCTGCGTTTGCATTCATGTGAGGGTAAGAGATACGGGTATGATAGATGGCCTTGAGGCGTTCTGTCAGTACGAGCTTGGCGAGTGCAATGTCGCGGAAGGTGATAGGGCATTCCTTGAAGAAACCTTCTGCCACCTGCCCATCAATGAGTTTGTTTACCAGGTTGCTGATGCTCTCTTCTGTGTATTCATTGAGTGAGCGGGAAGCTGCCTCTACGGTATCTGCCATCATCAGGATGGCCTGTTCACGGGTGAATGGGTTCTGTCCTGGATATTGGAAAAGCGACTTATCCACTACTTCCGTAGGGTGCTCATTGCAATAGTTTACATAGAAGTACTTGGTCAAGCCCGTGCCATGATGGGTGGTGATGAAATCCTTGATGATGCCCGGAAGTCCCACCTTTTCTGCCATCTTCAGACCCTCGGTTACGTGGCTGATGATGATCTGGGCACTCTCCAGGTCGCTCAACTGGTCGTGGGGATTCACGCCCGCCTGGTTCTCCGTGAAGAACACTGGGTTGGTCATCTTTCCGATGTCGTGATAGAGTGCGCCCGTACGTACCAGCAGACTGTTGGCACCGATGCGGTTGGCAATCTCTGCTGCCAGGTTACCCACCGTGATGGAATGCTGGAAGGTGCCCGGTGCAATCTCGCTCAGGTTGCGGAGCAATCCCTTGTTGGTGTTAGACAGCTCGAAGAGGGTGACATTAGAGGTGAATCCGAATGTCTTCTCGATGATATACATGAGCGGATAGGACAGCAGCAGGAAGATGCCATTCACGGTGAAATAGGTGTACATGCTGCGGTCGATGTTGAACACCTGGTTGTCCTGCATCAGCTGGAGTGCGAGATAGACTATGCCGCTGCTCAGGGTGACCAGCAGGGCTGTGATGAATATCTGCGAACGCTTGGAAAGTTCACGCAGGCTGTAGATGGCCACCAGACCTGATGCCAGCTGTACGATGATAAACTCGTACTGGTATTTCACCGCAGCCGCACAGATGAGGATCATCGTGACATGGGTGATGAATGCCGTTCGGGAATCCATGAACACGCGCACAAAGATAGGGGCCATGGCGAATGGGATGATGTAGACGCTGAAGAAATTGTGCTTCATGATGAGTGACACGAAGATAGGGAACAGCGTAATCATCGCATAGAGCATGGTGATGCTGCGAGGCTTGTCGAAGTAATCCTTGCGGAACAGCGTGAGATAGCTGGTGAACATGATGACGAGGAGGAAGATAAAAAGTACCTGGCCGATGATGGTGGTGGTAAGTTCATCCTCGGTGGAACTGCGGCGCTTCGTCTCTTTTTCAAAGGATGTGAGCACCCGATAGTTGGAAGGGGTGATGACTTCACCACGGTCGATGATTTTCTGACCGCTCATCACCATACCGCTTGCCAGCGGAATGCTGCTCAGCAAATCGGTCTTCTCCGTCTCCGAGCGTTCCTTGTCGTATATCAGGTTAGGCTCCACGTAGTCGTTCAGGTTGCAGCGTGATAGAATCTGTCGCTGTTCGGCAATCTGCTGGTTGAAGAAAATGCGTTCGTATGCAGCAATGGTAGAGTAGAACGTACCGATGGGTACGCTTTTTACGTTCTTGCCGCTGATGATGCGGATCATGCTTGTTGAATCCTTGTAGATGCGATTGTACTCGGGGGTACTTACGATTCCCGTCTGGTAAACATGATGCAGCTGCTGGGCAACAAGCCCCACAAATTCCTTCGGCAATCCCGGGATGCCCTGGCTGAAGTCGTGGAGGAATCGCTTAACCTGTTCGTCACCCACGGTGGTGTTCACCGTATAGTAAGGTTGGAACTGCTTGAGCAGCGAATCCTGTTCGTGCTTGATCGACTCGTCAGTCTTGTAGATAGGGAAGTCGAAGGTGGCAATGACAGAACCATACATCCACGGTTTGCCTACATCGTAGCGGAACTGTCTGCCCTCATTGCGTGGCAGGAACCATACAATGATGGAAACGGTGAAGAGGATGAGGACGACCTTGGTGATGAAGTTGCGCCAGAAGTTCTCCTCCGGATTGTTAAATATGCTCATATTGTATCGCTTTGTTTAGTCGTGAATACTCTTGTTGTCTAACTTCTGATATGGGGCGAAATAGCTGCTCATTTTCCTCTGTTTTGAGCAAAAAAGCCACTTTTCTACGATTAATTCCCATTCACAGTGCGAAAATACGAAAAAAAACTATTATAATCGCAAAAAAAGATGTAAATTTGCAGAAAAATTTAAAATTAGCTATAAAATAAGACATGACAGATAGAAAAGTAAGAGTGCGTTTTGCCCCAAGTCCAACGGGTGCATTGCATATCGGTGGTGTTCGTACTGCCCTTTATAATTATTTGTTTGCCCGCCAGCATGGTGGTGAACTCGTGTTCCGTATCGAGGATACTGACTCTCATCGTTTCGTTCCTGGAGCCGAGGAATACATCCTGGAATCCTTCAAGTGGCTGGGCATCCAGTTTGACGAGGGTGTGAGCTTCGGTGGTGAGCATGGTCCTTACCGCCAGAGCGAGCGTCGCGACATCTATAAGAAGTATGTGCAGCAGCTTTTGGACAATGGCAAGGCTTACATCGCTTTCGATACTCCTGAGGAGTTGGAGGCTAAGCGTGCCGAAATTCAGAACTTCCAGTATGATGCTCATACCCGTATGCAGATGCGCAATTCCCTGACTCTCTCTAAGGAGGAGGTGGATCAGCTGATAGCCGACGGCAAGCAGTACACCGTTCGCTTCAAGATTGAGCCAGGACAGGAAATCCACGTCAACGATATGATTCGTGGCGACGTGAAGGTGATGAGCGACATCCTGGACGACAAGGTTCTCTATAAGAGCGCAGACGAATTGCCAACCTATCACTTGGCCAACATCGTAGACGACCACCTGATGGAAATCTCTCACGTAATCCGTGGTGAGGAGTGGTTGCCTAGTGCTCCATTGCACGTTCTCCTTTATCAGGCTTTCGGTTGGGAGGATACCATGCCTCGCTTCGCACACCTTCCTTTGCTCCTCAAGCCAGAGGGTAAGGGTAAGTTGAGCAAGCGCGATGGTGACCGCCTCGGTTTCCCTGTATTCCCATTGGAGTGGCATGACCCTAAGACCGGTGAGGTTTCTTCCGGTTATCGTGAGAGTGGCTACTTCCCAGAGGCTGTAGTCAACTTCCTGGCGCTCCTCGGCTGGAACCCTGGTACGGAGCAGGAAATCTTCTCTCTCGATGAGTTGGTGAAGGCTTTCGATATCTCCCGCTGTTCCAAGGCTGGTGCCAAGTTCGACTTCAAGAAGGGCATCTGGTTCAACCATGAGTACATTCTCATGAAGAGTGATGATGAGATAGCCAACCTCTTTGCACCTATCGTGGCTAACAATGGTGTAGAGGAGACTTTGGATAGAGTAAAGCAGGTGGTACACATGATGAAGGACCGTGTGAACTTCGTCTATGAGTTGTGGCCATTGTGCTCATTCTTCTTTATTCCTCCTACAGAGTATGATGCCAAGACCGCCAAGAAGCGCTGGAAGGAGTATTCTGCACAGCAGATGACCGAACTCGCTGAGGTACTCGAGGGCATTGAGGATTTCTCTATCGAGGGTCAGGAGCCAATCGTATTGAAGTGGGTAGAGGACAAGGGCTATAAGCTCGGCGACGTGATGAACGCCTTCCGCTTGACTCTCGTTGGTGAGGGTAAGGGTCCTGGCATGTTCGACATCTCTGCCTTCCTTGGTAAGGAGGAGACATTGCGTCGTCTTCGCAAGGCAATCGAAGTTCTGGGTTAATTTTCGAATATAAATATCTCTCTGGGGAAATGGCCGGCAGATGATGCGGCATTTTCCTCAGAGAGTTCACGTATTTATAGATAGTAACCAATATAAAGAAATATCATGATCTATAATATCGTAATCTATTTCGTCCTTTGGGGCATAGCCGTCGCCAGCTTGTTTAATGAAAAGGTGCGCAAGATGTGGCGTGGCGAGCGTGAGGCTTTCAAGATATTAAAGCAGAAGGTGGATCCCAATGCCAAGTACATCTGGTTTCATGCGGCTTCGCTCGGCGAGTTTGAGCAGGGACGACCATTGATGGAGCAAATCCGCAAGGATTATCCTCAGTATAAGATTTTGCTCACCTTCTATTCTCCTTCGGGTTATGAGGTGCGCAAGAACTATGAGGGGGCTGATATCATCTGCTACATGCCGGTGGATACCCGCCTGAATGCGATTCGTTTCCTTCGCTTGGTACGCCCGGTGATGGCTTTCTTCATCAAGTACGAATTCTGGTCTAACTTCCTTCATATCCTGAAGCATCGCAATATTCCTACTTATAGTGTGAGCAGTATCTTCCGCGAGGAACAGGTGTTCTTCAAGTGGTATGGCAGGAGTTATGCTGGTGTATTGAAGTGCTTCACCCGTTTCTTTGTGCAGAACGAGGAGAGCAAGCGATTGCTCGAAAGCATCGGAATCAAGGATGTGGATGTAGTAGGCGATACCCGTTTCGACCGTGTACTCCAGATTAAGCAGGCGGCTAAGCATCTGCCTATCTGCGAAGCTTTCAGAAACGGTGTGGCTATTTCGGCAGAAAAAACTTCGGCTTCTTCTGATGCTTCTTCAGAAAAAGCAACTTGTCAGGATTATAAGGTATTCGTGGCAGGAAGTTCCTGGCCTCCAGATGAGGAAATCTTCATCCGCTTCTTTAATGAGCATGAGGATTGGCGCCTGCTGATTGCGCCGCATGTGATTGCTGAGGAACATTTGAAACTGATTCTGTCCTTGCTGAAGGATAAGAAGGTGGTACGTTATACTCAGACTACTCCTGAGGAGGCTGCCAAGGCTGATGTGTTGATTATTGATTGCTTCGGATTGTTGAGCAGCATGTATAATTATGGTGATGTGGCTTATATCGGCGGTGGCTTTGGAGTAGGTATTCATAATACTTTGGAGGCTGCCGTATGGAATATGCCGGTTATCTTTGGTCCTAACAATAAGAAATTCCAGGAAGCTCAAGGCTTGCTGAAGTCGGGTGGCGGTTTCGAAATCAGTACCTATGAGGACTTCGAGGGCTTGATGGGCAAGCTGATGAACGATGAGGCTTTCCTGAAGCAGGCTGGTGATAAGGCTGGAGCCTTCGTAGCGAGTCTTTCGGGTGCCACCGGTAAGGTTCTGGCCAAGGTTACATTATAAGATATAAAAGGATTACATTACATTATATTATATAGTATAATACAAATAGTGTCCCAAACATCAAAAAAGGTCTCATGGTTTTTGAAATCATGAGACCTTTTTTGATGTTTGGCATAGAATTCCATTTGTCTTATTCCATACTTGTATTATTCTTTTTGCTTTTCCTATTTGATGATGCGGTAGTAACCCTCCTTGCGAGGCTTCACGGTGTGAGGATGTGCTGAAGCATAACCCAACGCCAGGGCGCCTACACCCATCAGACCTTCAGGAAGATTCCAGTCCTTCATCAGCTTCTTGCCTTCTTCTGATGCGAACATGCCGTCTTCACGGTTAATCCAGCAGGAAGAAAGACCGATGGAGTGAGCTGCCAGCATCATGTTGCCCAAGATGAGGCTGCCATCCTTTACCCCGTTCACATTGCTTTCTGGAGCCAGAACGATGACGATGGTTGGCGCTCCATAGTAAGGATCGCTCTCCACACCCATGATTTCAGCATTCATCTTGCGAAGCTGGGCGCAAACTTCAGGGTTCTGGACGGCGATGATGAAAGGCTCCTGGGTGCCATGACCCGTAGCAGCCCATGTGCCGGCCTCCAATACTGCCTTCAACTCTTCGTCGGTAATCTGATCTGCCTTGAAACGGCGGATGCTTCTTCTCTCCTTGATGGCTTTTAAAACTTCATTTTCCATATTATCTTGTTTTAAACATTGTATTTAGAATTCTTTTCTCTTTATCCGCTCTTTTATGCAGGGCATCCGCTCAAATCCTCTTCATCCATATACTGGCTGAGAACTCGTGCGATGCGAATCAACCCCTGCATCAGGGTCTTGCGAGGACAGGCGATGTTGAGGCGCAGGTAGCCCTGACCAGCCTTTCTGCCATACATCGTACCGCTGTTGACGAACACCTTGCCGTCATTCATCAGCTTCTCGTAAGCCTCGTCGCTTGATAACTCGAATGGCAGGATGTCGAGCCAAACCAGATAAGTGCCCTCAAGACGGGTAACGCGAACCTGCGGCAACTCAGAATTGAAGAATTCCTTTACTGCCTGATAGTTCTCGTAGAGATACTGGTTCAGTTCGTCGAGCCATTCCTCACCCTCGTTGTAGGCAGCCTGGAGAGCGATGACGCCGAAAGGATTGACATCGCATACTTCGTTGATGTTGATGGCACGGTTGATGCGGCGGCGCAATGCTGCATCCGGACAGATGATGTTGGCAATCTGAAGTCCGGCAATATTGAATGACTTTGATGGAGAGTTCAATACCACACAGTTGTCACGGCAAGCTTCGCTGATGCTTGCAAATGGAGTATATTGATAGCCTGGCATGATGAGTTCGCAGTGGATTTCATCGGCGATGACCTTTACTCCGTGCTTGAGACAGATGTCGTTCATTCGCTCCAGTTCCTCTTTCTTCCATACTCTTCCAGCTGGGTTGTGAGGATTGCAGAGGATAAAGGCGGTGGTCTTCTCGTCGGCACACTTGCGCTCGAAATCCTCGAAATCGATTTCGTAGGTGCAGTTGCCTACACGTTTCAATTCATTTTCCACTACTTCGCAGCCGCTGTTCTTGATGCAGGAGAAGAAGCAGTTGTACACAGGAGTCTGCACCAAAACCTTCTCGCCTGGCATGCAGATTGCCTTCAGGCAGCAGGAGATGGCTGGCACTACGCCCGAAGTATAGAGAATCCAGTCTTTCTCGATATTCCACTGGTGGCGGCGTGCGAACCAGCTGATGATAGCCTCGTAATAAGAATCCGGTACGAGGGTGTAGCCGAAGATGCCGTGAGCTACACGCTTCTGCAGGGCTTCGATGATGCAGGGAGCGGTCTGGAAATCCATGTCTGCTACCCACATAGGAATAACGCCGTCTTCCTTTACCAGATCCCATTTATAGGAATTGGTACCGCGACGTTCGATGATTTCATCAAAATTGTATTTCATTTTTGTTTTCTATCTATGTTATTTCTTCATTGCTCGTAGGATAAATCTCCTTTTCC
>ERZ1026888.497-NODE-497-length-21864-cov-23.534367_pt1 | contig 21864 bp, 13 predicted proteins | sample MGYA00380174_ERZ1026888 | MGnify/ENA primary metagenome ERZ1026888 (study PRJEB33269, sample SAMEA4719810) | human gut metagenome | biome: human-associated habitat; feature: organic feature; material: feces | place: Cameroon | collected 2013-10 ...
ATCTGGCATAGCAAGAAAAACGACTGTCGCTTATCCCGAACTCAGGTTATTAATTCGTAATTATTAATTATTAATTCGTGATTCGTGATTTATAATTACACCCTAACAATTAATAATTAATAATTACGAATTACTAATTAAAAAAAGCGCTGGCGAAACAATCTTCGTCAGCGCTTTTTTGCTTTTATATGATGCGTTTTGTGTTGGTCAAATCTGGTTTACGTTTCTGTTCACGTTGCAAATTTACTCATATTTTTTGCAACACGCAACCCCCATTTTACCGATTATGGAACAAAACGCAATATTCTTGACTTAAGTGTAGCAAATTTGTGCTTAACCTGCTAAAACTTTTACTTCGTTATCATTATCTTGCGTGTGACGGTTTCGCCGGCTACTACGGCTTTCACTACATATACGCCTGCGGTCAAGCCGTTGAGCGATACGGTGTTGCCTTCAGCCTTTGCTGCAACAGCGCCTGCTGCCGACACAAGTTCTACCGACGTCACGCCATCGCCAGTTACGGTGAGCTCGTTCTCGCCCTGCTTCATCTCGATGCGGCCTACGGTGTTCTCGTCGATGCCTGCAACGGCGATGAGGAAGTTGGTTACGCCGCCCTTCACGCTTGTCGACTTCACTGTGTAGTATACGTCAACGCGGATAGTGTGCTGCTGCTTGTCGTCGGTACCGAAGTCGTGTGTGTATGTTCTCTCCGTGAGCTTCGCCGCGTTCTTCTTAGCGTTGTCGATGAACACGTCGTAGCCTTCGATAGGCAACGTACCTGGTTTCGGGTTCTCCAGCACGAGACCGATCATCCAGTTAGCCATCACGCCGGTAGAAGATATTGAGCTCCACGACTCGCCGTCGAGCGAGTAGATGTCAGAGTAGCCTTCCAGCGGATCGCTGCTGTCTACGGCGATAGCCGGTTCCTTCGGCGTAACATCATAGCAGTCGATAGCAAGACGGTATGTAGATCCGTTCTCGATGATGATAGGCTTCGTGAGTTCCACCTCGTTCCACTTACCTACGGTGTAGTCGTCTACCTCGGTCTCGCTTATCAGCTCGTCGTTCTTGTAGACATACACTGTATATGTAGCGTCTGTGAGCGGATAGAAGCGTGCCTTCTTGATGGCGTATCCGGTGCGACCGCGGAATGTCTTCGACGGATAGAGCGCACCTACCATGATGTTATAGTTGTTGTCAGCGGGAGCTGTCACGCCCTGCGTTGATGCAGAACCCGTGCAATACTGCACCTGAACCACGTCGCGGTCAACCGGTGCTGCCCAATTAGCCTTCACAGCCGAAGCGCTTACCGGCGCTACAGCCACGCCTTTCACTGCCTGAAGCTGGCTGTCGTCAGGAACAACCGCAAGCTGAGCTACGGTCGGCTCCGACTCCGATCCGTTGACATAGACGGCACTCACGCCCAGTGCATGGTCGCCCTTGTCGAGAGAGGGTACGGTGAAGTTCTTTGTAGCAGACGAACCTACCTTCTTGCCGTCTACATATATATTATAGCCCGTCACGTTGTCCTTTGCAAGGTCGGCACCTTCCGGCGCCACGATAGCGTCGATAGCCCACGAAGCGGCGTAGAGATAGTTGCTCTTCTCCATAAGGTTGCCCATCGAGTAGAAGTCTGGCTCGGTTGTAAGGCGGAGCAGGTCGGAAGAGCCCTTCACGGCACGACCGAAGTCGAGTGCTGTGATGCGCTGCGAAGCCTCTGTAACCTTCACCTCAACCGACACGAGCAGTTCGCCTGAAGGCAGATTCTGTGGAGTGTCGAGCTTAACGACGTTGCGCTCGCCGTAGTTCAGCTTCTGCGTAACGGGCTGTGTGTAGAACTTCTGCAACTTGCCGTCTGCGCTGCGCGTGTAGAGGTTGATAGTCCAGCCGCCCTGAGCCTCCATCGGGTAGAAACCTACAGATGTGAGCTTCTGTCCCTTGTATGCGCTGAGCGTAACTGCGTCGAAAGCGATGGCTGTCTCGTAGCTCTCGCCGTCGAACGACAAACCGAATGTCTCTAAGTTGGCGTTGTCGGGGTTGAAGTATGTGAGCGCTCCGAAGTTTGTAGACGGATCGCTCCACTCCATGTATGCTGCGCTGTAGCCATGCTGCTGTGCGAAGAGGTTTGTAGGCGTAGAAAGTTTCTGATTCTCCACCTTGACAGTAGCTGTCTCGCTATCAGCCGACTCAACGTCGCCGTACACAGCCGTAACCACATACTCGTGTTCGCCTACCGGCACACCAGCATCTACGAATCCTTCAGCGGTAACAACATCGCTGCTCACCTTGTTGCCGTCGCGATACACCTTGTATCCGGTTATGCCGGTGGCTGCAACGTTCGGCTTCCATGTAATCTTCACCGTGTTGAGACCAGACATCTGCTGAGCCTTAATGCTCACCGGAGGCATAGCCGAGAACATCGGACTGCCGAACTTCACGATCATCGACTGCGACGAAATGGCATAATTGCCGTCCGAATCCTTGTTGTCGTTGTAGAAGAGGAAGCCCATGATGTGGTCGTCTACCGACACGGATGTGGCACGTGTGACGTTGTAAAGGGTTTCGCCTTCCGAATCCTTCGGCGAGTCCGGATTGACGAAAACATGATAGTCGGCGAGGTTCACGCCTTTTTCCTTCAGATACTTGTATGCAAAGGTGCCTTTGCCGTTCTGATAGATATAGCCCAACTGGTTGTCCTCGCACATCACGGTGCCGTTACCGCTGATGTCGAAGAAGTCGAGGTCGTCGTTGTCGCCAGCCGGAAGAATAGCGCTCTTCTTGCCAGTTTCCATATCGTACACAGCCCAGGCTCCGCGTGTTTTGCCAGCTCCGCCTGCCTCTTCTTCGGTCTGCCAACCGCCGAAGTAAAGCAGCTTTTTGCCGTCTGGCGAGAACTTCTTGCCTACACAGAACGGCGACTGCTGGTCAGAGAGTGTGGTGAAGTTGCCGTCTGGTCCCCATAAACATGCCTGGCGGTTCTTGTTCATAACCCAACCCGTAGTATACTTTCCATCGGGCGATATTGCATAAGGTATCGCGATACCTTTGTTCTCCTTCAGTTGGCGATAAATCTTGCCGTCCTTCCATACGTATCCCAAATACTTTCCGCCTACATACACGTTGCCCGTGATGTAGTGTCCGTCGGGCGATATGCCAGAAGCGCCACTACTGCTCACAGCGTCAGAAGGCATTTCGAGACGGTTCCAGCGGTTGTTCTGCCAATAGCCAGCGAGCTGCGTCGAAGCACCGTTCTTCTTGTAGCTATTGTCGGTGTACAAGCCCACAACAACGCCGTTGTTAGACACGCTGTAAGCCTGCGAAGGCGACGACGGATTGAGCAAATCAATCTCTCCGCTCTCCAGATTCCAGCGGAATCCGTATGCCTCGTTGCCGGCATCATAGTACATACCACACGCCCACTTGCCGTTTGGCGAAGCAGCCATGATGTTGTAGTCGCTTGGGGTGACCATCACGAATGGTGATGTCTGTGCGAAAGCTGCGCCACTTAAGAGTAGCGACGCAAGTAACATTTTTGTTTTCATCTATTGATATTACGGTTTTTAAGAATTTTATTTATTACTAATTTAGGCTATGTTCTGTAGTTCGAATGTTTTGCCTAAGGTATTGTTTTATCCTCACTTGACGTGATACTTGTAGACGCTCTGCTTGCCGTCGCGCTCTATACATATTATATAAGCTGCAGTCGGGAGCTGAGCAAGCGATACGCTTCTTGTGCGTTTGCGTACATATACACGTTCGCCCGAAACGTTGTAGACAGATACGTTTGCAGCATCGCTGAGTTGAACCGTGTTGCCTGCAAAGATAGCCTTCACCACGCCGTCAACGCCGATGCGCTGCATGCCGGTAAGGTTGTCGATGTCTGCCAACTTAACGGTGATGGTGTCGGAGAACGCCTTGCCGTACTTGTAGGTCGTAACGACATACGCCTCTACAACGTCGTCGAGAAGCATCACGTGAAGCGTGTCCTTCGAAGCCTCTCTTGTTTCGTTCTCTGGCACATTGCTTCCAACGAAGTAGAGCGTATGCTTGATAAAGCCGTAGTCGTTCATGTCGGCAGGATTCTCCCAACCAAAGACAGCGTTATACTCCTTTTCAGGATTCAAAGCCGTACCTACATTCTTCACCTCGCCGCCTACGAGAGCCAGATTGGTAACGGCAGGCAGTTCGTGGTCGAGCGCCACTTCAATCTCAGTAGGAGTGGTGCTGTAGAAACCCACCCACTCCGAGTCGACAGCAGGCTTAACAATCTTACCGTCCTTCACAGCGAACAGCGGCTGAATGAAGTAGGTGTATGTACTGTTGCTGAGTTCGTCGTCCTCGTAAGCACACTGCATTGTCTCGGGGTTCATCACGTCGGCAAGATCAACGGTATCCTGCGGAATGCAGTTGCGGAACACAACGAACTTGCAGCCGTACTCGAGTCCTGCCTTCGGCACATTGAAGCGGAGGTCTACGGTGTTCGGCTTCTCCTTGTCGAGCGTAGCCGACATAATCATCATGGCTGTCTGCTCCTTCATGCCACCGAAGTCGCGATACTCATAGCGCATGGGCAGACCGCTACGCGTCCATTTATTACTGCTGTAGTTATAGCTGCAAACGTCCATGAGGTTGAGATTGCCGTTCACAGGCTTATACTCGGTCTTTGCGCTCGGTATCTCCTTGCCGCTTGAATCGTAGCGGAACTTCTCGTAGAGTGTGAGCGCACCGCTGGTATAAGTCCATGCCTCGCGCTGCTTAGCCACCTCATTGCCATCCTTCAGCTTGTACTGATACTCCTCCACCTTGTTGCCGTCGGCGTCGTACTTTATGTTAGCCTCAAACTTATACGAGTCGTATTCGCCGGTTGACGAGTAATGGGTGAGCACGCCGTCGGTATAGGTGTACGTTATCTCCTGCTTGAACTTCTTAGTGTCTCTGATGTATGTAGACTTCTTGGCGAGCGTTCCGTCGGTGTTGTACGCATACTCGTTGATGTACATCGACGTAGTGTCGGTAGCCAATCGTCCTTCGCTGTCGTAAGTATAGCTCTCGCAGTTCTGCGTCTTGCGGAAACTGAAGACGCCGCCGTCGTATTCGCCCCACTGGTACGTGTCCTTATTGGTCATCATGCCGTCGGTGTTGAAGACAGCCTTGCAGAAAGTCATAACATCGAAGTCGTCAGAGTAGCCCTCGTCGGTGTAGAGGCGTCCGTAGTCGGCTCTTCCGACGAAGAGTCCGTCGGTGTTGTAGTAGTACAGACTGCGCTTCGACACGACATCGTCCGGAATATCGCCCATCGAACTGCCGAAGGTGGCAGTATTAACCAAGAATCTGTTTTCTGGAGCCGCCTGCTGAGCGTCAGCCGTTGCCGGGCAGCCGAGCACTAATACCAGAGCTGCAATCGAATTAAGTAGTCTTTTTCCCATAATTCCATGTTTTTGGTTAATTAATAATCTGAAAAGACACACATTATATTATATACTATACGTAATATACATGTGTGTCTTTTCACGAAGTGCTATCCTGGCGTGAGCTTGTGCTACTTCACGCCATACTTATACAGACTGCTCTTGCCGTCCTTCTCTACACATATTATATATGTAGCAGCCGGAAGCTGACCGAGAGCCACGCTGCATGTGTTCTGCTTTGCGTACACCTTAGCGCCAGCTGCAGAGTAAACCGATACGTTTGCGGCATCGCTGAGCTGCACTGTGTTGCCGGCGAATGTAGCCTTCACAACGCCGTCGGCTGTTACGCTCTCCACGCCGCTGTACTTCTCGATGTCCTTAACAGTAACGGTGATAGCGTCAGAGTAAGCCTTGCCGTACTTGTAGGTTGTGATGACATATATCTGCATCTCGTCGTCCATAATCTGCACTCTTGCAGACTCGGCAGCGCCTTCCAGCTTTTCGTCAGAAAGACCCATACCTACGAAGGCAATGTCGTTTCTCACGAATCCGAGTTCTTCGAGATTAGCAGGGTTCTTCCATTCGAGATCGGCGTAGTATTCTACCAATTGGCTCACGATAGAACCGTAGCGCTTCACCTCACCACCTACGAGCTTCAGGTCGGTAACGGCAGGAAGTTCCTTAGCAAGAGCCACGTTCACGTCCATAGGCGTAGTTGTGTAGTAGCCCACCCACTCCGAGTCGGCTGTAGCGTCGTTTATCTCGCCGTTTGTGAGGGCGAAAAGCGGCTGAACAAAGTAAGTGTATGTGTCGCTCTTGAGTTCCTTGTCCTGATAAGAGCACTGCTTTGTTGCGGGATCCATGACATCGGCAAGGTCGAGTGTGTCGAGAGCCACGCAGTCGCGGTAGACTACAAACTTGCAGCCATGAACGAGACCGGCTTTCGGAGCCGTGAATTGCAGGTTGATAGTGTTCTTGAGTGTCTTGTCGGGTGTAGCCGAGAGAAGCATCGTCTGTGTAGCTTCCTTCATTCCGCTGAAGTCGCGGTAGGTCTGGCGCACGGTCAAGCCCCATTTGTTCCATGTGTCCTTAACCGAATTGTAGGTATAGTCACTAACATCCATAACGTTCATGTTGTTCTCCACGGGAACATACTCTTTCTTCGAGTCTGCCACTTCCGCACCTTTACTGTCGTAGCGGTACTTCATGTAGAGCGTGAGCACACCGTCGGTGTATGTCCAAGTCTCGCGCTGACGCGGCTTCACATTCTCGCCCGACTTCGCATACTGATATTCTTCAGTCTTGTTGCCGTCGGCGTCGTACTTAAGGTCAGCCTCAAACTCGTAATACTGTCCGGTAGACGAGTAGTGAGTAGCCAGTCCGTTCTCATAAGTGTATGTAATCTCCTGCGCAAGTTTCTTGGTGCGTTTGTTGTACGACGTAACCTTTAGCAGCGTGCCGTCGTCGTTGTACGTATACTCGTTGATGCGCATCGAGGTAGTGTCAGTAGCCAGTCTGCCTTGCGCGTCGTATGTATAGCTCTCACAGTTCTGTGTCTTACGGAAAGCGTAGTCGCCGTCGTCGTAGTCGCCATACTGATAGAGGTCTTTATTGGTCATGTTGCCGTTTACATCGAAAACGCTCTTCTCGATGTCGGTGAGCGAGAAGGTATCCGAATATCCGCCGTCGGTGTAGTTGCGTCCGTATGTAGAACTGCCTACCAACTTGCCGTCGGTGTTGTAGTAATAATACTGGCGCTTAGAGTCGAGATTTTCGGGCATATCGCCCATCTGACTGCCAAGCGTGACAGCCTTCACTAAGAATCGGTTCTGTGTCTCTACTTTCTGTGCGAATGTCGGGGCTGCAGAGCCAAGCATCAACGCCATGGCTGCTACCGAATAAAGTAAACGTTTTTCCATAATTCTGTGTTTTATGATTATTAATAGCGTTAAGACAGCGCAAGTAAAGCGATAAAAGACTACTTCAATTACCCAAACGCGGTCTACCATATTGCAAAGATACACATTTAGTTTTTAAAAGCAAGCCTAAATAAGTGTATTTTCAACTAAATTGTTGCATATATTTGCAAAAAGCCGTACTTTTGCAAGCAAACTATTAGCAAATAGTCGTTACACGTTATTAATATAAAGAGCGTGTAAATAAAATTGAAACTAACAAGCAAAAGAACAATTAATTAATATATACTATGAGAAAAACCCTACTTAGCATCGCTTCCCTCCTCCTCGTAGCAGGGAACATCAACGCCACCAACATCGGCTACTCGAAAGATGAGATTTCGCGCAACAACGTATTCCGCCTCGGCAGCACCGAGAAGCAGGGTCAGGCTATGCGTCTGAGCCACGCCAAGCTGCAGGCTCTGAAGGGCAAGACCATCGACTTCGCCGAGTTCGTGTTGGGCAGCAAGAATGTCACCGACAAGAAGATGCACGTTTTCCTCACCAAGCAGCTCGACGGCACACCTATCGCCGAGGGAACCGTTGAGGTGACGAAGGCGCTGAGCAAGATAAAGTGGACGCTCGATAAGCCGTACACCATAACCGGCGACGAGGACTGTCTCTACGTAGGCTACACAACCGAAGTTGCCAACACATACAAGGTGCTCATGTCGGACGGTTCGTACGACATCGAGGGCTGCAACTACGGCTACAAGGACGGAGCGTGGGTAGACACCTACGGCATGAACAAGGGCAGCGCGCTCATCTTCGTCAACGCCGAGAACGTGGGCGACTATACCGACGCCATCATCGCTCTGAGCAACTTCGAAGGCTACTATAAGGCGGGCGACAACTGCAACTTCTCGGCTTGCTTCGTGAACGCCGGCACGACGGACATAACCAGCTTCGATGCCATCGTCGAAGTGGGCGGCAACAAGACCACGCAGCACTTCGCCGACCTCAGCATCAAGCCGAAGGAGGGCTATAGCTTCGACCTCAAAGACGTGGACACAAGCAACGAGGGCGAGCAGAGCCTCAGCGTAACTATCGCTAACGTGAACGGTGCGGGCAAGGAGACCGACACGTCGGACAACAGCGTCAGCGCCAACCTCTTCCTCTACCCGAAGACTATGGAGCGCTCGTTGCTGCTCGAAGCGTTCACGGGTCAGGACTGCGGCAACTGTCCGGGCGGTCATCTGAACATTGAGGCTGCCATCAAAAAAACTGAAAAGAACGTCATTGAGGTGGCTCACCACGTAGGCTACAAGCCCGATATGTTCACAATGAGCGAAGACCCTACATATATATTCTTCTACCCTAACACGTCGAGCACATTCGCACCGGCGGCTATGGTCAACCGCAACACTTACGCCGACGTAAGCACTACGCCGATAGTGAGCGCCACCGACGTCAGCAAACTGCTTTCCACCATCTACTACGCCGACACCAAGGAGCCGTACGTTTCGCTCTACCTCAAGACCACACTGGACGAGAGCACACGCGAGCTAAACGTGAAGCTCTACGTGCTGCCTCACAAGACCGTGCCTCACAACAGCTCTATCTTCAACGTATACCTCGTGCAGGACGGCATCGAAGCGCGTCAGGCGAACGGCGGAGACAACTACATACACAACCGCACCTTCCGCGGAACGGTGACAGGCAACGCATGGGGATACCTGGTGAAGGACATAAAAGCGGGTCAGCTGCTTTCGTGGGAGAAAACCATCACCATACCCGAGAGCATCCACTCGAGCTATTATGCCGACGAGACTAAGAACAACGTAGAGGCTGTGCTGAAGAACATGAGCGTCGTGGCTTACATAGGCGAGTTCGACCAGAACGACAACAACAAGCACACTATCTACAACTGCTGCGAGGCGCGCCTGGGCGAATCGCACAAGCAGACTGGCTTCGTCAAGCCTACCGACGTGAACAGCGCCGAGGCTGAGCAGAGCGTTAGCATCTTCGTGAGCAACGGAAAGGTGCACGTTGGCGGAGCATACGACCGCTTGCAGGTGTACAACCTCGCTGGTGCGCAGGTGGAGAACGCCAATCTTGCCAAGGGCGTGTACATCGTGAAGGTGACTGCCGACGGCAAGCAGACCACAAAGAAGGTGCTCGTGAAGTAATACGGGCAGCCGAAAACAGATACATATAATATAATAAGGTATATCATGCGCAAGTCATACATATATATAATAGGTGCAACGATGTTGCTCGCGCCAGCCTCAGCGTTGGCGCAGACATCGCTTTCGCCTCGCACGGCTATTGCCGTCGCTTCCCCCACCCTGCTTAAGTCGCCCGCAGCGCAAGCCGCTGCAATGGGCGCCGCAAGCAGTCAGCTTTCAGCATACGTAACAATCGACCCTGCGCGCACATCGTGGCAGCAGTTGGGTGTGACGCCTATCGCCGAGAACGCCAATACGGCTACCGTGCGCCTCACGCTCGACGCCTTGCAGCGTCTGGCTAAGCAGCAGGGCGTAGAGTACATCCAGATTACTTCGGGCGCAACGCAGATGCTCAACCTTGCGCGCCAGGAGGCTGGCACCGACCTGATACACAAAGGCACCGACCTGCCGAAGGCTTACACCGGCGAGGGCGTGGTTGTGGGCGTGGTCGACGCCGGATTCGACTATATGCACGCCGCTTTCCGCCGCCCTGCCGACGGAGCGCTGCGCATCAAGCGTGTGTGGGAGCAGGGCGCTACGACGCTCGACGGCGCTTCGGCTCCTGCGAAGTACGGCTACGGCATTGAGCTGAACACGCCCGAACTGATAGAGAAGGCGCAGGGCGACAGCGACTCTAACTCGCACGGCACGCACGTGGCTGCCATAGCTGCGGGTAGCGACGCCTACAAAGACGGGGCGTACGTGGGCAATGCGCCCGACGCCGACATCGTGCTCGTGGCGCTCGACCTGAACGCGAGCACCAACGCCGACATCAGCAACGCCGTGCAGTATATCTTCGACTATGCCGACGAGGTGGGCAAGCCGTGCGTCGTCAATCTCAGTCTGGGCAACCAGGACGGACCGCACGACGGCACTTCTACGTTCGACACCATGACCGACGCCATGCAGGGACCGGGCCGCCTCATCGTGGGCGCTGCCGGCAACCACCGCACCGACGCCTTCCACATCGACCATACCTTCGCTACAGCCGACGCTGCGCCGCTGCGCACGTTCGTGAAGTACAAGGTGGCGCCGTCTAACTCGGTTTCGGGCGGCACGATAGAGATATGGGGCGAGAAGGGCGTCAACTTCACCGTAGACATCGCCGCCTACAGCACGTTCAACAAGAAGGATGCGCGGTCTACGACCGTTTATCCGGCGGAGGGCGTCACGAATGTAGACTTCGGCAAGTACGCTACGGGCACGTGGAAGGTGGCTTCGGAGGTGAGTCCGCTCAACGGCAAGCCGCACGTGGTGCTGACATCTGCGCTCACCTCGATACGCAACAACTACGCCATAGCGCTCACCGTGACGCCGAAGACGGCGGGCAGAGTGAACATTTGGTCGGACAATACGTATCTGGCGTTGGAGTCGCGCGACATAGAGGGCTTCTCGGCGCCCGACGCAGCGTCGTCTACGCTCTGCGAGATTGGCGGAACAGGCAAGCGCATACTCACCGTGGGCTCGTACACCACACGCAACGAGTACACGACAAACGGCGGACAGCAGGCTACGCTGCAGGAGACCGTGGGCGACCTGAGTTCGTTCTCGAGCTACGGCCCCACCGTCGACGGACGCATGAAGCCGAACATAACGGCGCCGGGCTGCTTCATCATCTCTGCCGTGTCTAACAACGACGCATCGGGCAACTTGATGTACGCCGAATACAACGAGAACTTCGGTCGCTACAACCAATACGGCTATATGCAGGGCACGTCGATGGCGTCGCCGTTCGTGGCAGGCATAGTGGCTACATGGCTGCAGGCTTATCCGCAACTCACGCCCGAACAGCTGCACGAGATTGTGCAGAACACGGCACGCAAGGATAGCTTCACGGCTACGGCGCCCGACAGCAACTGGGGCTACGGCAAGATTAATGCGCTCGACGGACTGCGCCAGTGCATCGAGAAGCAGGAGACGGGCTGCGTGAGCGTTGCCATACCGTTCGACGGAACGGTGCGCATCGCAGACGGAAACATCGTATTGGGCTTCGCTCGCGACACGCAGGCTACGCTCTGCATCACAAGCATGACGGGCAGCACGCTGTTCAGCAAGCAGCTCGGCAAACGCTCGGCAGGCGAAACGCTGTCTGTTGCCGTGCCGCAACTGCCAAAGGGCGTATATCTGCTCAGCGTAAAGACGCCGACAGCTACAAAGACCTTCAAGTTTGTTTGGCAATAAGCTATGACTCTTTCATCGTCACCCGAACGCCGTCCGATCGGATTCCGTTCGCCGTCCGATCAGATTCCGTTCGCCGTCCGATCGGGCGGCGTTCGGGTGACGATGACTTTTCTACACACTAACAATAACTTCTGTCCACACAAAAGTGTGGAATGATTCTACACTTGTTCCACACTTCTCCACAACTTTTTAGTCTATGCCAAAGCACTAAAAAATTTTATTCACGCTGACTATCAAGTATTTACGCAAAACACTTCATATTCTGGCACGCAGATTGCATTCTATTAAGTGAACGACGCAACGAACAAACATCAGTTCAAGACGGAGTTCTACAGATAAACATTATAATTAACAATTAAAAATTTAAGAATATGAAGAAGTTAGTTTTTGTAGCTTTCGCAGCTTTCGTTATGGTATCAGTAAGCAACGTATTTGCAGGTAGCTCTAAGGCAGAGCTTGGTTTGAACATGCCGGTCGACTCAACCGTTGTTGACACAGCCGACACAGTAGGCGCTCCGGCAGAGGGTGAGCCGGCAGAACAGCAGGCAACTCCCGGAGAAGTGGCAATGCTCAGCGACTCGGTTGACTCGGTTGACTCTACAGCACACCTCTTCTCGAGCGTAATGCTCATGGACTCTACATCTACAGATACAACCGGCACAGAGGCTCCGGCTGTGGTTTAAGAGAAGGTAAGGGTTTCAGACATAAATAACAACACACTAATTCCTTTCAGTCTGCATCGTTCTTGTTCGCACAAGAATGGTGCAGACTTTTTGTTTTCTACCACCAACGAATGTTTTATAAAATAAAAGCCAAGATTCTGCGTTATACAGAATATAGGGATAAGAATTTTGAAGCATATATGTTCAGCACCAGAATAAAAATACTTGTAGGCTACGCTTTGCTCGCCATCGTGTTGCTGTCTGCCACATGGATGGTATACGACAACACGCGTTCGTTGTCGGCGGTAAACCACGCCTCGGAGCGCTTTATGGCACGCCGCGACATTGTCGACTCGCTCGTGTTTTCGATGCTCGAGACCGCCAATGCCGAACGCAGCGTGCTGCTCGGCGACGCAAGCAAATGGGAACGCTTCGACCGCGCACTGAGCAGTTCGGCAGAGGACGCACGTCTGCTGCGACCGCTCCTGCAGGACACGCTGAAGCAGCAGCGACTCGACTCGCTCATAACGCTGCTGAAGGCGAAGCGCGAGAACACGCTGCTCGTTATGAAGGAGCTGAACAAAGATTGCCGCGACATCTACTATAACAACAAGTTGGAGGCGCTGCACAGCGGACGCGATTCTATCGTCATCAGTCCGCAGACAAAGGAGCGCCACGAACAGCACGAGACGGTGTACGAGGTGGTGAAGACGAAACGCGGCTTCTTCAGACGCCTGGGCGACGCCTTCCGCAAGCAGCGCACCGACACCATAAGCACTACCCGACTGACGCATCAGCCGTCTACCGACACCATCCATCACCGACTGAACATCGCCGACTCGGTGGCTAATGCGCTTGCCGAGATTCATAGCGAGCAGCAACGCGCCAACGACCGCCAGCAGGACATCATCAGTACGCGAAACGACCGTCTGCAGCTGGTGAGCATTCAGCTGACGAAGCGCACATGGCAGCTGCTGGAGGACATACAGAGCGACGAGCACAACGCCCTGCAGCGTGTTGTGGGCAAGGCTATCAGTTCGCGACGTGCCATGATCGTGAGAATTGCTGTGCTGGGACTGTTGGCGATTCTCTCGGCGGCGATTCTCGTGGTGTACATCCTCAGAGACATAAAGCGCGAGCGTCGCGACCGTCAGCGCATTCTTGAAGCGAAGACGGAGACGGAGCGCATCATGCAGCAGCGAGAGCGACTGCTGCTCACCATCACGCACGACATAAAGGCACCGGCGGCGTCGATTGCCGGTTTCATCGACCTGCTCAGCGAGTATGTAGACCGTCCGAAGGCTGTGGGCTACCTGCAGAGCATATCGGGCTCGGCTAATCATCTGCTGCAACTGGTGTCGGCGCTGCTCGACTATCATAAGCTGGAGAGCGGAAAGGCGGAGCGACACGAGGTGAGCTTCCAGCCGACTGCGCTCGTCAGCGAGTGTGTGGCGCAGATGCAGCCGCTGGCTATGGCTAAACAGCTGCGCTTGGCTACAGATATAAACGTTGCGGAGGATATGTTCTGCCGTTCGGACGCGTTCCGCATCAAGCAGATTGTGAACAACCTCGTGAGCAACGCCATCAAATACACAGACGAGGGCGAGGTGCGTGTCGGCATAACCGTTATGAACGGTTGGATGACGCTGAGCGTGAGCGACACGGGCTGCGGCATGACACCCGAAGAGCTGCAGAGTGTGTTCAACGCCTTCACGCGTCTGCCCGGCGCTCAAGGCAAGGAGGGCGTGGGCCTCGGACTCACTATCACTCGCGAGATTGTGACGCTGCTCGGCGGCAGAATAAATGTTGCGTCGACAAAGGGCAAGGGCACAACGTTCAGAGTGTGTCTGCCGGTAAAGGTGGTCACTAATCAGGGGATACACTCAGGGGGTGCACTTGTCTCAAGTGCACCAACAAAGCAACAAGTGCACCAACAAAGCAAAGAACTGCACCAACAAAGCAAACATAACAGCATGGTTGGTGCACTTGAGACAAGTGCACCCCCTAAAGGCAAATCTCAACACCACAACACCTCAACATCTCAACCCACGATCTCCGTGGTGATAGTAGACGACGACCGCCTGCAGGGTCAGCTCCTCAACGAGATGCTTCGGCGCATCGACGGCGTGCAGTTCGACATCACGACGACCATACACGCCGACGAAGCCATTAAGATTGCTGTGGAGAAGAATCCGCACATCGTGTTCACCGACATCGAGATGCCGGAGATGAACGGCAGCGAGATAATGCGCCGCATACGCAGCGCATCGTCAGCTACGTCTGCAACCGACAAGTCCGTACTCCGCACGAAGTTCGTGGCTATGACGGCACACGAGCAGAGCATCATGCCGCAACTGCGCAACGACGGCTTCGACGCCTGTCTGTTCAAGCCGTTCTCGGTGCATACACTCGCCGCCACCATCTGTCAACTGACGGGCGCTGTAGTAAGGGTTTCCGAGAAAGAGCAAAATTCAAAACTCACAATCGCAGGCGAAGCCGAGAATAATTCAAAACTCAAAACTCAACATTCAACACTCCACATCGCAGGCGAAGCCGAGAACAACTCAAAACTCAAAACTCAAAACTCAAAACTCAAAATCGCTCTCCTATCCTTCACCGACGGCGACCCCGAAGCGGAAGCGCAGATAATAGGCGACATACGCAAGTCGATAGAGGAATACTTAGAGATGATTGGCGACGGTTCTGACCCTGAGCGCGTTGCGAAGGCGGCGCACAAGGCGTTGCCGCTGCTCGAAATGCTCGAACCTGACAAAAACCAATGGGTCGCACCACTGCAAACCCCAGAGGAAACAACTACACCCCCTAACGAACAAGAACGCGAAAGATTGACAAAACAACTGATAGAGAAACTTAAGGACATATTATGCGACATATACTGATTGTAGAAGACGACATCGCTTTCGGCACTATGCTACAGACATGGCTGCGCAGAAAGGGATTTGAGGTGGACAAAGCGACATCGGTGGGTGCTGCCGTGAAGCTGCTCATGGACATGAAGAGCGTAGACCTCGTGCTCTCCGACCTCCGACTGCCCGATCACGACGGCCTTCGACTGCTTGCTTGGATGCACGAGCACAGCATCAATGCGCCGTTCATCGTGATGACAAACTATGCGGAGGTGCAGAACGCCGTGCTCGCCATGAAGTCGGGAGCTGCCGACTATATCGCAAAGCCTGTGCAGCCGGACATTCTGCTGCAGAAGATTAACGATGCGATGATGCAGAATGCGCAGCAAAGCAATGCAACAATTCAAAACTCTACAACTCAAAATGCGCCAACGGCGCACAATTCAAAACTCAAAACTCAAAACTCAAAACTCACTGTTCCCCGCTACATCGAGGGCAAGAGCGAAGCCTCTCGACAGCTATACAGCTACGTAGAGCTGGTGGCTCCGACGCCAATGTCCGTTCTCATCCTCGGAGCGTCGGGCACCGGCAAGGAGTACGTGGCTCACCGCATTCACGAGCTCAGTCAGCGCCACGACCGTCCGTTCTTCGCACTCGACTGCGGAGCGATACCGCGTGACGTTGCGGCATCCGAGTTCTTCGGTCATAAGAAGGGAGCTTTCACGGGTGCCGACGCCGACAAGCGTGGCGCGTTCGAGATAGCCAACGGCGGCACGCTGTTCCTCGACGAGGTGGGCAATCTGAGCTACGATGTGCAGGTGCAACTGCTGCGTGCGCTGCAGGAGCGTCGCATCCGACCCGTCGGCGGAACGAAGGAGATAGACATCGACATCCGTCTTGTCTGCGCCACGAACGAAAACCTTGAGGAGGCAGTCAGCGAGGGCCGTTTCCGCGAGGATCTCTACCATCGCATCAACGAGTTCACCATCTACATGCCCAAGCTCTCGGAGCGCGGCAGCGACCTTTTTCTCTTCGCCGACCTCTTCATCCGTCACGCCAACGAGGAGCTGAACCGCAACGTTGAGGGCTTCGACTCTGGCGCTGCGGAGATGCTCGCCTCACACTCATGGCCCGGCAACCTCCGCGAACTGAACAACGTGGTGAAGCGTGCGGTGCTGCTCACACGCGGCTCGCAGATCACCACCGCCGAACTGACGCTGGCGATGGGACAGATACGCACCGACAACGTCCTGCAACTGCACGACGAGGACACGGAGCGCCAACGCATCATCACCGCTCTGCAACAGACCAACGGCAACAAAGCCAAAGCCGCCCGTCTGCTCGGCGTAGACCGCAAAACAATATACAACAAGATTGAGAAACTGGGGATATAAGAAAACGACATAGTATGCGTATCAACCATATACGCATACTATATCTATCCCGGCACCTGAACAATCTTTAAGTTTTTATAAGAAAATATTTCTCTGTTTTATTAAAAATATATATCTTTGTAGCGTCATATAGCCGTAATAGGCATTTGACGGACATATTTAGAGAAGCGTATTTCGCCTATATTCCTATAAATGTGAAACTTGGACACTTTCGCATAGAATGTTTAATTAGGAGTATTTGTGAGAATGGGCTTCCTCTTGGTGTGTATTCGTGTCTATGAACGAAATACCTCCAAGTGGGGCTTGTTCTCCTTATCCTATTTAAACAACGGAGTCCAAGCCGTCACATTTAGGGATAAGGAAGAATAAAGCTCCACTTTTCTTTTATGCTCCCTAACATCAAATTACGAACGGCACTGTTTGGGCTGAAGGTGCGCAAATGAAGCATAATGAAAAAAGCATTTTAATTCGACAACCTCAAAATGACAGGTTGCGAAAATCCCTACACATTCAACGGAACTACCACCGTTGATTTTAATTTTGCAAGATAAATCATTAACCAATAGTTCAGTGGGCTTTGAATACAAGTACTGCTGAACCTCAATGTATATAGTCAATATGATTAAAGAAAGCTATACTGTAAAGTATCGAGTTGAAGGTGTTGGAAGCAGCACAAATGGAAGTGCAACTATCATGCTCTATTCAGACAATGAGAGTGAAGCAATAGCAGCTCTAAAGTCTCGTGGCACAATAGGACGAGACAAAGAAGTTGTTATCTTGTCAATAAGAAAAAATTAGTAATACAATTAAACAATACAAACTATGAACCAAGTAAAATGTCCCGATTGTGGCGAAGTATATTCAGAGAATATGCAGTCTTGCCCTAACTGTGGTTGTCCTAATGATAATTGGAAACCAAAGCAAGAGGAGCAAGTACATGAGACTACCCCAACAGACTATGAAGAAGATTTCAACGAGAATGGTCAGTATTCTCCTATCTCACCATCTTCATGGTTATTCACAGATCCTTGGCCTTTGAGCAACTATCCACGAAAGGCTTTCGAGAAAAAACATCCATTCTTGGGATGGCTGTTTGGTCCATGGTATCTCACCTGCAAGAATGAAAGCGAGAAGGAAGAGTATGCTGTAATCAACAATATATTCTATTTCTTCAATTTGATATTCAAAACGTTTCTGTATGCTGCTATATGGGCTTTCTTCAAGGGTATTGTTGTATTCATGGCGTATCTAATGTTTGCCATAATATTCGCCATTATAGGATGGGGAATGGCAAATAATAATAGTACAGGTGGATTGATCGTGATTGGTGGTTTTACAGCAATAATGTTCTATGTTGCAATCATTTACTTTATTATTCTTGACTGTTGCGGAATGGGCAAAGCTCTCCACCGCTATTGGCCGAGTCTGCACAGAACCTGGAGAAGACTCAACAAACGTTACTGGAATGCAATGAAATAATAAGAAGATAAATTCTACAAATAAAGTTATGAACAAGAACTTAGCACTCACACTCACTGCAGCCACACTGTTTATCGTTATCGGAGCTATGGCGATTTGGTGGTTTAATGGCGGAAATATTGACTCTGTTAAGCCATACGTAGATCCTTACAATAATTACACAGAAGCAGAGCTGACAGCAATGCAGGACAAAGGGGACATTGAAGCTACAGCCGAACTCGGCTGGAGGAACTTTAACAAAGGTGATTTCGAAAAAGCTTATGCCCTATTTAAGAAGGCTGCAGAAAAGAATAACGCAAAAGGTCTGACTGGACTAGGACGTTATTATACACATATTGGCAAGTACGGAGAAAGCTTTAAATACTTTGAAGCAGCGGCAGAACAAGGTTACACTATAGCAATATTTAATTTAGGCGTGGCCTATGCGAATGGAGATGGATGCGAACAAGACGACAAAAAAGCCTTCACCTTGTTTGAAGAAGCAGCGAAAAAAGGCTATTCACTAGCTCAACGGACAGTTGGAGCATATTATCTTGACGGAGTGGGAACTGTTGTGGATAAAAAGAAGGGCTTCATGTGGTTCAAAAAAGCTGCAGAGCAAAATGATGCACGCGCTTTTTGGAATTTAGGAAAATGCTACTTAGATGGCGAAGGAACAGAAAAAGATGAAGCAAAAGCTATTGAGTATTATCAGAAATCAGCCTCAGCTGGAGATATGTATGGACAGGCAGAATTAGCATTGGCATACCAATTTGGACAAGGCGGTCTGAAAGAAGACCCCAAAAAGGCTTTTGAATTATATCAGTTGTCAGCCACACAAGGTTTAGCATCAGCTCAAAGTCTACTTGCGTATTGTTATGAAAATGGAGTAGGAACAAAAAAAAATGAGAAGAAAGCTTTTGAATATTACATGCTATCTGCAAAACAAGGTTATGATCCAGCCCAATACAGTTTGGCATTATGCTATTGGAATGGTACGGGAACAGAGAGAAATCTCGACAAATTACGCTATTGGGCAGGATTAGCTGCAAAACAAGGCAATAAAGAGGCAAAGAATATGCTTGCTAATTTGTCACAATGGATATATGAAGAAGAGCAACAAAAAAGAGAATATGAAAGGAAGTATGGACATATAGGAACATTTGAATTTACGGACGATTTGAAGCACGACTGGGTCCTCGTTGTCAAAAAAGACGAGACAGCCATCATAAGCACAAAAGATGGGTATACGAAAGTATATGCTCATTGGGATAAATACGACACAATGAATTATGCACAATTTTCTTGTTCAGAACAAGGACCATTGATAGCATTTCCAGGTAGTGATATATATATAAACAATGGAAGATTTGTCCCCAAAGTTTGTGGCTATTTTTGTATTGATGGTAAATACATATATTACGATTCGGATGCTGCGGATGCAAAGAATCCCGACCTACGTCTACCACTAACTAAAATAAAATAAGATATGGCACTGATAAAATGTAAGAATTGTGGCCGCATGATGAGCGATAGAGCTGACTTCTGTCCTCACTGTGGTTGCCCAAAAGAGTTTGCTGCTAAAGAGGAGACTTCTATAAAAGAAGAGAATCCCATAATAGAAGAGGATTCTGTAAAAGAAGAGAATTCTGTTACAAAGGCTCAAACTGTTTCAACGACTGAAGACCTCAACAACAATGATAATGACGATAAAGCAACTGCCACACAAGACACAGAAGAAGTTGAAGAAGAAGAAGGAGATAATGCCAATAAAGGACTGGTGGCTTGGGTTATTGTACTTGCAGTTATCGCAATTGGTTTTGGTGGCTACATATGGTATAATAGATCTTCTAACAATGTTGGCACAAATAAAAATATAGTAGAAGTAACACCAATGGACACAACTGAATATCAAACAATGGAGCCAGACTCTGAGGTTGTTGCAACAGACGCCAAGGAAGAAGCAGTTGTAGACACAGCCATGACATATAACAATTCCAATAACAGTCAAGAACAACATCAAGTAAAAGAAGGCTTCAACACGAATTCGGATGTCAAGAATTTTGTCATTGGCAACAGCTATTATCATAATGGCGTAACTCTGAAAATTACTGAAAATGGTGTGTATGCAAACGACAACAAGATATCATCGTCAAGCCCGGTATTCAAAAGAATTTCGCAATTCGTTGGTAAAGTTACAGCTCGTCCGTCTATTTCCATTTCAATAAAATGGGAAGGAAACAAGCTCGTTGACAACAACAGCGGCGATGTATATTATGAGAATTAATTAAATCTACAGATGATGAGATTTTTTATTATAATTGTATCTCTTCTATTCTCCTCACTCAGCCATGCACAGTCCATAGCCGACCTCGCAAGAAAGGCTGAGGAGGAGAAGAATCCGCTGCACATTTATGCGGACGTATATTCATTCCAGAACGGACTTGCAATAGCAAGCAAGTATACAGAAGATGGCGAATATAAATATGGTGTTGTAGACGAAGAGGGTGTGGTTTACATACCAGTAAACTATGACGAAATCAGCCTTTTCAAAGAGGGTAGCAACTATCGTGATAATGTCTACAAATGTCAGAGAAACGGCAAGTTAGGTCTGGTAAACTCGCAAGACATAACTCTACTGCAATGCGAATATAGCAGCATAAAGCACTCTGGCGAGTACGTGTATCTCGTAAAGAATGGGAAAAACGGATATGCTGAATTGAAAGGTACAGACGAAGTAAAATTACTCATTCCATGTATCTACGACAAGTTGGAGAGCTATTCAAAAGATGCTCCGATGCGTGCTACCTATAATGGAAAGGAAGGTATGATAGACGGCAACAACAAGATTATCATTCCTTTTGAATATTCCAACATAGGCAAATTCTATAATGTCGGCGCTTACAATATGGCTTGGGTAGAACAGGACGGCAAGTACGGAATATACAACATTGACGGTACTGTCATCCAGCCCTGGGACATAGAAAAGGCTTACGTCATGAACGAAAACAGCGGCACGACTTATCTTACATTCGACGATTTTCCAGATCCATCCACTCCTTACATACACATCGTGGTGAACGGAATGACAGGCGTACTTAGCGGAAAGACATACAAGACTGTCATTCCTTGCAAGTACGGATACATCTCGCCCATCATCAACGAGAGGGCTTTCTATAAAGCCAACAACAAGTGGGGCATTATGGATATACAGAATAATAGTATTCAGGATGCCATATACGACAAAATCAAGATAAACAACAATTGGCTGTCGGATGCCTTCACTACAGAGGGTATATTCCAAGACAACATGTATGTTTTTATCGGCGACAAGCAGGGAATGATCGATAAGAACGGCAAAGCATTCATTCCCGTAAAATACGATTCGCTTGGAGTGTTTTCCGAGAATATGATTGTGGCAAAGTGCGGCAACATATACGGATATATAAACTCAAACGGAGAGGAATGCATTCCTCTCAAGTACAGTCATGCCGACGACTTCTCTGAAGGTCTTGCTGCTGTAAAGAACGAAAAAGGAAAGTATCTGTTTATTGACGCCTCCGGAGTCATGGTAATAAAGCCCCACGAGTACGACAGAGTTGGACATTTCCAGAACGGCACATGCAAAGTTTACCGTAAAAACAAAGTTTGGGAGATTGACCGCGAAGGCAAAAAGGTGAAAAAGGATAAAGACGAAGCTAAAAATGAGGAGAAAGCTCCTGACTTCGTCATCGTGTCACCCAAAAATCTTCGTCAAAGAGTTTAGCTATT
>ERZ1026888.504-NODE-504-length-21703-cov-7.147127_pt1 | contig 21703 bp, 30 predicted proteins | sample MGYA00380174_ERZ1026888 | MGnify/ENA primary metagenome ERZ1026888 (study PRJEB33269, sample SAMEA4719810) | human gut metagenome | biome: human-associated habitat; feature: organic feature; material: feces | place: Cameroon | collected 2013-10 ...
TTTCAACACTTCATGAAAACCATCTTCGTCAATGTCAATTAGATTTTCAAAGCTTTTCTCATAAATTGTTGATTGATATATTTTTGTAAATTCGGATACTATGTCACTATATTTAGCACTTAATGTATCTGCTGTTCTTTTCATAACATACGAATACTTGTAATCGGAGGCTTTTGAAAATGTTTCGCCAAATTCCAAAAAGAAACCAACATCTTCACCGCTGAATGAAAAATGTGTATTCTCTTTAGTATGATTATGATAAGCATAAGAGCCATTGAGATTAGAACCATTATTCTGCGTTTTAATAAGCTCCGCATCCACAAAACCATCTGTACCGTCAATATTCCAAACCTTACCGTCGGCTGTAACTGTACAGTTTGTTTCATACGGTAACTCAACAGCTTTCTTTTCAAAGTCCTCTATCTCTTTCATTATAGCAATTTTATCATTAAAATCAATTATTTTAATAAGTTTAGGCAATTTTGTTTTATTTAAGTCATTGCCTTTACCCGAAGATTTGCCTTTAGACTTTTGAACTACAAACTGCTTTTCCCACTCTCTGTAGTTCATATCAGCAGGAACATAGTAAGTTTTGTCGTCCTCGTTCCTTGCGGCTCTCATTGAGCCGTTATTGAAAAGGTCGGAGTATTCGTCATCAAAGTACGGCACGGTTACGCTCCTGCACCTTGGATGAAGTGGTGGCGCTGTTGCACCCGGCATATATTCACTCATAGGGAAATGCTTACCGTCCATTGAGCGACACATCTGCGTAGTTCTCTTATCAAGTGTTGCAAGAAATTCATACTGTTCAATGCCCATACTTTTAAACGAATCGTATGTCGCCAAAGAATGAAAATATGTCTGCTCAGTCATCACAAGATTAGCTGCCTGACTTTTTGATACATTAAACTTATCGGATATTGCCTTAATGGCTGAATCGGGCTTATTGCCGAGTAGGACAGTCCTTGTAAGCTGATTATGTAACTCATTGACAAGCTGAGCCTTTGACTGCCATATTCTGTCTGAAAAGTTTTTACCGTCAGCTGCCCAAGGCTTAGTTATAATCTTTTCAAGTGCCTTTTCGTCAATAGTGGCTATCTCTCTGCCCATATTAAAGCCTTTTTGCATTTCAAATATCGAATGATAATACGAATTTGAATAAACTTTTCTTGCCATACTGTCTACGGCATCAAGTTCATTGCCAAATGCCTTTTCAACAGCTTGCTGTGTTCGTATTTTTAAGGCTTCAAGCTTGTTGATATGATACTTAGCCGAAGCATTTTCAAGCTGTTTAACCCATTGATGATTTATAGCGTTTTCTTTGCCGTATTTAATGTATTCGTTTACATCCCACTTGAACTCTGCCAATTCATCAGCCGTTAAAAGCTTCTTAGCCTCTTGCAATGTTACATTGTTATTAACGGCAATTCTACCGTACCAAGCATCAATATCCTTTTGTATTTCCATTTGCGCCTGTGTGAATGCAGGCTCAATTTGAGCGTATGTACTTAATGAATACAAATGCGCCGACTTTTCAAGCTGCTCATATCTTTCTTGCCAATATTCTCGGTTTTTCTTCGGCATTATTCATCACCGTCGCTGTCATCGTTTGTATCGTCATCTTGATTATTGTTAAAAGCATTGCTGTACTGCTCAATGTTTTTTTGCTTTTCTTCTTCAATGCGTTCAAGCTCTTTTTGAGGGTCATCCACCCACGGATGCTTTGCAATAATTGTTTCGTCCGAAATAACGCCCTGCGACTTCTGACAATTCTCGATAATAATGCTTTCGTTAATCATCACATTCCTATTGAAAATAAAATCGACGGTTTCATTGCTGAAATCGCCTACATTTGTGTTATATAAATGTGCATTTATAAACCAAAGCATTTCTTCTAAAGCCGCTTGTAGCTGAATTTCAGTACCGTTAGCATCAAGGTCGATATCCGAATACATTGACTGAATGTTAAGTTCGTTAGCATTACTGCCGAGCCTGTCATCCTTAGCATCATAGCCCATAGCATTCTCAATCAAGGCTTTTTTGAGTATATCTAAGATTGCTTTATAGTTTTCAGCTTTCACCTCAATTTGAAGTGTACGAACATCACCGCCGCCACCGTCAGCAGTATTAACCTTAACAGCGCCGTAGGTTGCAAGGTTACGCCTAAATTCGCCGAGGTCTGTTCCGTCATAATTAACAAGAACAAGGATAGTATTTCTTACATCTTCTTCCATTGCATTTTGAAAGTTAGATTCAATAGTATTAATCGCATCCTGCAATGATTTAGTTCTTCTTATCAGCGGTATTTCCTCAGCATTAAACTTAAACGGTATAAAAGGTATTTTCAGCCAATTATACTCGGTTGTTACACCGTCACAGTCGGTCATAGCAAAGTAATTTGAATGGAAAGGAGCAACAGGTATAAGATTGCCGCCGTCCGTTAATTCAAAATACGTAATGCCACCCTCATCGCACACCTCAACCCTTTCTATAACCTTATCTTCGCTTGAATTTTTCTCATAAACTACAACAGGATAAATATGTATCATATAGTCAAGCTCTGTATGCTCCGCATCTTTCCATCCGGGTATAAGTTCATACGGCTTAATGCGCTTAAAATAAAGCTCGCCAAGTTGATTATGGCAAGGAAAAAGCCAACCGATACCGCAGTTAATTAAATCCTTACCGCAGTTTATAAGCGTTCTGCAAAACTTTGCATTAAAATACTGCTGTTGCAAAAGTTTTATATATTCCTCATTGTCGCCTTGAACAGTAATAGGATTGCCTAAGAGAAAATTATTCTTTTGGTCTACCATTTTTTGATACTGATTATCAACTATTCGATTATTAGGCAGATTATCCACATTTTCAAGCTTACCGCCCTCACCTATCGCCGTTCTTTTCCTACGCAAAATATCTTGCTTGCCTTTGTAGTAATTTTCGCCGCAATACATTTCGTGGCGCTTGATTGATATTTTAAATCTGCGTATTTCTCTTTCAACAAACTGTTTATCGGTCAACCGTTCTGTTGCATTCTCTCTAATCAGTCTATCGTAAGCATCTTCATTTGCTATGAAATTAAATAACATATATTTTTATCACCCCAAACAAAAAGAGCAAAGGTATTATCCTCTGCTCTTTAATCAAAACTAAAATTGCTTTTTGCATTGCACTTTTCGGCAACGCCTGTTATAGCATCCTGCGCATCATCGTGTGCGTTTTTACCCTCTCTTTGATACCTTACCATTGAATCGTAAAAGTCAGGAAATCTGTCTTTCCAATTAGCCGGAAAGTAAATATGCTCCATTACCCAAGTGCTGTTTGATAATATTCTCGCATTTTTATTTTGTGACTGATGAAAAGGTTTGATATTACAGTAATTACTATGGTACTTTTCCTCGATTATCCTTTTTACACTTCGAGCGAAACCTCTGCCGCCGTTATTACTTTCGATATCGGCATTTCTAACCTTATTATCAATGAGTATTTTTGCCGTCGCCGGTTCGGTTATTTCCATACCGTCCTTGGTATATAAAATATCAAGGATATATGCTTCTTTATTGTAGACACCGTAACATATACTACATAAGTAGTCGCTGCCCTCATCAGCTGTATCGGTATAGTTTCGTATATCCGTAAACAACGGCTTGCCTGTGCCGTCAAGTGGCAGTTTATCGTAAGTTTTGAAGTTACTGTATAATCTGCCTTTAATATCGATAGGCTCTTGCTGATAGTTAGCCGATGCAATGTCAGCACCCATTGCTTTTATCTTGTTTTCGTATGATTTAAGCGACAACACCTCAGGACAAAGCATTGTGCCGTCATCCTGTTTCGCCTTATACGATATATGCCTTACCTTAACACCGATATTTTGGTAATGTTCTAAGGCTCTGCCTGCAAGGTCAAGGCTGTGCCACCTTGTCATTACAATAATGATTTTGCCGTGCTCTTCAAGTCTTGAAAGCATTGTATTAGTAAACCATTGCCAATGTTTTTCAAGCACATCTGCGTTATATGCTTCCATAGATGATTTAATCAAGTCATCTATAATCATAATTGATGCGCCGAAGCCTGTAGCTGTACCTGTCGGCGAAGTCGCAAGATAGTTGTTGTATCCGTTTTCAAGCGACCACATATTCATAGCGCCGTCGCCTTTTTTGATTTTTACATTAGGAAATATATCGGAATAAACAATTTTTGTGTCATCGCCTTTTTCCTCGGCAATGGTATCTCTTACAGTTTTAGAAAAGTTCGTTGAAAGCGTTTCATTATATGAGCCTGTCATTATCTTTTCACTTTGATTTTGACCGAGTACCCATTCAACAAAACATCCTATCGTTCTTGATTTGCCGTGACGAGGCGGCATATTAACTATAAACACCTCATCATCGGAATTATAAAAATCTTGAAGTTGATTGCAGAAATCAACAAGGAATAAGCGATTAGGCTTATAAAAGTCACTTGCTTTTTGATTGCAATATGCAAAGAATGATTTTCTTGCATTTCGTATTTTCAGTTCATTTTTTAGCTTTAAAAGTTCTTCAAGTGAATTTAACTTTTCCGCATTATTCATTTGTAATGCCGAGTTCTTTCTCAATGCTTGCAATCTTTTTTTCAAGTTCTTCATCCGTCATTTCTGCAACGGTATTAACTTTTCCGTTTAAAGTAACATCCTTTCTGTCACTCCAATCATCAGGCTTGCGGTTCTTAAGCCAGAATATTTGCGCAGTTGTATCAGGTGGTACATCTCGTTCGGTTTTCTTTACCGGCATAAGTTCATATTCGCCTGTATCAGCATTTTTCACTTGCTCATATATAATATCAACTGCCTTATAACCTAACGCCTTTTTAAACAAAGCATTTTCAACTTGAATGTCGGCGACTTCCTTATTAACTTTTAAGGAGTAGGAAATGTCGGGAAATTTCTTTTTCCACTGTATCAAAGTATCTCTGCATATTCCCATATTATGAGCGATTTGTTCATCGGTCAAACCGTTTCTTGCCCATCCACCGATTTGGAGCAAGCCCTCATCGGTCAGCCAATATTCATATTTACCTTTTGCCATAAAGCTTACTCCTTTCGCTTATTCTATAATCAAAGCCAAGCCGTCCGCAGTAATCACAATTTGTTTTATATTTTGTTTTAATGCTTTTCAGCTTATAGCCTGCGCTTTCATAATTTTGTTTACACTTATAGCAAAGTGTCCTTACATTTTCATCCTTTCCCATTTAATCACTCGCATAAAAATAAGCAGTGAGCATATTTCAACTCACTGCTTCAAGGGGATTTATATAATTTTATAAGTATATAATATCACATCATTTAGATAACTTCAAGAGGACAAAAGTGGACAAAAGTGGACATTTTGGACATCTTTTTAATTATACAAATAAGATTTAAGCATTCTTTTACATTGCTTTGATGAGTAATGCAAAGTCCACCCTACTTCCTCAAAGCTTTTGCCAAAACAACAATGTTGAATAACAATAGCCTTAACCACCTCGTTATCAATACTGTTTATGTAATCGTTCAGGGCTTTTAGCTTTTCACACAGCCGTTTATACTCGTCTTTAATAAACTGATTGATTTCGAGCATTTCAAAGGCTGTATCGGCTGTGCTGTCGGCTATATTGAAATTTTGAACATTGCTTTTAGTTGTATCAACACCTTTAATGAATGAGGGGATATACTCGTTCCGAAACGATTGTATTTGGTTTGCTATAACCGAATACTCTTCAAGTTCTTTAAGTGTCATTGCTTACCTCCTCATATTCATATATTTGATGCCATAGAAATTTGATAATATTAAGCATATCTTTTTTAGTTACACTATTATGTGTAGGCATATCCATAACATTTTTTATTGCATCACCTGCTACAAGAAGTTCATTTTCTGTCAGATTTTCAATCTTTGATAGATTTTGACAAATTAAGATTGAGTTATAAATTGAAATGTATTTTCCTACCGAATCATCAAGCAGTTTATGTAATTCTTTGATTTCGTTTTCGATTTTCAATGATTTTTCATCCATCTAATCACCACCCTATCGTTAGTAATTTGTTGATAACAGCAGTAGAAATATAGCAATCATTTTCTCTTAATATTTCAAGTAACTGTTGCTTGCATTTATGCACACCGTCCTCAAAGCCCTTATCATACTGTTGTCTATCGTATTTAAGTGCTTCGATTAACTCGTCTTTATCAACATAAATTCCATACTTATGAATAACTTTAAGTGTTTCATCTTGTAATTGACTTTCAATCGACGATATTTGTTCTTGAACAATCTGTATCGGACTTTTATAAAGCATACCTGCTCTATCTATTTCAAACTGAAATTCAGCCATTAATATCACTTCCTTTATCTTCTCGTAAACAGAAGTTTTTCAGTTTGAAAAAGCAAGTAGCACACATATCAAGTTTATCCCATTTAGGTGGGTCAGGCTCATAAAATTGTGTAAAATAGTTATTACGGCGTTTGAATTTATATCTTTCCCTTGCATTCGTAATGTCTTTATGACATACATCACATTCAATTATTTTTCGTTTCATTATTCTTCCACACTCCAATCTAAAGCCTGTCCACAATTCCAACAGTAACTTGGTGTTCCGTCCGACATTAAATGTTCGCAACAAGGACATTTATAATCTGTGTATTTATATTCGTGATTATAAGGTTTGATGTATTCACAGTAATTACCACTATGTTTACAAAAACCATTTTGAAAATCGTGTGCAGTTCGCTTAAAAGAAATCGGCTTTTTCGGTATCTGCTTTTTAAGTGCTTCTATTGCAAGTTTTCTACAATGGTTTTCTGCGATTTTGTGATTTTGTGCAAATATAAGATTTTGAAACATTTTTATTGCTTCTTTTACATCTATGGTGTGTATTTCTTTCCATTTGCCACAAATTTCGCCATTAGTAATAGCCCTAAATTTACGCTTTTTCTTTGGCTTTTCGAGTTCTGAAATTCGCTGTTTGTTGATAATATCAATAATTTCAAACTGTCTCTGTGCTTTCCCTGATAAATATCCATCCATATATGTAGCATCTACACCTTTTGAACTTATACCTAATTGACTTGGAAGATTAACAATATCACTTAATAACTGTTCTTTATCAATCAAGGTCATTTTTATTCAACTCCTTACATATTTTTCTTGTAATCTTCTATTGCTTTTTCAATACATTCGGAAACGCTTTGTTTTTCTAATAGGCATTCCCTCGAAAAGAAATCAACCCCATTTTTATCACGCCAATCACCAACCAAAAATAAACTTGCGTTTGCCGTTAAAATAGGTGTGTCAAATTTGAATATATTGATATGAAGTTCATAGCAAACATTCGTACCGACTACATAACGATATAAGCCTTTTGTAATTTCTTTCCAATTATTAAGGTCTTTCATTTGTTTTAATTCAATTTCTTTAATATCTTTCATTGCCGTTTAACCTCCCATTTTCATTTGTTCATAATCACTTTTGATTACTGTTCTCGGCTTATACTCTGCAAAATTTCCGTTTTCATCTTGCCTAAATATATCTGCGTTCAAAAATTCAAAATGTTTGCATTTGTTAGGTCTTTTTGCTTTAACAGCTTTGTAAAACCTACCTGCTCCGTCATCTCCGCAGGGTGCTTTTGCCGTACAAATGAAATCGGTACACTCACCGTTATAATCAAGAGCGTTTGCGCAGTATCGGCAATACTGATTTTTAGGTTGTTCCATTGTTTAACTCCTTTAACTTTTCTTCTGCTTTTGATTTGTCGGTAAAAACTCTTTCAAAATTATCTTCTGACAAATGATAATCGAAAGTCATAAGTAAGCCATATTTTCCATAAATATATCCTGTTATATAGTCTTCAAATATGTATAAATTGTTTTTATCGCTTGATTGTGACCTTATAACAAACACCTTTGTTTTTAAAGGATAAGGCAACTCAACAATGAGTGATTTATCTTTGAAATTGTCACATTGCCATTCAATAGGGTCATATTCTTCAGGTAAATTTTTATTATTAAATTTGCAAGCTTCATAGCTTATACAGTCTTTACAAGTCATTTTTCATCACCTCATTTCAGATATTCAGGTGTTTCAAAGCTCATTTGCAATGGGTTATCGCCGACCCACCACATCATTACATCTTCAGGGCTATTCCAACTGTTATTATCAAGCCCTGCTGTCTCTCTTGCCTTAAGCATTCGCCTGAATGCTCTCAAATAATTATCACGGTACTTTGGATAACGAGTGAAATCCGATTTCATTCCCGCTCCACCTTGCATAGGGCAACCGATACAACCAATACGCTTATTGCCACATTGATATAATGGATTTGATTTGCAACCGTAGTGATTGAGAAATTCCCACACATCCTCGTCAGTCCAATCAATGATAGGATTGACAAGTGTTGAGGTTGTTCTGTAGCATTGTTCAACCATTCGGCGACTTTCATCATTATCGGTGTTGAGTATTAATCCGCCTTTGGGGGTTTGCTCATATTCCGCTTGTAATTCTTCTGCAAGAGCGATTGTTGCCTTTGGCTTTCCAACAATCGTAACAAGACTTTGATTGTTGTTGCGATTATTACTCTCAGCCCAACGAACGCCTGTAACCTTAATTCGTCCTTTGCCGCCTTTTTCTTTTAACTCGTCACAGCAATAACGAATAAGCCTTGTAGGCGGTATTTTCTTTTTCTCAATCAACTGCCACATTGAGTATTGAGGAGTGACAACTTGAACATTCGGTATTGACTTGATATATCTGACTGTTTCAGGTGCGTCAACGGTTGTAAGGTTATGTACTATATCGTGTTTTACTCCTGCAAGGTCAGCAAGAATGCGAATGCAGTCGCTGTCTTTACCACCGCTGAAGCACAAATAATATGGCTCATCAGCAGGCTCAAACGCTTTTAGTCGTTCTATTGCCGTGTTTATTTTTGTTTGTAATTCGCTCATATCATCACATCACCCTGCTGCTACTGCATTAAATTCTTTCATATTGTTGCACGATTTATCACACAGCCATTTACAATTTGCCATAACAAGCGCTTTTGAAAACGGCGGCGGTACTGCATTACCGCACCTTGCTACTTGCTTTGTTTTGTTGTATTCCCTGCCGTTGCAATCCTTATCAATTATGTAATCGTCCGGGAAACCTTGCGCTTTGTATAATTCTTTTGGTTGCAGCATTCTCAGCCCGATATCAGATATAAAATACTCAACTCCGTTAATGCAGAAAATAAGTACCTGATTAGCTGATATATTCCAATCTGTGTAGGTGTTGAGCAACTCTCTTATCTCGTTCCAATGTCCGAGGTTTTTACTATCGTATTCTCTCAAATAAACGTCCGTCTTTGCGAAGTGATTAGCGTGTGCTGTTATGGTAGGTATCGGCTCATTAATTGCCTTGCAATCCATGTTTTTGCGGAGTATCGTCAAATAACTTTCGCATAAAAAATGCCGAGGCTTAACAGTTACTGTTTGCAAAGGATTTAAAACACTGTTAGCGTGGTCTGCACCGCCGTAATACTGAGTTAAATACGGCATTGTCAGCGAATTATGGTCTATTGCCGTAACGGTTGGTAATGGTTTGTTAATTTTGCTGCCGACGACACCGCCAAAGTATTTAGAAAGATACGGTGTAAAAAGAGCATATCTCGGTGAGCCGTCGATTGTATAAATAGGTTGATTGAGTTGTTGACCTCTTACTTCTGATTTAGCCGTTTCACTGTGATATTGAATAAGTGCAGGAGAAATATAAGCAAAACCGTGTTTTGATGTGATTGTCGGAACTTGCTTATTGAGTTTTTGCCCTCTTGTTTCTTTTCCACTATGATTAATTTGTTCAAGATAAGGCGATACAAGATATTGCTTGCAGCTGCTTACTATCGTTGTAAGCGGCTTGTCTATATCCTGTAATCGTGGCTTTTGACCTTTTCGTTCGCCATATCCTATAGGAATGATAAACGGCTTTTCTTCCTTAATCACAAATTTTTCAAGTCCTCTTGCGATTCGCCTTAAAGTATTCGTTACAAGCGGCTTTTTGCGCTCAAAAATGCTTTGAGCAGGCAGAGAAAAATCTATACAGTCGGCGGCGGTTTTCCATGGCTTAAGCTTGCCACTCTTAACTTCTTCGCTGTTTGGGTCTCCGTGTGTAGGCTTTGGAAAAACAATCGGCTCGCCGTCACACCTCGCAACAAGAAAGAATCGCTTTCTTATAGTCGGCGCACCATAGTCGCAGGCTCTCAGTTCCCTATGCTCAATCTCATATCCGAGTGCCGAAAGTTGACTTTTCCAACGCTCAAAGGTTTGTCCTTGTTTAGACTTAACAGGCTTACCTTTGCGTACAGGGCCCCAAGTCTGAAACTCCTCTACGTTTTCAAGGATGATCACCCTCGGTCTTACCATTCCTGCCCATTTGAGTACAATCCACGCCAGCCCTCTTATATTCTTATCTACAGGCTTACCACCCTTAGCCTTGCTAAAATGCTTGCAGTCAGGTGAAAACCAAGCAAGTCCGACTTTATGACCTTGACAGATTTCCTTTGGGTTAATATCCCATACGCTCTCTTGATAATGGCGAGTGTATGGGTGATTTGCTTTGTGCATTGCAATAGCGTCCGGGTCGTGGTTAATAGCTATGTCAACAGGTCGCCCTGTTGCGAGTTCAATTCCGCAGGAAGCGCCACCACCCCCTGCAAAGTTATCAATAATTAATTCATCAAGAAAGTTTAGTTGTCTCATTATTTTTCAACCTTTCTTTTAGTTCCTTTTCCGTTTCTTGGTGTATCAAGTTCATAATTGTGAGCGATGCGTTATCTTGGAGTAATTTCCAACACATACACCCTAATACGATTATAAATACAGCAAGGATAATAACTACAATTCTCATATTTTTACCCCTCAAAAGAAATCTGCGTTGATTCGGTGACAGCACCTTTGCAATTTCTTACTGCCTGTTCAAACCAAGTGGTTTTCAGCTCAACGCCTATTGCTCTTCTGCCTTTTTCAAGAGCCACATAAGCTTCTGAGCCTATGCCAAGAAACGGTGTCAATACTGTTTCATTTGGATTACTCCAAAGGTCAACAGCTCTGCGAATTACCGACAACTGCAAGGGGCATATATGCTTTTCGTCTTTATCATCACGGCATGATTTTGATTGAAGTGTGTCAGATGGGTTTATATCCATCCAAACAGGGCTTGCGTATTTCTGCCATTCACCTACAGGGAAAGTATCATTTGTATGTGAAATAGGCTCAGGGTTGTCACCGGGCTTACGCATCACCACCAAATATTCAGACAAACCTTGCCTACTCATTGCGCTGTCTTTTTTTATTTGCTTATGTAACAAGCCAAGTGCCTTTGTTCTCTGCATTTGCACAACAGGGTCTTTCCAAATATTAACCTCGGAATGATAATAAAAACCTGCTTTTTGAAACAGCCTAATTAAATCACCCCTAAAATCTTGAAGTCCGATAAAACCGTCTCTGCCTTTTGTTGTCGGTAATTGCATACAATGTACCGCCATAATTCTTCCCGGCATAAGTATTCTGTATAATTCGTCAACAATAAACTTAAACTGAGTGTAAAACTCTTCTAAGTCTTTGCAGTTGCCTAAATCTCTTTCGCTGTTGCTGTAAGTGTAAAGGCTTGCAAACGGCGGCGAATATATCATAAAATGTACGGAATTGCTCGGAATACCTTTTAAAACTACGGCGCTGTCACCGTTATAAAGTGCCATTCTGTCATCAACATATTGTTTTATGCACTTATCATCCATTGTGGAACACTCATCCTTTCTGTTGCTATATAGCTTTCTGTCATTTTTGTTGCATTGTTAATTTCGGCAATCAAAATGTCTTTTGTTCTCTTCGACAACTCATACATAAACTTAGTTGCTTGCATTTGTTTACGCTCGATATTGTCTTTAACTGCACCCTCAGCCTTACTCGCTATCAAATAAGCATCAACAGGCTTTGTTTGACCGAACCGCCAACACCTGCGTATCGCTTGATAATACTTTTCAAAGCTATCTGATAAGCCTACAAATATTTCCTTATTGCAGTTTTGCCAATTCATACCGTAACCGCATATAGATGGCTTTGAGACAAGAACACGAATATCACCGTTTGCAAAACCAAGCATTGCATCAACCTTATGCTTATCGCTGTCAGAGCCTTTAACCTCAACAGCTCCGATGATATTTTTCTTTAACAACTCGCTTTCGGCGTTATAATCGCACCATACAAGTACCTGTTCATTAGTTGAATTTGCAAGCTCGCAAGCCGCCTTAACTCTTTCATTTAGGCTGTCTTTTCTCGCTTGACTTCTCTGCTGTAATGTCTGTGTAGTTGACGGAAATAAGAGCATTTGTCCGCCGTCATCTTCAATTTCGGAATCAACGGTTACTTGATGCACAATAAGCTGCGGCAAAGAATACCTTTCGTCATAGAATCCTAATACATTAGGATTTGGCACTACTGCCGCCCACGATGCTATCCAATCCCAAAACTTCTCGACAGCATGACCTTTAAGTCGCCATTTTGAAGTATCGCCGCCATCGTGAACAAAGAATGTTGCAAGCATTTCAAAATATCCCATAATGCCTAAAAACTCACTGTGATTGCCAAGTTCCATATAGTCATTAGGTGCAGGCGTTGCAGACCAACAGGAGCGAAACGGTGTATATTTAAACTCGTCAATTAACTGTGTTCTCACTTTTCCGATGCTGTTCTTTAATATTGAACTTTCATCAAGTGCAACGCTGCCGAATGATTTGCAATCAAAATTATGTAATTTTTCATAATTCGTAATATTGACTGCGGTATTTTTTATATCGGCTTGAAATTCGCATATATTTACTTCAACGCCGAATTTCTCACCCTGCAGTTTTGTTTGTTCAGCAACCGCAAGCGGTGCAAGAATAAGTGAGGGTTTATTACTGTATTTTCTTGTTTCGTCAGCCCATACAAGCTGTTGAATAGTCTTACCAAGTCCGCAATCCTCAAAGAAAGCACATTTACCTTTTTTTAACCCCCACTTAACAAGCATTTTTTGCCACTCAAACATATTGCTGTTAAGTTCATCAATATTTATATCAAACCCTGCATTTACAGCCTTTAACTGCTTAGATGCAATAAATTCTTGATAATTCATAATAATTGCCCGATGTGTGTCGGTCTGATATGTAGAGGTGGAAAGTCAACGCCTACTACACACATTGACTTTTTTATATAAAAAATTAATTTGGATATCAGTATTAACGGAAAATATTTGCTCGAGGTATTCCTCTACTACATATAAAAACCACATTCATAAAAGAGCCGACACCACATCGCTTTTACCTTTCATTAAATTTCCTGAATGTAAACACATACAAACGGCTCGCCATCTGTGTAGTATTTTCCACAGCTGCACATAACTATTTGCTTATCATCGTTATAGGCAACACCATTTAAAGCATCAGCGATAATTTTTATAATGTTATCAACATCAGGCTTTTTTGTCGGATAGATTTTATTTTTTACCATCAGTTCACGATTTTTTCTGCTTGTCCTTTTTGGAATACTGAAAAAGGCATTTATAGTAAGATAAATCGGTTTATCACCGAATGTTTTACCCTTTGCCTCATTACGATAACTTAAAGCAACAAGCTTTTCGTATTCAACGGTTGACTGCGGTGTATATGTATGAGTTTTTGTAACTCTCGGTCGTGTAACTCTCGGTCGAGCCTTTCCTTTAGGCTCACCGTCAATAAAAAATTGAATATTGTTCATTTACTGTTCCTTTCATTTGAAAATTTCCGGGTCTTTAACATTGCCGTCCTTAATCGCCCATTGCAAAATCGTTTTAAACGGCTCTTTACATTCGGAGTATCGTTCTATCTTTTTGCAATACTCATTAAGTGCATAAGGACTGATAAGCGAATAAAGCTTATCGTATTCAGCAATGGTTAATACTGTACCGGGATAATATTCGGTCATTTCTTCTTCGTCATATTGCGACCAATCAAAGCTCGATTTTTCGCAAGTAAGTAAGTTAGTAAATATATCATTATTACATTCTTTCATTATTACATTCTTGTTTGTTGTTATTTGTTTGTTATTTGTTTGTTGACTGTTTGTTAGTTGATTGTTAGATTGAGTATCACTAACACTTGTAAAGTCTTGATAAACCGTGTAATTAAGCACTATTATCAAGGTGTTTTTGTTTGTTGATTGTTTGTTAATTTCGCCTGTTTTTTCTAAATGCTTTAAAGCTGTTCTTACTTGCTGAGTAGACAGTCCGTTTCTTTCTGCTATTGATGCAACAGAAGTAACGAGAGAACCTCTTTTTATAACTTGTCCGTGCCAACAATTATCTTGATGATTTGCATTTAATAAAAGGTCAATAAAAACCTTAAAGACGACAGGATTGTCGTACCATTCCCAATCAGCCAACTTACGATATAATTTAATCCAACCCTCCATAACATCAACTTTCTTTCATGTAATAACGCTTATACCTACAATGCTCTCCGAAGCGATTTATGCCGTTTTCCCATTCATCCGATATAGGATAGCCTTTTTCTCTCAATTCGCTTATGCGCTTGCGTGGGTCACCTATTCCGAGGTGTTCCTGAGCCTCTTTGACCGTTATGCTTCCGTATTCTTCAATATAACCAATAATTCTGTTTTTTTGCTTTGCTATTCTGCTCATAGTTTCACCTCTCAAAACGGTAAATCGTCGTCATCATCGACAATTTCTTCAAAGTCCGAACTGTCAGCTGTTGCATAAGTCTGCGGTGGTTGTGAAAACGTAGGATTTGTACCTTGATTTTCAGCCTTTGAGCCGCAGAAAGAAACTTTATTTGCAACAACCTCTACGGATTTTCTCTTATTACCGTCACGGTCAGTAAAATTATTTGTTTGTATAGTACCCTCAACAGCAATCATTGAGCCTTTATGAAAATATCTGCTGACAAATTCAGCCGTCTGTCGCCAAGCAACTACGTCAATAAAATCTGCCTGTCTGTCTTGTCCTTGTGGCTGATAATTTCTGTCAACAGCCATTTGGAAACGGATAACCGAAATACCGCTTTGACTTGATTTCAGTTCAGGTTCGTATGTTAATCTGCCCATAAGGACAACGGAGTTAATCATTTGTATTTCACCCTCCAAATCTTACATAAATATTCATCAAGCTTGATGCCGAAAACCTTATATTTTTCATCAAAAGACTTTTGCCCTATCCTATGTGCTTCAGCGTGTAAATCCCACCTTAACGGCATTACACGCATACCGAGATGAATAATATCTTTTCTGTTTCTGCCCATACCGACTGCATCCACATGGTGAAGTTGCACCTTTGCTTTTTCGCCTGTAATACAGCAAGTCTTATTTGCAAGACAGCAGTAAATATACCTTGATATATCAGGACTTCTCTCAATCAAGTTGTCTTTAGTCGGTATTCCCTCTTCAATGCAAAATTCGATAAGATATTCAAGGAAATCTCTCGCAACCGTCATTGAGCAATCAGAGAGTGAAAATTCTTTTTGCCCGGTTAAAGCAATATATGAATATTTCATAACCTGCTTTGTTTCATCAGGTGTATATCCTGTGTGCTTTGCTATATCGTTAAAGGTTGCATAAATATGTTTACGCTGTAATGCCGATATGCTCCGTCCGTCATCAATACGGACAGAACATTCTGTTATTTGTCTTTTGTCGAGTAAGTAGGTCTTTTCAAACGGAACAATCAAGCTAAAGCTTTCATTTTCAACAATATCGGTGACATATCCGACTGCCTCATCCATAATGTCACCTATGCGAGTGGGTCGTTCTCAATATCGGCATTGCTTTCAACAACTGTTGTATCGTTCTCGCTCGGCGTTTCAACATTGCTTGGTGAAGAATTATCTTCTTCGTAGTCGCTGTCGATATAATCAACTGTACCGTCCTCATTAACAACTGCCATATCGCTGTCAAGTGCCTTTTGCATTTCAATGCTCATAATGCCCCACTTACTTATAAGCTGACGAAGCATAGTCTTTCTCGCCATGGCATCAAAGTCTTTTTCCCAAAAAGTATAGCCTGACTTTTTGCGATAACCCTTAGAATATTTAAGAGCAAAAGTCTCCATTTTGTTTCTGCTCCAATACATTGACTTGATAAAGCCGTTATGATAGCGAAACATTGCATAGTAGCCGATTGTAGGGGTGTTTTCCCTTTCTTCCTCGTCTGTTATAAGTGACACCTTAATCTCTTCGTCAAGAGGGTTGTAGGACACGAGTTCGCCCTCTTTGATTTCAACTACATTAAGCCTTTCGTAATAACCCGAACGAATAGCAAGCTGAATGTAGCCTTTATATCCAAGTTGAAACTGCGCAATTTTACCGTTCTTTGTATCATAAGGAACAAGATAATATTGACCGAGCTGAGGACTTGGTGAAAGATTAAGTGTTTCTCCAAGCAAAGCTGCTGTGATAATTGAATTAGCATCACATTCCTGTAATGCAGGGTTAATTGCAACAGCCGAAGAGATTGCCGCAATAAACCTTTCTGCTTTTTTAGGGTTACCGAGTGTATTATTGATAAGTGCCTTGTACTTATCTTCCTGAATAGCTACGCTAAACTTTTTCTTAGTCTTAACAAGTGAATTTGCCATTATTATTCTCCTTTCGGTACATTGCCGTATCTGATGTTATATTGTGTTGTGAGTGCTTTCATAGCCTTGCGAAATTCCTCGGTTGTGTCATAAAAACGAACATCGATAGTTTTAGTTGCCTGCTTATTAACTGCTTGTTTTGGCGGCTGTGGAGGCTGTTCCTGCACCGTTTCCGCCGTAGAAGTTATTTCTTCCTTTGCCGGCTCACTTTTACTCATTTTTTTAAGTGCATTTTGCCTTTCTTCAAATTCGTGTTTCTTTTGAAGAGCCGCCGACATATCGAGTGTTTCAACATAGGCATCAAGCATTTGCTCCTCGCATTCAAGTTGCATAGCCTTAATAACCTTGATATCATTGTCAAACTTAAATACCTTATCCCTTATTTCCTGTTCGATTGCTTCAAGCTTGCAAGTCTTGTTTTGCCATTTATCAGGTATGATCCTTTCAAGCTTGAGTATCTTGTGATAATTAGGAAACTCAGTAACATAAAAATCTGCGATTGCCTTAAGTTTTGCATCAAGTTCTTTCTTTTCAAAGTCCTTAACTTGCGCATCAATGTTATTTACACCTTTGTCGATTATTTCAACAAGTTCTTTGACTTGTTTTTCAAAGCTTTCAAGCGGTGAGATGTACTCTTTTTTCACCTCAACCTTTTTGTCGTTTAAAGCTTTTTTGAGCTTATTAAGCGTTGCCTTGTCACTCTTTGCAGACTTTAAATCGTCCTCGGTTACCGCAAGAGTTTCATAAGGCTTGATTTTTTCGGAAAGTTCAGCCTTTAACTCCTCAAAATTGAAAACAATCGCATTTGGTATTGATTGCTTAATGTCAGTAGATAAATTAAATTCCATAATGTTTTCCTTTCATATTTCAGGTAATATTAAATTTGGTGATTTTTGAGTTTGAACACAATTCCAAAACTCTTTTTCTTTATGTAGCAGATACTCCATATCTGCCTTAATCTGCTCATCGTCACGCTCAAAATAGTAATCTCTGACCGTATGGCGTAGTTCTGTGCCTTTGTAATAACGAATATCGGCTCGTAATATTGCAAAGTCATATCCTGTTGCAAGAAATTGATGTAAAATTTGCGTGTAGTAATAATCGGGTACTTGTCCGTTCCAATGCTCCCATTGACTTGATTGCTGAACGGTAGTTGTTTTAATTTCAAGTACGCCGTTCTTATTACCGCCGATAATGTGACCGTCTAAGGTTGCAAAAAGCCATGGCTCATTCGGTCTGTTAGCAATCATTCCAAATTCGTCATATTCAACCTTATAACCCGGATAATCAAGTTCAAACAGCTCTCTTACAAGTTCTTCGGCTTTTTTGCCGTACATAACGCAATCTTTATCGCCTATATCCTCAGGCTCTCGCTGTCCTGTTTTTTCTTGCCACAGTTCAACATTCGTTTTCCAAGGATTTACGCCGATAATGCAACTCGCCTCACTTGCGCCTATTCCCTTTTTGCGTTCTTTGAGCCATTCCTCACGATTTGTAGTTTTTTTCATATGTACCCTCTGCAATGCTTAAACACGCATACCAACCACTTTGTCTATCATCAAATATACAGTTATCAAATTCGCTGTATTCATCAATAAAAGGTTCTGTGTACTCTTGTTTAGCTTCTTTTTCTTCAAGGTCGATTGCGAGCAGAAGAAATGCAATGATAATCATAATAAAGCCACAAAGCATTAAAACAGTTGTTATGAGCTGAATTAAAATATCAGTATCATCAACGATAAAACCAAGCATATATAAAGCACTGCCGACAATGCCGAAAAATATTCTTTTATTCTTATTCATCAAAATGCACTCCTTTCAACATATTGTGGTGGTAATAACAAGCTTGCATTGTATCGCCTTATCATATCGTCACAGGTATCGGTTTCCTTTTTCTGCGTTAAACAGTGATTACGCAGTGGGCAATAATTACATCTTTCCATCTTCGTCCTCCTCGACAGGTTGAATACCTGTAACTTCAAAAAATTTATTTCTGTTGATATAAAAATTCCATCTGCCATTACTGCAAACGGCACGACCGAATTCTAATCGTCCGTCAATAATGCCTTGCCGAATAAAGCATGGGTTTTTATGCATTAGCTTTGCCGCCTCTGCTATTTTCATTGTTTCTGTGTTTTTGTACTTTGACATACTTAATCACTCCTTGATTTTTATTTACAAGTGTGATACAATCAATTTGCTAAGGGTGTATCACACCTTGCCGGCTGTGTTTTTATGCAGTCGGCTTTTTTCATTTAACAGATTCGTAACTAAAGCACCATTCAAAGTATGGTTGCTTAATATCAATGTCATTTTCATTGCAATGGTCTACGGCTCTGTTAAAATGAATGCAAAATTTACAGCATTTAATTTCTTCGTCCATAACGCACCTCGTAACATCTAAAAACCGACTTTGCAGGTTGGGTCTGTAATATTGTCATTTCCGTGCCATTGTTCGTTTTCAATAAGATTAGTCGGCTTTTGGAGTAATTCTATAAAGTCAGCTATTTCTTTTGCTGAGCCTTTTAATAACATCTAATCACCTCTTTTTTATGCATTTTGTTGACCTACCTTTATAAAACTGATAAAATCAATTTAGAAAGGTGGTGATAATGTGAATGATATTTTTAATTTTTCAACTTTACTCAGTCATGATTATGCTGATTGGAAATATGAAAAAATAATTGAAGAAATACAAACCTTTGAAAACTCCCTTGATAATGAACATGAAATTGCAATTTCATTAGCTTCATTTGGTAAGTCAATAACAATGGTTGTAACTAATATCGGTTATCAAAATCCTGACTTATTATATTTTTACGGTTTTATCAATGGAAAAAAATCTCAATTAATTCAACACACAAGTCAACTAAATTTCTTAATTATGTCTGTAGAACGAGAAGATAAAACTAAACCTGCTCGACGAATCGGATTTTCTGTTACCACTGATGAGGAGTAGAACGCTTACTCATTTGTGCATTCATACTCTTAGCAATAGCATTAAAAATTTCTTGTGGCTGATTTTGAACTTTCGTTTCAAGGTCAGCTATTCTTTTTTCAAGATTTTTCAATTTTCTCTTTGAAATAAACATCTAATCACCTCTCTTTAATTCGGATTGTTGCGTTTCGCAATATTTTAGGCAAAAAAAGCCGAAATTTGTTCAGGTGGAATATCAAGCAAAGGTGCAATTTTTGCAGCCTCCAAAATGTCAAAACTTGCATAACCATTAATCTTGTTATTTATAGTTGACAATGATATTCCTGTTTCTTCAGAAATAAAACGATAACTCTTTTTCTTTTCCCGAATTCTACCTTTTAATTCGGTTAATTCACGATATTTACGCACCTTATTTTTCACTTTAATCAACTCCTTTGTTGCGTTTCGCAACTTTAATTTATCACAATTCATTTTCCTTGTCAATACTTTTCGTAACATTTTTTGCATTTTTCATCATTTTGTTGTTGACTTTCGTAACAAACCGTGATATATTCAAGAAGTAAGGTGGTGAGCAAAATAAACGAAATTATAGATTTAAAAACATTCGCAAATAGATTAAGTAATTTGATTGAAAATTCAGATGAAACAACATATACTCTTGCTGTTAAGCTTGGTTTAACAGCTGCTACAATCAGTCGATATACTAATGCTAAAATGAAACCAAAAGTTCCAACAGTAAAATCATTAGCACAAATTTTTAATGTTAATGACGCTTGGCTTATGGGATATGATGTTCCAAAATCATATAACGAATATAAAACTTCTAATGAAATATATGACATTCCCGGTGTAATGCCTTTGCCTAAAACATATAAGCGTCCACGCTTAGGTACTATTGCTTGTGGCGAGCCTATTCTTGCCGAAGAAAACATAGAATCGTACGACGATATACCCGACAATATTAAATGTGATTTTACATTGATATGTAAAGGTGACAGTATGATTAATGCTCGAATCAATGACGGCGATATTGTTTATATAAAGCAACAAAGTCAAGTCGATAATGGCGAAATAGCTGCCGTACTGATTGATAACGAAGCTACACTCAAAAGGGTTTACATATATGAAGATAAGGTTGTACTTCAGCCCGAAAATACAAAATATCCCCCTTTCGTATATACAAAGGAGGATATGAATAACATTAGAATATTAGGCAAAGCCGTCGGCTTTACAAGTTTATTGAACTAATATAATTTGAGGAGGAAAAATTATGGGTACAAGTGATGTTAAGTTTAGATATTTATTTGAGGGCACATTTGCTCACTTAAACGGTTTACCACTTAATGATGGTACCGTAGTAAATGCATATTGGTGCGATGATAGAATTGTTTTTCGTTCTGATGAAAACAGATACGACTTACCGTTTAGCAACTTATTAAACATATGCATTAAATCCGATGTTGAGATTTATAATCAATGTAAACTTAGCGAAAATTTAGATTTTATTCCCTATGGCTCTGTCGGCGCTGCGCTTTACGATAAAGGAAAAGAAACTACCCAAGCAACTCAATATTTAATTTTCACTTATAAAGGGAAATATAACGGCGAAACAAAATATGTTGCTTTTGAATTAAATCAATACAATACAGCAACAGCTAACAATATGGTAAATTACTTTTTGAAGTTACAGCAAAATATGACGAAACAAGCCGTGCCTGTAGAAGAAGTTGAAGAATCCCCCGAGCCTGTAGTTCATTCGTATCAAGCACCTGCTCCTCCTGTGCGCAAAAAGAAAAAGCATATATTATTAAAAATATTTTTTGCTATTATATCTATTTCATTTATTATTGCAGTGGTGTTTATTATTTCTGAACAAGGTTCACAGCCTAATTATGAAGAAAAAAATGAAAAAGCAGAAGCCGAAATTTCTTCACTTGTTGACGGTTCATTATCAAACGCACTTTCTAAAATGGAGGAAATGGGTTATACAGCAACATATTATTTTGATAACGGCAAAGCGTACAAAAATGACTACACAAATGTTGTAAAAGATAACTTTTCAAAAGACGAAAAACAATTAAAAAAATATGTAATAACGAAATATGAAAATGTAAATGCAG
>ERZ1026888.506-NODE-506-length-21668-cov-35.004025_pt1 | contig 21668 bp, 8 predicted proteins | sample MGYA00380174_ERZ1026888 | MGnify/ENA primary metagenome ERZ1026888 (study PRJEB33269, sample SAMEA4719810) | human gut metagenome | biome: human-associated habitat; feature: organic feature; material: feces | place: Cameroon | collected 2013-10 ...
CGTTGAAGTAATCGTAGTAAGAATACTTGGAACCGTCTGAGAATTCCAACCATGGCTCAGCGTACCAATAATGATAGTTACCATAGCCATCCTCAACAGGTGCAAGATAAACCTTAGAGCTACTCTTTGAACTGTTGTTGAGATACAATCTGGCATCAATCAGCTTGTTGGCATTGTCAAGATACTGCTTGAACTGCGCCTCGTTTTCATCATTACGGCCCGCCTTATCAAGGTTTTGAATCAGCAAATCAACATCCGAAAGCGTAGCAATCACCTTAGCCTTGCCCAAGATGTCAACCGATACAGAAACCTTGCCGTAAGATCCCTGCAAATCATTGCCGACAGAACCCGTGGCACTGGCAGCAACCGTAATCAGTGTTTCGTTGCCCTTAGAGACAGTTGCCTTAGCCTCAGCCGATTTTCCTGCCTTGAAAGCCGCCTTGTTAACTACCACCTTATAAGCACCAACCTGCGATGTTGAAGTGATTTCCACCTCATCCTTAGTCAAGTCAATCTCACCATTGGTCTTCACCTGAGTTTCAACCGTGGTCATAGCTCTCACATCACCATTACGGGTCAAGGTAAGTTCCATCTTCTTAGGCAAGAAAAGGCGATATTCGTCTTTATACTCCTGCCACTTGTAGCCATCCCAATATTCATCCTCATCGTCGAAGCAATCGTGATGAATTTCTGTACCCTCTTTGCTGGCCTTCAAGGTAAGCACGCATTTGTTGCCCTGCTTGTCGTTGAAGATGAAAGAAAGATGATCGCCACCCTTCTGAGTCTGTTTCCACACTCCGTTCTGAAGCGTGAATTCTCCTACGAAGTTAGATGCAATGATCAGGTATTTGGTTCCATAGTCGCTGCTTGAAACCACAGAAGCATCACCACATGCCTCGAACCAACGAGACACGGCATCGTCATCTTCGTAATCAACGCCATCAATCATGTTCTTGAACTCCTGCAGATCACTCACGTTCATCTTACCCAACAACTCCTGGGCTGTAGCTTCCAGACTCTGCTTGGCTTGTGCGGCGGTCATATCTGCCGTTCCGCTGCCACCGCCAGGATTATCACTTCCTCCGCCAGGGTTCTCTGTGCCACCACCCGGATTCTCTGTACCTGGGACATTAGGATCATCACTGCTACTGCAAGACACCATGGAAAAGGTCATTGCCATAGCCAAAAAAGATACCAATAAGAAATTATTCTTTTTCATACCAGTTAGTTCCATGCTTGTCTATCCTCAAGAACAAGCGGTTAAATGAACATAGGTGGTGAGGACATCATTCCACCTCTTTACAATTAGGGTACCATCCTTCAGGCGAGCGATGCATCTAACATCTCCCGTAAAATCCGTACCGGCAGCATCTCCCACCTTTTTATATATATGTATCTACTCATTCTCATAAGCTAGTATTTTTGTCTGCAAAGGTAGTAAAAAACGTATAAAATAACAAAATTATCCCTCTTTTTTTTATAATTTTACCACCTATACCAACAAAAATGATGATACTTTTGCTTCACAATTCAAAAAAGTCCTAAACCAAAAGAACAACAAATATCATTATGAAGAAAGTATTTATATCTACGCTAGTCATGCTCACGAGCATGAACTTAATGGCACAAGATCTAGCCAAATATCCATGGCTAGACACATCAAAGTCTTTCGACCTTGTCCCGGCTTTCGTGCGTTAAAGAACGTTTTAGGGAAGAGAGGAAGCCGGAAATCGTGAGGGATGTGATGGATAAAAAGGCTTTTCTTTTTCACCATCAATTACCAATTGAAAGCTTTTAAACCATACCTGAAGTGATAGGTCTCGGCAATTAACGTAAAAAACATTAAAACCGGCAAGATTTTCAAGGAAAAACATGGCATTATCTTAGGAAATGTGTATTTTTGCACCATTAAAAAGCTAGGAAACGTGTAAAATACGGGAATACAAAACCTAGGAAACGTGTAAAATCTAACGCGCTCAAACTTAGGAAACGTGTAACCGAAAGAATATCAAGATGTTATGAAACGAAAAATATATAGTCAATTATTAAAATGGAAATCAGACAACAATGGACAGAATGCATTGCTCATTGATGGCGCAAGACGTGTCGGTAAGAGCTATATCGTAGAGGAATTTGCCAAGAACGAGTACGAATCGTACATCTTGATAGACTTCAACAATACGATGCAGCAAGTATTAGACCTATTCAGGCACTACCTGTACGATCTCGACACTTTCTTTATGTACTTGCAACTCTACTTCAATATAAAGTTAACAGACCGAAAGTCGCTGATTATCTTCGATGAAGTACAAGCTTTTCCTGAAGCGAGAGCCGCTATCAAGTATCTTGTAAAAGATGGACGATACGACTATATCGAGACAGGTTCACTTGTTTCCATCAACAAGAATGTCAAAAACATCATGATTCCATCCGAAGAAATCAGAATCAACATGTATCCAATGGATTTTGAAGAGTTTCTTTGGGCTATGGACGAAGAGGGTATCATGCAACTCATCCAAACCCAATTCGCCAAACTTAAGCCTCTTGGTCCCGACATGCACCGCAAGGCTATGACCTTATTCCGTCAATATATGATAGTAGGAGGCATGCCTAAGGCGGTAGATACCTATGTAAAGACTCGTGATTTTGCAAAAGTTGATGCAATAAAGCGTGCAATAATAAGCCTTTACAGAAACGACATTCAAAAATACGCAGAAGGCAACGAGGTAAGAGTGACGAGCATCTTTGATTTGATTCCAAGCCAACTTCAAAAACACGAGAAGAAATTCCGCCTGTCTGAAATAAAGGCTGGTGCCAGAATGCGTGAGTACGAGGATGCTTTCTTTTGGCTGAACGAAGCTATGGTTGCAAATATCTGTTATGGGGCAACAGAGCCAAGCATCGGGCTTAATCTCAAGTTGGAAAACTCGAGCTTGAAATGTTACATGGCTGATACTGGTTTGTTAATCAGTATGGCTTTCGATGAGAACCGAATCATGCAGGAATCACTTTACAAGAAACTGATGATGGACAAGTTGGAAGTAAACGAAGGGATGCTTGTAGAGAATGTCGTGGCCCAGATGTTGAGGGCAAAGGGGCATAAACTGTTTTTCTATTCCAACTATTCTCGTGAAGCAGAAGACAGAATGGAAATCGACTTTTTGATAGCCAAATCTTCGATTACGAGCAAGCACAACATCTCTCCTATAGAGGTTAAATCAACCAATCGTTACACCATTTCTTCTTTGGAAAAGTGCATTAAGAAGTATAAGAATTATCTATCGACCCCTTATGTCATTCACACCTCAGACTTAGCGGAAAAGGATGGAATAGTATATCTGCCACTCTATATGACATCCCTGTTATAAGCCAGAACTTAAAAGGGCGTGCAAGATGTTATCAATGCACGCCCTTTTCTTTTTCACCATCAATTATCAACAGAAAGCTTTTCAACCATACAGTTCTGCATGATTCTGATTATTCTTTATGATTATTTTCTACGATTCTCCCCTGGTTTTCTTATCTGCCACATACATGCCTAGCAGGATGCAGGTGGCGCCCACCAGGAAATAGGGGGTGATTTTCTCATCGAGCACCCACGAAGCAAATATCATGGTGGTGATGGGATTGAAGTACACCCAGTTGGTAGCCTTCACCGTTCCCAGTTTCGAGATGCACCAGTTCCAGGTAAGGAAACAGATCATGGAGGCTAGACAACCCAGGAAGAGTAGGTTGCCGAAGACCTGCGGACGGCAGAAGACTTCTATCGGAGGGAACCCGGGGATGAAAAGATAATACGGCAGGATAGTCAGCACACCATAAAAGAACACCTTCCGGGTGATGAACGCCGCACCATAATGATTGCTCACCGACTTCATCAGCAGCGAATAAATGGCCCAGCACATGCAAGCCGTAAACGCCAGGGCATCGCCCACCGGAGAAAGATGGAGCACGAAACGGCCGTTCAAGACCACGATAATCATTCCCACAAAAGCCAGCAGCGAACCAAGCAGCTGCACGATGTGAATACGGGAAGAATCCTTATAGACCATACGCACCAGCAGGGTGGCGAAGAGCGGACAAGAACATACTATCAGCGAAGTATTGGTGGTTGTGGTGAAGTTCATCGCCTCGTTCTCGCTGTAAAAATAGAGCGAGCCGCCCGTGATACCCAGCAATGCCATCTTGGCCTCATCCCGCCACGAATCGGCAAGGAAACGGCGGTGGTTGAAGCAGAGCATCAGCACGTAGGCGATGGAAAAGCGCAACGTGAAGATTTGGGCTGGCGAAAGCCCATTCAGCATCAGCACCTTGGTAGCTACAAAGGTGGTACCCCATATCGCCACTGTGAGGAAAGCGACGAGGTGATAGAATATATTGCTATTTCTTGTCATATGTCATATACTTTTTCTCTTAATTGCTTTTGTACTATACTATCATAACAAGTTGCAAAAGTAATCATTTTATAGGAAATTAAGCACAAGAATCAGTTTTTTTTTCATGAGAAACAAAATATATCATCATAAATTTGAAAATATATGCGATACAGAAAAAAAGAGTGCGCCATTTTCACATGACACACTCTTCTTTTTAATAATTTTATTTCACCTCATTGCATTTTTAAGTTTAAAATGCAAATATTTCATTCTACTTAACCACAAACTTCTTTCCGCAGATGATGTAAACTCCCTTCTTGAGTACCTTGTCAAGCTTGTCAACTTCTACGTTTCTCTTAACAAGAACACCATTGAGGTTATAAACATCCACTGCCTTTTCGTCTGCAAGGATGGTTCTAATAGCTGTTACAACAGAGAAGCTACCATAAATTTCTACATCATGTGCAGGCATGGTCTCTGGAATTTCGGTCCAACCATCGAAGGTGTAACCGGTCTTCTCTGGATCATTCTCTGGAGTAATCTCTGAACCATACTCTACATCATATTCTGCATAAACTTCGCCATCCAAGATATAAACAAGCTTATAAGAGTTAACTGACCACAATGCTGTGAAGCTCATATCCTCTGCAGGGATTGTCTCTGGAATGTCCATATCCCAACCTGCGAAGGTATAGCCTTCTCGAGTAGGATCAGCAGGAGTATCAAACTTAGTTCCATAATCCTGGGTAATCTCTACATCCTCTGTGCCATTGTCGGCATTGAAGGTAAGGGTGTATTGATTGATGGTCCACTGAGCCTTGAAGCTCATGCTCTCTGCTGGCATGGTCTCAGGAATCTCGTTGTCCCAACCGGCGAAGGTATAACCTGTCTTGGTTGGAGCAGCAGGAGTCTCAATCTTGGTACCGTAATCCTGGGTGATTGCAGCTACATCACTACCACCATCTGAATCGAAGGTAAGAGTATATTGGTTTGCAATCCACTTTGCCGTGAAGTTCATATTCTCTGCAGGAATTGTCTCAGGAATGTCCATATCCCAACCAGCGAAGGTGTAGCCTTCTCGAGTAGGGTCAGCAGGAGTATCAAACTTAGTTCCATAATCCTGGGTAATCACCGTTGCCTCTGTACCATTGTCCGCATCGAAGGTAAGGGTATATTGATTGATAGTCCACTGAGCCTTGAAGCTCATATTCTCAGCAGGAACGGTCTCTGGGATTGCAGGAACCCAACCAGCGAAGGTGTAACCTGGCTTGGTTGGTGCAGCAGGAGTCTCAATCTTTGTACCATAGTTCTGGGTGATTGCGGCTACATCACTACCACCATCAGCATCGAAGGAGAAGGTGTATTGGTTGATAGTCCACAACGCCTTGAAGCTCTTGTTCTCGGCAGGGATGGTCTCAGGAACCTCACTATCCCAACCAGCGAAGGTATAGCCCGTCTTGGTTGGAGCGGCAGGAGTTTCAAACTTAGTATTGAAATCCTGGGTGATAACCGTTGCCTCTGTACCATTGTCCGCATCGAAGGTAAGGGTATATTGATTGATAGTCCACTGAGCCTTGAAGCTCATATTCTCAGCAGGAACGGTCTCTGGGATTGCAGGAACCCAACCAGCGAAGGTGTAACCTGGCTTGGTTGGTGCAGCAGGAGTCTCAATCTTTGTACCATAGTTCTGGGTGATTGCGGCTACATCACTACCACCATCAGCATCGAAGGAGAAGGTGTATTGGTTGATAGTCCACAACGCCTTGAAGCTCTTGTTCTCGGCAGGGATGGTCTCAGGAACCTCACTATCCCAACCAGCGAAGGTATAGCCCGTCTTGGTTGGAGCGGCAGGAGTTTCAAACTTAGTATTGAAATCCTGGGTGATAACCGTTGCCTCTGTACCATTGTCCGCATCGAAGGTAAGGGTATATTGATTGATAGTCCACTGAGCCTTGAAGCTCATATTCTCAGCAGGAACGGTCTCTGGAATTGCAGGAACCCAACCAGCGAAGGTGTAACCCGTCTTGGTTGGAGCAGTAGGAGCAGTAATTGCAGAATTATAATCCTGCGTTATACCAGCCACCTCAGAACCGCCATCCGTATCAAAGGTGAACGTATATTTGTTGATGGCAAATGTACCATTAACCGTCACGTCACTCGTTGGCATGGTAGCAGGAATCTCACCCCATCCAGAGAAAGTATATCCCACCTTTGTAGGAAAAGCCTCTGGAGTAATCGTACTTCCAAACTTTACTGGAACCTTCTTATACTCCACTCCATCTACCATATAAATAAGGTTATACTCTTTGGCATCAAAAGTAGCTGTCAAAGCCAAATCCTTATCTACTGCAAAGGTATATGGGTTCTCGGTAACATCATTCGACCACTTCACAAAGTGATAGCCTTCATTAGGAGTAGCAGTCAAAGTTGCCTTGGTTCCATTGCGATAGTTACCACCACCTGTTACTGTACCCATGGTTTCATTGGCAGATGTAGCAGTAATGTTGTAGTCTTGATAAATCGTTATTGGTATCTCAAGATCCGCCTGTTCAATTCCAGCAATCATATCTTCTGGCGCAAATTCAATATTGGAAATCTTTATTGTATAATTGCCAGGCTTCATATCAGAACTAACCTTTAGCTTCATTGTGACCAAATCACCTTCGTTTCCTTTAAAAATGGATCTTCCATCAGTAGGCTCACCAATTACCTGAAGAGCACCTGTTATAGTAACATCCAAATCCAATACATGTTTACTCTTTTTGCGATTAGTCAAATCTATATCAAATTCCTGTTCTGCATCAACATTAGTTCTTTGATTTACAGAAATTCCATCTGGTAGAGTCAACCAAAACTGAAAGGCTAAGATATTCTTAACATTCTTCATTGCAACATTAAAAGTGATTGTTTCACCAACTTTGGCTTCCACCTTGTCATTTGCATAAAAGAATGCATCAGCAGCATTCACAGATATACTAAGAAATGCAGCTATAATAAGTAATAATATTTTTTTCATACTCATTGAACTTTATTAGCTATCATTTGACGAACAGAAACGATATCCATCACGCTGATTTTACCATCAACATTCACATCTGCCGCAAGATTATTATAGTTACTATCAACTTGTCCAGACATAATCTGACTTATGGCGACAATATCCATTACACTTATTTTCCCATCCTCATTCACATCACCCAAGGTATAAGATGGTTTTTCCAGCGTCACAGGACTACTTGGCTTTCCAATCATGCCTTGCGATGAAAAAGCAATGACTTGCGATGGTTTGACAACACTCGTTCTTCCGGTGCTTTTATCGTAAAGCTTGAATATCAGCTTTTCACCACTCGCCTGATTGCTCCTGACACGAAGATATACCCAGGTGTAAGAACCCTTGGTCTGCACATCACCCACTCCTCGACATTCATTACCCACAAAGGCACCAATCTCGTAGTTGGAATAATCTGAAACCTCAGCTCCCTCATACACCACCTTGGCATAAACCGTCATGTCATACTTATAATCATAAGGATTCACACTCCATTGACTATCCTGCGCATGCAGGATAGTCATAGAGAATAGAACGCTGATTAAACAGCAAATTGTTCTTAGTTTATTCATTACTTGTTGTTTTAGAGTGTAAAACATCATTTAACAACACGCTTCTTCATCGTTGCCTTGCCATTCTTATCTACCGACTTGATGACATAAACGCCAGGCTGCTGAGGAGTCGTTACTCGCATACCGTTGATATGGTAAATACCCTCAACAGTGCCAGATTCTCCTACAACATGATTGATACCTGTGGTTGAGCCGAAATGAAGGGCATAAGGAGCCTTAACGGTGCCAAGCATATCTGCCTGGAAGGCTACGGTTTCCTTCAAATCATACAACTCATCGGTATTCATATCCACAGCCACAAATCGGATAGCCTCGTTAGCCTCGCCATATACAGAAAGGTAGAGAATGCCATTCTCGAACTTTCCTACACCACGGCACTCGTCGCCAGAAATGGCTGCCACGTAGTAAGAACCTCCGAATACGTCGCCGTACTCATCATGGATGCTTGCCACTACTGGCATCATGTTCGGATACTTGTGCTTGTTGACAGCCCAAGGAGCTGACTTCAATGACAAACGATGTCCATAGAGAGCCTTCACATTAGCTACGGTTGGTACTGCATTGAAGACGAACGACTTGTCGGATGCTGACTTGTAGAGATAACCGATACCCGGCTCCAACATCTTCAGTTCTCCAGTCCAAGCACCCTCTGAATAGGTAGCAAAACCACCCGTCAGCGTCTCAATACAATCGCCTTCCTCCACATCCATCATAGAGAATGCATCCTCAAGCGACAGACTCAAGCTAAGCGGATAACCCAACCAGTTCCAGCCCTTATGCAGATAAACTGGAGCAGCAGTAGGATTATACTGTTCACCGGTGAACGACTTCGTAGCAGCAGTCTGAACATCCATCTTCATGGTTGTTGCAGCATCCACTGCCTTCAGCTGGCCCGTCCAACCCAAGTTATCATCCTTCACAGCCTCCTCTGTCTGGGTCAGGATTCGTGATGCAACATCACTGAATTCAGTAATAGGCAAAGAAGTAGAAAGGTCATGGGCATTCCAGTTCCAACCCTCAACCAGGTCGAGCTTCACATCCGACTGACGGATCTGATAGGTAAACTCGCTGGTTTCACTCTCAGCAGCAGTTACACCCACAGCCATCGCCTTGATGGTGATGCCATCGTTGATGATGATAGGACGCTCATACTTGATGCGGCTAGCCGATTCGCATGGACAAGTACCATCAGTAGTATAATAGATGGTAGCATCCTCGGTCTCGGTAGAGAGCGTGATGGTCTGACCGCGATATACAGCCGTACCACTTACGCGAGAAGCCACAGGAGCCTTCACCTCTGCAAGCATTGCAGGATCCACGACATTGACCATAGAAGTAGCCTTCATATCATTGTCAAGAAGTGTATAGTTCAATGCGGTAGCACCCAGCAACTCACCCTTGACCTTCACTACAGCCTGACCTTCAGCATCGAAGGTAACCTGAGCCAGATTGATAGAAGCAATCTGCTCTGAAGCAGAACTGATGGCAAGCTTCTTGCCGGCAGCAGCCTCAGCAGGAGTAGCAGCAATGGCAAACTGCAAAGAGTCGCCGTAAGCCACATTGAGTACAGAATCAACGAGGATTTCACGCACCTTCTTCTCTACATCGAGCTTCTGGCGGAAGTCTTCTGTCATGTTGATGCCAGCATAGCTACTCACATTCTTGGAAACAATGACATAAGCCTCATCGTAGTAACCCAACTTATCGGTGGCCAGCTTCATCTTGGAAGCATAGTGAACGGCACTGCCCTCAACGGCAGCTTCCTCATCGAGCATAGAGATGACAGCATCCTTAATGAGCGTCTCCTCATTGTTCTTCACTACCTTCAGATAAACATTCTCTGCATTGAGCGTTTCAAGATTCATGTACTTAGAGAATGTGATTTCCACACCATCCTCGTAAGCACGGGCACCAATCACGGCAGGCTGAGTGTTCTGAACCATACCGATGTTCACATCCATCTGTGGAGGAGGAACTGGCAGCCATTCAGACTGGGTAGGCGTATAACCTTCCTTCTCGAATCTTACCTGCCACAATCCCTGTGGAACATCCCACTGGTACATACCATTCTCATCTGTGAAGAGAGGGTTCTTCTGAGCATATTCCTCAGCATTCCAGAGAACGATGTTCTCATGAAGGTCGCCATACATATCTTCTACCACTTCCTTGTAGTAGCAGGTGGCGGTAACACCCTGCAGGCGGTTGGAAGATACTGCCTCATATACATAACCTGATGGGTCATGGATAGGGTTGACGATAGGATAAGGAGGTTCATCCTCATTTACAGGAGGCGGAACAACACCTGCACACTTGAAGGTTCTCAGGAATTCATCTACCTGCATCTTCAATCCGGTAACCTGTGCATCATATACCTTGCTCACAATCCAGTTGACACCTACCTTAACCAGAGATACTGCCACGGCAGACAGAGAAGCACCCTTTGTTGCAGGTACTGCTGCCATTGCCTGGGTTGCAGACTGGATGGAAGCGATGTCAGAAGCCAAGGTCACACTGTAATAAGTAACGGCCTTCAAAGCAAACTGCTTGATGGTTTCGCGCATCTTCTCGTCCTCCAAAGAGGTTGGGCACTCTGGGATAGAGTTGTACATCTTGATGTAATCGTCGATGTCGTCGAGCCAACCGGTATAGGTCTTGAAGATATTGAAGAGTGATGTGGATGCTTCGAGCAACTTACCTACCTTGGCACTAGCCAGGAAGTTGCGTGCGTTACCCAGACTGTTCACTCTGGAAACCAGATAAGAACGCATGTTTCTTACCTGAGTATAACGCTCACCGTAAGCTGCGGTCCACTCGCCCTGAGCCTTCACATTGTTGAGTGCGGTATATTCCTTCTCGTTGGCATCCCAGGTAGAGATGGTGGTCTGATATACCTTACCTACAGCCTCATAAAGGTCTTCCGTTACCTTGCAGAAAGCAGCGATAGCCTCCTTTGCCTTCACGATGTTCTTGGCCAAGCCTGCCTTGTAGGCATTCATCAAGACCTCAAACGAATCGTTGGTCTCCGGCTTCATCGCCTCAAGCACCTCAGGGTCTATCTGGGTCAGATCGAGGGTCATCGCCAGGTTCAGGTCGAAATCAACAAAGCCAAAGAGCTTCTCAGAAGCCTTCAGATAGGAGTATTTGCCATTGGTCTTCTCCAGAGCCACATAGCCATCGCCAACCAGAGCGGCGGCGCTCAAGCCATCGGCAGAGGTGCATGTGAATCCGGTAAGATACTTGGCACTCTCCTTCAAATCCTTCATGTTCGTCTCCATCAATCGGTCGAAGATACCCATCAGTGGATTTGCCTGCAAGGCTGCATATTGCTCAGCCAACTTCGCAAAGTCTTCGTCGGTCATTGGCTGCAGGGTTGCATCCTGCTCTGGATTCATACCGATGATGGCTGCCAACTGCTGGTTCAGCAGGGCAATGCGTGTCCAGTCTGGATTCTCGCTTTCTTCCTGCTCCTTCAACTGAGCCAGCAAATCACTGATGGCCTTGCTGGAAGCAGCATAGGTCTGCTGGAGTTTCACGAAGCTGGAAATCACGTCGGTCACCTCATTGAAGTCGATGACTGGGTTGACCGCTGCCAATACATTCACCTTCAAGCCTAGAGGCAGATTGTTGGTCTCAAATCTCTTCACAGCCACCCATCTGTCCAGTCGTTCATTGTAAGTAGCTGGCAGATCATACCATCTGTTTCCTTCGGTATAAACCTTGATCATCACCTTCTTCACCTTCTCAGGACTATTGTTGCTGAGGTTGGCGGTGAAGGTGAAATTGGTAGAGTTATAGAACATATAAGAGTTCTCGCTCGCACGTTTCTTCTCCAAATCAAAGGTGAGAGAGATATTTCTTCTCAACCATCCATTGTAGAATGACATCTCTACGGTCTTTGCAACAATCTTATCCTTATTATATATACAAGGTTTGGTGTCTGTCTGTACTTCCAGACCCGCCTTGGTTACCACCTTGGCAAAGAGATCGAACTCCTGCAGGTTGTAAGGACTAGGAAGAGACGTCTCCATACTCCAATAGCCATTGGCAAGGGCACGGGTAGTACCCACTACCTCATTGTCGGCATAGAGCGTGATATCTGCTCCTCCGGCAGCCACACCAGAAACTACGATGTCTGGCGTATTGGTCTCGTCAGGAACATTGATAGAGAGGTCGCGAACGGTGTATCGGGCACTACCGATAGGCTGCTCCACCTTCTTATCCTTCAGATTGAAGGCAACCATTGCATTAGGGGCAAACTTGCCGCTAACGGTTGGGATGATACAGAAGCGAACGCGATCGGAAGCCACATTGTTTTCGAGAGGGATGGTCAGTGTGCGACCGTTCAACTCATAGAAGGCTACAGATGAGCCTACCATCACTGAATTATCCACAAAGGTGGTACCCTCTGGCAAATCAACGCTCAGGCTTACGTTCTTCACGTAATCTTTATAAACGTTCTTAAAATCAACCTTGGCAGTGAGGGTGAGGTAGTTACCAGCCACGATGCTCACCTTGTTGACCGTGAACGAAGTATTGCTTCCCGTATAGTAGAACTTGCTCTCGTCGAAGTATGGCACCACGGTGTTCTTGATAGGAGTGATGATACCGCTCCTTACACTCACCTTGTTTGCCACATAATCTTCTACATTCTCCAAACCAGCCTGTTCAAACTGGGCAAGGTTAGAGATGGAGCCGAAGAACTCGCTCTCACCCATGGTAACAAGCGTATATTCTCCGTCCTTCAAATCCTTGATATCCAAGTAAGCAGAATTGTAGGAGTACTTGTTGATGAGCTGACCGTCGGCATCATAGAGGATACCCAAGACGCTGCTGTTTCCGGTAGTTGTAAAGGTGGCACGGATTCCACCTAACTGAACCACAGGAACATTGACCGACATCTTGCCATCTGTACCAACTCTTCCACCAGTAGTGACATCCATGAACGATTCGTTCTTGCTCTTAGCCACGATGGTGAGAGAATCGTTGTCGTTCACCTCCTCCAGGAGGACGATGTTAGGATACTGCACATTAAACTGGGTGATAGCCTTGCCGGCAGTCTCATTATAGATGCTATAGCTTACGTTGGCATAGTCTGAATAGTAATCCACCACATTTGGCTGGGTGGTTTCAGCCACGCTGCTGGCATAGCTATAGTGGGTAGTGATGGTGACACCCGTAATCGGCTTCAACTTCACCTCTGCCAAAGTAGCCTCTGGCTGTGAGAGCAGATCGCTTGGCAAATCGCAGGTATAGCTTACATAGTCGGAATAAGCATAGGTCAGCACCGAAGGAGCTGCAAATACCTCTATGCTATACTCACCCTTGGCATCCGTCTTGGCAGCGAACGACTTGGAATACTTTCCGTTCAAGGTCTGCGAAACGGTAACGGTTACACCGCCGATGGCCTGCAGGAGCTTACGGTCGATGACCTTACCCTTCAGTTTCATCTTAGACAATGCCGCCAAGTTCACCGTCAGGTCGTTATCGCCTTCCACTACATCATATACCACATCGGCTGGCAAAACATACTCCATACCCAAAGTCTGAGGCAGCGTGATGGCACACTTCACCTTGGTATCGGAAACCTGACCGGTGAGCGTTGGACTCTGTGCCAGGAATGTGCCCGCTTCATCATACCAGGAGAAGGTACACTGCGAGGTTACATCCACATTGCTGCCCGCCAGGATGCGAGGCTTGATGGTGCGCAACTGCTTCATCTTTGCCAGGTTGAAAGTAACGCTGGCATTATTGCCATCCATGCTGATGGTATCGGTCTTTGCCAACACGGCACCAGAAAGGTTCTTCAATGTAGCCACATATCTTGTTTCCTTGACAAGGGTATTGAAGGTATAGTTAAGGCGGTCGGTGATGACATACTTATATTTCTGTCCCGACTTCACGTTAACCAGTTCGAGCATCATGTTTCTATATCTGCCATCCTTGCAGGCATCAGGCAGATTCACCTCCAGGCTGGCAACATTGCTGCGGATAGGCATGATAACGATGGTACCATCATCCACATAAGTCTTCCAACCTTCGGCATTCTCGTAGAGTTCCACAACAGAAGCTGGCACATAAACCACCAATCCCTTATTGACTCCTGTGAATACATTACTACCCAATGTAGGAGGAACCATAGAGAAACAGGTCAACTCTGTGAGAGCCGTAGCCTCATGGAAAGCCCAGTATTCTATCTGGGTAATGCCTTCCGGCAACAGCAGACGGCTCAAGCTCTTATTGCCATTATAGCAATAGCTTGGCACTCGGGTCAAGCCCGTGGTACGACTCAGGTCAACCACCGAACAGGTACTGTAGTTATTGGCGATGGAGAAATCGTTGCTGTTGATTTTTCCAGCCACAATAATCTTGGTGATGTTCGATGTGTTATGCTTCGTTACCTCGTAAATAGCCGAACTCAGATTTCCCGGATTAAAGTTATCTACGATAACCTCTCCCGTAAAGTTATCATACGCATTCGCACCCGGAGGTTGCGGATTAGAAGGATCATACTGATAGATGGCATACAACTGCGTGTTGCGTGCAGGCACCGTATAGTAGAAGCTCTGGGCAGTAGAAACCAGATTGCCCTTTGCATCCTCCCAGCGTACAAACTTAAAGTGGGTATTGGTATAAGCATAGAGATGCACAGAAGCATTTTCCTCCTGGTTCACCTCGCTGGTGTTGAACGAGCCTGCACCGGCAGGCTTGCAAGCCAAACTTACCTTATAGGTAGGTGCTCCCTGCTCTGGGAAAGAAGGGAGGGATGGATTTTCCGGCTGATACTTATATACTGCGGTGACTGTGGCATTACGCTTAGGCATCACGTAGTTGAGAGTAGAAGATGTTGACAGCTGGTTGCCCGCATCGTCCATCCAATACTGGAATACATGATGACTGTAGTTGTATGCATACAGATAGACCGTAGTACCCACCTTATATTTACCACCCGTCGAATTGAGGCTTCCTCCTACAGGAGAAGTAGCCGCCGTCAGCTGATAATAGACAGTAGTATCCTTCTCCGGGAAGTTAGGAAGCGGCGGGTTGTCAGGGTTATAGCCCTCTGTCTGCGCGAAGGCAGACAGGGAGCTCAACCACACCATGATGATAAATAAAAATCTATTCATAACTCACTCTCATTTTATTTCTTGATAATCTTCTTACCATTCTGGATGTAAACGCCCTTCTTAGCGGCATTCATCTTGATACCATCCAGACTGTAAACCTCCTGCTTCTCGCCGGTCTCGGTAGTGATGCCGTTGATACCTGTGGTATCATCGCCACCTCCTATGCCACGAGTGATATGGAGTACGAATCGAGAGTCATCATCACCAGCCTCAGCTTCGAAAGAATAGCCCTTATCGGCTGTGATTTCTGTAGATATATTCATGAGTTTATCCTCGAGAATCACCTGTCCATCTACGGCATTTGCCAAAGCGATGGTATAGGTGCCCTTGGTTCCGCAATGTACACCGAGGTTTACGATGCCTGAACCAGTAGGGCGCTCGTTGATGGCATAGCGGCTTTCACCATTCCAAGAGTAAATCTGGGCAACGGTAGGCACGGTGCTGGCAAATTTAGCGGCATCCTTGTTCATCTCGTAGGTCATACTTGCTTCATTGTTGAGTACGACACGGGTGCGGTCGGATGTATTCTCGCCAGAAAGGGTCAGGTTGAATACAGAACGCTGAACGCCTTCCTTGCCTCTGGCTCTTGCCTGGGTAGTCTCGTCAATCAGTGTGCGGGCATACTGGTCAATCTGGCGACCATCCTTCCGGAAGGTAATGTCTTTCTGATCTACAGGGCGCTGCACAAACAGAGCCTCACCTGGAGAGAGGATGTAAGCATCATCGGCAGGATTATAAGCGTAATAATTCTGCGCACTGCTATTCCATACCATGAATGGCGCACCAAACTCCATGAAACGGGTATCGTAGAAGCTTGGATATGGATTACCAATCAGGTTCCAGCTACGGTTGTGCTCGAACTCAGACAAGTTCTCCTCCAGAGGCAACGTACGGTTGTCGGAAGCAAAGAGCAACTGGCGGTTCACGGTGGTAGTCAGCGGACTGACACGGAACTTCACCAGGTCTTTATCAGGATTGTAGCAATGCATGATATAGCCCTTGCCAGCCTCCAAAACATCATCAGCCTTGAGGTTCACCCAAACTGAATCATTCTTACCGGCGGCACGCATTGCACCCGAATGACCACGAATAACCCAAGAGGTATTCTCGCTTTCAGGAACGATATCACTCACCTTGACATCGAATGGGAAAGTGACGAACTGCCACATTCCTCGACGATTATAAAGGTTAATAGTTACATTCTCTGCTCGCATCTCACCTTTCACAATGAGAGAGGTGCCATTATATTGAGTTCTATAACCATTGCTTTGATTATTATATCTGACATTCTCATCTAAGCAATACTTAGCGTATGGCGAGAAAATCATATCAAAGTCGTTGATGGCAAGCTTACTTCTACTACTAACGGTTAAGTTACCACGTTCATAATTCGAATTGCCATTCGCATCTTGAACTTGATGATCAGACCAGGTCATGGAGATGTTAGGACGGTATTCCTTGTTATCATTGTCACCCAATGAGAAATAGAAGTCCTTATTCACCTTGATGCTCTGAGGCAGATAGTTCGAAGCCTGGAAGGTATAGAATTTATTCCAGCCATCAGCAAGCTGATACTCACCAACACTCCAGGAAGGTACATAGAGGGTTACTCCTGTCAAATCAACATTGTACATAGGGCAAGAACCTTCCGTTGTAGGAGGAAGTACCGAACGAGCCTCAATGGACTTTACATTGCGACACCCATTGAAAGCTCCTCCCTTACAATATTCCAGCGTACTTGGCAATACGATGTCAGTAAGACCAGAACATCTACTAAAAGCTTCAGATTCTATGCAGACAAGACCTTCATTCAACGAGATCTGTTTCAGGTTCGTACAATCTTGGAATCCAGAATAACCTATCGTACGCAAAGTACTTGGGAAAACAATAGACTCTATTGATTTGCAACCTAAGAAAGAGTAAGACTCGATTTTAACCAAGCCCTCATTAAATGTAACTTTCTTCAGATTTTCATTGCGACAAAAAGCATTTTCCTTTATATTCTCAACAGAACCCGGAATATCTATCTCGCTCAAATCTGTTTCATAAAATGCTCTTTCTTCTATCAACGTTAAAGTTGATGGGAAACTAACAAACTGCAAATTGCTACAACCCTCGAAAGTACCATAAGATATTTTTGTTATCTTATCAGGAATTTTGATACTTACCAAAGAAGTACAATTTTGGAACGCATGAGAATCCAATGTTGTCAAACTTTCTGAAAGTTCAATTTCCTTAATTCCGGTACCACTGAAAGCACTATTACCAATAGTCTCCAACTTCTTCGGCAGGACTATCTTTTCAAGTCCCCATTTATTAGAAAAAGCGGAAGATGGAATAGAAGTAACTGCCATACCCGAGATATCCAGTTCTACCAAGTTCGTCATGCTCTTCAAGGTCTTCCAGTCGTCATTATTCAGATTACCACTTACAATGGTTAACTTGTTAACCTCCTGTAAATAAGTAGCTTCATCCAAAATAACGTGACCTAATTCTCCCGCTGTAACATGGGCAATAGATACAGAAGTACCTTCACCACCTACCAGAACACAATCGGTCCAAGGATTAGCCGAGCGATAAGCATGGAGACTTCCGTCAGGAACATAAACCTTTCGCTTATCTGTACCACTAAAGCTACCAGCCATAGGAGGAGTCACAGCATTTATCTTGATGGTCTTCAAGTTGTTCGAGTCATAGAAAATACTATTACCCATTGTTGTCACATTCTCAGGAATCTCAATATATTGCATACTTGGAAGATACGCAAAGGCATAATTACCTATATATCTGAGTGTCTTTGGCAAACTGATGTTTACAAGTTTCTCCTGACGATGATGATTTTTCAAATCGATACCAACCACAGCATAAGTCTTGCCATCTTTTCTGACGGTAGAAGGTATCACCAGAGTGGTAATATCAGTACTCTTGTCAAATCCTGCAAACTTAGCCAAGCCATTGGTATCATCAAAAAAATAACGCAATTCGTCAATGGTATATATATCATTACTGAATGCCCAATTTTCCATAGCTATCTGGCTAGAATGCTGAACGGCAAGACTGGTCTCCAGGGCATCATAAGCATTCCAATAATCTGCGCTCTTCGAAGTGCTTACATCAATGGCCTTACCCAATTTCACTGCCTCGGCGATATCGACGTATGCTCCATCAGTCAACACAGAGTCTGCTATCACCAAGTCTGACTGGATGATTGGATAAACCTCCAGAGCCTTGCTGATACTCCAATAAGTATTCTGCAACTGAACCTGTGCAACACTGTCGTTCAGATTGGCATCAGCTGCCTTTTTCGCAGTCTCAAGCTCCTGCTTCATGCCAGGATAAGGAGTCAAATCCTTCAAGAAAGCTTCTGCCATATCATTAAATGGTGAAACCATGATATGACTGATGGAACCACAATCATCATAAGAAGAGCTGTATCTACCCTTAGAATACTGAGCCGTCAAGGTATAGTAGCCAGCCTTTTCTACCTTATAAGAAAAAGACTTTGACTCCTGACCACACACACGCACCAGCTGCGTATCACCCAGAGTAACCGTAAACCAATCGCCAGAATAATTACAGCTAACAGAATAATCAAAGGAAATGGTTGAACCCTCACGACAATAAAGCTGCCAGCTCTTCTTGCTCACAGTATTATAGTCATGATTGCTGGAAGTCCAACTGTTTACAGCATGCAACTGATTAAAACTAACGGTATCATTCTGGACAGTAGTGGTACTTCTGGTAACATTTGTCCCTGTCACAGAAGTGATTTCCGGAGATAGAGGTACTGGAGAATTGCTTGCCAGAGAAACTTGAGGCAAGAGCAAAATACCGAGCAAAGCCAAGTAGCCTACATGCTTTGCGCATGCAGCCAATGGACTGTTTGAAACTGAGCCCACCGGGGCTGAAAGTCGTCCGTGTAACGGAGAACCTTCTACTCTCGTAACGGAATGCATAGAAGTACTATGCTTAGTTGTAGATATTCCCATAATCGTTCCGGGTTAAGTTGTTATTAAAATATTTTAGTTCTTATTTATTCAACACTTTTAGAAAAGTCTTCCGCAAATATAAGAAAAAATTAGTTAAGTTGTTCTTTTTCAGTATAATAATTAAAGTTTATTAGCAGTTCAACAAGAAAAAGACGAATCTATTCGCCAAAAATGCTATTTTCTTGATTTTTTCTATTACCTTTGCAACATGATTTTCAAGCAAGCAATATGAATACTTTCAAGCAAAATAATACAAATAACATGATACTGCATTCCATCCCTCCTACCCACCTTTCATCGGGCATCGACATCCCCGAGCGCATGAACAATCCGCTCGATTATCAGCCTCATCCTCTTTGCATCGCTGCATGCAAGGAGCTGCAAGCCTATCTCTCACAGCGTGAGGACTGGCGAGAAGAAATAGATAAAGGAAAAATGTTTGGCGTACTCATCGTTGAGAATACCCAATCGGAACCCGGTACCCCCCAAATAGGCTATCTTGCCGCCTACAGCGGACAGATAGGCGGAAGAAGCGACTGGGACGACTTTGTGCCTGCCGTTTTCGACTATCTGCAGCCCGACGGATATTTCAAGACCCACGAGGCCGAAATATCCGGCATCAACCAGAGCATCAGGCAATTGGAAGAAAATGAGCACATGAAGGAAGCCAAGAGCCTCATCCTGCAATTGCAGGAAGAGCGGAAGCGTACCATCGCCACCTATCAGGAAAAGATGAAGGAGGCGAAGGCAAAACGTGATGCCCGACGGAAAGCAGGAAATCTTACCCCGGAGGAAGAGGCAGAAATGGTAAAGGAAAGCCAGTTTATGAAGGCTGAACTGCGCCGGCTCAAGAAATCGCTTTCAGAAAAGACCAGCCTTGAAACGGAATACGAAGCCTATCAAGCGGATATTCTTAGCCTGAAGCAACTGCGCAAGACATTATCTGATGCCCTGCAGCAATGGCTGTTTTCGCAGTTCCAGATGCAGAATCATGAAGGCGAGAGCAAAGATCTGCTGGAGATTTTCAGAGATGCAGCCCTCAGGGATTATCCGCAAGCCACCATTGCAACAAGCAGAATAGCAGCCCTGAAAATGGTGCCGCCTGCCGGAAGTGGTGAGTGCTGCGAACCGAAACTGCTGCAATATGCTTACTTGCATGGTTACAAGCCTCTGCAGATGGCTATGTTCTGGTGGGGTGAAAGTCCGAAGGAGGAGATTCGCCATCATCTGCAGTTCTATCCTGCCTGCAATGGCAAATGCAAGCCGATATTGCATTGGATGCTGCCGGATAGGGTATTTGATTCTAAAATTGCCGAAAACCAGGCTTTGGAAACCTTATACGAAGACGACCAACTGGCTGTCATCTACAAACCTTCGGGATTGCTGTCGGTACCAGGCAAGGACCTGTCCCAGCCATCCGTCTATACCATCATGCGGAAGAAATATCCGGCGGCAACCAGCCCGCTGATTGTGCATCGCCTCGATATGGCAACAAGCGGTCTGATGATTATCGCCAAGACGGAATTTGCCTATCATCGTCTGCAAAAGGAGTTTTTGAACCATCAGGTTCAGAAGAAATACATCGCCATCATTGGATGTAAAGACCCGGAAGCCTGCGATAAAATCTGGGAAGAAGCAAAGAAGGAAGAGCAAGAAGAGCAAAAAGAGCAAGGAGCATCTTCCAGCACCGCAGGAATGCAGAAGATTTCCCTTCCTTTGATGCCCGATTACCTGGACCGTCCTCGCCAGATAGTTCATCATGAGCAAGGCAAGGAAGCCATTACGGAATATGAGGTTCTGGAGCGCATCGACGCCACCCATCTCCGTCTGGCTCTCTATCCTAAAACAGGCAGAACCCACCAGCTGCGTGTGCATTGTGCCCATCACGAAGGCTTGAATGCCCCTATCCTCGGCGACCCGCTCTACGGCATAGAAAAGGCAAGCCGTCTTCATCTGCATGCCGAAGAAATTACCTTCGAACATCCTCTGTCAGGAAAAGAAATAACGATAAAAAGAAAGGCTGATTTCTAACCGAAATCAGCCTTTTCTCATATTTTTACGGATAGAAATCCGCAGGAATATCAATATTTATACGAAAAACATGATGATGACCTGGGCGATAATCACTCGGATAAACATACCCAATGGATACACCGTGGCATAACTGATGCTAGGAGTATCGCCATCCAAAGTTTCGTTGGCATAAGTCAGCGCCATCGGATTCGCCATGCTTCCACAGAGAATACCGCAGATGCTTCCGAAATCATACTTCTTGGTCTTCAGGATGATGAAGCCTACGATAACCACCGGAACCACCGTAATGAGGAAGCCGATGCCTACCCACATCAAACCCTCGGGACGAACCACCGTCTCGAAAAACTGTCCACCTGCCGACAAGCCTAAGCAGCCGAGATACAGGGCAAGTCCCAATTCACGCAGCATCAGTCCCGCACTTCGGGTCATATAAGAGATAAACTGCACACGAGGACCAAGGGCACCAATCAGAATACCCATCACGATAGGACCGCCGGCAATGCCCAGACGCACAGGTGCCGTCA